>Ga0181519_10001326_pt1 | contig 21813 bp, 7 predicted proteins | sample PEATcosm2014_Bin_26_FD_121102 | JGI IMG/M metagenome (GOLD analysis project Ga0181519, IMG submission 121102) | Peatland microbial communities from MTU Mesocosm Facility, Houghton, MI, USA - PEATcosm2014_Bin02_10_metaG | ecosystem: Environmental > Terrestrial > Soil > Wetlands > Peat | place...
AAGTCAGAAATTTGGTGACCGACCGAGCGGCGGGCCAGGAACCGTCCTTGCGGCAAACTGTGGGAGCGTCGCGCAAATGGCGGATACGGCGTCGCGACCCCGTCGGCCCTAAAAAATTCGCTTGATGGCGCTAGCAGCGTCCTCGGGACGAGCTGCTCGACGAGAGCCAGGTATAAGGCGGACGTGCCGAAACCCTGGCTTTAGGGTCGGCGAACAGCGCGCGTGTGAGCATCTGCTGAGGTGTCCCGGCTTAGATTGGGTTGGTGGGTCGCCGAACCTGCGACGCAGTATCCGGCGATATCCCGCCGATTTCATAGAACCCGCTCAGATTGCCGTCACCCGACGGTCCTCTAAGCAAAAACGGCCCCGAGGGACCGCTTTCAACCTCTTGATTTTCTTGAGAAAACCTGGAGCGGGCGAAGGGATTCGAACCCTCGCCCCCAACCTTGGCAAGGTTGAGCTCAACCGCTCGACCGGCGGTGGCAGGTTGCTTCCAAGGCCTCATCATCGTGCCAACGTTGTTCGGTAAAGGCGGGTCCACGCCCCTGGACCCCGACGGCGTGCCGCCGCTGTCGTTAGCGCTGCGCGGCAGAACCGTAGATCGAGCCGACGTACTCGCTGTGATTGCAAATCCCGGAACAAATAAAAATGGGGTCTGGGGCCTACGGCCCCAGCGGGTCCAGGGCAGAGCCCTGGCCTTCCTGCACTTAAACCCAATACCATCCTATCGCACGATAGCGGGATACGCCACCCGCGGCGCCCCGAGCATATCGCGGTACGAAGGCGGCTGTTTCCCCCCCTCATCCCGCAACCCATACCGCAGCGCCAGCTCCGCCCCGATCAACGTCTGACCCGACAAAGTCTCCAACTCCGCATCGTTGTACAAAGCCGCGATCAGCCGCCCGGAAAACCCGGGCGTCTCCGCCACGCTCATAAACCCCTCGTATTGATCAGGTCGCGCTACCACTGCCCGCGCCGTCCGCTCGGTCAGTAGCGGTCCCATCCACAGCGACACCGCGGCCATCCCGGTGCCGCGGAAATCCACCGCCATATCGGCCGCCATCTTGTCCACGCCGGCTTTCTGCGCGCCATAGGCCGGGCCGTGCATGTAACAAACGCCGCCGAACGAGCTGGTAAACGCAATCAGCCCGCGATTGCGCCGCACCATCATCCGCGCCGCGTGCCAGCTGGCCACGTAATGACAGCGCAGCCCGACATCCAGAATATCCGCCAGCCCGACGGATTTCTCCCAGAACGGACCCGGCGTGATCAACTCGTCATGAATAACCGCCGCATTATTCACCAGCACGTCCAGCCGCCCCGCCTCGTCCCGCACGCGCTCGAACAACGCGGCGATACTGGCATCGTCCGCATGGTCCACCCGCACGGCCACGCCGCGCCCGCCGGCGGCCGTCACCGCGGCCGCCGCCGCATGGATCGTCCCCGGCAGCGGCGCCGCGCCTTCCTGCTCGGTCCGCCCGGTGACGAACACGGTGAACCCGGCCGCCCCCAGCGCCTCCGCGATGCCGCGACCCGCGCCGCGGCTGGCCCCCGTCACCACCGCGACCGGCGCACTTTCGACCATGGCATTCACCCCCCAAACCGGCGCAAACTAGGCCCGCCACCGCATGCCGCGCAACGTATCCGCCTCGGCGATGCCGTGTTTGTTTGACGTGATGCGTAGCATATGATACCGATTTCCTACGCATATCGCACATTAACCGGCGACAACCACCCAACGGAGCCTCCCGGAATGGCCAGCGCCACCGCGATCCACGCCTTCCCGACCCCCACCCCGACGCGGGAGGAACTGCTGGCCCGTGCCCGCGCCATGATCCCCACCCTCAAGGAACGCGCCGCCCGCGCCGAGGCCGACCGCCGCATCCCCGACGAAACCATCGCCGACATGCAGGCAGCCGGGTTCTTCCGCATCCTGCAGCCGAAACGCTGGGGCGGCTACGAGCTGGACCCGCAAGCCTTCTTCGACGTGCAGATGGCGCTGGCGGAAGGCTGCATGTCCACCGGCTGGGTTTACGGCGTCGTCGGCGGCCACCCGTACCAGCTGGCGCTGTTCCCCGACAAAGCCCAGCGCGAAGTTTGGGGCGAGGACACCAGCGTACTCGCCAGCTCAAGCTACCAGCCGGTCGGCCGCGTGGAACGCGTCGAAGGCGGCTTTATCCTCAGCGGCCACTGGGGTTTTTCGTCCGGCTGCGACCACTGCCAATGGGTGCTGCTTGGCTCCGTCATCCCCCCGGCCCGCGAGGGCGAGCCGCCCGAAATGCGCACCTTCCTGCTGCCCCGCTGCGACTACCGCATCGCCGACGCCTGGCACGTGTTCGGCCTCAAGGGCACCGGCAGCGAGGACATCGTCGTCGAGCGCGCGTTCGTGCCCGACTACCGCACTCACAAGGCCAGCGACGGCTTCCTTTGCCAAAACCCCGGCCAGCTCGAAAACGACGCGCCGCTGTTCAGCCTGCCCTGGGCGCAAATCTTCGTGCGCCTGGTCTCCACCGCCGCGATCGGCGGGGCCCGCGGCGCCGTGCAGGCCGCGGTCGACATCGCCAAATCCCGCATCTCCACCAACACCGGCAAGGCGTCGAAATCCGATCCCGTGCTGCTCAACGCCATCGCCCGCGCCTACGCCGAGCTGGATGAAATGGCCACCGTGCTGGACCGCAACTTTGCCGACATGATGGCGGGCGCCCGCACCGGCGAAGCCCTGCCGATGCCAAAACGCATCCTCTACCGCTACCAGTCCGGCAGCGTCGTGCGCCGCTGCGCCGCCCTGGTCGATACTCTGATGCCATTGCTCGGCGGCCGCGCGATCTACCTGAGCAGCCCGATCGTGCGCACCTGGCTCGACCTCAACGCCGCCCGCGCCCACGTCGCCAACGACCCCAGCAATTTCGGCCCGGATCTCGCCAACAGCCTTTTGGGCGAGCCGCCGTCCTTCATGTTCCTCTGAAGTCACGGTCGTCGGTCATCGGTCATCGGTCGTCGGTTTTCGGAACGCCTCTATACCCGACAACCGAAGACCGACGACCAGTTGGTGCAGCGCCGCATACGTGCTAGGCACAGCATACCTACGCGCGTGTGACGATTGCCGCACGCCGCCAGGCGAGCCGACGCCCCGGGGAATCTAGATGACCGACATAAGCCGTGCCGACGACGCCGGTGCCACCGCCGCCCCAACCCCCGTCGTGGTCAAGAAATACGCCAACCGCCGGCTCTACAACACCGAAAGCTCCAGCTACATCACGCTCGACAACCTGGCCGACATGGTCCGCCAGGGCCGCGATTTCGTCGTCTACGACGCCCGCACCGGCGACGACATCACCCGCGGCGTGCTGACCCAGATCATCGTCGAAGAGGAAAACAAGGGCCGCGCCCTGCTGCCCACGGCCTTCCTGCGCCAGTTGATCGGTTTCTACGGCGATAGCCTCGGCGGCATGGTGCCGCGCTACCTCGAGCACACCATGACCGCCATCGCCCGCCAGCAGGAACAGATGCGCGACGCCGTGCAGAACACCATGGGCAGCCTTCTGCCGCCGAAACTCGAGGAAATCCGTAGGCAAAACATGGCCATGGTGGAGCGCGCCATGAGCCTGTTCACCCCGTTCTACCGCCCCCCCGAGCCGGAGCCGCCACCGCCCGCCGCCGCCGAGGCCGACGAACTGACCGCGTTGCGCGAGGAAGTCGCCGCGTTGCGCGCCCAACTCGCCAGCCAGCAGGCCAAGCCACCGCGCAAGGGGTGACTGTCGACGCGAAAGAAGGCCAGGGCTCTGCCCTGGACCCGCTGGGGCCGTAGGCCCCAGACCCCCGTTAGCGCTGCGCGGCTTTTCTTGTTCTCTTGGCGAAGCCAGTGAGCCGAACTGAGTTTTTCAGGCTTCGCCGTTTCCCAAAACGACTCTTAAATGAATGGGGTCTGGGGCCTCCGGCCCCAGCGGGTCCAGGGCAGAGCCCTGGCCTTTCTGGTCTTAACTTTGCGCTCATGGGGCTCTGCCCTGGACCCGTCATGCCGGGGCGGTAGGCCCAGACCGCATTACATTGATCTACTGCCGCCACGGCAGCCCGGCCGCCTTCCAGCCGGAAACGACGCCACGGTGACCTTGCGCGTCGTGCGGCCCCTCGAAGCCGTCGGCGACGTTGAACACGCGCGCGAACCCCGCTTGCCGCGCCGCCAGCGCCGCCGCCATGCTGCGCGCCCCGCTGCGGCATAGAAAATAGATCGCCTGCCCCGCGCCTAGGCCCGCGTCCCGCAACTCGTCTATGAACGCGACATTCACGTTGCCGCTCGGAAAATACTGCCAGCTTACCAGCACCACCTGTTTGCCCGCCGGTCGCAAATCGGGGATCCCGACATACTGCCACTCCGCGTCGGTGCGGCAATCCACCAGCTCCGCCGCTGGATCCGCCGTCAGCGCCTCCCACGCCTGCCGCGCCGACACCTGCTCAACCATCGCCCACCATCATCCGAACACGAGACGAAAACTGCGCCGTCGCGCGCCAAAATACAATTCCTATCATTTTGGGGGAGAATAGCCCGCCCAGCGCCGCACAACTATCCCGTCAACAATTGTCGTCCGTCGCAAGATTTCGCTTGCAAACGGCACCGCGTAATGCAATCTTAGGTTGTAGCGGGCAGGCCCTACTGTCGGACGAGCGTTCCGCGCCCCTCGGAACCCCTGATACCGGGTCTGCCCGCCACCCTAACACCAACGGCCCCTTGACCTGTAAGGACAGGTCAAGGGGCCGTTGGTGTTAGAACTCCACCATGTCGAAATCCGCCTTGACCGTGCCGCACAGTGGGCACACCCAATCCGCCGGCACCTCCGCCCACCGCGTGCCCGGCGCCAACCCCTCGGCCGGCGCCCCCTCCGCCTCATCGTAAATGAAGCCGCACGTGCGGCACTGCCATGTTTGGTAGGGCGCGCCCACCGCCGGTCGCCGCGCGTCAGTGCATCCGATACCGGATCGGCACCCGCTTTGGCCCGCATACGAACGCGCTGTCCATGTTCACCGGCTCGCCATCCAGCGCCACGAAATCCAGCCGCGGCAGCAGCTCCTCCCACAAGATCCGCATTTCCATGCGCGCCAGATGCTGCCCCAGGCAAATATGCGCGCCGTACCCGAACGCCACGTGCTTGTTCGGCGCCCGCTCCGCATCGAAGCGGAACGGCGCGTCGAACACGCCCTCGTCGCGATTGCCCGACTGGTAGGACAGCATCAGCCAGTCGCCTTTTGCGATCCGCCGCCCCGCCAACTCCGCGTCGTCGGTCGCCGTACGCATGAAGTGTTTCACCGGCGTCACCCAGCGAATGCTTTCTTCCACCAGCCCCGGTATCAGCGCCGGATTTTCCTTCACACGGCGAAACTGCTCCGGGTTTTCCGCCAGCGCCCACAGCGCCCCCGCGGTGGTCGAGGATGTCGTATCGTGGCCCGCGGAGGCCACCAGGATGTAATACGACATCGCCTCCAGCACGCCGAGCGGCGCGTCGAACACCTGCCCGTTGGCGATCACGCTGGCCAGGTCCTCGCGCGGGCGGGCCCGCCGGTCTTCCGTGATGTCATTGAAATACACCATGAACTCGCCGACCGTGCCCTGCAGATTGGCGAGCGCCGTCGCGGCATCCTCGGGCCGTGAACCGGTGCGGCTCAACTCCGCGTCCGCGCTGCCGAAAAGCTCCTGCGTCAGCTTCAACATGCGCGGCTCGTCGCTCTCCGGTACGCCGAGCAATTCCATGATCACATGCAAGGGATAGAGAAACGCAACATCACGCGCGAAATCGCAACTGCCGCCCAGCGACGCCATATGGTCGATGAAACTGCGCGCGATGTCGCGCACGCGCACCTCCAGCCGTTTCAAATTCTGCGGCAGGAACGCGCCATAGGTCAGCCGCCGGTACGCCGCGTGATCCGGATTATCCATTTGCACCAGCGCGCGCACCAGGTGCGGCGAGCCGCCCATCACCATGCGCACCTTCTGGTCGAGCTCGATCGGCACCACGATCGTGGCGCGGTCGCCGTTATGGAAAAGCTCGTTCTGGCGTTCCACTTCGAGGATGTCGGCATGGCGCGTGACGACCCAGAACGGATCGAACCCCTCCGGCTGCGCCACCTCCAGCGGCATTTCGCGCCGGAGCCAGGTGAACGCGTCGTCGACGCGGCGCCCGTTGCCGCCGAACGCGGTGGGATCGACGATGGTGGCGGCAATGTCCTGCGGGATCATGGTCCGGGTGGCTCCTGGGGGCGGGAGACCGCGATACAGCAAAGTTCCATCGCAAGGCGAGGGCCCCGCGGCGCAACGCACTTGAAGTCCGCCAGCGCCGACGCGACCCGACCCCGCCGAAAGCAGCCAAATGAACAAAAGTTTTTGCTTCTTTTTTCAAAAAGAAGTGTTTTTTCTTGTTCTTTTTTGAAAAAAAGAGCCAAAAAACTTTTGTTCATTTAGCTGTCGTTTCCGGCCGAGGCACCCGACGGGATGATATGACGGTTTTGTGACTGGCTCGAAACCGGCGTGCCAATATCCTAGCGATCGGGTAGGGATGCCTGCTGAACGCAACGCCGGAGCCGCCGTGACCCAAACAAATCGCGTTTCCGCCCTGGCCGTTGTGCCGCGCCGCCCCAACCGCCCGCCGCTGCGGCGCGCCCTGCTGCACAGCGTCAGCGTTTCCGCCATGATCGTGGCGGCCTCGGTCGCACCTTCCGCGCGGGCCGCCACCTACCGATCGCTGGGCCAGGCGCTGGCTTCCGCTGCCAGCGCCGCCGTGCGGGCGGCTTCCAACGCGGGCGGCGCGGTCGCGGCAAACCAGGCCGGCCTCGGCGCGCAGAATTTCGCCAACGCCGCGGCGCGGTTTCAGAGCCTGAACCAGGCCCTGGCCGACCAGACCTGGACCGGCGCGCCGGTGCCGGATGGCGTGTCGCCGGGCGGCCTGCAGCAGGCGGCGGGTGTCGCCGGCGGCACCAATTCGTCGCTGTGGAGCGGCGCTTCCACGACACTCGGGCAGACGCTTTCCAACGGCATCACCGACGTCACCGTGACGCAGACGCAGAGCGTCGCGGCGCTGACCTGGCAGACCTTCAATATCGGCGCGCACACCAAACTGGTGTTCAACCAGAGCTCCAGCGGCACGCCGCAAAGTTCCTGGATCGCCATCAACACCGTCGAGGATCCAAGCGAAAACCCGTCGACGATCCTCGGCGAAATCAGCGCGCCGGGCAAGGTTTTCATTCTCAACCCCAACGGAATTCTATTCGGTGCCGGTTCGGTTGTCGATGTTGGCAGCCTGGTGGCCGCGACCGCGCAAATCGCGCAGGCGCAGCTCACGAAAAGCACCAGCGGGCTGATCACCGGGTTCAATCTGTACGGTTCCGCGAACGGAACCAGCACGTCGAACAGCTTCTCGCCGACATTCGACATGGCGCCCGATACCGGATCGGTGGTCGTGCAGCCGGGGGCGGTGATCGAAACGCCGTACCCAAGCGGCACCTCCGGCGGTGGCTACGTCATGCTGCTCGCGGCGACCGTGCAGAATGGCGGCGCCATTACCACGCCGCAGGGCCAGACGGTGCTCGCGGCCGGCAACCAGTTCGTGCTGCAGCCGGGCTATTCGACCTCCAACACGCTGGCGACGGTGATCGGCAGCGAGGTCGATGCGCAGACGCTCGACATGATCACCGGCACCGGAACGGCGGCGTTGGGGTCCGTCACCAACACCGGCATCGTCGTCGCCGATCAGGGCGACATTACGATGGCCGGCCATCTGGTGACGCAGGCCGGCGTGCTGCTCGCCACCACCACCGTGGACAACCGCGGCACCGAGCACCTGCTGACCGATAACGGCGATGCGACCTCGGAGGTCGTTTTGGCGCCGGGCAGCGTCACCGAAATCCTGCCGATGGAACTCTATAACGTCGGCGGCACACTCGAAACCATTTTGCGCGACCCGCAGGCTGCCCAGACCGGCACGCTGGTGACGGCACTCGATGCGCAGCGCGCCACGGCGATTGCCAATTCCGCCGCCGCCAACGCGGCGCGCGGCAACCCGACCGGGCCGCAATTGCTCGATGCCAACACGCTCGCGGATCAACAAGGCGAAGGCCGCATCGAGATTTCCACCGGCGGCACGGTGGACATGCAGGGCGGCGCGCTCGCCTTGGCGCAAGGCGGCCAGGTCGCGGTCGGCGGCAACTCCATCGTGCTGGAAACCGGTTCGACGATCGACGTTTCGGGCGTGAATACGAGCCTCGCGGCCAGCGCCAACAGCCTGTTCATTCAAGGCATCGTGCCGTACTATTTGCGCGATTCCGCGGCCAACCGGACCGGCGGGCTGGAGTTCCAGAACGTCTATATCGATGAGCGCACGCTGGTGGAAATCGCCACCGGTGCCTACGCCGGCAATATCTACACGCAGGGCGGCCTGCTCGAGGTTTCCGGCAATCTGGGGCTGGTCGGCCATGGGATCGGCGAGTGGAATACGTTGGGCGGGCAGGTCACGCTGCAGGCCAATAGCAGCACCAGCAACGGCACGACGACTGGCGGCAGCGTTATTGTTGCGCAAGGCTCAACCATCAACCTCACCGGCGGCTCGGTGACTTACGATGCCGGCCTGGTGCACCAGAGCTATGTGCAGGCGGCCGACGGGCGCGTGTTCAACATCAACGATGCGCCGGGCAATCTTTACTATGTCGGCGTCTATAACGGCCAGACTGAAACGCATCCGCGCTGGCGGATCACCCAGACCTTCGTCAATCCGCTGCTGACACCGGCGGAAATCATGGAATCCGCGTACACGATCGGGCGCAATGCGGGTTCGCTCACGGTATCGGCGCCGACCGCGGTACTGGACGGCACCGTCGCCGCCGGTGTTACCGTCGGCACCTCGCAAACCGGCGGGCAGCCCGTTGCGGTCAGCGGTTCCACGATCGATCCGTTCACCTATGCGCAATCGGTGGCGCCGCTGGCCGGCGCACTGGCGGTCGGCGCCTACCAGAGCGGTGGCCTGCTCAGCACCCAGTTCGATTCGCGCGTGCTGCTGACCGGCAGCACCGGCGGCGGCGATGCACCCACCATGACCGCGCCGGTCGAGGCCGTCACCGGCACCATTTCGATCGACGCGGGTCAGCTTTCCGCCGATGGGCTCGGCAATATCACCATCCTGACCGCCGGCGACCTGACGCTGCTGAATGCGGTAACGTTGGCGGATGGCGGCACGATCACGCTCGGCGGCGGCACTGTCGAAGTGGATGCCGGCATTTCCGCGCGCGGCGGCAGCATCGCGCTGACCAACCTGCTGCCCGGCCTTACCCTGGCGCTCGGCACCGGGACCGGCGGCATCACGCTTGCCGCCGGGGCGACGCTCGATACCTCCGGCGAGTGGGCCAATGCCGGGCTCGATCCCAACGCGCTGGTCGCGGCCAGCCATGTCGCCGGCGGCAGTGTCGGCATCACCAGCACCGGCGGGGTCGACCTGGCGGCGGGATCCGTCATCGATGTCACCTCCGGCGGCCTGCTGACCGCGCAGGGCAAGCTCACCACCGCTGCCGGCGGCAGCGTATCGATTTCCGCGGATATCGTACCGACCGAGGCGGGGAGCTACAACCCCAGCGGAAACGTCGTGCTCAACGCCAGTATCGAAGGCTATGCCACCGGCGCCGGCGGCACGCTATCCATATCGGTTCCGGAAATCGTTCTCGGCAGCCTGGTGAATGGCACGCCGCAGCAGATCGGCGGCCTGAACCCCGGGGCGGTGCTGGCGCTTTCCGACAACGCCATGTTCAGCAGCGGTTTTTCGAATTACCTGCTGAACGGCTATTGGGGCCTCGAGGTCGATGCCGGCCGGCAGGTCGCCGTTACCCGCCCGATTTACGTGCTCAACGATGCAGCCAGCAACATCGCCACCGGTGCCGCCACCAGCGCGGCGTTCGACGTTTTCCTGCCGGAACTGTTCAGCCAGGTGAAGGGCGGCGACACCATCGCGCAACGGGCCGGCGCCAGCCTGTCGCTGGTGTCCAGCATCTACCCGACGCTGTACAACGGCGGCGGCGGCCCGGTCTATATCGACCAGGGCGCGCAAATAACCGTCGATCCGAAGCAATCGATCACCGTCTACGGCTACGGCCAGGTCACCGACCTCGGCACGCTCACGGCGCATGGCGGCACCATTACGATTGCCAACACTCGATTCGAACAGGTCAGCACATCGCCCGCGGGCCATGATCTCCCGATCAATTATATCGATGGGCTTTCAGTGTGGATCGGCGATGGCGCACTGGTCGACACGTCCGGTTTGGCGGTGGAATTCACTGATGCCCTGGGCCGCCGTTTCGGTCAGGCGCAATCCGGCGGCACCATCCTGCTCGGCGGCCTGGGCGGACTTGCCGGCAGTAGCGGGCAGACCACCTACGCCCAGGTGATCGTGCAGCCGGGCGCCGTACTGGATGCCGACGGCGCCGATGTGACCGTGGACGTGGCGCCCGGGCTCGCCAACGGATCGATCACGCAGTTCACCTCCCCGCAAACGCTGGCCGGCAATGGCGGCACAATCGGTGCACGCTCGCTCGATGGAGTCGCGTTCGACGGCACGCTGGAGGCCGCCGGCGCCGGGCCCGGCGCCGCCGGCGGCACGTTGGAAATGCGCATCGACCCCCAGACGCTGGATAATTTCTTCGGTGTGCCGCCCAGTCTGCTGGTGCCATCGGTCATCCTCGTGTCCGAGGATGCGGTGCCGGTGCAGACCGAGGCAGGGCTTGCCCCGGGCAGCGCCACCGACCCGGCAACGATCGGCATCGGCCGCATTTCGCAGCAGCAAATCGATGCGGGCGGCTTCGGCACGCTGCGCCTGTACGCGCAGGACGCGATCCTGTTCGACGGCAACGTGGCACTGCACCTGGCCAATGCGATCTACCTGGAAAGCGGCATTCTCGGCGAGACCGCCAGCACTGCGAGCGCGAGCATATCGGCGCCGTATGTCAACCTCACCGGCTATAGCACGGCTTCGACCACCAGCGCCGACGAAAACCCCTCGGGGCCCACGCTGGAAGCGACCGGCAGCGCCGCCAGCCTGACCGTTTCCGCCGATTTGATCGACCTGCAGTACCAGGTCGATCTCGGTGGCGCGCGCGAGGTCTACCAGCCGCAGTCGAACGGCGGCACCGTCGGCAACACGGTCCACGCCCTGGCTTACGGTTTTGCCGATACCCTGCTGCAAAGCAGCGGCGATATACGGTTCGACTACAATTCGGCACAGGTATTGACGGTGCTGTCCTCCGCCGGCGATCTCACGCTGCAGGGCGCGCAGGTGTATCCCGAAACCGGCGCCCGCGGCGCGGTCTATGCCGGGGATAATCCCAATGCGGCGAGCGGGGTCAATCGCCTCGCCGGCGGAACATTGACCATTCTCGGCCAACCCGGCGCAGCCGCGGCGCCACCGCTGTCGGTCGGCGGCAGCCTCACCCTCGTTGCTGAAACGATCGTGCAGGACGGCACCCTGCGCGCACCCGAAGGGGTGATCAATTTCGGCCCCAACGTCAGCGACCCCAATGGCGGCAACGCCACCTACGAAGTCACCGACAGCGTAACGCTGGGCGCCGGCAGCGTCACCTCGGTGAGCCTGTACGGCGAAACGGTACCGTACGGCGGCACCGTGGACGGCGTGAATTATCTCTATAACGGTGCGGCTGTCGGCAGTTTCACGCCGCTGATCCAGGTCAACACCGCCAATTTCACCGCCGCCGCGGGATCGCAGATCGATCTGCGCGGCGGCGGCACCCTGGCCGGCGCCGGCTTCATTCCGGGCCGCGGCGGCACCGCGAATGTCAACACCACGCCGCTGCTCAACAGCGCCAGCGGCACCGTCGTCGCCAACACATCCGATCAGGTCTACGCCATCGTGCCGTCCTACGGCTCCGATTACGCGCCGGCGGCACCGGGCGACAGCGGGTACGGCACGCCGGCGATCGGCGAGCAGATCACCATCGCGGCCGGCGAGGTAGCCGGACTTGCGGCCGGCACCTACACATTGTTGCCAGCCTATTACGATCTGCTGCCCGGCGCCTACCGTGTCGAACTCACCGGTGCCGTGGCACAGCCCGGCACATCCACCTATTTCGGCAATTTCACCACCGTGGCCGCGGTCACCGTCGGGTTCGCCAACACCTCCATCGAGGGCAGCGTGCCGACCGCGGCGCTGATCACGCCGGCCGCCGGGGTGCGCCAGCTCTCGCAGTTCGACGAAGAAACCTACAACACTTTCGAAGCCAATGCGGCGGCCACGTTCGGCGGTCCGCGGGTGTTCCTGCCGCAGGATGCGAAAACCCTGCTGATCGAACTCAACAGCCCAACCGGAACGATCGGCGCCAATACGCAGCCGGTCAACATCGATGCCGGCGCGCTGTTGCAGGCGCCGGCCGCCGGCGGCTACGGCGCCACGCTGGAAATCACCGGCTCGGTGCCGCTCGAGGTGCTGGGGGAAGGCGACGCGGTCACACCGATCGTCAGCGCCGGCGGCACCAACACGCAGGTTTACGGTCTGTCGGCCGCCATGCTGGATGCGCTCGATCTGCCGCGCCTGGTGCTCGGCGGCACCTTGACCGTGAATGCCACGACGCCGAACCTCGCAGTGCTGGGGGGCATCACCCCGGATGTGGCGGTGGAGGGCGGCGCCGATTTGACCGCCGCGGATGTGCTGATCACCGCTGCCGGCAACGGCACCATCACGATTTCCAGCGGCGCCACGGTCAGCACGCTGGGCCAGGGCAATGCGCCCTATGGCCTCGCGCAGGGCTATTATTTCATCAGCGACTACGCCAGCCATTCCTATCCGGTGCTGTCGCTCTCCAACGACCAGATCCTGTTCGCGCCCAATCAATACACCGCGGCCAATAGCGCGATCGTCATCGAGGACGGTGCCACGCTGCAGGGCGGCAGCAGCGGCAGCCTGAATTTTGTGGCGCCTTCGGGCACCAATGTGCAGGTCGGCGCGGCCACCCTCGCCGCCGCCTACGTCGATGTGCAAGTCGCCAACATCAATGTCGGCAGCCAAGCCGATCTTACGCTGTTCGCCCCGCTGCTTCCGGGTGGCCTCGCGCTGACGCAGGACGTGTTGAATACGCTCGCGCAACAGGCGAAGGTGCTGACGCTGACCGCGCAACAGGAAGTGAACCTGCTGGGCAATGTGGCGCTGAATTCCGGCAACACCGACCTGGTGCTGAATACGCCCGCGATCTACGGCTACGGCGTCGCCGATGGCGCTGCCAGCGAGCCCGGCCAGGTCAGCATCACGGCGCCGTCGTTCACCTGGGGCGGCGTCTCCGCATCGCAGGCGGTCGCCTCGGCCACCAACCCGACCACCGTCTCCGCCACGCCGGGCGGGCGCATCAGCGGCAGCGCCGGCAGCGCCACGCTGACCGGCGCCGCCGACCTGACCATCGATGCCGGCACCATCACGCTCGGTTATGGGCCGGATACCCAAGTGAACGACCAGGTGCAGCTGGATCGGCTGGCGGTCGGTTTCGCGACCGTGACACTCGCCGCGAGCACGGAAATCACCGCCAATAACCAAAACAGCCTGTCGGTCTATGCGACCCAGGCGGATGTTTCCACTGCCGGCACCGGTGGCGACCTGATCCTGGCCACGCCGCTGCTCACCGGCGATAGCGGATCGATCCTGAAACTGACCGCCGGCGGCACGATCGCTGCGACGTCCGGCACGCTGACGCCGGCCGCGACCGGCACCGTCACCACCCTCGGCGCCGAAATCGATCTTGCCGCGCAATCCGTCGCGATCAGCACGGCGATCGCCCTGCCGTCCGGCAAACTCTCGATCACCGCGGACGGCAGCCTGATCGACAGCAGCAGCACGACGATGACCTCGAACGGCAGCACCATCGTGGCCACCACCGGCACGCTCGCGGGGGCCGCGATCGACCTTCTGGCCGGCGCCGACATCGACCTTTCGGGCCGCGCCATTCCGATCTTCGACCAGACGGTGGAAAGCCCCGGCGGCACCCTGCTGCTGCAAAGCGCCTCCGGCATCGTGACGACCACCGCCACCACCGGCACGGTCACCACCAGCGGCGGCAGCTATGTCAGCACCACCACGAGCGTGCTCTCGGCTTCCAACCCGGATCTGACCGAGGGCGACGATATCGACATGGCAAGCGGTGCCGCGGTCCATGTCGGCGCGGCGGGCGCCGGCGCCGGCTTCGTGTCGCTCTCCGCACTCGGCGGCACGGTGACGCTGGATGGCGCCTTGCTCGGCGCCGGCGCCACCACGGGCGGCAGTTTTGCGCTCGCCGCCGGCGTGTTCGGCACGTCGTTCGACGCGGTCAACAGCCTGCTCGATGCCGGCAATTTCTCCGCGCTGCGCAGTTTCGAACTGGTCAGCGGCGACATCGCGGTGGACGCGACGGTCGCCGCCCACACAGTCGACATCGTCGCCGACAGCGGTTCGATCGATGTTTCAGGCACGATCGACGCCGCCGGCACCAGGCCGGGCAGCATTTTCCTCGCGGCGAGCGGCAATGTGACGCTCGAATCGACCGCTTTGCTGGATGCGCATGCGAGCACCACCGCGGTCGATTCCTACGGCGAGGAGATCGATGCCGAGAACCGCGCCCATGTTACGCTGAGCAGCACCGCCGGCACGGTGATCCTCAACCCGGGTGCGGTGATCGACGTGGGCTATCCGGACGCCGCGAAGCATCCGCAGGGCCAGGTCGTCATCGATGCCCCGCGCGCCAGCAACGGCGGCACGGTGAACGGCGTCGCGGTCAGCGCGGCCGGATCGGTTGCCATTACAGGCGCGCAGTCGATCGATGTCTATGCGTTCACCTTCTACTCGCCGACCGATGCCAACGGCACCATCGTGCAGGATAACGGCACCGGCACAGGAACCGGATCCGAAGTGGTTTCGGGCACCGGAACGATCGGCCTGCTGCAAATCGACGCGGCCGACGCCGCCTACATGGCCGCGGTGGATGCGAACGGTGCCACGCTGGCGGCCCAGATGGCCGGGCTCGCGGCCTACGGCAGCAGATTCAACCTGCTGCCGGGCGTGATCATCAGCAGCCCCGCCGGCGACCCCAGCGGCGGCAACCTGACGATCTCCGGCGACCTGGATTTCTCGTCGCTGCGCTATTCCGACCCGATGCAATTCGGCATCGCCGTCAACTCCGCGGTCGCGGGTTCCGGCGAGCCGGGTTCGATCGTGTTCCGCGCCGCCAACAACCTGACCGTGAACGGCAGCGTCAGCGACGGCTTCCTGCTTCCGCCCGACGATACCGCCGCCACCCTGCTGCCGGCCGACACGGCCGGTTGGAGCATCACGGTCGGCTCGAAGGGCGCCTATGAGCCGGCCAACGCCGATATCCTGCTGCCGGCGGGTGCCATGGGCGTGGAGACCTCGGGCGGCGGGTTGTCGCCGTACCTCGTGCTGCTCGGCTCGGCCAGCGGCAAGGGCGCGACGCAATTCAGCACCGAGCGGCCGATTTCGCTCAATTACGACATCGTCGTCACGCCCTCGATGTTGCGCGCCGGCGTCACCATCCCGTTCACGTTCACGATCGGGGCCACCAGTCCCGCCATCCCCGCCGGCGGCTGGGTCGCAACGTCCGCCATCGTGCGCAACGGCGTCACGCTCTACACTGCGGGCCAGCTGATACCGGCCGGCTTTACGTTCCAGACCGGCGATATCATCGGGGCCGGCGCGGTACTGCCGGTGCAGGTTGAAACCGGCACCACGGCTGGGCTCGCCGGCCAGCTGGTGCCGGCCGGCACGATGCTCAACGTTTTCCTCAGCGGCGAGTTGGGCGGCAATTTTGTCCAGACTACCGTGATCCTGGCGCAGGATACCGCGGTGCTGCCGGTCAATGCGCTGATCCCGTCGAACACGCTCATGGTGTTCGGCGCGGTGTTCGGCAGCGGCAGCAAGGCCGCCGTGCAGCAGGTCGATACCGTCGATCTGCGGCCGACGCAGATGATCGACGGCAACGAAGTGCAGGGCTACCTGTATCCGCTGGCACAAATGCTGCCGGCCGGCGACGCCTCCTGGAGCATGGATTTCGTCGCCGGCGCCAACCTGGCCGGGGCGAACCTGAGCGCGGTGCAGGCGCAAACCACACTGAACGCCGGCGGCCTGGCGCCGACCGTGAACACGGTCGATCAGGCGCCCGGCAGCCTGCTGATCGACGACGAGCATTATTATGCGGTCAATTGGGCGCAGGTCGACAACAGAAGCTATGCGTCTGCCGTCACCGCGTTCAGCGTGATCCGCACCGGCACCGGCGATCTTTCCCTGGTCGCGGGCGGCGATGTGGACCAGAGCTCGCTCTACGGCATCTACACGGCCGGCACGCAGGATCCGCTGGGCGGCACGCAGGACGCACAGTTCGATCAGACGCGCCAGGCGCTGGGACCGGACGGGCTGTTGCTGCCGGGCACCAAATCGAACCCGTCGAACGCCATCAGCGCGCTGATCAGCAGCACCTACCAGGCCTATTATCCGAACGACGGCGGCGACGTCCTGGTGGCCGCCGGCGGCGATATGACCGGCGACGTGCTCGGCCTGGGCGGCGCCAGCAGCGGCACGTCCCCGAGCGATGCCGTCGGCAACTGGCTATGGCGCCAGGGCAGCACGTCGCAGGGCCAGCCAACTTCCTGGTGGATCAATTTCGGCACGCTGGTGGCACCGTTGCTGCAAGACGGCGAATACACCTCAACTAATCCGTTGGTTCAGCTCACTGGCTTTCAAGGCATTGGCGCCCTTGGAGGCGGCAATGTCACGGTGTCGCTCGGCGGCGATGCCGGCCAAATGACCGCGCGCGATGACGGTGGGGTCGGCGCCGATAGCACGGGCCCGGCGATCTATCGCGGCGAAGGCTTGGTCATCGCGGTCGGCAGCACCGGGCGGCTACTGCCGGGCACCACGACGCCCGTCACCACGGGCGGTGGCGACATCACGGTCACGATCGGCGGCGCGCTCAACCCGCTGGATGCGACCGCATACGGCACCGGCGCGACGCCGACAGGCCCCGGTACCGAGTCACAGGCGGTCAATGGCGATCTGATCGACATTCGCGGCAATATCGACGTTACCGCCGAATCCATCGGCCGTATCGATTATGTTTATAATAGCGGCACTTCCAACATCAACGATCCGCGCGCGAGCGATCCGTTCACACCGAACGATGGTGTACCAAACGGTGGCATCGTAGTCGTGCCGGGCGACGGCAGCGTCAGCGTTTCGACGATGGGCGATCTCGTCCTGGGTGGTGCCGGCGATCCGGGTCGGGTTGCGGTGCAGGGATTGACCGCAGACCCCGCCAGCAGTGGCGGCACGACGGGCGTGTTCACCGGCTTCACACTGTGGCAAGATGGTACGACATCGCTGCAAACGAATACGTCGATCGCACTGTTCTCATCCGGCGGCAATGTTACCCCGACGAGCCTGCCCAACCAAGCCTACAACGCGAACGATGTCTCCAACACCGCCGCAACCGATTTCCGTTCCGAATACCCACCGACACTGCTGGTAACGGCGGCAACGGGGAACATCATTTACGGCCAGAACCATGCCCCGCCGGGGGACTATGCGACGAATCAGACCCAAACTGAACTTCTGAACGTCGACTACTCGCTCGAAACGATGCCGTCAGCTACCGGACAAGTGGAGTTCCTCGCAGGTCACTCGATTTTTGCGAACGGCTATGCGGTCGACCTATCTGGCGCTGATCCGGCTGGGCTCTCGCTTCCCGCTGATCCGGCTTTCGCGACCATCAGCAACTCAGGCTCGGCGACAAATATCCTGCCTGGTCCCGGGACGAATCATTCGCCGCTGGCGCTGTTCGCGCTGGAAGCCGATACGCCGACCTCCGATCTACATGTGGACGATCCGACACCCGCGCGCTTCTATGCGGCGACCGGCGACATAGTGAATTTTCGCAGCGGCGAAACGCTGAATTTCGTCGGTAGCGCCGGAGCGGGCACGGTGCTGGCTACCTGGTACATCGCGGCTAAACCGGTTTGGATATTGGCAGGAGAGGATATCGTCAGCACCGGCAACAGGCCGCTCGATTATCCCGGAGCGGCCATATTCGCGTTGCAGGAGAATCAGTTCATTGTAAACGTAAGTGCCAACGGCGCCTACGAGTATTCCAGCGGCGACCTGTTCCTCAATAACACGCCAGCCGACATCTCGGTGATCTCCGCCGGCCGCGATATCCTCAGCGCCTACGCCTATATCGCGGGACCGGGACTGCTCGAGGTCGATGCGGGCCGCAATCTGTATCAAGCCGCCTATTCGCTGGGCCCCATTCAGGAACTGTTCTTCGGATCGTTCAAGAGCCTCGGCGACAACCTGATCCCCGGCAGCTCCTTTAGCACCAGCAACGGCGCGGGCATTGCCGTGCTCGCCGGCGTCGGAGCTGCTGGTCCCGACACTACCGCCTTCGCCGATCTCTACTTCAACCCGGCCAATCAGGCGAACCTAGCGGTGCCAATCACCGACCCCAGCAACAAAGGCAAAGTGCAGCAGGTTTATACGACGCAACTCGTTGCCTGGCTGGCCGCGAATTATGGCTACGCCGGCGGCGAGGACGGCGCGCTCGCCTATTTCCTGACGCTCCCCCCGGTCGACCAGGCGATATTCGTACGCAGCGTATTCTACACCGAGCTGCAGGCCAGCGGCGCGCAGGAAGCCGACCCCAGTAGCCGATTCTACAAGACCTACATCCGCGGCCAGCAAGCGATCGATACGCTGTTCCCGTCCACGGGCACCGAAGCAACCGTCGGCGTGCCCGCCGGCTACACCGGCAGCATCACGATGTACAGCGGCACGGTTGGTGGAATTTACTCGGTGCCGCCGAACCCAGATGCCACCCCCCCAACACCCGGTACGCTTGCTACATTCGACGGCGGCATCTCCACCCTGTTCGGCGGCAACGTGCAGGTGCTCGACCCAGGCGGATCCGTGGAGTTCGGCATTCCCGGTGGCCCGGCCCCGGGCAACAGCTCCGGCATCGTCACCTATGGCTCCGGCGACGTCGATATCTACGCGCTGGGCAGCGTGCTGCTCGGCAAGAGCCGCATCTTCACCGACGGCGGCGGCAACATCGTGATCTGGTCGAGCGAGGGCGACATCAACGCCGGTATCGGCGCCAAGACCACGATCAGCTACACCCCGCCGGTGCTGGTCTATGACGACGAGGGCGACATCACCCAAACGCCGCCCGCCAGTACCAGCGGCGCCGGCATCGCCACGCTGCAGCCGCTCCCCACTGTACCCGCCGGCGACGTAAACCTGATCGCCCCCGGCGGCACCATCGACGCCGGCGAGGCCGGCATCCGCGTCTCCGGCAACCTGGTGCTGGCCGCCGCCCGTGTCGCCGGCACCGCCAACATTTCGGTCAAGGGCTCCACCGCCGGGGCACCCACCGTCTCGGTGGCCAGCCTCGGCGCCGTGGAAGCGGCGGGGGCCGCGGCCGGGGCGGCCAGCGCCACTGCGCAAAACCAGGGCCAGCGCAACACCGAATCGCGCGACATCGCCAGCATCGTCGACGTCGACGTGCTCAGCATCGGCGGCAGCTACGACGACGAACGCCGCAAACGCAAACGCGCGCAGCAGTAGGGAAGGAAGGCCAGGGGGCTCTGCCCCCTGGACCCCCGCTAAGGACAAGTCCTTAGAACCTCTTCGTTAAGTCAGGGGACAGGGAGGGGGGCAACGCGTGTGTTGGCACGTCCTCGTAGCCCCCCCTCCCTGTCCCCTGACCTAATGAGTGGGGGTCTGGGGCCCCCGGCCCCAGCGGGGTCCAGGGGCAGAGCCCCTGGCCTTCCTTCATGAAAAAGGCCGGCGGGTTGCCCCGCCGGCCTGGTTCAACACCGGTTGTTTCGGGCTTACGAGGAGATCCGCGCCGCGGAGAGCACGGCGGACTGCAGCAGGGTTTGCAGGCCGGTGGTGACCTGGCTGGGCAGGTCCGCCTCGAAGAAGTCGGTCGGCGCGGTCGCGCAGGCTTGCAGCGCCTGCACGATCTTGTTCGGCGTCGGCGGCGTGTTGACGAACTGGGCGATGTTGCTCGCGTAGAACGGGTTGTACGGGAGCGGCGTGTACGGCGTGTAAAGCACGTAAATCGAAATGCCCATCGACTTGATCGCGGTGCAGGCGTTCACCGCGGCGGTGGTGCTGAACGGACCCATGGTGCTGCCGACGGTGCGCGTGCCGTAATCCTGAATGCCGTCGGTGATGATGAACAGGTTCTTGCGCGGGGTCGACGGGGTCGATCCGTCGCCACCCTTGGTCAGCACGCTGGCCAGGGTCGTCATCGAGTCCGGGAAGTCGGTATCGCCGTTGTTGACGACGACCGGGGTCGTTATCCCCTGGACAGCGGTGAGGCCGCTGGCCAGGTCGGTGCTCGCCTCGGTACCTGCGGCCGGATAGACCTGGGTGAGGCTGCTATTGAACTCGAACACGCCGAGGCCGAACTGGTTGGTGATCAGTTCGCTGGTCTGCATGGTGGCGATCACGTTGGCGGTGGCCGCTTGCACGACGTCGAAGCGCAGGCTCGGCGCCGCATAGGTGCTGAAGTTCGGTGCGCCGATCGCCGGATTCCGCGCCAGGGCGTAATAGTCGTACTGGGTATAGTCCGGTTGGCCACTCTTCGTCTGGTTGTCGTTCGACCAGTGGCAGGCGAAGCCGCAGGCGGCCGTTTGCGGCGGCTTGTTCGCGATCGGGGGGGAACCGGAGCTGCTGGTGTAACTGGTGGTGCAGTTTGCCGGTGTCGGGCCTGTCCAGGCGGAGGTGGACTGGCCGGAATTGGTGGATTCCGGGGCGCACGGGGTGATCGTCTGCATCGTGTTGATGTCGCTGCTGGTCGAGCCGATCAGCATGGAGGACGAATTGTCGAGCAGCAGGGCGATGTTGATGTAGGCGTTGAGCGACAGCGTCACGGTGACCTGGCCGGAGATCGGGAAGGAGCTGACGCCGAACATGCCCGAGAAAGTGGCCGGGGCAGAGCCGGAATAGATCACCGTCGAGGTGAATTGCACGCCGTTGCGGCTCAGCGCCACGCTCGGCACGCCGCTGCTCGCACCGCTGCGCAGATTGTAGGTAACGACGCTGGTTTTTGGGTTCTTGGTCGCGGCGGCCCCGACCTGGGCACCGTACCATTGCAGGCCGTTGGCCTGCCCGACGGTCTGCCAGTTGGCGGTGTCGCCACCGGCGAAGTCGTTGGAGCCGACCTTGACCGAGCTCAGCGCCGCGGTGTCCGCCGCCAGCGCCATCTGGGTGCGCGCCTGGGTCAGCACGGAGAAGTCGATGGCCAGTCCTATCACGCCGACGATCGGCACCGCTGCACCGGCAAACAGCACGGATACGGCACCACGACGGTCTTCAGTAATGGTTCGGCGGGACATTGTGGTCATTCCTTGCTTGCGGTCGATCTAATGGGTCGGGGTGGCAACCGCGCCGCGGATGCCTCTGTTGGAGAGTCTTAATACATCATATGCGCAAAAAAACCTCGTGTCACCAATTTTGATCACTTTCCCGGGCTTTTTTAGCGTCATCCGTCAACGCCTGAGTTTGCAATGCAGAGGGCCGTATCGTTCGGATTGGCCCAATCGTAGTTCAGCGGCTGGGTGTTCTGGCCGATCAGGTTGGGGAACACGTAGGTGGTATAGAAGTCGATCGGGCCGGTGATGAACGTCACCGGCAGGATGGGTGAGAACTGATAGTGAATGTCCACCAGCAGGAACGTGCTCGGCGTCGTCACGTTCTTGGTGGGAATGGTGGTGAGGATGGAGCTGTCCGATGGCACCGTATC
>Ga0181519_10001329_pt1 | contig 21764 bp, 18 predicted proteins | sample PEATcosm2014_Bin_26_FD_121102 | JGI IMG/M metagenome (GOLD analysis project Ga0181519, IMG submission 121102) | Peatland microbial communities from MTU Mesocosm Facility, Houghton, MI, USA - PEATcosm2014_Bin02_10_metaG | ecosystem: Environmental > Terrestrial > Soil > Wetlands > Peat | place...
CAGGGATTTCTCGCGTTTCTGGAAATTGTCGACGAGCGTGTCTTCGAGCAGCAGGCTCGTCTGGATCGACCGGGCGAGGCGCGAGAAGGCAAGCGCGATATCGGGGCCGGGCCGGGCGCCGGGCGGCGCCGGTTCCGGCACTGCCTCGCCGGCCTTGACCCGCGCGGCCATCGCCTCCGCCGTCTCGGCTTCGGCGATGGCCTTGCGCTCCAGCGCCTCGGCGGCACTCATGCCGATCTCGACCAGCCGCTTCAGCACCGAGGAATGCCGCGCCATCCTTTCGCCGCCGCTCTCGAGCGAACAGCGGGCGCAGAAGTGCCGCTCCGCCGGGGCTGAGCCCCGGGGATCGGCCTGCGCCGCGTCGGCGGGCGAGGGTGTGGCGTCGATATCGATCATGACAGAAAAGAGAACATAAAAGGATTTTAAAGTCAACAAATTTCTACATGCGGATCGGGATCGGGGTATCCGCGGCCTCTCATCCGGCCCAGCTCTTCTGAAACTGGACCAGCGAGCAGGGCCGGCATCCTGGCTGGCCGAAATTGGTGTGCCGCCGGGATGAGGTCGTCGTCTTCACCATTCAAGGCGCTGAGATTGATAGCGGCTAGAGCATTCCGCGCGAACACGGCCGAAGCGCCTGCGGGCGGCCGGGCGCGTCGCATGCGTTTCTAATGCGGCGATTCGGCCGCCGGGCTGCCATCCATGCCGGCGCTTCCGATCAAGCTGCCGAGCTTGCCGTCCCGGAGCAGCAGGAAGGGCCGCTCGACGCAGATATGGAGAAGCCAGGCGGTGGCCAGGCTCGTGCTGCCATAGAGGAGAAAACGACCGAAGCTGGGCATGTCCATCCATTCGGCGAAGATCGCCCGGTCGATGCCGATCACCGCCTTATGCGTCAAGTACAGGCAGTAGGCGAGGGTGGCCATGCCGCGCGCGCCGGGGATCGCGACGGACGACCAGAGCGTGTTCGTGCCGGCGCTCGAAGCGAGGACGCAGCCGCAGCCGATCGAAACAAGGGTGAACCCGCCGCCGGCGCTCAGGGCCGAGACTTGATCGGCACAGAGCGCGGCTGCGCAGCTGATCAGCCCGACCCCGGCGAGCGCCAAACCATGGCTGCGGCGCAGGGCGAAGTCCCACCAGCGCGGTCGAAACAGGCGAATGCTCGAAAGCACGACGCCGACCAGCAATCCGTCAAGGCGGGTATAGGTCGGATAATAAATATACTCGAAATACGCCGTCCTTTGTTCACCCGGAACCGACGTGGCCACGAGCGCATACCAGCTCCACAGCCTGACGGAAATCTCGGCGGCACCGATGACCATGAAAAGGCACGCAATACCGGACACGGACGAGCGCCGGATCATCCACAGGACCAGAAGCGGGAAGACAAGATAAAAATATTCTTCGACGCAAAGCGACCACGCATGCGAAAAGGCGCCGCCGGTATCGTAGACCAACCCCAGATTCATCGAGAACGTCAGAAATCGCCACGCCGGGCGCATGGCTGGATATTCGCGGATCGCCGGCACGAACAGATAGAGTGCGAGAACGACAAGGAATGCGGGCAGGACGCGCAGCGATCGCCGGCCATAAAACCGGCGCAGCGACGGGCGCGCGCCTGAGCGGCATTGCTTCAAGAGCTGTGAGCCGATCAGATAGCCGCTCAGCACGAAGAACAGGTCGACGCCCATCCAGCCGAAGGTGTGAACGGGCTGGAGATAATCGGGAATCGCCGTGCCCGGCATGTGATAGAGCATGACGGCGATGATCGCGATCGCGCGCAGCAGATCGAGCCCGGGGACTCGTTCCGCATCGGGGGCGCTCGACGCCCGGTCGCCCTCTTGTCCCATCACGCATCCTTGCGGTTCCCGGAAACGCGCCTGCAACTTCGCCAATTCGCTCACATTTGTGGCGGATAGAGGGCGGCGCTGATCTTCTCCGCAAGGTGGGCTGGCCGTCCAGGGAGAAATCAGTGACTGGGGGAGGCGACCCGCCCGCTCACTCCGCAGTTCTATGGCGAGCGACTTCCCCGTCGACCTGCCCGTTCAACGCGCTCGGCGCGCCGGGCGCGTCGTTTCCACAGGGATAATGCGCTGCCAAAGTCGCGCCGCAGGCCTCGACCGCGGCGATGAATCCCTCGGTGAGGCGGTCGGATTTCACCGCTGCGATGAAATCGGCGACGATCCGCTCCCATGTTCCGGCCGCGACCCGGGCGTGGATCTCCCGGTCGGCCAGGACTTCGACATAGCGCTCGCCCAGCGACACGAAGAAAAGGACGCCGTTGCGGTGCGGCGCCGCGGCCAGGATGCGGAGGGCGAATTCCCGCTGCGCCAGGTGCCTGGCATGCCGGCGCTTGACCGCGGCAGGGACCAGGCGGAGGCGGAGCGGCGGCCAGTCGAGCGCCAGCCCCAGCCCGATGAAAAGCGCGGCGTTGACGAGGACGCCGTCGCCGATGGTAAGCGCCGGGCGCAGCAGCGCCAGCATCGCCGTGACGGCGAGCGCCGCGATGGCGGCCGAGGCCAGCGGATAGAGCGCGTAGCGGTCGCTCGCCGGCACCACCGCCAGCGCGAAATGCGCGCTGGTCCGCCGTTCCACCGCGGCGACGGCGGCGGCGATGCGCGCATGTGCCTCCGGCGGCAGGGGCAGAAGCGGCGTCACCATGATCCCGAAGCCCCGCCGCCGCCGAAGGAGCCGCCGCCGCCGGAAAAGCCGCCGCTGCTCGATGTAAAGCCGCTGCCCGACGAGCTGCTGCCCCAATATCTGGTCCAGCGTTCGAGGCGGGCGGCCTGGGCCGCCACCCATTTGTCGAGAAACCGGATCCAGCGCGGCTCGTGCCCGGGCGTGATCTGAGCATGCCGCCAGCGCCACAAAGCGAGGAAGATGGCGACGAAGAGGGCGAGGAGCCCCAGAATACCGACCAGGACAGGCGCGAGAAAAAGCAGACCGACCGCTCCGAAGACAGCGATGAAGATCACCTTGGCCACGTCGGCCAAGGGATAGCCGAAGACAGACACGTCCTCGTCGCCGGAACTCTGTGCTGACGGGGCCGCTTCCGGTGCTTCGCCGCCGATTGTGCGCAGCATCGCGGCGGCGCCGTCGCGCACACCGGCGTCGAAATCGCCGCGGCGAAATTCCGGCAGGATCACCTCCTCGATGATGATCCGGCTCTGCGCATCGGTCAGCCGATCCTCGAGCCCGTACCCGACCTCGATGCGCACCTTGCGCTCATTGGGCGCCACCAGCAGGATCGCGCCGTTGTCGCGCCCCTTCTGGCCGATCCCCCAATGCCGGCCGAGCCCGACGCCGAACTCCTCGATCGTATAGCCTTGCAGCGACTTGACCGTCGCTACCACGATCTGCTCGCCGGTCTTCTGCTCGCGCTCCGCCGACAGGGCGTCGATCTGCGCCCGCGTCGTCGGTGACAGGATGCCGGCTTCATCGACGACCCGGCCGGTCAGTGCCGGGAAAGCCGGGTCGGCCCAGCCCGTGCCGCCGAGCACCAGCCACAGCAGGAGGGCGAGGGCGCCGCGCGCCGCGGCGCGCCAGGCCGATGCCGGCGCCGGCCGGATCATTGGAATTTGACCCGGGGCGCCGGTTGGGCTGCGGCATCGGCCGCGAAGGTCTCCTTGACCTTCGCGCCGGGATAGAAGAGGGCGGCGATCCAGCGGCCGGGGATCGTCCGCAGCGTCGTATTGTAGGCCTGCACCGCCGCGATATAGTCGCGCCGGGCGACGGCGATGCGGTTCTCGGTGCCTTCGAGCTCGGATTGCAGCGCCAGGAAATTCTGATCCGATTTGAGCTGCGGATAGTTTTCGCTGATCGCGAGCAGGCGCCCCAAGGCGCCGGTCAGCGCCGCCTGGTTCTGCTCGTATTGCCGGAATGCCTCGGGCGAGGTCAGGATGTCCGGCGGCACCTGCATCTGCGTCGCCTTGGCGCGCGCTGCCGTGACTTCGGTCAGCACCCGCTCTTCCTGGCGCGCATAGCCCTGGACCGTCTCGACCAGATTCGGGATCAGGTCGGCGCGCCGCTGATCTTGGTTCTGCACCTGGCTCCACGCCGCCTTCACCGCCTCGTCCTGGCGCGGCACGGCGTTGATGTCGCAAGAGCTGAGGCCGATGACGGCCAGGATGAGCATCACGAGGAAGACGCCGAGGCGGAGTTGGCGGCCGGACGAGCGAGCCATGGGCGTGCACCTTCTTGCGCGGTCGATTGGAGTTCGCGTGGGATTGCGTTCCCGGCGGCGGCCCCGCGGCGTCGGTGCCGGTTGCTCGCTCCTGCCGTGCCGAACGCTAGGCCGCCGGTGCCGCCGCGGCGATGACGCAGATCAAACCGGCGATCCGAGCCCCCGGGTTGTCACGCGCGGCACCCACGGTGCGGGATTGACCGGGATCAATCCAGGCTGGTGTCGCGGCTGTTAGAGTTCGGGAAATGGATGTGCAACCCGCGTTCCGACGGGTCTGCGCCGAAATAGAAGAACGAACCCGCCATTCGATCTCCGCCCGCCGCACGGCCGGTGCTGCTCGGCAATGGCTGCACGGCGCCGAAATCTCGGATCGAATGAATCGGGAGTTCGAAATGAGCGATATGCAAATCAAACCCTTGAATGACGCCAACCGCAATCGGACGATCTTCCTGGTTATTTGCGTCTACTTGATCGGCAGCTTTCTTTGGCGCGTGCTGACACCGGCCCATGAATACAACAGCGAGACCCTGGCGGTGGTGAATGTCGGGATCGACGCCCTGATCGTCGCCGGCCTGATCAGCCTGAAGGCGCTGCGCGCGAAATACGCCGTCCTGTTCTGGCTTGCCCTGCTGGCCGGCCTGGGGCTGTTCGCCATCCGCCTCAATGGCGAGGCCAGCTGGCTGACGGGACATCTCAACTACACGCTGTCCGATTAGGGCCGGCAGAGCCGGCGCGCTCAGGCCGGTATCTCGTCGAGCATCTTCAAGCGATACCCCACGCCGGTCTCGGTCACGACATAGATCGGCCGGTCCGGCTGCGGCTCGATCTTCTGGCGCAGCAGGCGGATGAAGGCGCGCAGATATTGCACGTCGTCGGCATTGACCGTGCCCCAGACCTGCTGCAGCAGATAGCGATGCGTCAGCACCTTGCCGGCATGGGTGGCGAGCAGCCGCAGCAGGTCGAATTCCTTCGGCGTCAGCTTGACCGGCTGGCCGGCGCGGGTGACGACCCGGTGCACCAGATCGATCTTGAGATCGCCGGTGACGATCGCCGCCGCGACGCCTTGCTCCTGCAGGCGGTGGCGGAGTGCGGCGCGCACCCGCGCGGTCAGCTCCTCCATGCCGAAGGGCTTGGTGATGTAGTCGTCGGCGCCGAGGTCGAGCGCCTTGACCTTGACATGCTCGTCGTCGCGGCTCGACAGCACGATGATCGGCAGGGCCGAATGCGCGCGCAGCTCGGTGATGACGTCGAGCCCGTCGAGATCGGGCAGGCCCAGATCGAGGATCATCAGATCGGGCTTGTAGCGGCGCACGCCGTCGAGCGCCTCGCGCCCGGTTTCCGCCTCCAGCACCTCGTAATCCTGGGCGGCCAGGCTGGTGCGCAGGAAACGGCGGATCTGCGGCTCGTCGTCGACCACCAGTATGCTCGTCTGCCGGCTAGCCATGCTCCGCTCCGATCAGGGTTGCCGCTTCGATGCCGAGTTCGGCCGGGAAGCTGATGCGCAGCACCGCACCGGCCCGGTCCGGCCGGTTGCGCGCGACGATCCGGCCGCCCAGCGCCTCGACGAAGCCCCGGCAGATGGCGAGGCCGAGGCCGGTGCCGGCGCGTTGCCGGTCGCCGGCGCGCACCCGGTAGAATTTGTCGAAGACCCGCTCCAGCGCGTCTTCGGGGATGCCCGGCCCTTCATCGGTGACGGTGATCACCACCTGCGCATCCTCGCGATAGACGTCGACCCGGATCAGGCTGCCCGGCGGCGCGTATTTCGCGGCATTGTCGAGCAGATTGACCATGACCTGCTCCAGCAGCACGGCATCGACCTCGAGCATCGGCATGTCCTGCGCGATCTCGAATTCGAGCTTGTGCCGATGCAGGATCTTGGCCGTCCGGTCGAGCGCCGAGCCGACGATCTCGCCCAGATCGACATAGGAGCGCTTGGGTTCGAGGGCGCCGGATTCGAGCTTGGTCATGTCGAGCAGATTGCCGACGAAGCGGTTCAGCCGCTCGGCCTCGTCCTGCACCGTCGCCATCAGCTCGGTGCGGGTCATGACGTCGTAGGATTCGCCATAGGAACGCAGGCTGGTGATGGCGCCGATGATCGAGGCGAGCGGCGTGCGCAGATCATGCGAGATCGAGGTCAGCAGCGCCGAGCGCAGCCGTTCCGTCTCGGCCAGGAGCCGCGCCTCGTCGATATCCTCGGCGAGTTTGGTGCGCTCGATGGCGATCGCCGCCTGATCGCTCAGCGCATCGAGCAGGCGCCGCTCTTCCGGCGTCAGCAGCGCCCCGCCGCCGTCGCGGTCGATGCCGATGACGCCGATGGCGCCGCGGCCGGTGCGCAAGGGCAGGAACAGCCGCTTGCCGCCGGGCAGCGTGTCGGCGCCGCGTCCGGCCGGCCGGTTATGGTCCCAGGTCCAGCGCGCGGCGGCGAGATCGGCGGCGTCGAGCTCGTCTTCCGGCGGGTATCCGGCACCGACTTCGAGCCGCCCGGTCTCGCCCGGCATGAGCATGACCACGCGCACCTTGAGCATGAAGGCGACCTGATAGGCGGTCGCCCACAGCACGTCGTCGAGCGTCGCCGTGCCGGCGAGCTTGCGCGAAAAGGCGTAGAGCTCGGCCGTGGTATTGGCCCGCGCACTGGCGGTCAGCGCCTGATCGCGCGTGCGCGACGCGAGGTTCGAGGTGATGATCGCGACGATGAAGAACGCGACCAGCGCCAGCACATTGCCGGGATCGGCGATGGTGAAGCTGTAGAGCGGCGGCAGGAAGAAGAAATTATAGGCGAGCGAACTCAGCACGGCGGCCCAGAGCGCCGGCCCGAGGCCCCAGGCGACCGCGCTGAACAGCACCGCCGTGAGGAAGATCAGGGAGACGTTGGGCAGCGCCACGATCTGCGCGATCGCCTCGCCGACGGCCAGCGCCATCGCCACCGCCAAGGTCGCGAACCAGTAGACGCTGCCTTCGGAGCCATGCCGGGCCGGCTTGGTGACGACCGTCTCCTCGCTCTTCTCGTCGACCGTGCCGCCGGCCATGACATGGATCGAGATCGTGCCGGCCTTGCGCACCAGATCGTGCACGACCGAGCCGTGCAGGATCTCGAACCAGCGCGAGCGGCCGGATTTGCCGATGACGATCTGCGTGATGTTGTTGGCCTGGGCGTAGCGCACCAGCGCGTCGGCGATCTGGTTGCCCGGCACGACCGCGACGTCGGCGCCCAGCTTTTCGGCGAGGCGCATGGCATCGGCGATCCGGTTGCGCTCGGTCTCGCTGAGGCGCGCGAAGCGCGGGCCTTCGACATAGACCGCGGTCCATTTGCATTTCAGCCGGTCGGCCAGCCGCTTGCCGTAGCGGATCAGCCCCGGCGTGTGCGGCACCTCGCTCAGACACACCATCACGCGCTCGCCGGCCGCCCAGGGGCCGCTGATCGCGTGCTCCTGCATATAGGACAGCATCTGCTCGTCGACGCGCTGGGCGGTGCGCCTGAGCGCCAGCTCGCGCAGCGCGGTCAGATTGCCCGGCGAGAAATAATGCTTGAGTGCGCGCTGCGCCTGATCCTTGACGTAGACCTTGCCCTCGCGCAGCCGCTCGATCAGGTCTTCCGGCGTCAAATCGATGACTTCGAATTCGTCGGCCTTGTCGAGGAAGGTATCGGGCACGGTCTCGCGCACGCGGATGCGCGTGATCTGCGCCACGACGTCGTTCAGGCTCTCGACATGCTGGATGTTGAGCGTGGTGTAGACATCGATGCCGGCGGTCAGCAGCTCCTCGACATCGAGATAGCGCTTGGCATGGCGCGAGCCGGGGGCGTTGGTGTGGGCCAGCTCGTCGACCAGGGCGAGCTTCGGATGGCGCGCCAGCACGGCGTCGAGGTCCATCTCGTCGAGCGTCCGGCCCTTGTACTCGATGCGCCGGCGCGGAATGAGTTCGAGGCCCTCGACCAGCGCTTCGGTCTCCAGGCGCCGATGGGTTTCGACCACGCCGATGACGACGTCGACGCCTTCCTGATGGCGCTTCTGCGCCTGGCGCAGCATTTCATAGGTCTTGCCGACGCCGGGCGCGGCACCGAGAAACACTTTGAGCCGCCCGCGCCCCTCGCGCGCGGCGGCGGCGAGCAGCGCTTCCGGCGATGGGCGCTGGTCGCCGCGATCGGCAATGTCGTTCATGGCCATGGCGGTACTCTAGCCGATCCGGCGGGGCGGCGCCATCGCCAGCGGCCGAGGCGGTAGTTCAATCGGTTCGGGCCGCGATCCGCATTGTCTGAATCCTGCGCGCGGGTAGCTGGTCAGATCGACGTTCGGCCGGTCCGGCCTTATCCTTGGAGCGCGGCATGCCGGAAAAGGAACCAGCGCATGTCGAGCGACAAGACCGCTATGAGGAAGTAATGAATATGGCCAGAGCCCTCCAGCACGTGAAGAACACGATGACGGACGCTATATTCATCACCCTCGAACCTTGGGCCGCGCGGTATCGGTTGAAGCCAGGAGACGTATTGGAAATCGACTATGGCCTCGAATGCCGGCACGAAAGTCACGCCCCTCTTGAAGTCCATGTCGGAATGGAAGGCGATAAAATAGGGCTGTTTATCTGGGTGAATAGCAGCGGCGACCCCAAATTGCGCCTCAATGGCGGTCCAGCCATTGAGGACTTCGCGTCGGATTGAATCGTCGCTTGACGGCAGCCCGGACTTGTCGCTTCGATCGACCCGTCCGCGCCCGTCCTACTACTCGTCCTCGCCCGGGAAATTCCGCGCCTGGCGATTGCGCGCCGGGGCGACCTTGACCGGGACGGTCACGGTCCGGCCCTCGCGTTCGATGCCCAGCGACAACTCCTGATTGACATGGGCGAGCGCGATCTGGTTCAGCAGGTGCTGCCAGCTGGAGACCGGGGCGCCGTCGACGTCATAGACCAGGTCGCCGATGCGCAGCCCGGCGCGGTCGGCGGGCGAACCCGGCGAAACACCTGAAATCACAGCGCCTTCGCTGTGCTTGGTGTGCAGGCCGACCATCAGATCCGGGGTCACGTCCTGGCCGCTGACGCCGATCCAGCCGCGTTCGATATGGCCGTTCTTGATCAACTGCTCCATGACGCTGCGCGCCATGTTGACCGGCACGGCGAAGCCCACGCCGACATTGCCGCCGGACGGCGCCAGGATCGCGGTGTTGATGCCGATCAGATTGCCCTTGAGATCGACCAGCGCGCCGCCGGAATTGCCGGGGTTGATCGGTGCGTCGGTCTGGATGAAATCCTCATAGCCCTCGATGCCCAGCCCCGACCGGCCGAGCGCGCTGACGATGCCGGACGTCACGGTCTGGCCGAGGCCGAACGGGTTGCCGATGGCGAGTACGAAATCGCCGACTTCCGCCTTGTCGCTGTCGCCGAGCGGCACGGCCACGAGGTTGTCGGCCTGGATCTTCAGCACCGCGACATCGGTCGCCGGGTCCGTGCCGATCAGCTTGGCCTTGAGCCGGCGCTTGTCGCGCAGGGTCACCTCGATCAGGTCGGCGTTGCGCACAACATGGTTGTTGGTCAGCACATAGCCGTTCTGGGCGTCGACGATGACACCGGAGCCGCTGGCCTGCGTCTCGCGCACGATCGGGCTGTTCGGAACATCGAAGAAGCGGCGGAAGAACGGATCGGCGAGCAGCGGGTTGTTGACCTGCACCCGGCCGCGCACCGCAATGTTGACGACGCCCGGCGTCACCGCCTTCAGCACGGGCGCCACGCTCGGCACGCCGTTTTCGTTTTCGAGCGGAAAGGCCGCCTGGGCGGGTTCGATGACGACCGGTCCCAGGGCAAGCAGCAGAGCGGCCGGAACGAGGAACAGGAAGCGTTTCATAGGTATCAGCCTTTCGCGGAATCGAACGAGGCTCAAATAGGCATGCCGGAAGCGCGCTGCAATCTCCGGCCGGTCGCGGTTGCCGGGCAGGATTTGCCGGGGCGATCGCGGCTTCACGGCAAGATCCGCCGGCCGGATCGCCAGCGTGAACTGAGGTGATACGCAGCTTCCGCGGCGATTTCAACGCCTTGCATGCTGGGGCCGGAACCGGCGCGGAACTTGCGCTTGTTTCCGCGCCGCCTGCGGCACCGCCCATGATTTTAGGACTGAGCCCGCCATGACCTGCCAGATCGAGCCGACCATCGACCATAGTTTGACGATCGCCCATAACCACGCCTCGGTCGGCGACGTCGCCCATGGGCTCCTGGCCGCGCTGCGGCGCGTGCGCTGGGTCGTCGACGAAGTCGGCGGCTACACCATGGTGTCGATGCTCGACGGCGCCATCCGCGACCGGCTGATCATCCGCAACCTGCGCAACAAGCGTTGCGGCCAGGCCGAAACCCCGGCCAGGATGCCGCTGCCGGGCGCCGCTTCCGCCACGGCCGGCGCCATTCTGATCAGCGCCGCGGATGCCTGCATGGTCTATGCGGCCCAGAAGCCGGATGTCAGCGATCTGCTGCTGACCGTCTTCGTCCTGCTCGACCGGCTGACCGAAACCCTGCATTGCGCCCCGCTCTACGACGAATTGATGTGCTGGCTGCGGATCGGCCGCGACGATTGGGATGCCGATGAGGCGGAAGAGATCGGCAGCCGGCCGGCCAGCTTCCACTGAGTCGGTAATCGGCGCGCGGCGGATGTTATTCCGCCGCGCTCTTCAACGATTCGTGAGGGCGGGACTGGTGCTCGACGACGCCTGATCGGTCTGGCATGGTCGACCGCTTGAAATTCATGCCGACCGCCGAGGGGGACCATGCCGATCGATTTCGCCGAGATTTCGGTCACTATTCCGACTGTGGACTCGCTCGCCGCGCGCTATGGCGCGATCAATGAAGCGCTCGACGAGGGCAGTGCCGAAGGGCGCCGCCGGGCGTTGACGGGCTGGGACTCGCTGCGGCGCGAGATCGATAGCTGGTCGGCGATGGTCCGGCTGCGCTTTCAGCAGGACACCGCCGATGCCGCGGCGCGTGCCGACCGCGACTATGCCGATGAGCTGGCGCCGGTCGCCGCCGGCTTCGAGACCGCGCTGAAACGCCGCCTGCTGGCCGATCCCGACCGCGCGGGGCTGGAAAGCCTGGTCGGTTCCCATGCGCTGCAATTGTGGGAGATGGACGTCACGACTTTCGACCCGGTCATTGCCGACGATCTGGTCGAGGAGGCGAAGGCCGAGTCGCGCTACACCAGCCTGATGGCGGCCTGCGAGATCACGATCGGCGGCGCGCGCGTCAACCTCGCCGGTCTCGAACCCTTCGCCCAGTCGCTCGACCGCGAGACGCGCCACCGGGCCGAGCGGCTACGCTGGGAATTCTTCGCCGCCAACGGCGCCGAACTCGACGCCATCTACGACACATTGGTCAAGCTGCGCCACGGCATGGCGCGCAAGCTCGGCTACGAGAATTACCTGCCGCTCGGCTACCGGCGGATGCGCCGGGTCGATTACGGCCCGTCAGAAGTCGCGCGCTATCGCGATCAGGTGGCCGAGCATGTCGTGCCGCTGGTGGCGGACCTGCTCGACCGGCGCGGCGCCGATTTCGGCGTCGACCGCCTGGCGTTCTGGGACGAGGCGCTGGTCGATCCGGACGGCAACCCGCGGCCGGCGGGCGGCCACGACCATCTGGTCGAGCAGGCCGAGACGATGTTCGACCGCATCGACAAGCGGCTCGGCGATTTCTACCGGGTCATGAAGACCGGCCGCTTCCTCGATCTGGAAAACCGGCCGAGCAAGGCCGGCGGCGGCTTCTGCACGTCGTTCCCGACCCATGGCGTGCCCTATATCTTCGCCAATTTCAACGGCACCGACCACGACATCAAGGTGTTTACCCATGAGATGGGTCACGCCTTCCAGAATTGGCAGAGCCGGTTCCAGCCCGGTGTCGATTACCTCTGGCCGACCAAGGAATCCGCCGAAATCAACTCGATGGGCCTCGAGTTCCTCAGCCATCCGCAGATGGCGCTGTTGGTCGGCGAGGACGAGGCGGAGCGCTTCCGCCGGGTCCACCTCATGCAATCCTTGAGCTTCCTGCCCTATGGCGTCTGCGTCGATCATTTCCAGCACGAAGTCTATGCCAGGCCCGAGGCCACGCCGGCCGAGCGCCACGCCATGTGGCAAACGCTCGAACGCCGCTACCTGCCGTGGCGGGATTACGGCGATCTCGATTACCCGGCCAAGGGCGGGCTGTGGCAGGCCAAGCCGCATCTCTATGTGGCGCCGCTCTATTACATCGACTACACGCTGGCGATGTGCTGCGCGCTGCAATTCTGGGTGCGTTCGCTCGACGATTACCCGGGCGCCATCGACGCCTATGTCGAGCTGTGCGGCCGCGGCGGCTCGGCGCCGTTCCAGGATCTGGTGCGTTCAGCCGGTCTGGTCTCGCCCTTCGCCGCGGGGGCGCTCGCCGAGGTGGTGACGGCGGCGGCGAAGCGGCTGGCGGCGTGAGTTCGCCGCCGCGCTGAAGTCGTCCGGAGCAGCGGCCGGGCAGGCTGCGTCATGCCTCTTGCCGCAGCGCGGCCGAACTTGTCGCCTTTGTTACCCCTTTATTCACACGCCGATTGACGGCGCCGCAGCGGCGTGAGAATCACATCACAGTACTATCCCACGCGCGCCCTGAAGTCCTGCGCGCGCCTTCCCACTCGCCGTCATCCGGCCGATCCCGTCTGCAGTTACGAAAGGAGCATCCTCTTGCGTCCCACCTTCGCCTTGCTCTGCGTCAGCGCGGTTGCGCTCCTTGGCTGCAGTACCAACCCGTCGGATAAGGCGTCGACCGCGGCGCAGACGGGCACCGATCTCGTGGTGTTCGACCCGAGCATCATCGACACCTCGGTCGATCCCTGCCACGACGCCTATCACTATGCCTGCGGCGGCTGGCTGAAGACGCATCCGGCGCCGCCCGATCAACCTTCCTATGGCCGATTCAATCAATTGGCCGATCATAACCGCGAAGTGCTGCGCGGGCTGCTCGACGACGCCGTGGCGCATCCGAGTCCGGCCAGCGCCAAGGTCGCCGATTTCTATGCCGCCTGCACCGACGAGGCCGCGGTCGAGGCCAAGGGGCTGGCGCCGCTGCAGCCGGAACTCGACCGCATCGACGCCCTCAAGTCCAAAAAGGATCTGGCGGCGCTGCTGGCGCATCTGCATGAGATCGGCGCCGACGGGCTGTTCGGCTTCGGCCAGCAATCGGACTTCAAGGATGCCGATCACAGTATCGCGGCGGTGGGCCAGGGCGGGCTGGGCCTGCCGGATCGCGACTATTACTTCAAGACCGATGCGAAATCGGTGCAGCAGCGCGACGCCTACGAGGCCCACATCGCGAAGATGCTGGTGCTCGCCGGCGCGGCGCCGGACAAGGCGGCGGCCGAGGCCAAATCGGTGCTGGTGCTGGAGACGGCGCTGGCCAAGCCGGCGCTGAACCGCGTGCAGCGGCGGGATCCCGGGGCGATCTATCATCGCAAGACCGTCGCCGCGCTGAAGGCGCTGGCGCCCTCGGTCGATTGGCCGGCCTACTTCAAGACGGCCGACGCGCCGTCCTTCACCGAACTCAACGTCTCCGAACCGGCCTTCATCAAAGGCGTCGACGCGGTCGTCAGGAGCACGCCGCTGCCGACGCTCAAGGTCTATCTGCGCTGGCACCTGCTGAGCGCCGCCGCGCCGATGCTGTCCAAGGCCTTCGTCGACGAGGATTTCGACTTCAGCGGCAAGGTTCTGAAGGGCGCCAAGGAATTGGAGCCGCGCTGGCGCCGCTGCGTGATCGCGACCGACCGGGCGCTGGGCGAGGCGCTGGGCCAGCTCTATGTCGCGAAGACCTTCGGGCCGGCGGCCAAGGACCGGATGGAGACGCTGGTCGCCGATCTGCGCACATCCTACGCCAAGGATCTCGAGACCCTGCCCTGGATGGGCGCCGAGACCAAGAAGCGCGCGCTGGAAAAGCTGCAGGCGATGGTCGACAAGATCGGCTATCCCGCGAAATGGCGCGACTACAGCGCGCTCGAGGTCAAGCGCGACGATCTGCTCGGCAATGCCATGCGCGCCGAGAGCTTCGAGGCGCGTCGCGAGTTGGCCAAGATCGGCAAGACCGTCGATCGCGGCGAATGGGGCATGACGCCGCCGACCGTCAATGCCTATTACTCGCCGCTGCACAACGACATCAACTTCCCGGCCGGCATTCTGCAGCCGCCCTTCTTCAGCCTCGGCGCCGACGACGCCGCGAATTACGGCGCGATCGGCGCCGTCATCGGTCATGAAATGACCCATGGCTTCGACGATCAGGGCCGCCAATTCGACCCGCGCGGCAATCTCAAGAACTGGTGGACCGCGGACGACACGAAGAACTTCAAGAGCCGCGCCGCCTGTCTCTCGGATCAGGCGGGCAGCTTCGTCGCGGTCGACGACGTCAAGCAGAACGGTGCTCTGACCTTGGGCGAGAACACGGCGGACAATGGCGGCATCCATATCGCCTATGCCGCCTACAAGGCGCACAGCGCCGGCGCGCCCGAGACGAAGGTTGCCGGCTTCACGCCCGACCAGCGCTTCTTCCTGGCCTTCGCCCAGGTGTGGTGCAACAACTCGACGCCGGAATATGCCCGCTTCCTGGCGTTGAACAACCCGCATCCGGCGCCGCAATTCCGCGCCAACGGCGTCTTGTCGAACATGGCGGAGTTCGGCCAGGCGTTCAATTGCCCGGCCGGCTCGCCCATGGTCCGGGCGAATGCCTGCCGGGTCTGGTAAAGCTTTCCGGAAGGGGCCGAGATGATCACGCTCTACACTTTCGGCCCCTTTTTCGGCCTGCCCGACGGCAGCCCCTTCGTGACCAAGACGATGCTGCTGCTGAAATTCGCCGGGCTCGACTACCGCGACGATCGCGGCGGGTATCGCAAGGCGCCCAAGGGGAAACTGCCCTTCATCGACGACGACGGCGCGGCCCTTGCGGTGCTGCTCGGCGACAAGCCCTATCTCTTCGGGGCGGCGCCGTGCGGTGCCGATGCGACGGTCGGCGCCTTCGTCATGGGGCTGCTGGCGCCGATCTTCGAGACGCCGATCCGCACCGCGCTCGAAGCCCAGAGCAACCTGGTAGCGTATGCGGATCGGCTGAAGAAATCCTATTTTCCCGAGCTTGGGTAAACCCGTCCTACCTCACGAATTGTGCAGGGCGGCGACCCGGATACCCGGGCGCGGGCAGCTCATGGTGATGGCGCTATAGGCATCGCCGTTCGTGTCGAAGAATTCGACGTAGCTGGTCGAGCAGCCATTGCTGCTGCCGACGACTTCAATGTTCTCGGCATTGACGCTGGAGATGCCGAGCACGGCGAAGGTCAAGCCAGCGACCAGAGCGATGCCGAAATTCCGCGTGTTCATTTTCAAAACTCCTGTTCAGACAAACTCGCCGGGGGCCGGCGGCCCGGGGCGAGTTGAGGCGGCATCGCGACACGCCGTCGCGATTGGGCCTTCGAGATCTTGTGTTGAGAAGTGACGGGCGGGCGCGGCACCTGTTGAGTATCCGCTTCCGCGAAACGGGGCGGCGGCACGCCGTCGCCCGTCACTTCATGCCGTTACTGCGGTGTTCTCGGCGATCCGGTCCGGCAACCTCATGGGGATGGCAGCTGCCGGACTTTCGAGGACACCGGCCAATGCCGGCATGCCATCCTCATTTCACGCGGCATGCCAGTCTGGGGTTTATCTCTAAGTTATTGATATTGAACCATTCTCAAAATTCCTTTCCGACCCTCTGCAGGATCCGATTGGTGAGAAGGCGGATCCGGTCGCGGAAACGGCTATTCGGTAGTGAAATCGACGATTGTCATTTTCCTCATCTCTCGTGTCCGCAGCTTGAAATTGATCCCTGACCGAAAAAATCAACCCCGAGCCGGGCTTCAGGCCGCCGCCTGATCGGCATCGACCCGCAGGAGCCGCGCATAGGTGCCGCCCGGCCGGTTTGCAAGCTCCGCATGGGTGCCATCCTCGACGATCCGGCCGCGATCGAAGACCAGGATGCGGTCGGCATGGCGCACCGTGGACAGGCGATGCGCCACGATGATCGTGGTGCGCCCGGCCATGGCCTGGCCCAGCGCCTGCTGGATGGCGTGCTCATTGGCCGTGTCCAGGCTGGACGTCGCCTCGTCGAAGACCAGCACCGGCCGCGACGCCGCCAGCGCCCGGGCGATCGCGACGCGCTGCCGCTCGCCGCCCGAAAATTTGATGCCGCGCTCGCCGACCAGCGTCTCGTAGCCCTCGGGCAATGTCCCGATCATCTGGTCGAGCCGCGCCCGCCGCGCCGCCTCGCGGATCTGCGCCGGGCTCGAATTGGGCGCGCCATAGGCCAGATTGTCGGCGATGGTCCGATGGAACAGCGCCGGATCCTGCGGCACCAGGGCGATCGCCTGGCGTACGCTGGCCCGCGTGCAGGACGCCACATCCTGGCCGTCGATGACGATGCGGCCCTGCTGCGGCTGGTAGAGGCCGAGCAGCAGCTTGACGAAGCTGCTCTTGCCGCCGCCCGAGGGGCCGACCAGCGCCACCGTCTGGCCGGGCGCGATCTCCAGGGTCAGGTCCTCGAACACCGGCTTGCCGGCGCCGGCATAGCGGAACCCGACCTGTTCGAAGCGGATGGCGCCGCGGCCGGCCGTGAAGCTGCGCAGGCCGGCATCCTGCTCGGCCTCGGAAACCCGGCCGAGCAAGCCGATCAGCTGCGTCATCTCCGAGATCGCATTCTGCGCCTCGCGCACGCCGCGGCCGATATTGCCGAGCCAGCCGCGCAGCACGAAGCCGCTGCCGATGACGGTGGCGACCGTGCCGGCATCGACCAGGCCGGCGCGCGCCTGCAGCACGGTGATGGCGATCGGCGCGACCAGGATGACGGTCGAGATCGCGGTCTGCAACTGATCGCTGTTGACGGCGCCGTTCCAGGCGCCGACCAGCTTGCCGCACCACTCCCCGACCGAATGTTTCAGCCGCGCCTGTTCGAGCCGCTCCGTGGCCCAGGCCTTGACCGCGGCGTTGTTGCCGAGCACATCGACCAGCTCGCCGGTGATCCGGCTGTCATGGGCGAAGGCGGCGGTCATCAGCGGCATCACGCGGGTCCGGTTGTACCAGGTGATGACGATGAAATAGACGGCGCTGCCGGCCAGCATCGCGGCTGCGGCCCAGGCGCTCTCGGGCGCGATCGTCGCGGCGGTCGCCAGCACCAGCAGGATCGACGGCAGGAAGAAGAAATAGCAGCAACTGACGAAGATGTCGTAGCCCTGCGCCGCGCGCGTGACCTTGCGCGCGGTCGAGCCGGCGAAATTGTCGGCGTGCCAGCCCGTATCGAAATCCTGGATCTTGGTGAAGCCCGTGACGATGATGTCGGCCATCGCCTCGGCGGTATGGCGGTTGATCGCCCGGTCGCTGAGCCAGCGCGCGCCGACCGCCGCCAGGAGGACGCCCATGATCGCGGCGAGATCGAGGCTCAGCACGCCGAGGCCGATATCCTTGCCGGCATGATCGACCGCCTGGCCGATCAGCCGGGTCGAGGCGACGGTCAGGACGACGTGAGCCAGCATGCCGGTCACGAAGCCGCAGACCCGCAACCGATCCGCCTGCAGATAGCGCATGACGAACCGGAACACCGCCCGGGCGTCGGCGGCGGGGTGTTTCTCCTCGTCTCTGGCCATGGCGGCACCTTTCATGAAGACGGCTTCGCCGGCATCGCCCGACGGCGATTCCGGTCGATTGAATGACGGATGGCCTCCGGTGAGGCGCGTTGACGTATCCGATAGCGGAACTATTGCGTCGGCGCAAGCTGTATCCCGGACAGCACGCGCTCCTGTTGCCGACTACCAGATATGCACGCGGTCCGCGGGCGCCAGATAAAGCGCGTCGCCGGGCTTCACGCCGAAGGCATCGTACCAGGCATCGATATTGCGGACCGCGCCGTTGACCCGGAACTGGCGCGGGCTGTGCGGGTCGGTGACGACCTGGCGCTTCACGTAATCGTCGGTGACTTTGCCGCGCCAGGCTTGCGCCCAACCGAGGAAGACGCGCTGATCGCCGGTGAAGCCGCCGATCACCGGCGCCGGCTTGCCGTCGAGCGAGGCGCGATAGGCGTCGAGCCCCAGGGTCAAGCCGCCCAGATCCGCGATATTCTCACCCATGGTCAGAGCGCCCTGGACATGGACGCCCGGCACCGGCTGGTACAAGTCATATTGCTTGCCCAGAACGGCGGCCCGCGCCTCGAATTTCTTGGCGTCTTCCGGCGTCCACCAGTCGCGCAGGGCGCCGGTCGCGTCGATCTTCCGCCCCTGATCGTCGAAACCGTGAGTCAGCTCATGGCCGATGACGGCGCCGATGGCGCCGTAATTCACCGCCGGGTCGGCGTCGGGGTCGAAGCTCGGCGGCTGCAGGATGCCGGCCGGAAACACGATGTCGCGCAAGCTGCCGTTATAGGCGTCGTTGGTCTGCGGCGTCATCGTCCAGTCGTCGCGATCGACCGGGCCGCCCAGGCGGCCGCTATAGAACGCCCAATCGGCGGCCGCGGCGCGGCGGACATCGCCGATCAGATCATCGTCGCGGATCACGACGGCGCTGTAGTCGCGCGGATGCGCCGGGTAGCCGACCTTGATCGTATAGGTGTCGAGCTTCTGCAGCGCGGCGTCGCGCGTCTCGGCGCTCATCCAGTCGAGCTTTTCCAGGCGCGCGCGATAGGCGGCCTTCACATGCGCCACCAGATCCTCGATCTTCTGCTTGGCCGAAGGCGGGAAATAGGCATCCGAGTAGAGCTGCCCGACGGCCCAGCCGAGCGTGCCGAAACAGGCTTTCGTGGCGCCGCCGCAATCCGTGCCGCCGACCACATAGATGGCGCGCTTCCAGCGCTCGCGCTGTTCCTTCTGGCCGGACAGCGCCCGGTCGTACAATTCGAAATGCGCTTCGACGAAGGGCTTGGACAGAAACGGCGCGGCATTGTCGGCGATGTGAAAGGCCTGCCAGGCGGCGATGGTCTTCAGCGGGGCCGCGGCATAGATCGCGGCGATCTTCGGAAAGGCGCTCTTCTCCGCGACGACGACGCGGTCGAGCGACCCGAGGCCGGCATTCTGCAGGTACTCGGTCCAGGCAAAACCCGGTGTCAGCTTGTGCAGCTCGGCGATCGAGACCGGATTGTAGAGCGCCACGACATCGCGGTCTTGCGCCTTGGTCCAGCTCGCCTGTGCGATCTTCGTCTCGAAGTCCACGATGCTCTTGGCGTTCGCCTTGGCATCGGGCCAGCCGATCAGCCGGAGCAGAGTCGCGACGTAACTCTCGTAGGACGCCTTGGCGGCGGCGAAGTTCGGCTTCAGATAATAGTCGCGATCGGGCAATCCGAGCCCGCTCTGCGACAGGTAGACGGTGTAACGCGAGGGATCCTTGAGGTCGGCATCGATGGTCTGGTCGAAGATCGTCGGCTCGAAATCGACGGCATTTCGGCCCATCAGGGCGGTCAGGTCGCGGCGTGTCTTGGCGGCGCGGATTTGATCGAGCACGCCGGCGATCGGGGCGGCGCCGAGCTGTTCGAGACGCGCTTCATCCATATAGGCCTTGTAGAAGGCGCCGACCTTGCCGGTGAGGTCGGCCGGTTCGGGGGCGGCCTGCGCCGCCGCCTTGGTCATCAACTCGTGCAGGCGGGCTTCGATCCGGTCGGTCATCTCGAGGCGCAGCGACACGGCGGGCCGGTCGCCCGGGATCGGCGTCCGGTCGAGCCAGGCGCCGTTGGCATAGCGGAAGAAATCCTGCCCCGGCCCGGTCTGCGGATCGGCGCCGGCAGCGTCATAGCCCCAGGCGCCATAGATCGGCTTGCCGTCATCGGCTGCGGCCGGCGCGCCGTGCGCGGCAAGGAGTATCAGCAAGGCGGCTATCGGGGCGATTCTCATCATTCCCTCATCGGGTGAGCTTGTGGCGATCCGGCAATCTCGGTCTGTGCGATCCGGTCGTCAATCTCGGTCGCAGAGGCGGCATTTCTCCTGGCGGCATCCGCGCTCGATCAGGCCTGGGTCATGAGCGTGCCCGGACCCGACGGAGAATCGCCGCCGCGCCGGGATCGTTGTTTCAGCCGCTCCGCCGGCGCGCTATGATCGGCCCGGTCGGCGGCTTGCGGGTGCGGCGATGACGGGGCGGCGGAATCGGGAGACGGAAGAGAGCCGGACAACGCGCAGCCTGGCCGGGCTCGCCGTCACGCTGTTTCTGGTCGTGGTCGGCCTGTTCCTGACCCAGAAGCTGGCCGGCATGGCGCGGCTCGAGGATTGCCTGCTGTCGGGCCGCAGCAATTGCGCGCCGATCGGCGGGACGGTGCCGTGAGGCAGAGCCTGGTTCGCCTGAACCCGCAGCCGGACCCGGCGGGCGCGTTCCGGCGTTGCCGCGTCAGTCGCGGCGGGTCCGATCGGCCGCATGGTCTTCGGCGGCCCGCAACAACTGCAGGATGCTGCTGAGCAGCGAAGCGGAGTCCGCGCGGCGCAGCGCCTCGGCCACGGCGAGCCGGAGCCGCCGGTGCTTCACCGGATCGACCGGCGCGTCCGCCGGCCGGGCCGTCAGCGCCACGGTTTCCAACCCTTCCAGCAAATAGTCGAATTCGATGCCGAGATAATGAGCGGCCAGAACCAGCCGCTCCAGGGTGATATTGTTGATGCCTTTTTCGTATTTCTGGATCTGCTGGTTGGTCAGCCCCAGCGCTTGACCCAGCTCGGCTTGCGTCTTGCCCTGGGCGATGCGCAGCGCGCGCAGCCGCCCGCCGACATGCGTATTGATCGCCTCGCGCAGCGTGGTGATCGGCGGCCGCGGCAGCCGCTTGCGGCCGCGCTTTGGCGGCGCCGGGAGTTTGCGGGGCGGCATTTGGCGTGTCGGTGCGATCTGCGGGCTGGCGCTCATGATATTCCGGGGGACGAGGGAGAGTGACAGGCGGCGGCGGCAAGTACCGGAGATGTAAGGAGAAAATCCCGGTCTGCCGCCGCCGGCGGCGCGCAGCGAGAGCCCGCGCCAAGGTGCGAAAGAAGTGCGTGTATCCCGACCGAACCCGCGCGGGAGCAACCATCACGAGCCGGCAGCAAGACAATATCCGACCGCCGGTAGCGCGACCCATGACCATGCCGGAAGATAAATGCTGTTCCCGGGAGGTTTTTGGCCGGATTCCGGCTTTCCGCAAATTCAGATTATTTCGGCTTGTGAAAGGATCCGAAGCACGGAACGGCGCCGATCCCGCCTCAGACGGTTGTCAAAGCGTATGGAGACGACACTATTTTGTTGCGCGCTCGCGTTGCAAAACCTAGCCTGAGCATTGTGAGCAGGGGCCGAGGGCGCGCGACAGAATGAGCGGAGAACAGGGCCGGCCCGGCGGCTGGCGCTTCACGGACGGTGTGCGGCGATTCCGCCTGTTCCCGGAGCAGCGCCGCCTGTTCAGCGACGACAAGGATGTCGACCTGACCGCCCGTGCCTTCGATCTGCTGGTGCTGTTCGTCGGCAAGGCCGGCACGGTGGTCGGGCGGAAGGCGATCGTCGCCGCGGTCTGGAACAATTACGAGATCTCGGACAGCGCGATTTCCGCCCATGTCTCGATGATCCGCAGCGCCATCGGCCGGGGCGGCGTCACCACGCTCAACGGCCAGGGC
>Ga0181519_10001331_pt1 | contig 21757 bp, 20 predicted proteins | sample PEATcosm2014_Bin_26_FD_121102 | JGI IMG/M metagenome (GOLD analysis project Ga0181519, IMG submission 121102) | Peatland microbial communities from MTU Mesocosm Facility, Houghton, MI, USA - PEATcosm2014_Bin02_10_metaG | ecosystem: Environmental > Terrestrial > Soil > Wetlands > Peat | place...
CTACGGGCTCACCGTCACCGTCACGCCCCCGCCGGCCTCCCAGGTCACCAGCCTCGACCAGGCGCTGCAGTCGCTCACGTCGCTGTTCCCGGGCGTGGGGACCGGCAAGGGCGCCATCACCGGCTGACGCCCGTTCTCGCCATCCGACCGAGCTCCCCGGAGGCTGCGGCGGAACCGCGACGCCCCGGGCCTGAGCCGCCGCGGTCCGGGAGGTCGGCGTGATCGGGACGGTGGCACCACTCGTGCGGGTACCGCTCGTGGTGGCGGTGGTCGTCGTCGCCTACTGGGCGATGCTCGTGGAGTTCACCGTCGTCCACGAGGCCGGGCACGCCCTGGCGGCCAGGCTGCTCGGCGTCCCCGTCCGGGCGGTGCGGATCGGTGGGAGGGGTCCGGCCGCCACGGCGACCATCGGGGGCGTCCGACTGCGGGTCCATCTGCTCCCGTGGGGAGGGGCCACGACGCTGGGAACCGCCGGCGTCAGCCGACCGCGCCGGGCGATGGTCCTCCTGGCCGGCTCCCTGGCCAACGTCGTGGTGGCGGTGATCTGCCTCCGGCTCCGGTCCGTCCTGCCCTGGCTCCTCCTGGTCGCCGCGGTGAACGCGCTGGGGGTCCTCAACCTCGTACCGATCCCCCCCGGCGGGACCCGTCGGCCCTCCGGCTCGGACGGGTGGCAGCTGCTCCACCTCAACCGACCACCGGCCGTTCCCGACGACGACCGCCTGCTCGACATCCTGGACCGGCTCGCCACCCTCCAGGCGTCGTACAAGGCACCGGACCACCGGCCGCTTCCCCCGGCCGGTGAGCGGCTCCCGGTGGACGATCCCGAGGTACGCCCTTACGTCCTGGACGTCGCCCGTGTCCTCGTCCGGCTCCACGCCGGGCCCGACGGGTGGGACGACGCCGTGGAGGCCGGTCGGGCGGTGTTCGACCGGACCCCGCCGGCCGGACTGTGGCCACCCGACCGCGACCGGCTCCGCCGTGAGCTGGCCAGCGGATTGGCCTGGACCCTCGTCCGGCGCCCCGACCCCCCGTCGGCCGACGTCGACGAGGCCGAGTCGCTGGTCCTCGCCGCCCTCGATCTCGCCCCCGGTCCCGACCTCGACGACACCCTGGCCCTCGTCCGGATCCGCCAGGGCCGCTTCGCCGAGGCCGGGGTCCTGACCGAGGGTGTCCTCGACCACTGGTCGGACGCCTGGCCCCAGCAGTCACTGGCCTCGATGCTGTGCACCAAAGGGTTGATCGTCGCGCGGACCGGATCGCCCGACGACGCACGCGACCTGGCCGACCGGGCCGGTGCGATCGATCCGGACTCGCCGTTGCTGGCGGAGCTCCGCGCCACCATCGCCGTCGCCGGCTGACCACTCCCGCCGGGGCGTCCGCCTCCGGGTCGTCCCCCCGGATCGGGCCCCTCCGCCGCCACCGGTACGATCGTCACCCATGGCACGGGCCTACGACGTCGTCGACATCGAGCGGAAGTGGCAGCGGCGCTGGGCCGACGAGGGGACCTACGAGGTCGACGCCGACGACCCCCGCCCCCCCTGGTACGTCCTCACCATGTACCCGTACCCTTCGGGGCCGGCGCACATGGGCCACGTCCGGAACTACACCTTCGGCGACCTGCTGGTCCGGCACCGGACCATGCTCGGACACGCCGTCCTCTCGCCGTTCGGCTTCGACTCGTTCGGGCTGCCGGCGGAGAACGCCGCCATCAAGACGGGCACCCACCCCCGGGTCTTCACCGACGCGCGGATCGCCGAGCTGAAGGAGTCGATCACCCGGCTGGGGGCGGTCTACGACTGGCGCCGCGAGATCCGGAGCCACGACCCCGAGTACATCCGGTGGAACCAGGCCATCTTCCTGCGGCTGCTGGCCGCCGGCCTCGCCTACCGGGCCAATGCCCCGGTGAACTGGTGCCCGGGCTGCCAGACGGTGCTGGCCAACGAGCAGGTCCTGGCCGACGGGACCTGTGAGCGCTCCGGTGACGTGGTGGTCAAGCGCGACCTCGAGCAGTGGTTCTTCCGGATCACCCGCTACGCCGACGAGCTGCTGGGCGAGCTCGACGCCCTCGACTGGCCCGAGCGGGTCAAGACCATGCAGCGGAACTGGATCGGCCGCTCCGAGGGCGCCGAGTACGACCTGGTGGTGGTGGGCCGGGACGGCGCCGACGGCCGTCCGCCCCTGGCCCTCACCGTGTTCACCACCCGCCCCGACACCTCGTTCGGGATGACCTACGCGGTGGTGGCCCCCGAGCACCCGATGGTCGACGAGCTGACCACGCCGGAGCACCGGTCCGAGGTCGACGACCTCCGGGCCCGGGCGGCGGCCAGCACCGACGTCGAGCGCCTGTCGGAGTCCGGGCCGGGGAGCCTGGCCAAGCGCGGGGCGGCCACCGGCTCCTCGGTGGTCAACCCGTTCACCGGCTCGCCGGTGCCGGTGTACGTGGCCGACTACGTGCTGATGGGCTACGGCACCGGCGCCATCATGGCCGTCCCCGCCGAGGACCACCGGGACTGGGACTTCGCCCACGCCTACGGCCTGCCCTTCGTCCGCACCGTCCGGCCCCCGGAGGGGTGGGACGAGCACGGCGGACCCGACGGCGGCCCGGGCGGCGCCTACACGGGCCCCGGCGAGAAGATCAACAGCGACTGGCTGGACGGCCTGGACATCCCCACCGCCAAGGAGCGGGCCACCGAGTGGCTGGAGGACCGGGGCATCGGCCGCCGGAAGGTCAACTACCGGCTGCGCGACTGGCTGGTGTCGCGCCAGCGGTTCTGGGGTTGCCCGATCCCCGTGGTCACCTGCCCCGAGCACGGCATCGTCCCCGTGCCCGAGGACCAGCTCCCGGTGCTCGCCCCCGACGACGTGGAGTTCCGGCCGACCGGCGAGTCGCCGCTGGCCACCAGCGACGGGTTCCGGCTGACCACCTGTCCGGTCTGCGGGGGACCCGCCACCCGCGAGACCGACACCATGGACACCTTCGTCGACTCGTCCTGGTACTTCCTGCGGTTCACCGACCCCTGGACGCCCGACCGGCCCTTCGACCCGGCGGTGGCCGCCCACTGGATGCCGGTCGACCAGTACATCGGGGGCATCGAACACGCCATCCTCCACCTCCTCTACGCCCGCTTCTACACCAAGGCCCTGGCCGATGTCGGCCTCGGACCCGAGGGGCTGCGCGAGCCGTTCGCCCGGCTCTTCACGCAGGGGATGATCCGGATGGACGGCACCAAGATGTCCAAGTCGAAGGGCAACCTGGTCGCCCCGTCGAAGTACCTCGACACGGTGGGGGCCGACGCCCTGCGGCTCTTCCACCTCTTCGTGGGACCGCCCGCCGACGACGTCGACTGGAGCGAGCAGACCGACAGCGTCATCGAGGGGTGCGGCCGCTTCCTCGACCGGGTGTGGCGCCTGGCGGTGCCCGACCCGGACGCCGGGGACGCCTCCGCCCGGCGCACCGGTCCCCCCGGCCCGGAGGACACCGCCGTCCGCCAGGCCACCCACCGGTTGATCGACCGGGTCTCGCGTGACTACGAGCGCTGGTCGTACAACACCGCGGTGGCCGCCTGCATGGCGTTCGTCAACCTCGTGCAGCCCTACGCCCGCGGGGACGCCCACGCCGAGGTCCTCGACGAGGCGGTGGACACCCTGCTCCTCCTGCTCGCCCCGATGACGCCCCACCTGGCCGCCGAGGCCTGGGAGCGGCGACACGGCGACCACGTGCATCTCCGCCCCTGGCCGGTCGCCGACCCGGCGCTGGCCGCCGAGGAGGCGGTGACCATGGTCGTCCAGGTCAACGGGAAGGTGCGCGACCGGCTCGACGTGGCGCCGGACATCGGCGAGGAGGAGGCCGCCGCCCTGGCGCTGGCCTCTCCCAGGGTGGTGGAGTCGCTGGCCGGGGCGGAGCCGAAGCGGGTGATCGCCCGCCCGCCCAAGCTGGTCAACATCATCGCCTGAGGGCGGCGGTCGGGCGTCAGGCCTTGAACCCGGCCAGGATGCCCGCCAGGCGCTCGGGCGCCAGCTCGTAGGGGGCGTAGAAGCTGAAGCGGTCGACCAGCCCGTCGAAGCGGGCCCGCACCTTGGCCGGGAGCTCGTCGAGCTCCCCGACCACCGCGAACGTCTCGAGCATCTCGTCGGTGATCAGCTCCGCCATCTCGTCCCACTGGCCCCGCCGCGAGAGCACGTGGAGCTCCGGCTGGAGGTCACCCCACCCGTGGAGCTCCAGCACCGGCCGGTAGGCGGGGGTGGAACCGTAGAAGGCGAGCTGGGCCTTGGTCGCGCGCACCGCCCGGTCGAGGTCGCCGCCCTCGGGGGCGGTCACGATCATGCCGGGGTAGGACACCTGGACGTCGGAGCGGGTGCGCCCGCTCCGGGCGAGCCCGCGCTCGAGGGCGGGGACGGTGACCTCCCGCAGGTAGCGCTCGGTGGTGAAGCCGTGGGCCAGCAGGCCGTCGGCGACCTCGCCCGCCACCTCGGTCATCCGCCCGCCCACCGCGGCGACGAAGATCCTCGGGTTCCCGTAGGGGTTGGGGCCCGGGTCGAACATCGGGGTCATCAGCGTGTGCCGGTAGAACTCCCCCCGGAAGGCGAGCCGACTGCCGTCGGCCCAACTGGCCCAGATGGCGCGGATGGCCAGGACCAGCTCGCGCATGCGGGGCGCGGGGTGCGACCACGGCATGGAGAACCGCTTCTCGATGTGCGGCTTGATCTGCGAGCCGAGGCCGAGGACGAACCGGCCCTCCGACTGGGTCTGGAGGTCGTTGGCCACCACCGCCAGGTTCATCGGGTTCCGGGCGAACGCCACCGCGATGCCGGTGCCGAGGACGACCCGGCTGGTGTGCTCGGCGGCCAGGGCCAGCGGCAGGAAGGGGTCGTGGGCCACCTCGGCCGTCCACAGTCCGTCGTACCCCGCGGCCTCGGCCGCCGGCGCGGTGTCCGCCACGTCGCTCGGGTCGAATCCGATGGTGCTGTCGACGTCCACGGCCACACGGTAGCCCCGCGGTCCGGCGGCCCGGACGACGAGGTAGTTGCGCCGCGGTGGGGGATGGCGCAGAATTCCCTGGTGAGCGATGAGCACGGGGTCGACGCCGGGCAGGGCGGACCGCCACAGCCGATTCCCGACCTGGGCATTCCGGCCGGGTTCGCCTCGCCCGCGCCCGCCCGACCCGCGACCGTGCCACCGCAGGTGCCCACCACCACCCCGCCCCCCCTGGCCCCGGTCGTCCCGGCCACCCCGGTGGCCGCCACCCCGGTGGCCGCCGACGCGGCACCGGTCACCGACGACGACCGCCAGACCTACGGCCGCCTCCTCGACCGGGCGTTCGAGCGCGGGCTGCTCGGGGCCTTCGACTACGAGCTCCGTCTGCGGGAGCTGTCGGAGGCGACGACCGTGGACCAGATGCGGGCCATCGTGACCGAGCTCCCGGCCTTCTCGATGCCGGCCGCCGACAAGGGTCCGCGGCGGTCGTCACTGCTCTCGTCCTCGTCGTCCCTCTCGGGGGCCCGGTCCGGTACCGGTCCGGCCCGCACCGGACTGTCGGGCCCCTGGGCCAAGCTCGCCATCCTGGTGGTGGTCGTGGTCGTGGCGTTTCTGGTGTTGGCCCTCTACGCCCAGCACCTGGTCCACCAGCGCAACGGTGGGAGCGGCGCCCCACCGCCGGCCGCGGTGGTGGCGGTCAGCTGCCCTCGCCTCTGAGGAACTGCTCGAGCTCGGCGGCGATCTCGTCGCCGCTGGGCATCCCGTCCGGGAGCCCGAAGGGATCCGGCTCGCCCTCCTCGGAGTCGATGGAGGACTCGAGCCGCCGGACCATGTCGGCGTGCTCGGCGTTGCCGGCGATCAGCTCGTCCACCTGACGGCGCGAGGCCTCGCCCGCCGCCCGGAGTGACGAGGTGTCGAAGACGATGCCGGTGATGGCGCACATCCCCTCGATGAGGGCGGCGCTGGCCTCGGGGAAGGGCATGGCCGCCACGTAGTGGGGCACCCGGGCCCACAGGCCGATGACCGGGACCCCGGCTTCGCCGAGGGCCACCTCGAGGGCGGCCTGCACGCCCGCCGGCACCTCGATGGTCCCCTGGACGAAGCCGACGCGGCCGATGAGGTCGGCCGACTGCGGCGGGACCGTCGAGGCCAGCCGGACCGGACGGGTGTGGGGTGTCGGCGCCGGGAAGGCCCCGAGCCCGACCACGGTCCGGACGCCGAGTCGCTTGACGAGCTCGACCACCGCGGCGGTGAAGGACCGCCAGTGGAAGTCCGGCTCCGGCCCGGTCAGGTAGAGGAGGTCGGCGCCGATGCGGTCCTTGCCCGCCAGCACCCGGATGGCGGGCCAGGTCAGGTCGACCGTCACCCCGTCCACCAGCCTGGCGATCGGCCGCCGGGCCCGCTGGTCGATCAGCGACTCGGTGTCGAAGGTGGCGACCTCGGCGGTCGGGGAGGCCCCGAGCAGCTCGGCGATGGCGGTCGAGGCACCGAGGCCGGCGTCGACCCATCCCTCGAGGGCGACCACCAGCACCGGCGTGGCGACCCGCTCGTGGAGCGGCTCCCCCCACGCCGGGTCGACGCGGTACAGGGGCGGGCGTTCGTCGCTCACAGGGACTCCACCTCGGCCAGGGCCAGCCCCCCGAGGGTGCCGACGTGGTCGGCGAAGTGGTCGGCGCCGCTCCGGTCGCCGGCCGCCGCTCCTCCGGCGTACCGGGCGTGGACGCCCTGGAGGATGCAGGCGAGCTTCCAGTAGCCGAAGGCCTTGTAGAAGGCGATGCCCGACACGTCGCGCCCCGACGCCGCCGCGTAGCGGGCCACCAGCTGGTCCCGGGTGGCGAACCCGGGGAGGACCGTCGGGGCCACCCCGAGCAGGGCGGCCTGGGCGTCGCCGGGTTCGGCCCAGTACACGAGCAGCAGCCCCAGGTCGGCCAGCGGGTCGCCGAGGGTGCAGATCTCCCAGTCGAGCACCGCCCGGACGGTGCCGTCGTCCCCGAGGACGGTGTTGTCGAGCCGGTAGTCGCCGTGGACGATGCCCACGCCCTGCTGAGCGGGGATCCGCCCGGCCAGCAGCTGGTGGACCCGGTCGATCACGGCCGGGCCCGTGGCGCCGTCGACGGTGGACTGGGTGAACTGGCCGTGCCAGCGCTTCAGCTGGCGGGCGATGTATCCGTCCCGTCGACCGAATCCGCCCAGTCCGACCCGGTCGATGTCGACGGCGTGGAGCCGGGCCAGGGTGTCGACCAGCGAGTCGCCGGCGCGCCGCCGCACGTCCTCGTCGAGCTCGGCGGCGCTGTGCTGGTCGCGGATGATGTGCCCCTCCACGAACGACATGACGTAGAACGGGGCCCCGTTGACGGTCGGGTCGGCGCAGAGCCCCAGGGTCTCGGGGACCGGGACCTCGGTCGGACCGAGCGCCGAGAGCACGGTGTGCTCGCGCGTCATGTCGTGGGCGGTGGGGAGCACGTGGCTGACCGGCGGTCGGCGGAGGGCGACGGACCGCCCGTTGGCGTCGGTGACCCGGTAGGTGAGGTTGGAGCGCCCACCGGCGATCAGCTCGAAGGCGAACGGCGGCGACAGGTCGGGGACGGTCCCGGTCAACCACGCGCTGACCGCCGGCGCGTCGATGCCCTCCAGGGTGCCGGTGCCGGCGCCCGTGCCGGCGGGAGGTGCTGCGGCCATGGCTAGACGCTACCCGCCCGAGGCCGTACGTCCCGATCGTCCACCGCTCCCGGTATCGTCGGGGCGATGACCGACGTCACCGACGCCACCTTCGAGCACGAGGTCCTCGACCGTTCCACCGAGGTCCCGGTGGTGGTGGACCTCTGGGCACCCTGGTGCGGGCCGTGCCAGACCCTCGGACCCCTGATCGAGCAGGTGGTCGGGGAGACCGCGGGGGCCGTCGAGCTGGCCAAGGTCAACGTGGACGACAACCCGGCGGTGGCCGGCAGCTTCCGGGTGCAGGGGATCCCGGCCGTCTTCGCCATCCGCGACCGGGCGGTGGTCGACAGCTTCATCGGCGCGCAGCCCGAGCAGGTGGTCCGCGAGTTCGTGGCGCGCCTGGCCCCGGCCCCCAGCGCCGCCGACCTCCTGGTGGAGGAGGGCGTGGCGTCGGGGACCGAGGAGCCGCTCCGCCAGGCGCTGGTGCTCCAGCCGGACCACGTCGGTGCCATCACCACCCTGGCGTCCCTGCTCACCGCCCGGGGCGAGCCCGACGAGGCGATCGCCCTGCTCGGACGGATCCCGGAGACCGCCGAGGTGCGGCACCTGCTGGCCGCCGCCCGTCTCGCCGCCCAGCAGGTCGACGTGGCCCCCGACGCGGTCGACGGCCTCCTCGACAGCCTCCTCGACCGTGTCAAGGACGACCCCGCCGCCCGCCAGGAGTTCCTCGACCTCCTCGAGACGCTCGGACCCGACGACCCCCGCACGACCGTCTACCGCAAGGCGCTCTCGGCCCGGCTCTTCTGAGGGCCGCCGCCGGACGCGTCGGCCGCCGCCCGCGGACGGTAGCGTCACGGCCGTGCAGCCGACCACCCTCCTGCTCGGCGACCGGGCCTTCGACCTCACCGACCGGGCCCTCGTCATGGGCATCCTCAACCGCACGCCCGATTCGTTCTACGACCGGGGGGCCACCTACGCCCTCGACGACCTGCTCCGCCGGGCCGAGGTGCTGGTGGACGGGGGCGCCGACCTCCTCGACGTGGGCGGGGTGAAGGCCGGCCCGGGCCCCGAGGTCGGCGAGGCCGAGGAGCTGGACCGCGTGCTCCCCGCCCTCGAGGCCCTCCACGCCCGCTTCGACACCCCGCTGTCGGTCGACACCTGGCGGGCGTCGGTGGCCACGGCCGCCTATGCGGTCGGTGCGGTCGTCGGCAACGACATCAGCGGGTTCGGCGACCCGGGGTACCTGGCGGCCGCCGCCGAGGCCGGCGCCACGGTGGTGGCCACGCACATCCGCCTGGCCCCCCGGGTCCCCGACCCCGATCCGGTCTACGACGACGTGGTGACGGCCGTGTCGGCGTTCCTGGTGGACCGGGCCTCCCGGGCGCTCGCCGCCGGTATCGCGCCGGAGCGGATCCTGCTCGACGCCGGCCTCGACCTCGGCAAGACGGCCGACCAGTCGCTCACCCTGCTCCGGGCCTCCGACCGGCTGGCCGGGCTCGGCCACCCCCTCCTCCTGTCGGCCTCCAACAAGACGTTCCTCGGCAAGGTCCTCGACCTCGAGATCGGCGAGCGCCGGGAGGCGTCCCTGGCCGCCACCGCCCTGGGCGTCTCCCTGGGCTGCCGGGTGGTGCGGGTCCACGACGTGGCCGGCAACCGGCAGGTCTGCGACGTCCTCGCCGCCGTCTCGCGGGCGGGCCGGGACCGGTGAGCACCGCCGCCACCGCGGTGCACCCCGCCTATCTGGTACGGGGCGACGACCCGTCCCTGGTGGCCCAGGCGGCCCACGCCCTGCTGGAGCGGCTGGTCGACGGGGGTGACCCTGCGTTGATCGTGGAGGAGCACGGTGGGCCGGCGGCCGACCAGTTCGACGTGGGTGCCGTGATCGACGCCTGCACCACGCCGCCGTTCCTGGTGGAGCGGCGGGTCGTGGTCCTGCGGGACGCCGGGCAGGTGTCCTCCGCCGACGCCAAGCGCCTGGTCTCCTATCTCGGGGACCCGCTCCCGAGCACGGTGCTGGTGCTGGTCGGTGGCGGGGGGACCGTCCCCCCTGCCCTGTCCAAGCAGGTCGGCTCGGTCGGGGAGGTGGTCGACACGACGGTGGGACGGACCGACCGGCAGCGGTCGCACTGGCTGGCCGAGCACCTCCGGGGTGCCCCGGTGCGCCTCGACGGGCCGGCGACGGCGCGCGTCGCCGACCACCTCGGCGGCGATCTGGGCCGGCTGGCCGGCCTGCTGTCGACGCTGGCCGCCGCCTACGGACAGGGGGCGACGGTCGGGGTGGACGAGCTCGAGCCCTTCCTGGGTGACGCCGGGTCGGTGGCGCCGTGGGACCTCACCGACGCCCTCGACGCCGGGGACACCGCCGGCTCGTTGGCGGTGCTCCACCGGATGCTCGGATCGGGGAGCCACCCCCTGGTGGTGATGAGCCACCTCCACCGCCACTACCGGCAGATGCTCCGGCTCGACGGGTCGGGGATCACCTCGCCCGACGAGGCCGCCGCCGCCCTCGGGCTGAAGAGCTCCTATCCGGCCAGGAAGGCCCTGGCCCAGGGCCGTCGCCTGGGCACCGCGGGGGTGGCCCGGGCCGTCCGGCTGCTGGCCGACGCCGACCTCGACCTCCGGGGGTCGACCGCCCTGCCGGGCGAGGTGGTGCTGGAGGTGCTGGTGGCCCGGCTGAGCCGGTCGGGCGGTCCGGTCAGGCGGTGACGGGGTCGGTCGACTGCACGCCCGAGTCCGCCACGTTCTCCGTCCACTTGAACCCGTCCCAGTAGCGGAACTGGTGGCGGCCGGTGGGATCGGCCTTCCACCCCGACGGGACCGTGGGCTTGGGCGCCGGTGCGGGCGCGGCCACCACACGTTGCGGCTGGGACGGCTTGAACTCCTGGGTGAGGGTGATCGGCTGCTGGTAGACCGGCTGGCGACCGCCGCCGCCCACCGGCGGACTGGACCGTCCATACGGGGGGCTGGCCCCGCCGACCGGCGGGCTGACCGCCCCGAAGGGGTTGTAGCCGACCGGGGGGCTGGCGGCGCCGAAGCTCCCGAACCCCACCGGCGGGCTGGCGGTGCCGGTCGGACGGTCGGCCACCTGCCGGGTCCCCGCGGCGCCGCCGGTGCCGTCGAAGGGGAGGGTGGCGGCCTTGCCGCCGGCGGCCAGCGAGGCCACCGGCTCCCGGAGGGTGAAGACGTAGATCACGACGCCGATGACCGGGATGACGATCACCAGGACGAGCGCCAGGACACGGCTCTTCCCCGAGCGCTTCCACGCCCACCCCGGCATGCGGAGGATGTCGACCAGGCCGAAGATCAGCGCGATGAGCGCGATGACCCCGACCAACGCCAGCGACACCGTGCTCACCGCTGCGAACTGCCCACTCATGGTCCGTGCACTCCCCTCGTCATGTGCCCTTCACCGGGTCCGCCCCAGGAACCGTCGCGGCCCGCTCCCGGGCCCCCCGACGGTTGCGATCCTGCAACCAATGACGCAATCAATGACGCGATCGATGCCGCGTACCGGCACGTAGCGTAGGCCCGATCCGGCCGACCGCGGTGTCAGCTGCTCCGAACAGGGGTTTTCCGCGCCGGTGGTGCAGAGGGCCGGATTCCGGCCCGGAACGGTCGTCGCCCGGGGCCGATGTCCCGGTCCGGAGAATTCCCCCGGAAGTGCACCACCCGGCGCGGCGCGGTCGATACCATGTGCACACCAGAGAGAGGAGGTGGTCCAACTGAGCAGTCAACGTTTCGGGACCCTGGAGGTGGCTGGCCGCTGAGGCGGCTCGCTGTACCACCTGGCGAATCCCAGCCAGACACCCACCGGGCGACCCAGCCGGACCCAGGTCCCATCCGGCGCAGCACGGAACCCCGGTGTTCAACGCAGCACGGTTGCGACGACGGGGCGCCCCTCGGGGGGCGCCCCGTCGTTCGCCCCGGCGACGGGCGGTCAGCGCGTGCCGGGGCGCAGGGTCGTCTCGTCGACGTCGAGGGCGTTCCGCACCTCGGCGGCCACGTGCTGGCTGATCCTGCCGCGGTCGACCAGCCGACCGAGCTCGGACCGCTCGACGGATATGACCTCCCGCCGCAGCTCCAGCTCGGCCCGGAGCTGTGCCTCCGGGTCGACGGGGCCCGCCCGGTCCCCGGGACCGATCCCGTCGAGGTCCCCGTCGACGTCGTCCCCGATGTCGCCGTCGCGTCCCCGGTCGAAGGCGACCAGCCGACGCTCGATGCGCGAGAGCTGGAACTCGTAGCCCCCGTGGAGGCGGTCGACGACCTCCGGTGGGAACCCACCGCTCAGGCCGATCTCGTCGATCCGACGGAGGGCGGCCATGGTCAGCGCGCGGCGCGTCCGGAGGAACGCCTCGAGGTCCCGCTCGTCGCGTGACACCAGCCCGAGGCGGCGGATCAGGGGAGGCAGGGTGAGGCCCTGCACGGTGAGGGTGGCGACGATCACCACGAAGGTGAGGAACACCACCAGGTCGCGGTCGGGGAACGAGGTGGGCAGGGCGAGGGCCGCCGCCAGGCTGACCGCCCCGCGCATCCCGGCCCAGCCCACCACCGTGGACCGCCGCCACGTCCGCGACGGCGGCTCGGTGCCCACGATGCGGAACCGGGCCGGCAGCACCGAGGCGCCGAAGACCCACACCAGGCGGACCACGACGACGACGCCGACCACGGCCACGGCCTCGAGCGCCAGCGACCCCGACTCGCGGTGGTTCAACGTGCGGAGCACCTGGCGCAGCTCCAGGCCGACCAGCAGGAAGGACAGCCCGGTGAGGAGGAAGACGATCAGGTCCCAGATCTGGTGCTGCTGCAGGCGGGCGGCCGGGGTCAGCGATGTGGCGCCGTACCGTCCGAAGTACAGGCCGGCCACCACCACCGACAGCACGCCCGAGGCCTTCAGCCGGTCGGCCGGGAGGTAGGCGGCGAAGGGCAGGATCAGCAGCAGGGTGTTCTCGATCACCGGGGTCTCGATCCACCGGAGCATGCGGCTCACCGCCCACCCGACCGCCAGGCCGATGACGACGCCCACCACCACCGCGAAGGCGAAGCGCCCGACGATGTCCGTGACCGTGAAGCCGGCGGCGACCGCCACCACCGACAGCTGGTAGGCGGTCAGGGCGGTGGCGTCGTTCATCATCCCCTCGCCGCCGAGGATGGTGGCGAGCCGGCGCGGGAGCCCCAGCTTCCCGGCGATCTGCGTGGCGGCGATGGCGTCGGGCGGTGACACCACCGCGCCGAGGGTGAAGGCCACCGCCCAGCTCATCCCCGGGACGAGGGCGTGGACCACCAGCGCCACCGCCGACATGGTGGCGAGCACCAGGCCGACCGCCAGGACCAGGATGGGGCGGAGCTGCTCCCGGATCTCCTCGATGGACGTCTCCAGCGAGGCGTCGTAGATCAGCGGTGGGAGGAAGACCAGCAGGATCAGCTCGGGGGGGAGCGCGACCTCGTGGTGGATCGGCACCAGGGCCACTCCCACCCCGACCACCACCATCAGGATCGGGTAGGCGATGCGGAGGCGGTCGGCGACGGTGGCGATCACCACCACGCCGATGAGCAGCCCGATGCCGTCGGCGAAGTTCGGCATCAGCGCCCGGGCGGGGCGGCGGGGAGGGGTTCGCGGTCGGCCGCCACGGGCCAGAACCTACCCATCGACGGCCGCCGCCCGTGTCATCCGGCGGCCGGGCTGCGGCCGCCCGGTCACCCCGGGAGTCTCAGACCCCGTCCCACAGGCCGACCGGCGCCCCGCCCACCGGGTAGTGGCCCGGCTGGCGCACCCCGCTCGACAGCGTCTCGATGCGGCGCTGCATCCCCTCGGACAGGGCGCCGTCGGTGATCATCTCGATGAAGGTGGCGGTGGCGTTGCCCACGTCGAAGAAGTCGCGCTGCCAGCTCCACCGCTGGTCGCCGCCGTACCGGAACCAGCTGCCGCCGAGGCCGGCGATCTCGTAGTGGGTCCCGTCCGGGCGGGTGGCGTCGGCCACCTGCTTCCAGAGGCCGAGCACCTCGCCCTGGACGTCGTCGATCAGCACCCGCTGGTACGGGTAGGTCCACCCCCCGAAGCCCTCCATCTCCAGGCCGACGGCCAGCTCCCGGATCTCGTCGCGGCCGACGGCCATGAACTCGTCCTTCGGGCCGACGTTCCATCCGTAGGTGGCGTCCTCGGTGTAGAGGTCGGCGAGGGCCGACCAGTCGAGCGCCTCCTCGCAGCGGCGGTTGGTGTCCAGCCAGAGCTGGACCATCGACTCGAGCTCGGCACGTGGGTACGACGGCATGGTCAGTCCTCCTCGGTGATCCGCAGGGCGGCGGTGGGGCAGTACCGGACGGCGGCCTCGACCTGCGGTCGGAGCCCCTCGCCGGGGGTGGGGTCGAGCACGGTGACCTGGCGGTCCTTCCCGACCTCGAAGACGTCGGGGGCCTCGGACTCGCAGACGCCGTGCCCCTGGCAGAGGTCGAGATCGACGGCGATCCTCACGAGCCGGACCCGTCCGGGCGTCGGGCGGCACCGGAGCGCCGGCGGTAGCGGACCGCGCACGGCTGCTGCATCTGCACCACCATCTTCGAGTGGTCGTTGCGGTAGCTGTCCGCCGGCTGGGCCAGCTCGAACTCCCAGTCGAGGAGGAGCACCGAGAAGATCGCCTTCAGCTGCATCATGGCGAAGTTGGCGCCCACGCACCGGTGACGACCGGCCCCGAAGGGGATCCACGTCCACGGGTTGGCCCGGTCCTCCTCGCGGGGGGCGAGGTACCGCTCGGGGACGTAGGCGTCGGCGTCGGGGAAGTCCCCGGGGATCCGGTTGGAGACGGCCGGGCTGGCCCCCACCATCTGTCCCGCCCGGATCCGGTAGCCGTCGCACTCGGCGTCCTCCTTGGCCACCCGGAGCAGCAGGATGAGGGGCGGGTGGAGGCGCAGCGCCTCCTTGATCGCCCCTTCCACGCGGGGCATCTCCCGGAGGGCCTGGTAGCTGACCTCGGCGCCGCCGGCGTAGAGCTCGGCCAGCTCGGCGTCGACCGCCGCCATCTCCTCGGGGTGGCGGAGCAGCTCCACCAGGGTCCACGACGCCGTCCCCGAGGTGGTGTGGTGGCCGGCGAACATCATGGAGATGAACATCCCGGTGATCTCGTCGGCGCTGAAGCGCGGCCCGCCGTCCTCGGTGGTGATCGACATCAGGACGTCGAGGAGGTCCCGCTCGTCGTCGGCGGGCGCCGGCCCGCCCGCCCGGCGCTCCATGATCGCCTGCACCAGGGCCACCAGGCCGACCCGGGCGGCGTCCCGCCGGCGGAAGCTCTCGATGGGGGCGTAGGGGTCGACATAGGCGATGGCGTCGGTCCCCTGCTCGAGGTCGTGGTAGAGGTCGGCGAACCGCTTGTCGAGCTCCTCCCGGAACCGCGGACCGATCAGGCAGGCCGACGAGGTGTAGATGGTCAGCTCGGCCAGCCAGTCGAGGAGGTCGATCTCGCCCTCGTCGTCCCAGGCGGCCACCGCCCGCTCCACCTCGCCGGCGATGGTGGCGGCGTGCCCGCGCATGAACTTGTCGCGGAGGGCCTGGTTGTGGAGCATCTCCCGGCGCCGCTCGGGGGAGGCGTCGAACACCACACCCTCGCCGAACACGGGGGTCATGAACGGGTAAGCCTCGGCCTGGTCGAGGACCTCCTCGGCGGCCCGGAAGAAGAACTCGTTGGCCCCGGCCCCGGTGCAGAGCACCACGTCCCGCCCGGCCAGGTCGAAGATCCCCACGTCCCCGCACTCCTCCCGGACCCGCTGCATCAGGGCGATCGGATCCGTGCGGAGCTCCTCCAGGTGCCCGTTCTCCTCCTCGCCCCGCGACACGCGACGGGGCTCCCTCAGCTCGGTGGCGATCGTCATGGGCTGACCTCCTGGTCGACGGTGGTGTGGTCGGGTCGCGACGCCGGCACGGGCCCGGTAATGGGTGCCTCGGGCTGGAGCTCGACGGTGGTGGCGTGGGTGCCCCGCGGCAGGGAGACGGCGGCCACGATGGCGCCGGCCACCCCCTCGGGGCGCATGAAGCCCGAGTGGCGGGCGAACCCCCAGGCCTCCCACCGGCCGATCACGTCGGCGGTCACCTCGGGGTCCCAGTCCATGCCCATGCCGGTCAGGGTCGGCCCCGGGCGGACGACGGTGGCGCGGACCCCGGTGCCCTCCAGCTCCATCTGCAGGGCCCGCACGTACCCCTCCAGCCCCCATTTGGACGCCACGTAGGCGGCCATGGAGGGCCGGGGCCGCTCGGCGACGTCGGAGGTCACGAAGACGTAGTCGCCCCGCTGCCGGCCGACCATGCCCGGCAGCAGGGCGAGGACCAGGCGGTGGGTCCCCGAGAGGTTGACGGCCAGCGTGTCGTCGAGCTCCTCGGGACGGGTGTCGAGGACGGCGCCCGCCTGGTTGCGGGCGGCGTTGGAGACCACGATCTCGATCCCGCCGAGCGTCTCGACGGCCGCCGCCGCGAACCGGTCGACGGAGTCGCCGTCGGCCAGGTCGAGGTGGACGGCGACCGCCTCGCCCCCGTCCGACCGGATGGCGGCGGCCGCGGCCTCGCACTCGTCGACCCGGCGGGCGCCGAGGACCACCGGGTGGCCCTGGGCGGCCAGCGCCACCGCGGTGGCCCGACCGATCCCCGACGAGGCGCCGGTCACCACCGCCGGCCGGCGTTCGGGATGGGGGGTGAAGCGGGGCATCAGCGGAGGGTGACGGTGGTCGGGACCGCGGCCAGTCCCCGCACGTTGATGGAGTGGACCCGCTGGATGCCGTCGGGGTCGATGTCGTACGACGACACCCGGGCCACCAGCTCGCCGAGCGCCACCCGGGCCTCGAGGCGGGCGAGGGGCGCACCCATGCAGAAGTGGCGCCCGTTGCCGAAGCTGACCAGCCGGGAGGTGTCCCGGTCGAGGTCGTAGCGCTCGGCGTCGGGGAAGACGGTCCCGTCCCGGTTGGCCGAGCCGATCAGCAGCAGGACCCGGTCGCCCTCGGGTACCGCGGTGCCGTGGAGCTCGAACGGGGCCCGGGTGACCCGGACCAGCATCTGGCTCGAGGTGTCGAACCGGAGGGTCTCCTCCACCCAGTCGGGGACCCGGCCGGGGTCGTCGAGGGGCTTGGCCACCTGGTCGGGGTGGCGCCACCCCCAGTACCAGGCGTTGCCCAGCAGTTTGGTGGTGGTCTCGTTGCCGGCCACCACCATGAGGAAGAGGACGGCGATGACCTCCTCGTCGGTCAGCTTGTCGCCGTCGAGCTCGGCGTCGAGGAGGGACGAGGTGAGGTCGTCGGTCCGGGTCCGCCGCCGCTCGGTGACCATGTCCTGGTAGTAGGCGACCAGGCTCATGGCGGCCTCCATGCCGGCGGCCGGGACGTCGAACACGCCGTCGTCCCGGTGCACCACCAGGTCGGCCAGACGCCGGAGCTCGGCCCGGTCGGCCCGGGGCACCCCGACCAGCTCGGAGATCACGTCCATCGGGAGCTTGCCGGCGAAGTCGGCGATGAAGTCGAACTCGCCCCGCTCGAGCGCCGGCTCGAGGTGCTCGAGGGCGATCTCGCGGATCCGGTCCTCCATCTGGGCCACCTTGGACGGGGCGAAACCCTTTCCCACCAGCGAGCGCATCCGGGTGTGGCGCGGCGGGTCGAGGGCCAGGAACGACATCGTCTTGTGGGCGTTCGGGCTGAAGGCCGACGGATCGAGCGACACCCCGTAGGCATTGGAGAAGGTGTCCACGTTGCGGAAGGCGGCCAGCACGTCCTCGTGCCGGGAGAGCGCCCAGAAGTCGAACTCGTCGTTGCGGTAGACCGGGGCCTCGGCCCGCAGCCGGGCGTAGGTCGGGTAGGGGTCCTCGTGGATCTCGTAGGCGTAGGGGCTGTAGACGACAGGTGCCCGGGTGTCGACGGTCACGGCCGCTCCTCCTGTCCGCCGCCGAGCATCAGCCCGGCGGCCCGGGCCACCAGGCCGGGCACCTCGTCGTAGGTCAGGTGGCCCATCCCGGCCATCAGCAGGGCCCCCGAGTAGGTGGTCTCCAGCACCTGCACCACGTCGGGGTCGACGCCGTCACCGACCGCGTCGACGAACCGGCGGTGGATCTCCAGGCCGATGCGGTCCCGCAGGTGCTTGACGTCCGGGGTGGCGCTGAGGAGGGCGGTGGTGCAGGCCCCGACCAGGGCGGGGCTCTCGGTGGTGAGGAGCACCACCTGCTCCACCGTCCCGGCGAGCCGCCCGACCAGCGTCCCGCCGGCGGCCCCGTCCACCGGGGGCAAGGCCTGCAGGCGCCGCCACAGGAGCTCGGCCAGCAGGTGGTCCTTGGAGCTGAAGTAGTTGTAGGCGGTGGCCGGCGCCACCCCGGCCCGCCGGGCGACGTTCCGGACGGTGAGGCCCTGGTAGCCGCCCTCGTCGACCTCGGCGGCGGTGGCGTCGACCAGCTCCTGGACCACCTCGGCCTGCCGCTCGGTCAGGTGCCGCCTCGTCGCCTCCAGCACGGTGGCGTCGGTCACGACCGTGCCCCCGCCGGCCCGGGGACCGGCCACCCCGGGACCGCCGAGCCGCGGTGCCGCCCGTCGACCACCCCGGAGAGGACGTCGACGTCGTGGTGGGGGAAGCCGGGGTCTGCTGGCTCGGTCGCGGCGTTGCGGGAAGTCATGTGTCCACACTATAGTCTGGACAGGTGTCCAAATGAAGGGGCAACCGAGAACGAGGGGCCCGCGGGCGCCGGGACCGGAGGTCCGGGGCCGCCGGGGGTCGCCCGGGATGGCATCATCGCCCGGGGTCCCGACGAGCCGAATGGGGGAGGACCGGGTGGGCGCAGCGCAGTCTGGACAGGGAGCGCCGACCACCGTGGTCGGGGTCATCGGGCTCGGCGACATCGGCGACGGGGTGGCGACCAGCCTGCTCGCCGCCGGCTTCCCGCTGGTCGTCTGCGACCTCCGCACCGAGGTCACCGACCGGTACCGGGCCACCGCCACGGTGGCCGGCTCGCCGGCCGACCTGGCCCGGCGGAGCGACGTCATCCTGGTGGCCGTGGTGGACGACGCCCAGGTCCGGGCCGTGCTCTCCGGGCCCGACGGGGCCCTGGCGGCCGCCGGGGAGGGCACCTCGGTCATCGTGGTCAGCACCATCTCCGCCCCCTGCGTGGCGGCCATCGGGGAGGAGGCGTCGGCGGCGGGCGTGGCGGTGGTGGACTGCGGGGTCAGCGGCGGGCCCTCGTCGGCGGCCACCGGCGAGCTGATCTCCATGGTCGGGGGCGACCCCGGCACCATCGAGGGGCTGCAGCCGGTGCTCGACGCCTTCAGCTCGCTGGTGGTCCGCATGGGTCCCTTCGGCGCCGGCCTCACCGCCAAGCTCGCCCGCAACCTGGTGCAGTACGGCGGGTGGCTGGCGGCCTACGAGGGCCAGCTCCTGGCCGAGGCGGCGGGGATCGAACTGTCGAAGCTGGCCCAGGTCATCCGGGCCAGCGACGCCCGGATCGGCGGCGCCGCCACCCTGATGTTCCGACCCACGGTGGCCCCGTTCACCGACGCCGACGACCGGGGGCTGGTCCAGGCCATGCAGTCGGCGGCCGCCCTGGCCCACAAGGACCTCCGTGCCGCCCTCGAGGCGGCCGGCACCCTGGGGGTGGACCTCCCCCTCACCGCCCTGACCGAGACGCGGGCCGACGACATCTTCGGTGTCGGCGGGGAGACGGACCGGTGACGCCGCCGTCCCGACCCGACCGACCGGCACCCCGACCAGTGGAGGAGCGAGCGTGAGCACCAGCGGACAGGGAGGCGTCGTCGGTGAGGAGCGGCTGCTGATCGGCGGCGAGCTCCGGCCGGCGCGGTCCGGACGGACCTTCGAGACGGTGAACCCGGCGACCGAGGAGGTCCTCGGGGTGGCGGCCGACGGCGGGGACGAGGACCTCGACGAGGCCATCGCCGCCGCCCGGCGGGCCTTCGACACCTCCGACTGGTCGACGAACGTCGAGCGGCGGGTGTCGGGCCTCCGTCAGCTGCAGGCCGCCTTCCTCGCCCACGCCGACGAGATCCGGGCCATGACGGTGGCGGAGACGGGCAGCCCGGTGGGGCTCACCGCCTCGGCCCAGCTCGACGACCCGGTGGCCTCCCTCGGCTGGGTGGCCGACCTCCTGGAGGGCTACGAGTGGGAGACCGACCTGGGGGACGCCGCCCCCCTCGGGATCGCCTCCCACCGGTGGGTCCGGCGCGAGGCCACCGGGGTGGTCGGGGCGATCACCCCGTGGAACGTGCCCCACCAGATCAACCTGGCCAAGCTCGGTCCGGCGCTGGCCGCCGGCAACACGGTGGTGCTGAAGCCGGCCCCCGACACCCCGTGGTGCGCCTCGGTGCTCGGACGCCTGGTGGCCGAGGAGACCGACCTGCCGCCGGGGGTGGTCAACGTGGTCACCTCGTCGGACCACCGGATCGGTGCCACGCTGTCGGTGGACCCCCGGGTCGACCAGGTGAGCTTCACCGGCTCCACCGCCACCGGGAAGAAGGTGATGGCGTCGGCGGCCGACACCCTGAAGAAGGTCTTCCTCGAGCTCGGCGGCAAGTCCGCCTTCGTCATCCTCGACGAGGCCGATCTCGCCACCGCCTGCGTGGTGGCGGCCTTCACCGTCTGCACCCACGCCGGGCAGGGCTGCGCCATCACCACCCGCCTGCTGGTGCCCCGCGCCCGGTTCGACGAGGCGGTCGACGCCACCGCCGGCATGATGCGCCAGCTGCCGGCCGGCGACCCCACCGACCCCCGCACGGTCTGCGGCCCGCTGATCAGCGCCCGCCAGCGCGACCGGGTCGAGGGCTACCTGCGCCTGGCCGGGGAGGAGGGGGGTTCCTTCGTGCTCGGCGGCGGGCGGCCCGAGGGCCGGGACACCGGCTTCTGGGTCGAGCCGTCCCTGATCGTCGGCGTGGAGAACGGTGCCCGTGTCGCCCAGGAGGAGATCTTCGGGCCGGTGCTGGTGGTGATCCCCCACGACGGGGACGACCACGCCGTGGAGCTGGCCAACGACTCGCCCTACGGCCTGTCCGGCTCGGTGTGGGCCACCGACCGCGACCGGGCGGTCGGGGTGGCGAACCGGATCCGCACGGGGACGGTCGGGGTCAACGGCGGCATCTGGTACAGCCCCGACGTGCCCTTCGGCGGCTACCGGCAGTCGGGGATCGGGCGCGAGTCGGGCGTCGCCGGCTTCGAGGAGTACCTGGAGACCAAGTCGATCGCCGAGCCGGCCGGATGACGGCGGCCCGGGGGAGGGGAGCGCGATGAGCGAGGAGCACGGAGGCCCCGGTTCGTCCCGGGAGCGGGGCATGGCCAAGATGCAGGAGGTCTACGGCTTCTCCGTCGACCCCGAGGCCATCGAGGGCCCCTACGTGGACTACACCGTCGACCACCTCTTCGGCGAGATCTGGACACGCCCCGCCCTCGACAACCGCGACCGACGGCTGATGACCATCGGGGTGCTGGCCGCGCTGGGGCAGCCGCAGCTGGTGGAGATCCAGTTCCAGGCGGCGCTCGAGCGCGGGGAGCTCACCGTCGAGCAGGTGCGCGAGACGGTGGTCCACCTGGCCCACTACGTCGGGTGGCCGCTGTCGACCGGCGTCAACGAGGTGGCGGAGCGGGTCATCGCCCGCCGCAGGAAGCAGGAGGAGGACGGGGCATGAGCGCTGGCACGACGGGTCCGGAGCCGGAGGGAGGGGCGCACGCCTCGGTCCGGTTCGACTTCGGGGGGAAGGTGGCCATCGTCACCGGCTCGGCCGGGGGCATCGGGCAGGCCTACGCCGAGGGGCTGGCGGCGGCCGGCGCCTCGGTGCTGCTCGCCGACATCGACGCCGAGCGGGTGGAGGCGACCGCCGCCGCCATCCGCGGGACCGGCGGCACCGCCCGGGCGGTCCGCGTCGACGTGGCCGACCCCGACTCGGCCCGGGCCATGGCCGAGGCCGCCGTCGAGCACTTCGGCGGTCTCGACTTCCTGGTCAACAACGCCGCCATCTTCGGGGACATGCAGCTCGACCTGCTGCTCACCGTCGACTGGGCCTACCTGAACCGGTTCCTCTCGGTGAACCTGCTGGGGGCGCTCAACTGCGTGCGGGCCTGCTACCCGGCCCTCAAGGCGCGGGGCGGCGGGGCCGTCGTGAACCAGTCGTCGA
>Ga0181519_10001334_pt1 | contig 21750 bp, 18 predicted proteins | sample PEATcosm2014_Bin_26_FD_121102 | JGI IMG/M metagenome (GOLD analysis project Ga0181519, IMG submission 121102) | Peatland microbial communities from MTU Mesocosm Facility, Houghton, MI, USA - PEATcosm2014_Bin02_10_metaG | ecosystem: Environmental > Terrestrial > Soil > Wetlands > Peat | place...
ACCGTCACCGCCGTGCTGGGCTTGGCCGCAGCGTCAGATAACCCGGCCGCGTAGCGGCCGATCCCGCGTGGCGCCGCTCAGCGCGGCGACAGGACCATGGTCATCTGCCGCCCTTCCATGCGCGGCATCTGTTCGACCTTGGCGGTTTCCTCGAGGTCGTCGCGCACGCGCATCAGCACATTCATGCCGAGATCCTGGTGCGCCAATTCGCGCCCGCGGAACCGCATGGTCACTTTGACCTTGTCGCCTTCTTCGATGAACTTGACCATGCTGCGCATCTTGACCTGGTAGTCATGATCGTCGATGCCGGGGCGCAGCTTGATTTCCTTGACCTCGATGACTTTCTGTTTCTTGCGGGCCTCGTTTTTCTTTTTCTGCTCTTCGTATTTGAATTTGCCGTAATCGAGGATCTTGCACACCGGCGGATCGGCGGCGGCGGCGACTTCGACCAGATCGAGCCCGGCATTCGCAGCCATGACCAGCGCTTCGCTCTTGGTCACAACGCCGACCATGGCACCATTCTGATCGACCAAGCGGACACGGGGGACGTTGATCTCCTCGTTGATGCGCGGACCATCGCGGGACGGCGCGAGGGTGAGAGGGGGTCTGGCTATGTACGGCCTCCAATATGAGAAACCGGCGCGTGCGGGGCGTTCGGCCCCGGCGCTCGGTCGGGCAAGGTGTTAAAGAGCGGACGGTACCGCCGCTTCAAGCGACAATTTAGTGATGGCGTCGCCGAGTGCAACGATTTCTTGCTCGTTTCCGCCCAATCGGCGAATCGCGACCGTGCCGTTTTCGGCCTCGCGCTTGCCGACGACGAACATCACGGGCACTTTGGCTAGCGAATGCTCGCGCACCTTGTAGTTGATCTTCTCGTTGCTGAGATCGAGATCGGTGCGCAAGCCGGCTTTGGCCGCCGCGGCACGCACCGATCTGGCGTAGTCCTCGGCATCCGAGGTGATGGTCGCGACGACGATCTGGACCGGCGCCAGCCAAAGCGGCAGCTTGCCGGCATATTGCTCGATCAGGATGCCGATGAAGCGTTCGAGCGAGCCGAGGATCGCCCGGTGCAGCATGACCGGCCGGTGCTTCTGGCTGTCTTCGCCGATATAGGCGGCGTCGAGCCGTTCCGGCAGCACGAAATCCACCTGCAGGGTGCCGCATTGCCAATCGCGGCCGATCGCATCGGTCAGCACGAATTCGAGCTTCGGCCCATAGAAGGCGCCCTCGCCGGGATTGAGCGTATAGGGCAATCCTGCCGCTTCGACCGCGTTCTTGAGCGCCGCCTCGGCACGGTCCCAGACTTCGTCGGTCCCGGCGCGTTTCTCGGGACGGTCGGAGAATTTCACCTTGACGTCGTCGAAGCCGAAATCCTTGTAGACCGAGAGCAGGAGCCGGCAGAATTCGATGCTTTCCGCGGTGATCTGGTCCTCGGTGCAGAAGATATGCGCGTCGTCCTGGGTGAAGGCGCGCACGCGCATGATGCCGTGCAGCGCGCCGGACGGCTCGTTGCGGTGGCAGGCGCCGAATTCGGCCATACGCAGCGGCAAGTCGCGATAGCTCTTCAGCCCCTGCCGAAAGATCTGGACATGGCATGGGCAGTTCATCGGCTTGAGCGCCAGCACCTTCTCGTCATGGCTCTCGGCGATGAACATGTTCTCGCGGAATTTCTCCCAATGGCCCGAGAGTTCCCACAGCGTGCGGTCGACGAGCTGCGGCGTGCGCACTTCCATATAGTCGGATTGCTCCAGCCGCCCGCGGATATAGGCCTCGATGGTGCGATAGAGCGTCCAGCCCTTGGCGTGCCAGAACACATTGCCGACCGCCTCTTCCTGCTGATGGAACAGGTCGAGTTCCCGGCCGAGCCGGCGATGGTCGCGTTTCTCCGCCTCTTCCAGCTGGAACAGATGGCGGTCGAGCTCGGCCTGCGACGCCCAGGCCGTGCCGTAGATCCGCTGCAGCATGGCGTTGCGGTGGTCGCCGCGCCAATAGGCGCCGGCCAGCTTCATCAGCTTGAAGGCCTGGCCGATCCGTCCGGTCGAGGGCGCGTGCGGTCCGCGGCAGAGGTCGAGGAAATCGCCCTGGCGATAGACCGTGATCTCTTCGCTGCCCGGCAGGTCGCGGATGATCTCGGCCTTGTAGTGTTCGCCGATGCTTTCGAAATGGCGGATTGCGTCGTCGCGGTTCCAGACTTCGCGTTCGAACTTCTCATCCTTGCGGATGATCTCGCGCATGCGCGCTTCGATCGCCGCGACATCTTCCGGCGTGAAGGGCTGAGCCCGGGCGAAATCGTAGTAGAAACCGGTTTCGATCGACGGCCCGATCGTGACCTGGGTGTCGGGATAGAGCTGCTTCACGGCCTGGGCCATGACATGGGCGGCGTCATGGCGGATCAATTCGACGCCGTCCGCCGTCTCCGGCGTGACGATCTCGATCCGCGCGTCGCGGTCGATCGCCCGCGACAGGTCGCGCAGCGCGCCGTCGACCTTGATGGCGAGCGCCGCCTTCGCCAGGCTTCGCGAGATCGAAGCCGCGACATCGGCGCCGGAAACCGGCCCGTCGAAGCGGCGCTGGGCGCCGTCCGGCAGGGTGAGCGTGATCGGCTGGGGAGCGACGCTGTCCGGGGCCAAGTTTTCGTGTCCTGTCTTTCGCAAATCGGCGCCGAATGTGTAGCGGAGAAGGCTGCGAGCCGCAACCGGGGCGCCGTCAGGTCTGCCCGGCTGCACTCTTCTACCGAATTCTCTCGTCGACCGCCGCGGCGCTTGCTGGCGGCCCTGGCGCAGGGTCAGCGGCCGCCGGGCAGGAATTTCGCGGTCAGATAGACGCCGTTGCTGAGGCTCATCAGCAGCATGATGCCCTGCGGAATCTCCGGGATCATGCTGTCATTGCCGATCTTGAGCGCGACGAAGAGGGCGGCGATGCCGGTGAAGAACAGCATCTGCACGCGGGTCACGTCGATCTCGCCATGGCCGTCCACGATGACCAGGTCGGACCATTGCGGCGTGCGCGCGGTCAGGCCCGCTGTGGTCGCGACCGGCGGCGCGTCGCTCTTGGCGGCGTCGTCCGTTGCCGTGTCGTCCGTCCCCGGCATCGCCTGCGCCACCTGCGCGCCCAGCCCGGCCACGCCGGCGATGCCGAGCAGACCCAGGGTCTGCTGCGGAATGTCGATCAATGCGCCGGTCAGCGCCATGACGTAGATCGTGCCGGCGCCGATGACGAAGGTCCAAAGCAGCAGCTGGAGCTGCGACAGGCTGGCATAGCCGTCGCGATTGGCGAGAACCCGCAGGATCGCGTCGCCGGCGATCCCGCGGGACTCGCCCAGATCGAGCAGAATCCACCAGCCGAACAGAACGCCGATCAGCGCCAGGAAGGCCGCCTTGGCGCGGGAGGTGATGCCGACCGCGCGCACGATGTCGAAGGACAGATCCGCGTTCGCGTTGGTCCCGACGATGTGCAGATCGGCGCGCGGTACGAGCGACCAGCCGTCACCGGGATTATGGGCCTTGCCGAGCAGGCCGCCCCACAGCATGCCCAGTGTCGACGGCCGGTTCGCTTCGAAGATGCCGCGCGGCACGGTCACGCCCAGCACGAGCTTGCCCACGTCGCGTTCGACCAGATGCAGGTTCAGCCCTTCGGACGCGCTGCCGCTGCTGCCTTTCTTGTCGTAGGGCCAGCAGAAGGTCGTATCGAATTTCGTGAAGTTGAGATCGTCGCCGATGATGTCGATCAGGAATTCGCCGCTGAACGGCTGCCAGGCGGCTTTGTCCGTCTCGACCTCGATCCGGTATTTGCCGGTGCCGGACGAGACCGAAAGCGGCCCGGCCGGCGCACAGCCTGTTCGGTTGTCGGGCGCCGCGCCGCCGCTGCCGATATCGGCAAGCGCGAAGGCGGCGATCAGGAGTGCCAGGGTGACGAGACGTCCGACCGTCGGGCGCGGCACGATCCGATCGACCGGGATGCGGAGAAATCGCGATTGCACCGGTTCTCCCCCTCGCAGAAATGCCTATTCGCGCTTTTGCCTCTTTATCATGAATTGAGCCGTTTCGAATAGGCGTAACCGTGGGTTTCTTGCGCCAGGGTTGTCAGAACAGCAGCTCCTCATAGACCGCGAGGGTGGCGTCGCACATCAGCTGCGCATCGTAGCGTTCCGCGATCCAGGCGCGCGACCGGGCGGCGAGGCTGGCGCGCTGGCGGGCGGTGAGGGCCAGCGCGTCTCTCAGCGCGTCGGCCAAAGGGGCGGGATCGCCGGGCGGCACCAGCCAGCCGGTCTCCCCTTGCAGCATGGTTTCCCTTGCACCGCCGTGATCTGTCGCGATCACCGGCCGGCCCATCGCGAGGGCCTCGACGATGGTGCGGCCGAAGCCTTCCGGCGCGGTCGAGGCCGAGACCACGACATCGGCCAGCATCAGCGCCGCCGGCATGTCCCGGCACTCGCCGACAAGGTGGAACACGCCTTCGAGGCCGAGTTGGCCGATGCGCCGGATCAACTCCTTGCGATAGCGCGGCTTCGCCTCGTCCGCGCCGACAAAGAGCACGCGCAAATCGCGATGCGGCAGCCGCGCCACGGCTTCGATCAGCGGCACATGGCCTTTCCACCGCGTGATTCGGCCGGGCAGCATGACCACCGGCACGCCGTCCGGCAGGCGCCATTCGGTCGCCAGCTTGACGATGCGCGGCTGCGCGATCGATTCGGGGTCGAAGCGGGCGAGGTCGACGCCGCGCGGAATGATCCGCAGCTGCGCACGCGGAACGTCATAGACCGCTTCGGCATGGGCGCCGACGAAATCGGAAATCGCGATCACCCGCTCGCCGCGCGCCATGATGCCGTTATAGGCGCGTTTCAGCCGCGTCTCGCTGCCATAGACATTGTGGAAGGTGGTCACGAAATGGCGCCCGGTGCGGCGCGCGGCGTAATAGGCGCTCCAGGCCGGCGCCCGGCTGCGCGCATGGACGAGGTCGATATTGTGCGTTTCGATCAGCTTTGCCAGGCGGGCGATATTGCGCCGGATGCCCAGCGGGTTCTTGGTCGCCAGCGGCAGCACCACGTGTTCGGCGCCGACCCGTTCGAGCTCGCGCACCATGGGCCCGCCCGCCGAGGCGACGACGCTGCGCCAGCCGGCGCGCACCAGCGCCGTCGCGATTTCAACCGTGCCGCGCTCGACGCCGCCGGTGACCAGCGCCGGCAGCACCTGCAGGATGGCGGGCGCCCGGCCTGTGAGCGCAGGCGCGGCGATGCTAGGCTGAGCCGTCGGAGACATTCTGGCGATCGAACACAGGGCAATGGGTGGGACTGATGACCGGCTTCGCATCACGAACCGAGGAAGCCGACGGCGTACGTACTCTAGCACGCGGTCCGGCGGCTTCAATCGCGTACCGCTGCCGCGCCGGCAGCGCCGATCTGCCCGGCGTCGTGTTCCTGGGCGGGTTCCGCTCCGATATGGGCGGCGTCAAGGCCGAACATCTCGATGGATTTTGCGCTGAGCGGGGCCAGCGCTACCTACGGTTCGATTATCAGGGCCACGGCGCCTCGGCGACCCCGTTCGAGCGGTGCACGATCGGGCTGTGGCTCGAAGACACGCTGGCGGCGCTCGACGGGCTGACCGAGGGCAAGCAGATCCTGGTCGGCTCCAGCATGGGGGCCTGGCTGGCGCTGTTGGCAGCGCTCGCCCGGCCGACTCGGGTCGCGGGATTGCTCCTGATCGCCGGCGCCGTCGATTTCACCGAGGCGCTGCTCTGGCCGCGGCTGGACGACGCCCGGCGCCGGGCGCTGGCGGCGGCAGGATCGGTGCGTATCCCGTCATCCTACGACCCTGAAGGCTATGTGATCACGCGCGCGCTGATCGAGGAGGGGCGGCGGCATCTGCTGCTCGGCGCGCCGATCGCGCTCGGCGCGAAGGTGCGGCTGCTGCACGGCATGGCGGATGCGGATGTCCCTTGGCAGCACTCGCTGCGTCTGGCCGAGGCGCTTGCAGGGGGCGATGTCGTGGTCACCCTGGTCAAGGATGGCGACCATCGCCTGTCGCGGCCGCAGGATCTGGCCCGGCTCGAGGCGGCGATCGAAGAACTCGATCAATGCCCCGCCGCCAGCAATGCGGCGAGTCCGTCGCGATAGCTCGGATAGGCCAGGGTCACGCCCAGTTCGCGCTTGATGCGGTCATTGGCGACGCGCTTGTTGTCGGCATAGAAGCTGCGCGCCATCTCGGACAGGCCGGCTTCGGCGAACGCGATTTCCGGCGGCGGCGTCAGGCCGAGCAGCGCTGCGGCATAGGCGATGACCGTGTCGGGCGCGGCCGGATCGTCGTCGCAGACATTGTAGGCGGCGCCGGGATTGGGCTTCGCCATCGACGCTTCGAGAATGGTCGCGATGTCCGCGACATGAATGCGCGAGAAGACCTGGCCGGGCTTGACCACGCGCTGCGCACGGCCCGAGCGCATCGTATCGAGCGCGCTGCGTCCCGGACCGTAGATGCCGGCGAGGCGGAACAGGTGCACCGGCAACCCCGAGTCGCGCCGGAGGCCGAGCCAACCGGCTTCGGCTTCGACCCGGCGGCGGCCGCGCTCGCCGGTCGGGCTGAGCGCGGACGATTCATCGACCCAGCCGCCGCTGCGATCGCCATAGACGCCGGTCGTCGACAGATAGCCGGCCCAGGCGAGGTCCCGGTTTCGGGCGAGCGCCGGACCCCAGAGATCCAGGACCGGATCGCCCGCCTCGTCGGGCGGCACCGAACTCAGGACATGCGTGGCCTCGGCCAGCACCGAATCGGCGGCAGCCGGCGGGTTCTGCCGATCGAACAGGGTCACCTCGATGCCGGCGGCGCGCAACGGCGCCGCGCTGGCTTCGCTGCGGCAGGTACCGGCGATGCGCCAACCGCCGGACTGCAGCCGGCGCGCCAGCTCAAGCGCGCTGTAGCCGAGGCCGAAGCAGAAGAGAAACGGTCGGTTGCGGTCCATGGTCGCACTCTGCACTCATCGAATGGAGCAAGATTCAGACTTCCGGCGATTTCGCCCGAAATCATCTTGCACCGGCTCCGCGGTTTCCGGCTTGCTCTGCGGCGGCGTCAGCGCCACCTATGCCACGGCCGACGCCGTTTTTCCAAGGATCAGGGCCTTGCCGCTGCCGCTTACCTTCCGCCTTTACAGCATCTTCGCCGTGTCGATCGCCGCGGCGTTCCCGGCCATTGCCGCCGCCGATCCGATCCGGATCGAGGGCGAAGACGCCGCCGCCTATGACCGCTGCCTGGCGCTCGCCCGCACGAACCCGGCCGATGGCTTCGAGAGCGCCTCCGGCTGGCACGACCATGGCGGCGGGCTGCCGGCGCAGCATTGCGTGGCCATGTCCCTGGTCGGCCTCAAGCAATATCCCGAAGCGGCGCAGCGGCTGGAAAAGCTGGCGCAGCAGATGGTGCGCGAAAGCGACGCCTTGCGCGCCGAAGTCCTCTCGCAGGCGGCCGAAGCGTGGAGCGAGGCCGGCGTGCCGGAGAATGCGGGGACTGACCTGACGGAGGCGCTCAAGCTGACGCCGCGCAACGCCGATCTGCTGGTCAACCGTGCCGTCAGCTATGCGCAGCGCGCCGGCTTCAAGACCGCGGCCGAGGCGCAGAAGGAAGACTACAAGGCCGCCGTCGAAGATCTGAACAAGGCGCTGGTGCTGGGCGGGCCGCGCGCCGATGCGCTGGCCTACCGCGCTTCGGCCTGGCGGTATCTGGGCGATCTGAAGCAGGCCCAGCGGGACGCCGAGAAATCGGTCGAGACCGAGCCCGGCCTGATTGCCGGCTGGCTTGAGCTCGGCAATGTCAAGCGCCTGGCGCAGGATGATGGCGGCGCGCGCAAGGCCTGGCTCAAGGTCATCGAGCTGGCGCCGGACTCGCCGGCCGCCGACGACGCGCGTGACAATCTGGCGGCGCTCGACGTCCATATCGACGGCGCGCCGGCGCCGATGCCGACCAAGTGAGGTTTTGGCCGGGTTACTGAATCTTAAGGATCTTCGCATCATTGTGGAGGGCTTGACGAAGCCGTCACGATCGGACGCGGTCGAAGGATCTACGCGATGAGTGCGATTGCCGGTGCCTTTTTCAGCCCCTTCCCGACCACCGGGGAGTTGGGGCTGTCGCTGACCTCGATCGAAGGCGGGACCAGCGCGGCCGCCAACGCTTCGGCGATCAACGCCACCGCGGCCAGCGATGCGTCGAGCCCGCTCAGCGTACTCGGCAGCAACAGCGCCACCACCTCGACCTCGCCGACCATCAATGCGCTGACCACCGGCGAATTGTCGAATGTGGACCACAAGGTCATTGCGGAGATCGGCGGCACGGCGAACGATTCGCTGCTGGTTCCCTGGAATGCGAATGGCACCGAGCCGACTGAAATCAGCAACCTCAAGGCTCTGCACTGGATCAAGCTCGACTCCCTGCAGACGGCGCCCGGCGCTGCCAAACCGACCGGCGCCACCTATTCGCTGACGCCGATCGGCCAGGCGATCTATAAGCGCACGGTTGCAACTACGCTCGGTCCGGGCACGCAAGCCGCCATTTCCAACGCGCAAGCCGCGAGCACGGCGAATGCCGCCTCGGTCAACTCGGCTCTATCCTCCGAAGTCTCGACGCTGGTCGGCGCGCTCTCTTCCGTCGGGGTCGACGTCCAGGTTTGAGGCCGGACCTGAGGGATCCGGCACTCAATCCGTGCTCTTGAAGGACAAATAGCGGCTCTGCGGCACCTTGATGGCATCGACGACCCCCTGCAGCCGCGGATTGACGACCCGGTTGACCACACCGTAGTAGAGCGGGACTAAGGCGAAATCGGCGAGAACCTGCCGTTCGGCCTGCTGCATCAGCGCGCGGCGCTCGGCGATGTCGGTCGCTGTGCCGCCGCGCTGGAACAGATCATCGAATTCCTTGTTGCTGTAGCCGTCGAAATTCCCGTCGGCGGCGTCGCTGCGGTAATTGTCGAGACTGTCTTCGTAATCATCATAAGGTGCCGAGACGCCCATGAAGCCGATGTCGTAGTTGTGCTGCTTCAAGGTGCCGACATAGGCCTGCCATTCCATGTTGTTCAGTTGCAGGTCGATGCCCACGGGCTGCAGCATCTGGCGCATGCTGACCAGTATTTGCCTGGCATTCTCTTCAGTCGGGTAGGAGACGGTCAAGGTCAGCGGGTGATCGGGCGTGTAACCGGCGGCGGCGACCAGCTCCTTCGCCCGTTGCAGCCGCTCGGCCGGCGGCATGTCCTTCATCTTCATGGTCTGCGGCGTGTAGTCGCTGACCACGCCGGGTACGATGCCGTAGGCGACCTGCTGATCCAGCGGCGAAATCTTGTTGACGATGAGCTCGCGGTCGATCGCCAGATTGAGCGCCTCGCGCAGCCGAATATCCTTGGCCAACGGCCCCCTGACCATGTTGATCGGCAGGAAATTGAGAGAATTGTCGTTGGCGTGATGGAGCTGGTCGGCGAGGTTCTGTTTCGCCCAGGCGTAGTGCGAGCGCCTGACCTCGACCCAGTCGAGTTCGCCGCCGCGATAGCGCTTCAGCGCAGCGTCGAAATCCGGCGCGACGACCCAGTGGACTTCATCGATCTTCACCGTCGCCGCATCGAAGAAATTCGGGTTCTTGACCAGGGTGACCTGATCCTGCGGCACCCAATCCTTCATGACATAAGGGCCGTTGCTGACGACATGGCCGGGGCGGGTCCATTCATTGCCCCATTTCTCGATCGTCGCGCGGTGCAACGGAAACAGCTGCGGATCGGTCAGCAGAAATTTCAGCGCCAGGCGCGGCTCGGTCAAGGTCAGGTGCAGCGTGTATTTGTCGGGTGCATCGACGCCGAGCCTGGATAGATCCTTTTCCTTGCCGCTCTGGATCGCCTCGAAATTCGCCAGTTGCTTCAGATCCGACGGATCGGCGGCGGCCGTCGCCGGGTCGACCAGGCGGTGGAAGCTGTAGACGAAATCTTCGGACGTCACCGGGTCGCCGTTCGACCATTTAGCGTCGTGGCGCAGGTGGAAGGTCCAGCTCTTGCCGTCGGGCGAGATGTCCCAGCTTTCGGCCACGCCGGGGATCGGCTTGCCGTCATCGCTGAGGGTGATCAGGCCGATATACATATCGCGGACGAGGCCGATCGGAAAGGCGCTGACCGTCTTCTGCGGGTCGAGGCTTTCCGGCTCGCCCTCGATCGGGCGATTGAGGACGGTGCCGGCCTGGGCGGTCCCGAACAGGAGCGCGGCGGCGAGAATTGGGATCAGACGCATGGCGAGGCTCCACCCTTGGACGACAGAAAAGAGGTTTCCGGGCAAAGGATCGAACGATCCCGTTCTGCGTGATCCGGACCGGTCGGCCGCAGGTGGTGGAAATACCACATCGGCGCCTGTCCTGCCGCCAGACTCGCCGACGCGGGCGGGGCCGCCGAGCGGGCGGCGAAAGCGGGGGGCGAAGCGCATCGGGCGGGGATTCCTCCGCTGCAGGCAAAAGCGGCGACCGGATCGCCGGCGCATACTGGCACAACCCTGATGCCGGCCCAAGGCCCGGCATTGCGCATGTCACCGATGTAACCTTCGTGCGGCCGGGCTTAGGCTTCGGCGAGCAAGCGCCGGCCGCTCTCGGCCAAGACCCGCTCCGCCGCCTTGGCGCTGCGGGCGAGGCGCAGCAGGGCCGGGACCTGGCCGGGATGCCGCAGCAGCGAGGCGAGGACGCGCGGCAGATCGGTCGAACCGTCCGGCTTGACCCCGGCGAGCGCCGCCGGCGGCAGGATCTCCCCGGCGGCATCGCAGACCACCCGCAGGACGGCGAAGGGCCGGCCGGCCGCCGCCCGGGCCAGGACATGGCTTTCCATGTCGATTGCCAGCGCGCCGTGGCGCGCGAACAAACCTGCCTTCTCCGCGGTCCCGGCGATCGGTTCGTCGACGCCGAGATGCCGGCCGACGACCGGACGCAGAGCCTCGAGCGCCGCCCGAAGTCCGGCGTGCCAAACCGGATCGATCGGATATGCGGCGCCATCGGCGCCGAGCAGCCGGTCGGGCAGCAGCAAGGTGCCGGGCGGGAGTGTCGGATCCAGGCCGCCGGCGAGGCCGAAGCTCAACAGATGCGTGGCGCCGCCGGCAACCAGAAACGCCGCGGCGGCGTCGGCGGCCGGCCGGCGCGCCCCGCTGAGCGCGACCAGGATCGACGGCGATCCGGGCAGGCAGCGCGCTTCCGAACGCAGCCCGGCCAGGACGCCGAGGCGCCGCGTCACATGCCGTGCATGACCAGCTTGGAATTGCCGGTCGTCAGGTTGCGGTAGCGGGCCAGCGCCATCAGCGGGAAATATGTCCGGTAGCCGTGATAGCGCAGATAGAAGACGCGCGGGAATCCGACCGCGGTATAGGTGTCTTCGTGCCACAGGCCGGTGTCTTGCCGCGTCCGCAGCAGGAAGTCGATGCCGCGCTTGACGGCGGGATGATCGACCTCGCCGGCCGCCATCAGCCCGAGCACGGCCCAGGCGGTCTGCGACGCGGTCGAATTCGGCCCTTCGCCGTGGTGCCCGTCATAATAGCTGATGCCGTCTTCGCCCCAGCCGCCGTCCTCGCGTTGTTTCGAGACGAGATACGCGACCGCCTTGCGGAAGCCGGGATGCTGCAGATCCTCGCCGGCGGCGTTCAGCGCGCACAGCACCGACCAGGTGCCGTAGACGTAATTGGTGCCCCAGCGCCCGTACCAGGAGCCGTCCTCTTCCTGCTCGTTCCACAGATAGGCGACGCCGCGGTCGAGGGCCGGCGTGCCGCGCTTCATGCCGATCTGCGCCAGGGTCGAGACGCAGCGGGCGCTGACATCGGCGGTCGGCGGGTCGAGCAGCGCGCCGTGATCGGCGAAGGGAATGTAGTTCAGGTAATAATGTTCGTTATCGGCGTCGAAGGCGCCCCAGCCGCCATTCTCGCTCTGCATGCCGACGATCCATTCGACCGCGCGCTCGATATTCTCGCGATGCGCCGGATCGCCGGCGCGGTCGATCGCCATGACCACGGCCGCCGTGTCGTCGACATCCGGGTAATGCGCATTGCCGTATTGAAAGGCCCAGCCGCCCGGCCGCAAGCCCGGCCGGCGATGCGCCCAGTCGCCGACGAGGTCGAGCTCCTGCTTGCCGACCAGCCAGTCGCTGGCCGCCGCGGCGGCGCGCCGGGCCGCCGGCGAGGCGGCTCCGCCATTGCGCACGTCGCTCACTTCCAGCATGGCATGGGCGGCCAGGCCGGTATCCCAGATCGGCGAGACGCAGGGCTGGACATAGGCGTCGCCCTCGCCATCGTCCTCGATCACCAGCCGGGCCAGCGACTCCTTGGCGGTGACCAGCCGCGGGTCGTCCTTGGCGTAGTTTAGGACATCCATCGCCATGACCGAATTGGCCATGGCCGGGAAGATCGCGCCCAGACCGTCGAGGCCGTTCAGCCGTTCTTCCATGAAGGCGACGGCGCGGTCGATCGCCCGCCGGCGCAGGCGCTTGGGGAAGACCGGCTCGACCAGCCGCAGGACATGGTCGAGCCAGCGGAACGCGGTTGCCCAGCCATTCCTGGTCGCGGCATGCATATAGCGCCGCTCTTCGAAAGGCGGCGTCAGGAACAGTTCGGCGACATCGACCCGGAGGGGGTTCCGGGCGCGCGGCTTCAGCGCCATCAGGATCAGCAGGGGCACGATCACCGTGCGCGACCAATACGAGACCTTGGTCAGATGGAATGGAAACCATTCCGGCAGCAACATGATCTCGACCGGCATGACCGGCACGGCGCGCCACGGCACCTGGCCGAACAGGGCCAGCGCGATGCGGGTGAAGACGTTGCAGCGCGCGGCCCCGCCGGCTTTCAGGACGGCGTCGCGCGCGCGCACCATATGCGGCGCGTCGATCGCATCGCCGGCCAGCTTCAGCGCGTAATAGGCCTTGGTCGTGGCGCTGACGTCGTAGGCGCCGCCATGGAACAGCGGCCAGCCGCCGTCCTTACCCTGGATCTTGCGCAGATACCGGGCGATGCGCGCCTGCAGCCCCTCGTCGATTTCGTCGAGGTAATGCATGAGCATGATGTATTCGGCCGGGATCGTGGCATCGGCTTCGAGTGCGAAGACCCAGTGCCCGTCGGGCCGCTGGCGCGCGACCAGCGCTTCGGTCGCCTGTTCGATCGCAGTGTCCAGCGGGCCGAGCGGTATATCGGAAATCGTGTCTGTCATTGCCAGGTTGCCGTTTTTTGTCGTGGTCATCAGGGCGATGAAGTCCGGGTGAGCGCCGGCAGTTCGGCATGTCGGTGATAATTATGGAAAAATTAAGCCTTTCACAAGACCGGTAAAGGGCGCATTCGGGTTTCAGGGTTGCGTTTACGCTGCTATGCGATATCGCGGACACACTCGGCGGCGGCGATGCCGGAGCGGACGGCGCCTTCGATCGTCGCCGGCAGGCCGGTATCCGTCCAGTCGCCGGCCAGCGCCAGGTTGCGCCAGCGCGTCGCCGCCTGCGGGCGCCGGCGTAGCTGATCCGGCGTCTGGGCGAAGGTCGCGCGCTTCTCCTTCACGATGCGCCAGGGCGGCAACGGCGCCGGCGAAAGCTCCAGCGCGGCCGCGACATCGGCCCAGAGCAGCGGCGCCAGAATCTCGGCGTCGGTGTCGACCAGATCGGTCGCGGCGCTGACCGTGACCGAGGCGAGGTCGCCGCGGCGAAACACCCATTGCGCCGCCCCGCCGATCACGCCCAGCACGGTGAGCGCGGCGCCGGCGGCGGTCGGACCCAAGCGGAAATGCGCGTTCACGATGGCGCGGAACTCATTCGGCACGACAAGGCCGGGCAGCAACGAGGCGGCGATGGCGGGCGGCACTGCGACGACGATCCGGTCGCCGGGCTCCAGCGCAACGGTTTCGCCGCCGAGATCGAGGCTGACCGCGCGCTCGTCCTCGAAGCCGATGCCGCGCACGCGGCAGGCGGTCAGCAATTTCCCGCCCTGGCCGGCGAGCCGGGCCAGCGCCGGGTCGACGAAGCTCTCGGACAACCCGTCGCGCGCGACCAGCGGCCGGCAATAGTCGGCGCCGCGGGCGAAGGTCTGTCTCAGCACCGGCCAGAGCAGCGACGCCGCGGCGTGCTCGGCTTCGGTGTTCAGGGCGGCGATTGCGAGCGGCTCCCAGAAGCGCCGGTAGAGGGCGCGATTGCCGCCGACCAGCGCCGCGACGGTATCGGCGGGGCGGGCGCGGGCGATGCGCAGGCCGGTCAGATAATCGGCCGGCCGGCTGCCCGGAACCCGGCGCTTCGCATCGAACAGCCAGAAGGGCAAAGGGCCGCGTCCGGGCGCCAGCACCCAGCGCTCGCCGCTGGCGAGATCGACGAAGGGGAAGAGTGCTGCCGCGGTGCCGGTCAGCGTGTCGGCGGCGCCGATCGCCGCGAGATAGTCGAGCGTCGCGCGATTGCCGCTCATCAGCAGGTGGTTGCCATTGTCGATCCGGCAGCCGAGCACCTCGTCGAAATAGGAGCGGCAGCGGCCGCCGGCCTGCGGCCCGGCTTCGTAGAGCACGATCCGATGACCGGCGGCGGCGAGGCGGATGGCGGCGCTCAGGCCGGCAAGCCCGGCGCCGACGATATGGCAGAGCGGCATCTCGTTAGTTCCACGCCGGCCGTTCGGCCGACCCGAGATCGAGGAAATTGCTCCACTCCAGCGAGTGGGGCGGGCGTCTCGCCCGCCGGCGGGCAGGATGCCCGCCCCACTGGGTGGTTCTTGTCAGAAATACAGGCAGCGGAGCACGATCCACAGCTTGAGCAGCTTCGGCACCTTGGTCGCGCGCCGCGGCCCTGCCCAGCCGCGCCGTTCCAGCCGGTCGAGGAGCGCGCGATAGACGCCGCCCATCATCATCGCCGGCCGCATCGCCGAACGCCGGCACTCGGCCATCGCCCGGGCCGCCTTATCGTAATGGCTGCGCGCCAGGGCCGCGATCTCGGCGCAGGCCGCGTCGAGCGCCGGATGCGCCAGCACGACGGCCGGATCGTCGCTGTCGATGCCGTGCTTCACCAGTGTCTCGCGCGGCAGATAGAGCCGGTTGCGCGCCGCATCCTCGTCGAGGTCGCGCAGGATGTTGGTGAGCTGCAGTGCCCGGCCCAGATGATCGGCGACGTCGTCGGCGCGGGGTTCCCAGGTGCCGAAGACGCGCACCGAGAGGCGGCCCACGGCGCCGGCGACCCGCGCGCAATAGAGATCGAGTTCGGCCAGATCCGGCGCGCGAATGTCGCGATCGGCATCCATCTGCATGCCGTCGATGACCGCCAGGAAATCCTCCTGCAGCAGGCCGAAGCGCTTGACCGGGCCGACCAGCGCGCGCGCCAGCGGCTTGCCCGGTGTGGCGCCGGCATAGATCGCCGCGATTTCGCGCCGCCACAGATCGAGTTCGCGCGGCTTGGCGCCGGGCGGCGCCGGCTCGTCGGCGATGTCGTCGACGTCGCGGCAGAAGGCGTAGATCGCGAACATGGCGTTGCGCCGCTCTTCCGGCAGCAGCTTCATCGCCGCGTAGAAGGAGCTGCCGCTGGCGCCGGCCCGCTCGATCGCCGCGGCGAGATCAGCATCGGCAACCGAGAGCGAATCCGCGGCGATGCTCATGCCGCGAGCGCCGGTTTCGGCCGCGTGCCGGCGGTCCAGCGGCGCCAGAGCCCGCCCGTGATGCCGGCGACGGCCAGCAGCGCGGCGCGCGGCTTGGTGAGCGCGACGCGCGTCGCGAGCGGGTCCCGGCGCTTCAGCCGTTCGGTCAGGTGCACGCACATCGTGCGGATCACCTGGCATTCGAGCGCGATGCGCGGGTCCTTGACCGCCAGGACGAGATCGGCGCATTCCTCGAGAAGTCCATCCAGCGGCGTGATCACCCGGTCGAGCACGCGGCGCAGGGCGGGGGTCAGCGCCGTGCCGCCCAGATCCTCGATCGCGGCGCCGCAGGCCGCCAGCGTGTCGGTCGGCAGGTAGACGCGGTCGAGCGACCGGTAATCCTCGCCGCAATCCTGCAGATGGTTCACGACCTGCAGCGCATTGCACAGCGCATCGGCGGCGCGGCGCGGCGCCTCGCCCTCGCCATGGAGGTCGAGCAGATGCCGCCCGACCGGTGCGGCCGAGAGCAGGCAATAGCCGATAAGCTCGTCCCAAGTGCGATAGCGGGTCTTGCGTGCATCCTGGGTGAAGGCGGCGAGGAGGTCGAGGCAATGCCGCGCCGTGATGCCGGTCTCGGCCAGGCTGGCGCGCATGGCGACGGCGCTGGGCGACGCGCCGGCGCCGTCCGTGCCGCCCTCGATGATCGCCGCCATGCGGGCCAGGCGCGCGACCTTGTCGTCGGGGTCGAGATCCGGATTATCGGCGATGTCGTCGCCGGCGCGGGCGAATGTGTAGAAGACATGGACATGGCGGCGCAGGCTCGGCCGGATCAGGAACGAGCCGACCGGGAAATTCTCGCCGGCCGCATCTTTGCCCGAGGGCGTTTCCAGCGTCGCTGCGGTCATGGCGCCGTCATGCCCGAGCCGGTGCGGATTGGCAAGGCACGCTGCCGCCGGCCTGGAACCACGCCACCGCATCGCGAAAGCCTTCGACCGCCGGCCGCGGCGCATAGCCGAGTTCGCGCCGCGCCTTGTCGATGCGGAAGAACATGTGCTTCTTCGAAAGCTTGACGCCGTCGACCGTGACGAAGGGCTCGCGGCCGGTGCGGCGGCTGATCGCCTCGGCAATATAGGCGAGCGGCAGGATCAGATTGGCCGGCAGGCGGATCTTCGGCGGTTTCAGGCCGACCAGCGGGCAGATGATGCCGAGCACCTGGGCCAGGGTCAGGTTCTCGCCGCCGAGAATATAGCGCTCGCCGACCCGGCCATGGTCGAGCGCCTGCAGATGGCCCTCGGCGACGTCGTCGACATGCGCGAAATTGAGGCCGGTGTCGACATAGGCCGGCATCCGTCCCGAGGCCGCCTCGACGATCATGCGGCCGGTCGGCGTCGGCTTGATGTCGCGCGGGCCGATCGGCGTCGAGGGGTTGACGATCACCGCCGGCAGGTCGCGCTCCTGGACCAGCAGGCGCACCGCTTCCTCGGACAGGAATTTCGAGCGCTTGTAAGGGCCGATCATGTCGCCCAGCGACACCGGCGTGGCCTCGTCGGCCGCCTCGCCGTTGGGCAGCAGGCCCAGCGTGGCGACGCTCGATGTGTGCACGATCCGCTTCACCCGCGCCGCCAGCGCCGCTTCCATCAGCGCCACGGTGCCGGCGACATTGGTGCGGTACATCTCGGTCTCGTCCGGGACCCAGAGCCGGTAATCGGCCGCGACATGGAACAGCGCCTCGACGCCGTCGACCGCGGCCGGCAAGGTCGCCGGGTCGGCCAGGCTGCCGATAGCGATCTCGACCGGCAGCGCCGCCAGATTCCGCCGGTCGCCGCCGGCGCGCGCCAGCACACGGACCCGATGCCCGGCGGCGATCAGCTTGCGGGCGACGGCCGATCCGACAAAGCCGGTGGCGCCGGTAACGAGACAAAGCATCAAGCGGATTCGCGGATGGTGGCAGGAACGCCCTGCTTACTCCAAAGCGGGCGGGCTTGGGTAGGGGGTGGATGGGCGGAGGGACCCGTGGGCGCCGTCAATTCCGTTGTCCCGGCGACCCGGTTGCCGCCGGCAGCACGCCGACCGGCACCTGGCTCAGCAGCAGATCGTAGAAATCCGCCCCCGAGCCGGATGTGAAATGCATCCCATCCGTCAGATAGTATTTCTCCGGCGCGTCCGCGACCCAGTCATGATCGGCGAAGGCGGCGCGCATCATGTCGTGCCAGACCGAGACAATCGGCAGGCCGGCGAGGCGGGGGTCGAGCGGGGCTTCGAAGAAGATCACTTTCGTGCCGCGGGTTTCCATTTCGGCGATCAGCGACCGCGTCTGCGCCAGATTCGCGTCGAGATGCCGGCGCGCGCCGGCATCGATCGGGGCGCCGTAGATCCGGGCATAGATATCGGAGTAGGGCTGGTGCTCGGTCCGCCACGCCGCCCAGGGCTGATCCGGCCGGTAGAGCGCGCCTTGGACCGCATCCTGCGCCTTGCCCAGCATGTTGATCCAATTGGCCTTGGCGGCGCTCAAGGGAAACCAGCGATGCAGCGCCCGCAAGCCGGGATCGGCATAGGTTTCGACCTGGTCCGGCGGCGCGTCGCGGAAGCCGAAGCTGGCTTCGACGAACAGCACGCGCGGCGCCGCCGGAATCCGCGCCATGACCGCGAGGCCGAGCAGCGCGCCCTGGCCGAGAATGGCGACCGAACAGACGCCCGGCCGCTCCCAGCCCGGCGGCGGCACCGCGGCCACGACCGAGGAGCCCAGCACCACGACCGGGCAGCGCCGGTAGTTCAGCACGTAATCCTCGATATTCACCGCCGCTTCGAATTTCGCCAGGTCGTGCCGCCGGTCGAGCCAGCGCCAATGCTGCAGCCCATAGGCCACGACCAGGTTGAAACCGACCGCCAGCCCCGCCGTCCACAGCGCCAGCGCGCGCAGGAAACGCCGGTCAGAACTGGAAATAGATGAAGGCATTGCGGTCGCCGCTGCCGAACAGGATGAAGACGAGCATCAGCGCCAGCGCCGCCGGCCTGGCTGCGGCGAGGCGGGCGCCCGGATCGCGCTTCGCCAGAATCTCCATCGCCACCTGATAGAGCAAGGTCAGCGCGGTCAGGATCAGCATCACATTCGCCTCGATCACGCCGCCATCGCCGGCCGCGCGCGGCAGCGCCAGCAACCGGGCCAGATAGGCCACGACATCGCTGAAACTGTCGAGCTTGAACAGCAGCCAGCCGATCGTGACATAGAGGAACACCAGCGGAATGCCGAGTATCCGCAAGGCGGAGAGGTGCCGCAGCCGGCCGGCAAGCGCCCGCTCGGCCATCAGCGCCAGCCCGTGCCAGATGCCCCAGGCGGCGAATTTCCAGGCCGCGCCGTGCCACAGCCCGCCCAGCGCCATGACGAGGAAGAGGTTGAGATAGGTCCGCCCGGCGCCGCGCCGGTTGCCGCCGAGCGGGATGTAGAGATAATCGCGCAGCCAGGATGACAGCGACATGTGCCAGCGCCGCCAGAATTCGGCGAAGGAGCCGGCCAGATACGGGTTGTTGAAATTCTGCGGCAGCTCATAGCCCAGCAGCTTGCCGAGGCCGATCGCGATCAGCGAATACCCGGCGAAATCGGCATAGATCTGCGCCGAATAGCCCAGCATCATGGCGGCGAGGTGATAGGCCGAATCGACGCCCCAAGCCGCCGGCGTGGTCATGGGGGCCGTGAATTGCTGCAGATTGTCGGCCAGCACGGATTTCAGGAAATAGCCGTGAATCAGGCATTCGAGCGATTCTTGCCAGGCGATGCCGGCGAAGGATTTCGGGCCGATCTGCGGCAGCAGGAACCGGCCCTTGGCGATCGGCCCGGCCACGAGCTGCGGGAAGAACGACATATAGAGCAGGGTCTTGGCGAAATGCTGCGGCCAGCGCCGGCCGACGGCGCCGATCAGCGGTTCCGGATCGCGATAGGTGTCGACGATCAGGCTGATGCCGTGGAAGGTGTAAAAGGAAATGCCGATCGGCAGCGGCGCATGGAGCAGCGCCTGGACGAGATCGCGCGGCGCCGCGCCGGCGCCGGAAAGGAACAGCGATTTGTACTTGAAGAAGCCGAGGACCAGGAGATTGCCGGCGACGCCCAGCGCAGCGGCCGCGAACCGCCCGCGCCGCCCGGCCAGGACATAGCTCAACCCCGCGGTCGACAGCGACGAGACCAGCAGCAGGATCAGGAAATCCCCGGCCTCCAGCCAATAGAGCAGCAGGCTGGCGCCGACCAGCAGCGCCACCTGATGCCGGCGCATCGGCGGCAGGTAATAGAGCCCGAAAACGGCGACGAAGAACGCGACGAAACCGAACGAAGTGAAGGACATGCCGGCCCGCCCGTGTGCCGCGGCGAAAGCGACGGTAGATAGCCGCCCGGGGCGGACGGGGCAAGCGGTTCGGCGTGGCGGTTGGGAATGGTGGGGCGGCCGGTCCCGACCTCATCCGCACTCGTCAGAAGGTATTGCCGTGATCCTGTGCTCAGCCGTAGAACGCCCGCCATGACCCTCGATGATCTTGGCACGCGCATCTGCATCATGGGGCCATCGAACAGCGGCAAGTCGACCTTGGCAACCGCGATCGGTCGCGCTCGCGGTTTGACGCCTATCCACTTGGACGTCCTCTACCATCGACCAAATACGGATTGGAAACCGCGGCCGAGCGAGGAGTTCACAGCCCTGCACGATGAAGCAATTCGCGCCGACAACTGGGTCATCGACGGCAACTATTCCCGGCTTTTGCCGCAGCGACTTGCGCGGGCGACGGGAATTATCCTGCTGGACAGCTCCACCGCAATCAGCCTTCTGCGATACCTCCGTCGCTCGTGGTTCGAGCGCAATCGTCTCGGGAGCCTCGAAGGCGGCAAGGACAGCGTAAAATGGGCCATGATCCGCCATATCGCGGTCACGACCCGAGAAAACCGGAGGCGCTACAAGGAGATGTTTGTTCGCATCAGCCTGCCTAAGGTCAGGCTGGCGACGACACGCGAACTCGCCCGGTTCTATCGGTCGGAGCGGCTTGGCCGGTGAGGACCCCATTCAAGACGTTCCGCGAGCGACGACCGAACGACGGAAACTAGGCCGTGAACGGACGGGCGGTTTGGGACGCGAGATCGTCGTAAGCTGCCGTTCGTTCGGCATCGAGTCGATTGAACTATTCCGCTTCTTGTCGCTCATTCGGCTTCCGTAGGATCGGGCAAGACCGGGACGCGGGTACGGCGGAGAGTTTCGTACTGCCTCTGTAATTGGCGCGAGAGTTTTGAACTATGTCCCCGTAATTTGAGAACCTAGAACATTTTCCCTATTTCATTCCGTATGAACTTGGATTTCCTGTTAATACTTGGATTGCTCAGGATTTCCTGAATTCCAATCCGCCGCCACCACTGCCGCCGCATTGACCGTCAACAGGGATCGTGGGCTTGCTGAGCACCGTAGGTTTGTGAGATTTCCGCGGCAATCGAGGGGAACGACATGAGCAGGTTCGTATTTAAGCTATGCTTCTTTGTGCTACCATTGTTGGCGGGAGTTTTTCTACCTTACATTAGATTGGGTATGTTCGGAAAGTTCATGAATTTGTTCTGGGGATTTATATATGGCATAGGATTATTCATTGCCGATTTTGCTCCGACTGGCATCAAGGCACCCGTGCAGTTTGCGTTTGGTGTAGTAGCTTGGCCTCTAATTGTTAGTTGGTTTCTGTTTTGGATGTCCGGGAAATCATTAACGATACCCGGATCGACTGGAAGATATGTGGCAAGCATATTTCTATTATTGTCGTTATTTTCTGTAGTAACTCTAGAAAAATCTAAAGCATCGCCGTTCAATTCCTGGCCACTATTTTATAATTATCTATTCGTCATGTATTAGGGTCGGCAAGCGGAGGCTCCAGAAACATAACACCAAGCTCTTTGGCGGCCTCATGCGATCCCGGGTGATGCTCCGGCATCGATCAGGATCTGCCCACAAGCCCGCCAGGTCGGCAGCAATTCCTTGACGGCGTCGACATCGAAGACGGGATACCGGTTGCCATGCGGGAATTACGTGCGTCGTCGAGAACCGGGGACACATGTGGAGTGCACCCCTGGAATGAGACAGAGAAAAGGGGGACAGTTCTCCTGGTAGAGGGGGAGCTGATGTCAGAGGAAGGCAGTAGGGTTTTCAGCCGGGAGTTCAAGCTTTCGGTGCTCGAGC
>Ga0181519_10001336_pt1 | contig 21710 bp, 19 predicted proteins | sample PEATcosm2014_Bin_26_FD_121102 | JGI IMG/M metagenome (GOLD analysis project Ga0181519, IMG submission 121102) | Peatland microbial communities from MTU Mesocosm Facility, Houghton, MI, USA - PEATcosm2014_Bin02_10_metaG | ecosystem: Environmental > Terrestrial > Soil > Wetlands > Peat | place...
AGTGGCCGGCCGCCTGCTGGGCGAAGTAGAGGAGGATGGTCGACTGGTGGGCGTTCCACGCCGACTCCGGCAGCAGCATCTGGGCGGCGATGATGTTCATGCCGAACACCAGCAGCAGCAGGAACATGGCGATGATCCCGGCGTGTCCCGGCGTCTTGGTGGAATTCTTCGACTCCTCGTTCAGGTTGGTGGCGGTGTCCCAGCCCCAGTAGAAGAAGACGCCGAGAGCGAGCCCGGCGGCCAGGGCGCCGATGCCGTGGATGGTGAACGGGTTGAGCCACGAGAAGTGGAAGCCGGTCGACCCGGCCGGGTGCTTGACCGCCACCTTGATGATGCCCCACAGCGACAGGCCGATGACCGCCACGTACTCGATGATGAGCAGCACCCACTGGAAGTTGGTGGTCCACCGGATACCCCAGATGCAGATGAAGGTGATGAAGACCAGCCAGAACGCCGCGGTGGCCGCCGCCGGCCCGGTGGCCGCCGCCGTGGAGGCGGAGACCCAGCCCCACTCGTTGAACAGCTGCAGGGTGTACTGGCCGGCCACGATCGGCGCCGAGACGCAGAAGATGATGCCGACCGCCACCTGGACCCACCCGTTGAACCAGCCCACCGTGGGGTGCACCAGCTTGGACAGCCAGGCGTAGGAGGCGCCGCAGTCGGGGTCGCGCCGGTTGAGGTGGAAGTAGGAGATGGCGATGAACAGCACGGGGACGAAGGCGATCCAGATCACCGCCGGACCGGCGTAGGCGATCCCGGCGGTGAGGAAGAGCGTGGCCATGGTGGCGGCCAGCGTGTAGGCCGGGGCCACCGAGGAGACGGCCACCACGGTGGAGTCGAACAGGTTGAGGGTGTTGGCCCGCAGCGTGGGCTCGGCCTCGCTGCTGGTGACCGGTGCCCCGAAGGGACCGGGTACCTCGGGTGGCTGTCCGGTGCTGTCGACGACGTCGGTGCTCATCTGCACTCCCCTGCTGGATGGTCCCCGGACCGGACGGCTCGCTGCCGAGTCGCCCGGCCGGGATGGCTCACTCGGCGATGTAGCTCATGACGTGCTTGATGCGGGTGTAGTCCTCGAAGCCGTAGGCGGAGAGGTCCTTGCCGTAGCCCGAGTGCTTGAAGCCCCCGTGCGGCATCTCGGCCACGATCGGGATGTGGGTGTTGATCCACACGGCCCCGAAGTCGAGCGCCTTGGCCATCCGCATCGCCCGCCCGTGGTCGCGGGTCCACACGCTGGAGGCCAGTCCGTACTCGACACCGTTGGCCCAGGCGACGGCCTCGGCCTCGTCGGCCACCCGCTGGACGGTGATGGCCGGACCGAAGAGCTCCTGTTGGATCATGTCGTCGTCCTGGTGCAGGCCGGCCACCACCGTCGGGGCGAAGCAGAAGCCCCGGTCGCCGACGCGGCTCCCGCCGGTGAGCACCTCGGCGTGGTCCGGCAGCCGGTCGAAGAACGACGACAGCCGTTCCAGCTGGGCGGCGCTGTTCAGGGGCCCGTAGTCGGCGTCCTCCACGTCGGTCCCCCCGACCGTCTGGGCTCCGGCCTGTTCGACCAGGGCGGCGACCAGGTCGTCGTAGATCCCCGGGGTGGCGAGCACGCGGGTGGCGGCCGTGCAGTCCTGGCCGGCGTTGAAGTAGCCCGCCACCGCCACCCCCTCGGCGGTGCGCCCCACGTCGGCGTCGTCGAAGACCACCACCGGTGCCTTCCCGCCCAGCTCGAGGTGGACCCGCTTGAGGTTCGGGGCGGCGGCGCCGGCCACCTCCATGCCGGCCCGGACGCTGCCGGTGATCGACACCATCGCCGGGGTCGGGTGCTCGACCAGCAGGCGGCCGGTGTCGCGGTCGCCGCAGACCACGTTGAAGACGCCCTCCGGGAGGTGCTCGGCCATCAGCTCGGCCATCAGCAGCGTCGACACCGGGGTGGTGTCCGAGGGCTTCAGCACCATGGTGTTGCCGGCGGCCAGGGCCGGGGCCCACTTCCACACCGCCATCATGGCCGGGTAGTTCCAGGGGGTGACCGCCGCACAGACCCCGATGGGCTCGCGGCGGATGTACGACGTGTGGTCGGCCAGGTACTCCCCGGCCGACCGGCCCTCGAGGTTCCGGGCGGCCCCGGCGAAGAACCGGATCTGGTCGACCATCTGGGGCAGCTCCTCGGCCATGGTGACGGCGAAGGGCTTGCCGGTGTTCTCGGACTCGGCCCGGACCAGGTCCTCACCGCGCGCCTCGAGGGTGTCGGCGATCCGCAGGAGGGCGAGGCTCCGCTCGGACGGGGTGGCGTCCCGCCAGCCGGGGAAGGCGGACGAGGCGGCGGCGAAGGCGCCATCGACGTCGGCCTGGCGCGAGCGGGGGGCCTCGGCGAAGACCTCCCCGGTGCTGGGATCCACCAGCGGCAGCGTGCCCCCGTCGCCGGGGACGGATGTCCCGCCGACGAAATTGGACAGCCGCCGGCCGGTCCCGGTGCCCGTTGCTGTGTCGCTCACGCTTCCTCCGTTGCCCTGTGCCTGCGTCGTGGTGTGCGGGGTCCCGGGGGTGCACCGTTCGGCCACCGGCCGACGGCCTCCCGCACCGGTGGTTTCACTGTGAATGATTCCGCCGCCAGAAACAAGGGATTTCGTTGTTAATATCAGATTTCACGACGAAATCCCTTGACATGGAGCGGCCTGATAGCCCTAACTGCTAGGAAGAGACCGCTCGCCGAACGACCGCGACCCATGCACAACGCCACCCAGAGGACGATCCGCAACGCCGCCGGCGCCACCACCGACGCCGAGTCCGGGCGCCCCCCGGTGGTGCTCGACGCGGTCAACCGGGCGATCATCGAGGAGCTCCAGCAGGACGGCCGCCGGCCCTACGGGACCATCGCCGAGGCCGTCGGGCTGTCCGAGGCGGCGGTGCGCCAACGGGTTCAGAAGCTCCGCGAGGCCGGGGTGGTCCAGATCGTGGCGGTCACCGACCCCCTGCAGATCGGGTTCCGGAGCCAGGCCATGGTGGGCATCCGGACCGAGGGCGACGTGCGGGAGGTGGCCGACCGCCTCGCCGCGGTGGCGGCCATCGACTACGTGGTGATGTGCGCCGGCTCCTTCGACCTGCTCGTCGAGCTGGTGTGCGAGGACGAGGACGCCATCCTCGAGCTGCTCAACGGCGTCATCCGCCGGATCCCCGGGGTCCGGGACACCGAGACGTTCATGTACCTGAAGTTGACCAAACAGACCTACAGCTGGGGGACCAGATGACCGACCTGAACAACGAGGCGCTGCAAGAGAGCGCGCGCCGCCACCTGTGGATGCACTTCACCCGGCTGTCGTCCTACAGCGCCAACGAGGTGCCGGTGATCGTCCGCGGCGAGGGGGTACGGGTCTGGGACCAGCACGGCAAGTCGTACCTCGACGGGCTCTCCGGCCTCTTCACCAGCCAGATCGGGCACGGCCGGACCGAGCTGGCCGAGGCCGCCGCCCGGCAGGCCGGGGACCTGGCCTACTTCCCGTTGTGGAGCTACGCCCACCCGAGGGCCATCGAGCTGGCCGAACGGCTGGCCTCGGTCACGCCGGGCGACTGCAACCGCATCTTCTTCACCACCGGCGGCTCGGAGGCGGTGGAGTCGGCATGGAAGCTCGCCCGCCAGTACTTCAAGTTGATCGGACAGCCCGACCGGTACAAGGTGATCAGCCGCGACATCTCGTACCACGGCGCCACCATGGGGGCCCTGTCCATCACCGGTCTCTCCGACATCAAGACGGCGTTCGAACCCCTGGTCCCCGGCGGCATCAAGGTCCCCAACACCAACTTCTACCGGGCGAAGTACTTCGCCGACGACCTCGACGCCTTCGGGCGGTGGGCGGCCGACGCCATCGAGCAGGCCATCCTCATCGAGGGGCCGGACACGGTGGCGGCCGTCTTCCTCGAGCCGGTGCAGAACGCCGGGGGCTGCTTCCCGCCGCCGCCCGGCTACTTCCAGCGGGTCCGCGAGATCTGCGACCGCTACGGCGTGCTGCTGGTCTCCGACGACGTGATCTGCGCCTTCGGCCGGCTCGGCCACTGGTTCGGGGGGAACCGCTACGACTACCGGCCCGACATGGTCACCATGGCCAAGGGACTGACCAGCGGGTACGCCCCCCTCGGGGCGCTGGCGGTGAGCGACCGGCTGGCCGAGCCGTTCCTGGAGGGGCACAACAGCTTCCTCCACGGCATCACCTTCGGCGGCCACCCGGTCAGCGCCGCGGTGGCGCTGGCCAACCTCGACGTCTTCGAGAAGGAGCACCTGCTCGAGCACGTCCAGCGCAACGAGCCGATCTTCCGTGAGTCGCTCGAGAGCCTCCGGGACCTCCCCATCGTGGGTGACGTGCGCGGGGCGGGCTACTTCTACGGCATCGAGATGGTGCGCGACAAGGACACCCGTGAGACCTTCGACGACGACGAGGCCGAGCGCCTGCTGCGCGGCTTCCTCTCCGGCGCCCTGTACGAGGCGGGCCTCATCTGCCGGGCCGACGACCGGGGGGACCCGGTGATCCAGCTGGCCCCCCCGCTCACCTGCGGGCCCGCCGAGTTCGAGGAGATCACCACCATCCTCCGCTCCGTCCTGACCGAGGCGTGGAAGCAGATCTGACCCGGCGGGACGGCGAGCGGTACCGCTCGCTCTCGCTGTGGTGGGACTCCCTCCCCGGTCCGCTGGGCCTGCGGTCCCCGCTGGCCGGCGACACCGAGGTCGACGTGGCCGTGGTGGGCGGTGGGTTCACCGGCCTGTGGACCGCCTACTACCTGGCCGAGGCCGATCCGACCCTCCGCATCGCCGTCCTCGAGCGCGACACCGTCGGCTTCGGGGCGTCGGGCCGCAACGGTGGCTGGTGCTCGGCGCTCTTCGCCGCCTCCGAGGAGAAGCTCGACCGGGCCGCCGGGCCCGGGTCCGGGGAGGCCATGCGCCGCGCCATGGAGGAGGCGGTGACCGAGGTCGGGAGGGTGGCCGGGGCCGAGGGGATCGAGTGCGGCTTCACCCGGGCCGGCACCGTGGTGCTCGCCCGGTCCCCCGCCCAGCTGGCGCGGGCCCGCCGGAAGGTCGAGGACGCCCGGACCCACGGGATCGGCGAGGACGACCTGCGGCTGCTGACGGCCGGGGAGGCCTCCGCCCGGGTGGGGGCGACCCGCGTGCTCGGCGGCACCTTCACCCCCCACTGCGCGGTGCTCGACCCGGCCCGGCTGGTCCGGGGCCTGGCCGAGGCGGTGGAGCGCCGCGGGGTGTCCGTCTACGAGCGGACCCCGGCCCTGGCCATCGGCCCGGGGGTGGTGGAGACCAGCCGGGGGACGGTGACGGCCGGCACGGTGGTGCGGGCCACCGAGGGGTACACGCCGTCGCTCCGCGGCGAGGAGCGGACCCTGGTGCCGGTGTACTCGCTGATGATCGCCACCGAGCCGCTCCCCGACGACCGCTGGGAGGAGATCGGCCTCGACGGCCGCCCCACCTTCTCCGACGGCCGGCACCTGGTGATCTACGGGCAGCGGACCGCCGACGGCCGGATCGCCTTCGGCGGCCGCGGCGCCCCGTACCACTTCGGCTCGTCGATCAGCGACGCCTTCGACCGCGAGGCGTCGGTGCACGACGCCCTCCGCCGGACCCTGGTGGACCTCTTCCCGGCCCTGGCCGACGTGGCGGTCACCCACACCTGGGGCGGGCCGCTCGGCATCGCCCGCGACTGGTTCCCCTCGGTGGGGATCGACCGGCGGACGGGGCTGGCCTGGGCCGGCGGCTACGTCGGGGACGGGGTGTCGACCACCAACCTGGCCGGCCGCACCCTCACCGACCTCGTCCTCGGCCGGAGCACCGAGCGCACCGCCCTGCCGTGGGTCGGGCACCGGTCACCCCGCTGGGAGCCCGAGCCCCTCCGGTACCTGGGGATCAACGCCGGGCTCACCCTGGCCGGGCGGGCCGACCGGGCCGAGGAGCGGGCCGGTCACGGGACCTGGCACGCACCGCTGCTGACCCGGCTCACCGGCGGCTGACCGGGGCGCCCCCGCCACGGGGCGGGCGCTGACCGGCGGGTAACCTCGCGGGCATGGACCTCAGCTACCCGCCGGAGACGGAGCCCTTCCGCCGGGAGATCCGGACCTGGCTGGCCGACCACCTCCCGGAGGGGTGGGGCACGCCGGGGTTCACCATGACCCCCGAGGAGAGGCGGGCCTTCAACCGCTCGTGGACCGAGCAGCTCTTCGCCGGGGGCTGGATCTGCGCCTCGTGGCCGGAGGAGTACGGGGGCAAGGGCCTCTCCCTCATGGAGTCGGTGGTGCTGAACGAGGAGTTCGCCCGGGCCCAGGCGCCCCTCCGGGCCGACTTCTTCGGGGACACCCTGGTCGGCCCCACCATCCTCCAGTGGGGCAGCGAGGAGCAGAAACGGCAGTTCATCCCCGGCATCCTCGACGGCTCCATCTCGTGGTGCCAGGGCTTCTCCGAGCCTGACGCCGGAAGCGACCTGGCGTCGCTGCAGACCCGGGCCGAGCTCGACGGTGACGAGTGGGTGATCAACGGACAGAAGGTCTGGACCACCCAGGCCCAGTACGCCGACTACATCTTCCTGCTGGCCCGGACCGACCCCGACGCCCCCCGGCACTCGGGCATCTCCTACCTGCTGGTGCCCATGCGACAGCCCGGGGTGGAGGTCCGCCCCATCGAGCAGGTCGACGGCAGCGCGGATTTCAACGAGGTGTTCTTCACCAACGTGCGGTGCCCGCGGGCCAACGTGATCGGCGGCGAGCACAACGGCTGGAAGGTGGCCATGACCACCCTGGGGTTCGAGCGGGGCTCGTCGGCCACCACCGGCCACCGGCGCTTCCGCCGCGAGCTCGACCAGATCATCGACGCCGCCCGCCGCAACGGCCGCTCGTCCGACCCCCTGGTGCGCCAGCGGCTGGCCACCGCGTGGTCGAAGGTGAAGATCATGGAGATCAACGGCTACCGGTCGCTGACCGACTCGCTCAACGGCACCAAGCACACCGCCGCCCTCGGGGCCTGCAACAAGATGTTCTGGTCCGAGTTCCACCAGGACACCCTGGACCTGGCCATGGACATCCTGGGCATGGACGCTCAGGTGCTGACCGGCCGGCGCGACCCCGCCGAGGACGAACGGGCACGGCGCGGGCGCGACGACTACCCGGTGAGCGACCTGCAGGCGTCGTTCTTCTTCTCCCGCAGCGAGACCATCTGGGGCGGCACCGCGGAGATCCAGCGCAACATCGTCGGCGAGCGGGTGCTCGGACTCCCGAAGGAGCCGAAGGCGTCCGCGGCCGGGGCCTGACCCGGGACCTGACCCGGGGCGGGCACGACCCGGATCCCCACCGGCCGCTGGCTACCCTGTTCCGGTGCAGCGAGACCCCCGGAGCGAGGACGCACGCGGCAGGGGTCGCCGCCGGACCCGGCGGGCCGTGGTGGCCCTCGCCGCCCTCGCCGCACTGGCCACCGGCTGCGTGACCTCGGCCGGTCCGGTCTCGCCGACCGCCGACCCGGCCGCCTCGGTCACCGCCTCCCCCGCCTACCTCGACGGGTGCGCCATGTCGGGGATCGACAACACCCCGGGCTGCCTCCAGGTGGCCCTGGAAGCCATCGACCGGGCCCGGGCCAAGGAGGGTGTCGGGCCCATGCACCTGCCGGCCGACTTCGAGTCGATGCCGTTCGACCGGCAGATGCTGGCGGTGGTCGACGCCGAGCGCACCGACCGGCACCTCCCGCCGGTGGCCGGGCTCAGCGCCCCGCTCGACGTCCTGGCCCAACGGGGGGCCGCCGTCGACGACCTGCCGCCGAACCCGCCCGACGACGTCACCGGGGTGCGGACCGACGCCGAGGCCGGCTTCTCGAACGCCCTCGACGTGGACTACGGCTGGGTCTACGACGACGGGCCCGGGAGCGGCACCCCGGGGTGCGACCAGGCGGGGGACGCCGGGTGCTGGGAGGACCGGCACGTGGTCCTGTCGGCGTACCCGACCGACGGCACGCTGGCCATGGGGGCGGCCGACGACCCGACGGGGGACACCCAGTCCGACGACCGGGGCGGCCCGTCGATGGCGGTGGTCATCGGGACCGTGACCGGCACACCGCCACCGCTGTCGGTGACCTGGGGCGAGGTGCAGCCGACGGCCGCCGGCCCGCTCCGACCGTTGGCGTCGCCGCCGCCGGGCATCTCCGCCACCGGCATCCCCGACCCGCCGCACACCGTGCCGGCCGACCCCGACTACACGGCCGACTGCGCCTCGAGCGGCACCGACCAGTCGGCCGGGTGCCTCGCCGCGATCCTCCAGGCGGTGGACAACGCCCGGGCGCCCGAGGGGGTGAGGCCGATGGTGCTGCCGGCCGACTTCCCGCAGCTCAGCATCCCGGTCCAGCTCTTCGTGGTGGTCGACCTGGAGCGGGTCGACCGGGGACTGCCCCCCTTCGTCGGGCTCAGCACGGCGATGGATGCCAACGCCGCCAAGGGGGCCGCCACCGCCGACGACCCGCCGGACCCGGCCAACGTGGTCGGCGACGACGAGGAGTGGGCGGGTGGCTCGGTCAACGGGCTCGACGCCGACTACGGCTGGATGTACGACGACGGCCGTGGGAGCGGGAACCTCGACTGCCCCCGGGCGGGCGGTGCCGGCTGCTGGGGGCACCGGGAGGGCATCCTCGACAACTTCGGGACGGTGGGGACCATGGTGATGGGGGCGGCCTTCGACCCCACCGGCGACAACGAGGCCAGCGGCTGGGCCGGGGGGACGTCGATGGCGGTGACCATGGTGGCCACCCTCTCGCCGCCCCGGTCCTACGTGGCCACCTGGCCCCAGGTCCTGAACGCCCCCCCGGCCGGCTGAGGGGATCCTCCGGCGGTGTGGTGAACTGGCCGGGTGCCGGTCGCGCCCCCGGCGCCGTCACCGACACCGAGGAGGGCTCGTGCGACAGATCTGGATCCCCCGCTTCGGCGGGCCCGAGGTGCTCACCGTGCGGATCGGGGACGACCCCGAGCCGGGCCCGGGCGAGGTGCGGATCCGGGTGGCCGGCGCCGGGGTGAACTTCGCCGATCTCTCCGCCCGGGCCGGGCTCTATCCCGACGCCCCGCCGCCGCCGATGGTGGTCGGCTACGAGGTCGCCGGTGAGGTGGACCGGGTCGGCGACGGGGTCACCCGGGTGGCGGTCGGGGACCGGGTGATGGCCCTCACCCGCTTCGGTGGCTACGCCGACGTGGTGGTGGTGCCCGAGGTCCAGGTGGCGCGGGTCCACGACGGTGCCGACCCGGTGGAGGCGGCCGGCATCCCGGTGGCCTTCCTCACCGCCTACGTGATGCTGAACCACCTTGGCTCGGTCCGACCCGGTGACACCGTGCTCATCCACTCGGCCGGGGGAGGCGTCGGCCTCTCCGCCCTCCAGCTGGCCCGGAACCTGGGGGCGGTGACGATCGGGACGGCCAGCGCCGGCAAGCACGACCGGCTGCGCGAGCACGGGCTCGACCACGCCATCGACTACCGCACCCAGGACTTCGAGGCCGAGGTGCTCCGGATCACCGGCGGGCGCGGCGTCGAGGTGGCCCTCGACGCCCGCGGGGGGACGTCGTTCCGCAAGAGCTACCGGTGCCTGGCCCCGATGGGGCGGCTGTTCTGCTTCGGGCTGTCGTCCGGCAACGCCCAGCGGCGGAGCGAGGCCTGGCGCACCCTGCCGCAGGCCCTGGCCACGACGCCGATCTTCCACCCGCTGCAACTGATGAACGCCAACAAGGGCGTGTTCGGGGTGAACATGGGGCACCTCTGGGACGAGGGGCCGCGGATCGGGACGTTCCTCGGCGAGCTGGCCGGCATGTGGGAACGGGGCGAGATCGCGCCGGTGATGGACGCCACCTTCCCGTTCGGCGAGGCCGCCCGGGCCCACGACCAGCTCGGGCTGGGCCGCAACTTCGGCAAGGTGGTCCTCACCCCGTAACGGTCGGCCGGTCAGGCCACCCGGGCGGACGCCCCCCCGAGCGACACCACGTCACCCCGGACCAACTGGCGGCCGCGCCGGTGCTCGACCTCCCCGTTGACGGTCACGTCGCCCGCGGCGATGGCCTGCCGGGCCTCCGAGCCGTCCCCGACCAGGTCGGCCAGCTTCAGGAGCTGTCCGAGTCGGATGGTGTCGTCCCGGATGGCCACGTCCTTCACCGACCCAGTCTCCCCCCTTCCCGCCGTCCGGCGGGCGCCGGCGGGGTGTCGGGCTACGTGGCGGCGTTGGCGATGGCCCGGCGGGCGGTGTCCCCCCCCGGTGATGTCGAAGCAGCCGACGGTCCCCTGCGCACCCTGCGAACCCACCGGCCATCCGGAGTCCGTCGCCCGCAGCCCGGACCCGTGGCCGGTGGTGCCGACGGGCCCCCGTCGGACGGGCGGTCCCCCGGGAACCTCCCAGTGCAGGGTGGCGTGCCGTCCGTCCCGTCGACGGGTGACCCGGGACGGCTGCGCCAGCGGCACCGACCGCAAATCCCGTCCGGCCTTGCGTGCCACCACGATGCGCCGGTCCGTGGTGCAGCACCGGGTGCGCTTCCGGTTGGCCCGTTGGTAGACGAACCTGCCGGCGATGAGGTAGAGGCCGACGGCCACGAACGGTGCGCCCCAGATCGTCCCGAAGGTGAACCCGCCCGACGTCACGGCGAGCTCCCAGACGTTCGCGAATCCACCCCAGAGGAGGGAGAAGGGGATCAGGTAGAGATCCTCGGCTCCGAAGATGACGTCGGGGTCGGGCTGACCCCGCCAGAACACCCGCTCGCCGGGCTGGAGCCATCGACGGGTCCCGCCACGGCCTCCCGGCCGCCCGACGCCCGCTCCATGGCGGCGAATCGTCGGTCACCCCCGGTCGGTCGTCCGTGACGGACCGCCGACCGGGCGCGAGCCGCCCGTCAGTCGGCGACGGGGATGATCCGGTGGACCACGCCGGTGCGGACGTCGTAGCGCCATCCCTCCACCTCGGTGCCCGGCGGGAGCAGGGCGCAGGCGCGGACGGTCCGGACGTCGCCGGCCAGGGCGGCGTCCGGGTCGGACATGGTGAGGAAGTCCCACGCCGCCACCTCGGCCCGCTGCTCCTCGGTGAACGGCGCCCGCACGCTCTCCTCGTCGTTGAGCGCCATGGCGCAGCCGGTGTGCTGCATCACCGCGATGTGGGTCACCTCGAGGAAGTTGGTGGCGAGCACCAACGAACGGAGCACGTCGGGGGTGACCCGTCCGCCGGCGTTGCGGAGGATCTTGGCGTCACCCGGGCGCAGTCCGAGCATCTCGAGCGGTTCGATGCGGCTGTCCATGCAGGCCACCAGGCAGAAGTGGCGCGCCGCACGCGGCGGGATGTCGGCCAGGTCGAAAGCGGCACTGTAGGCCTTGTTGGCGGCCAGGAGCTCGTCGAACATCGACTCATTCTCACAGATCCGGGCGGTTCACGACGGGAGGCCGCCGCCCGGGTGGTGGACGAGGAGGGGCCCACGCCGCTCGTGTTCCAGTCGGGCCACGGCCCGGTCGAGGGCCTGGTCGCCCAGGTACCGCTCGACGATGCGGAGGGCCAGGTCCACACCGGCCAGGACGCCGCCGCTGGTGAGCACGTCCCCGGAGTCGACCACCCGGTACCCGTCGCGGACGTCGGCCCCGGTGGCCCGGAGGTCGTCCAGGGCCCGGCGGTTGGTGACCGACGGCCGGTCGTGCAGCAGGCCCGCCCCGGCCAGGAGCATGGCGCCGGTGCACACCGACGCCACCACCGTCCCGGTGTCGTGGAGCCGGGCGATCAGGGCCGGGAGCTCGCCCGCCTCCACCAGGGGGCGGACCCCGGAGGCCCCGCCGGCGACCCAGCCGCCCCCCGGGACGACCAGCAGGCCGGGCCGCGCCCCCACGGGGCCGTCCACGCCGATGGTCAGGCCGTTGGCGCCGCGCACCGACGTCACGCCGGCGGGGAAGCCGACGGCCCGGGTGGGGAAGCCGGCGCCCGACAGCACCTCGTACGGTGCGACGGCGTCGAGCTCGTCGAGGCCTTCGAAGAAGAGCACCTCGACGTCGGGGAGGGTGATGGGATCGACGGTGGGCGGGCTCACCGCACCATGGTCGCCCGACGGCGGCGCCCGCGCCAGCGGAGGGCCGAACGCCGGCCCGGGGGGTGCGATGCTGGTGCCATGGTGTCCGTGGACGACCTCCTCGCCTCCGTCGACCGGGCGTTCGACGGGATGCTGGCCGTGGTCGAGCAGCTCGGGGACGAGCTGGTCAACCGCCGCCCCGAGGTGGAGGGGGCCAACACCCCCTACGTGCTCGTCACCCACTGCGTCGGGGTGGTGGAATTCTGGGTGGGGGGCGGCGTGGCGGGGCGCCCGGTGGAGCGGGACCGCGAGGCCGAGTTCCATGCCACCGGATCGGTCCCCGACCTGGTGGCACAGGTACGGCGGGCCCGGGCACGTCTCCACGACGACCTGGTCGGGGTGGATCCGTCGGACGGGCGGGCGGCGACCGGTCCGGCCACCGGCGACCGGTCCCTCGACCCCGAGCAGGGTCGGGTGCTCCTCCACGTGCTCGTGGAGGTCGCCCAGCACCTGGGTCAGCTGGAGGTGACCCGGGACGTGCTGCTGGCACCGTGGGTCCGGACCGCGCCCCAGGCCGGCACCGACGACCGCCTCACCGCCGCCGCCGGGCGGGGCCTCGAGCTGGTGCGGCTGGCGGTGGACGGACGGTGGGAGGAGCTGCGCCGGACGTTCGACGACAGGATGCTGGCGGTGGCGCCGGTGACGACCCTGGTCGACGCCTGGTCCCAGGTGTCCGGGTCGCTCGGGACCTTCAGGGGCCTGGGCCGGCCGAACGCCCACCTCATCGAGGGCCGGAGGGCGGTCGACGTCCCGCTGGCGTTCGAGCGGGGGAGCCTGGTCGGGCGCGTCGCCCTCGACGAGGACGGGGCGGTGGCCGGCCTGTGGTTCCTCCGGCCCGATGCCGTCTCGTGACGGTGGTCCGACCGCCCTCCGTCGGGCGGGTCCGACCGTGCCGCCGGGCCGTCGTCTCCGTCACGCCGGTCCCCGTCTGATCGCCGCCGGGTGGAGCCACCCGATCCCCGCTCCGGGCTCCCGACGACCTACCATGCCCCGGTGAGCGAGACCGGGGACCGGGCCACGAGCGTCGGCGAGACCCCGGTGGCCGGCACCCCGACGACGGCACCGGATGGGGAGGTCGGCGAAGGCGGAGGGACGACCCCGTCGACGGCGTCCCGGCCGGGACGGCTCGACCCCTGGGTCCCGAACCCGATCCCGCCGGGATGGACGCCGGCACCCCGCACGACGACCCCCGACCCCCCCGCAGCCGACCCGCCCCGGGTCCGCCGCTACGAGCCGTGGACCCCCGGCTCGGCCACTCCGGCCACTCCGGCCACTCCGGCCACTCCGGCGGTCATCGACCCGGCACCTCCGCGGCCGGTGGCGACGGTCGCCACCGGCCCTGCACCCGCCGCCGTGCCCGTGGCTCCCGAGGCACCGGCACCAACCGACTCCCTGCCGGCCGTGGCGCCACCGGCGGCGCCCGTGCCGAAGGCACGTCCCACCCGTCCCGTCGCACCACCGACCACAGGGGCCGGAACCGCCCCCGCCCCCCTGGCCGTCACACCCGTGCCCTCGTCCCCACCCCCGGCGACGGTCCCGCCGGCGTCGGCGCTCGCCTCGCTGCCCGGTGCCGTGGCGGTGCGCCCGGCGGCCGCCGCACGCCCGAAGCGGCATCGACGCCGGTTGGTGGCCGTGCTGGCGCTGGTGGGGGTGCTGGTGGTGGCCGGCCTGATCGCACTGGCGGAACGGTCCCCGAGCCCGGTGGCCGGCGTCAACCCGTACCCGCACAACACGTCGGGCCCGTCGATCGTCCGGTCGACCCCGACCCGGGTGGTCCACGGCACTCCCGAGATGGGGCCGGGCGGGACCCCGATCGACTGGTCGAAGGTCGCGCCCAGTCCCGACGCCACCTACGCCCTGCTCCCGACGGGACTGTCGGTGCAGCTCACGGTCCCGGGTGCCCAGCACTGGACCGTCGTCCCGGTCACCACCGGGTTCGCCCGCACCGAAATCCTCGGGACCGTCCGGTTCGCGTCGGGTACCACCGACAACGCCCTGGGGCTCGGGTGCCTCGACGCCGCGGGCAACGACGAGATCAGCTTCCAGATCGCCCAGGGCGGAGCCTGGGGGATCGTCGACCACCCCACGGGCGGCGGCGCCCACTACATCATCGAACAGGGCACCAATGGGGACATCCGCCCCACCACCGAGCTCAATGAGCTCGCGGTCACCTGCCAGGTCGACCCCGCGGCCCCGGACCAGACGCTCGTCCAGATGGCGGTCAACGGGAAGGCTCTCGCCTCGGCCCGGATCGGCGTGCAGGCCACCGCCTGGTCGCCCACGCTGGTGCAGTGCTCCTGCGACGGGACGCTCGACACCGCGGAGTTCACCAACGTCAGCCAGCTCTCCTACGGGCGCTGAACCGGCCGGCCGGGCGGTCGGCTCGCCCTTCCTAGGATGGGGTCCGTGCAACCCGTCGAGACCCTCACCGTCGATCAGATCGACCTGTCCGACATCGCCTTCTGGGAACGTCCCCCGGCGGAGCGGGAGGGGGCGTTCGCCACCCTCCGGCGCGAGCGCCCGCTGGCCCACTTCGACGAGCCGGACCTCTCGGACCTCTCCCCGCTCGCCCCGCCGCCCGGGCCCGGCTTCCGGGCGGTGACCCGCCACGCCGACGTCACCGAGGTCAGCCGCAACCCCGACGTCTACTGTTCGGGGAGGGGCGCGGTGAGCGTCCCGGACCTGCCCGAGGAGATGGTCGAGTACTTCGCGGGGATGATCTCGACCGACAATCCGCGCCATGCCCGCCTCCGGCGGATCGTGTCGGCGGCATTCAACCCGCGCCGGGTGCGGAGCATCGAGGACGCCATCCAGCGGGTGGCCGTCGATGTGGTGGCCCGGGCGAAGGAGATCGGCGGTGGCGACTTCGTCGTTGAGGTCGCCGCCCCGCTGCCGCTCAAGATCATCTGCGACATGATGGGCGTCCCCGACTCCGAGTACGCCACCGTCTTCCGCTGCTCGAACACCATCCTCGGCGGGGCGGACCCCGAGTACCTGCCGCCGGAGAGGGATCCGATCCTCGAGCTGCTCGGGGCCGGTGAGACCCTGACCGGGCTGATGCAGGAGATCGCCGCCGACCGGGTGGCGAACCCGACGGACGACCTCACCACGGCCCTGGTCACCACCAACATCGACGGCGAGGCGCTGACCCATGCCGAGCTGGCCTCCTTCTTCATCCTGCTGCTCACCGCCGGCAACGAGACGACCCGCAACTCCGTCACCCACGGTCTCTACGCCGTCACCTCCCACCCCGACCAGCGGGCCGCCTGGCAGGCCGACCCGGACGGGGTCACCGCCACCGCCGTCGAGGAGATCGTGCGCTGGGCGTCCCCGGTGATCTGGATGCGGCGCACGGTGACCACCGACACCGTGCTCGGGGGAGAGGAGCTCCACCCGGGCGACAAGGTCCTGCTGTTCTACGCCTCGGCCAACCGCGACGAGGACGTCTTCGCGGACCCGTTCACCTTCGACGTCCGCCGCCACCCGAACCCCCATGTCGGGTTCGGGGCCGCCGGCCCCCACTTCTGCCTCGGCGCCCACCTGGCCCGCCGGGAGATCGACGTGATGTTCCGGGAGCTCTTCCGGACGGTGCCCGGCATCCGGTCGACGTCGGAGCCCGACCGTCTCCGGTCGAACTTCATCAACGGCATCAAGCACCTCGAGTTCGAGGTCACCGGCGACTGAGTCCGACGCGGCCTACGTCGGAGGGGTGTCGTCGACGAAGCGGTAGCCGGCGCCGCGCACGGTGAGCAGCATCGGGGTCAGCCCGGGCTTGTTCAGCTTCCGCCGGAGGTAGCCGACGTAGACGTCGACGACGTTGGAGCCGGAGTCGAAGCTGTACTCCCAGACGTGGCTCAGGATCTGGGTCCGGGAGAGCACCTGGTGGGGGTGGCGCATGAAGAGCTCGAGCAGGGCCCACTCGCGGTGTGAGCGGTCGATCCGCTGGCCACCGCGCCACGCCACCTTGCTCAGGAGGTCGAGGCGGAGATCGCGCACCACGACCTCGGTGGCGCTCGGCTGCTCGGCGGTGCGCAGGGCCGCCCGGATCCTGGCCAGCAGCTCCTCGAAGGCGAACGGCTTGGTGACGTAGTCGTCGGCCCCGGCGTTGAGCGCGCTGACCTTCTCGGCCACCTCGGTCCGGGCGGTGAGCACGATCACCGGGGTCGTGTGCCCGTCGCGCCGGAGCTGGCGGAGGACGGTCTCCCCGTCGTCGCCGGGGAGGCCGAGGTCGAGGAGGACCAGGGCGGGCGGCGGGTCGGCGGCGCCGAAGGCCACCAGCGCCTCCGGCGCGGTGGTGGCGACCACGGGGACGTACCCCTCGGCCCGCAGGCCCTTCTCCAGGAACGCGGAGATGCCCCGGTCGTCCTCGACCACCAGGATCTGCACGTCAGGCCCCCACGGGCGTGAGCGGCTCCCCGACCGCCACCCTGGCCGCCGGCACCACGATGGTGGCCCGGCAACCGCCCATGGGCGACCGGCCGAGCTCGAACGAGCCGCCGTGGGCCTCGGCCACCGCGGTCACGATGGCCAGCCCCAACCCGCTCCCGTCGCGGTCGGCGGTGCCGGACCGCCCGAAGCGGGAGAGCATCCGGTCCACCTGCTCGGGGGGGATCCCCGGGCCCGAGTCCTCGACGCTGAGGTGCACGCCCCCGTCGGCCGACCGCTCCGCCCGGAGGGCGATCACGTCCCCGACCACCGTGGCCCCCACCGCGTTGTCGATCAGGTTCAGGAGCGCACCCCGTACCTTGTTCACGTCGAGCTCGAGCACCAGGTCGGGGACCGGGGCCAGTGACCACCGCCGGTCGGCCAGCACCCGGGCGGCGTCGAACAGGTCGGACAGGAAGGTCCGGAGGTCGAGCGCCTCGACCTCGAGGAAGTCGGGCTCCAGGGCCCGGCCCAGGAGGAGCAGCCGCTCCACCAGGGCCCGCATGTGGTCGAGCTCGTCGACCACCACCCCCACCGTCTCCCGCACCTCGGCCAGGTCGACGGTGGCCTGGCGGGCCAGCACCTCGAGGTGGCCCCGGGCCACCGTCATCGGGGTCCGGAGCTGGTGGGAGACGTCGGAGAGCAGCCGGCGCTGGACCACCATGGCCGCCTGGAGGCGGTCGAGCATCGAGTCGAAGGTGGCCGCCAGCTGGCCGACCTCGTCGTCGGTGCCCTGGTCGCCGAGCCGACGGTCGAGGTCCCCGCTCTCGATCGAGGCGGCGGTGGTGGTGATGCGGCCGACGGTGCGGAGCAGACGGCGGAGCAGCAGGTAGGCGCCCGCCACCGCCCCGAAGAGGGCGACGAGGGCCTCGGCGCCCACCAGCACCAAGACCCGGTGCTGGTCGGCCTCGAGCCGGGTGAGGTCGGTGGCCACCACGATCGTCCCCAGGGTGGTGGTGCCGTCCCGGACCGGGGCCGCCAACCAGAGGGTGTCGACCCCGTCGAGGGTGGCGCGGGTCGAGGTGGTGGTGGTCGGCGGCCGGTCGAGCACCACCCGGACGGACGGGTTGCGCAGGAGGGCTGCCGAACCGGCGGAGCCGAGGCGGAGGTTGTCGGGCAGGGCGACCATGACCACCTCACCTTCGGGCAGGACACGGCGCTGGAGGTAGATGACCGTGGCCGTGGCCACATGGTCCGGTGCGGTCCCGGCGAGCGCCCGCTGGTAGCTGGCCAGCTCCGAGACCGAATCACGGGTGACCGAGTCGAGGGACCGGCTGGCGAAGACCCGCTGGGTCTCGAAGGCCGTGACCGCGAGGATGAGCACCAGCAGCAGCGCCAGGAAGGCGGCCAGACGGGTGGCCAGCCCCAGCCTCCTCCAGCCGGGGCGACCCGCGATCGACCCGCTCAACTGTCGCCGGAGGAGCCCGGCACCGTCGTCCCGGTGGTGCCGTCGTCGCTTCCCCCGTCGCCGCCCCCGTCACCACCACCGTCGTCGCTTCCCCCGCCCGGACGGGTGGTCGTCGTGGTGGTCGTGGTGGTCGTGGTGGTCGACGCGGTGACCGGAGCCGTCGTCGGGGTGACCGGTGTCGCCGTGGTGGGCGCGGTGACCGAACCACCCGATTGGGCGGCCGCCGGGGCGGCGGCGACCGCGGCGGGGGCGGGGGTGCCCGTGCCCCCCGACGAGACCGAGCCGCCCGAGACGGTTCCCCCCGGCAGGGCGAAGGTCCCCCCGCCGCTGGCGGCCGGCTGGGCCACGACGGTGCGCGAGGGTGCCACCACGGTGCCGGCGGGCCGCGACACCGCGTCGGCCGCGGTGCCGACCCGACCCGGGGCGGGCCGGGGGGAGGCCAGCTGGACGCCGTGGGGGAGCGGGACGCCGGTCGAGAGCGATCCCTCGGTGAAGGTCACGACGGCCAGGGCGCCGGCGATGGCGACCGCCCCCGGCAACACCCACCACGGCATCCTCACCGCACGTGTCCCGGTTCGCCAACCATGTGCCCCTCCTCGACCGGTCCCCGGTCGGAGCTTCCCCCTGCACGCCCCGACCCGTCGACCACCTCCATCATAAGCAGGGCGCCGTTCGGGCAGGCGGCCACCGCCCGGGCGGCCCGACGGGCGGCACGACGGTCGTCCAACCCGGACTCGACGACCTGCCCGTACCCCCACCGGTCGAGCTCGATCCCGTCGGGATGGAAGAGCGCGCAGACGGCGTGGCCGCGGCAGCGGGTGGGGTCGATGCGGACGACGAAGCTCATCGCCACACCGACGGGGTCGGGGCATCGGCGGGAACCGCCAGGACCGGCGGGTGACCGGCGCCGTCGCACGGTGCACCGGCGACGTGCCGGGCGACGTCGTCGGCGAAGACCCGGAGGGCGGAGCCGACCAGGTGGGCCACCCCGTCCGGGTGGCTGCAGGCCCCCCGCCCGACGACGGATGCCGCCAGGGTCCCGAGGCGGTCGAGGCCGCGCCGCCGGAGGTGACCGGCGGCCAGGGCCTCGGTGCCGTCGGCCACGCCGGGCAGGCCCAGCACGCAGGGCCCACACTGGCCGGCCGACTGTCCGGCGAGGTAGCGGGCCAGGCGCGCCGTCTCGGCCAGCCCGCAGGCACCGTGGGGCAGCACCGCCACCAGCCCGCAGCCGGGCCGGGCGCCGACCCGCTCGAGCCCGGGGTGGTCGAACCGGGTCCACCAGGCCGTCGGACCGTCGATCCAGGTGCCGGCGTACCCACCGACCAGGACGGCGGCCGGTGGCTCCGACCAGCCGGCCCGGTGGAGGATGTCGCCGAGGGTCGCCCGTCCACCCACCTCGACCACCGCTCCCGGGGTGGCCACCGCCCCGGCCAGGGTGACCAGGCGGGGGCCGTCCGGCGAGTCGGCTGCCCACCATCCCTCGAGGCCGACGTGGGCGAGGTAGCCGATGTGGGCCACCGTCTCGGCATTGGTGACCACCGTGGGCCGACCGGTCGGGCCGCGGGCGGCCATGCGGTTGCCGGAGAACCACGGCCGCGCCTCGCCGCCGCTCACGAAGGAGGCCACCGCGCTCGCCTCGCCCGACACGTAGGCGTCCGGCCCGGCCGACAGGAGCCACCGGGGATCGGCGACACCGGCCGCCCGGCGCTCCTCCACCGCCCGGTCGACCGCCTGGAGGAGGGCGCCGCCGGCCTCGTTGCGGTGGGCGTGGACGACCACCTCCGACGAGCCGACCAGGGCGGCCACCGTGGCGGCCCCGTCCAGCAGGAGGTGGGGGCGGTGGGTCCCGAGGACGTGGTCCTTCCGGCTGGCGGGCTCGCTCTCCGCGGCGTTGACGATGATCAGGGGCGCACCCATGGCCCGCCGGGCCGCCTCCAGCTTCGCCGCCGAGGGGAAGCCGCCCCCGCCCCGGCCGCGGAGGCCGCTCGCCGCCACGGTGTCCAGGAGGGTGGCCAGCCGGACCGGGGGGGCCAGGAGGCCGAGGCGCGCCACGTGCGACGCCAGTGGCTCGGGCCCGGCGGCCGGGCCGGACAGGAGGCGGGTTCCGGGATCACCGGGTCCGCCGACGACACGTCCGGTCGGTGCCTCGGGGACGACCCGGGGGACCGGCGGCGACCCGATCATCGGTTCACCGGAACCCGGTCGGCGGCGTCCTCCCCGGCCAGCCAGCGGCTGACCTGGGCCAGGGCCACCACCGCCCCGGTGGCCGCGTAGAACCAGCGGAGCCGGTGGGCGTCGCTCCCCGCCAGCAGGGCGTGGGCGAGCGTCGAGCAGAAGACCAGGACGGCCAGGGAGTGGATCGGGAGCCAGATCCGCCGGCCCAGCGAGCCAGCCAGTGCGGCGGTGCCCACCACCAGGACGACGAGGTAGAGGCTGATGGTGCCGAGGGTGACGGCGGTCGGGCGGTAGGTCGAGGCCCAGGGGACGAAGATCCCCACCCAGCCGACGCCGGCGTAGTGGTCGAGGGCGGTGGCGGTGAGGTGGCCCGCCAGCAGGGTGACCATGGCCGCGGCCAGGGTGACGTGCACCCGCAGCAGCGCCTCGGGGTGCGGGGAGGGGAACCGGGTGCGCCACGGATGGCGCAGCCAGATCCCGGTCAGCACCAGTGCCGTCAGGGCGGCGTACGACGCCAGGCCGAGGCCGCGGGTGAGGATCCACGGGAGCATGCGGTCGTGGACCAGCGGACGGGTCCCGGACTCGACGAGCTGACCGATCAGGATCGAGCCGGCGAGCAGGACCACCAGGGACAGGCTGGTCCAGAGGGTCGACGACAGCCGGCCCGGGGGGTCGGGCACCGCGGCGTCGACGGCGGTGCCGGTGGTGCCGGCCGGCACTACGCCGCCCTCCAGATGACCGAGGGGGTGAACCGCCGGGTCTCCACCGTGCGACCGGTGGCGTCGACCCAGAGGGCGGCCACGTTCCGGCGCTGCGCGCCGTCGGCCACGCCTGCGCTCCCGGCGAGGAAGAGGGCCTTGCAGGCCACCTCGGCCTCGGCGGGGTCGTCGGCGATCACCGTGACGGCCACCAGGCCCTCGCCCCCGGGTCGTCCGGTGGCCGGGTCGAGGAGATGGTGGGCGGCCTCGTCCCCGGCGCGCCAGTGCCGGAGCCGCGTGGAGGAGGTGGCCACCGCCCGGTCGCGGATCTCGATGACCGCCAGCGGCCGGTCCGACCGTCCCAGGGGGTCCTCCACGCCGATCCGCCAGCCGTCGCCGTCGGGACCCGCCCCGCGGCACGCGCAGTCGCCACCGGCGTCGATCAGGTAGGCGTCGAGGTGGCCGTCGAGGCACTCGGCCGCCCACCGGACGGCGAGCCCCTTCCCGATGCCGCCCAGGTCGACCGGTTCGCCGCCGAGGTGCAGTTCGGGGCGGGACCCCCCCCGGAAGCGGGGCCGCCAGGGCCCCGTCGCCGGCCGTCGCCGCCGGCTCCCGGCGGTGACGACGCCGCCCTGCGCGAACGGAAGGCTCCGGTCGTAGCCGAGGTCGACGAGGTCGCGCAGCACGCGGGGATCGAACCGGCCGTGGGTCCGCAGGTAGGCCCGGTGCGCCTCCTCCACCGCCCGGAAGAGCAGCGGCGGCACCCGGTGCCACCGGTCGGGGCGGGCGTTCATCCGCATGAGCGGGCTGGCGGGGTCGAACCGGGTGCAGGTGGCGTCGACGTGCGTGAAGACCGCGAGGGCGCGGTCGACGGCCGCCCGGGCCGGCCCGGCGGCGCGCGCCGATCCGTGGACGGAGATG
>Ga0181519_10001337_pt1 | contig 21707 bp, 17 predicted proteins | sample PEATcosm2014_Bin_26_FD_121102 | JGI IMG/M metagenome (GOLD analysis project Ga0181519, IMG submission 121102) | Peatland microbial communities from MTU Mesocosm Facility, Houghton, MI, USA - PEATcosm2014_Bin02_10_metaG | ecosystem: Environmental > Terrestrial > Soil > Wetlands > Peat | place...
AACCTCGTATGACACCATCTGCGCCGCCGAGCGCAGCGCACCCAGAAACGCATATTTCGAATTCGACGCCCAGCCCGCCATGATGATGCCGTAGACGCCGAGCGAGCTGATCGCGAAGAGATACAGGATCCCGACATTGATGTCGGCGACGACGTAACCCGGCGCGAACGGGATGACGGCCCAGCCAACCAGCGCCAGCACGAAGGTGATCAGCGGCGCGATCATGAACACGGCGGAATTGGCGCCGGTCGGGATCACGGTCTCTTTCATGACCAGCTTGATGCCGTCCGCGATCGGCTGGAGCAAGCCGAACGGCCCGACCACGTTCGGACCCATGCGGCGCTGTATCAGCGCCAGCACCTTACGTTCGGCATAGGTCAGATAGGCCATGGAGCCGAGCAGCCCGGCGACCAGGATGACAACACCGACGAGGATCCGAACGATCGCGTAACCGTTCCAGATGCCGGTGACCAGGGTCAGGAGATCAGCCATGCGTGCCGGTCTTCGGGCTGGCGTTAACGCGGTAGGATTCGGTGCAGGCCGCCATGGTCGGCGAGGCCCGGCTGATCGGATCGGTCATGTAGTAATTCTCGATCGGATAGGCGAACGCCTCGCCCGTGCCCTTGCCGCTGGTGCCGAACTCGCCCCAGGCCGACGGCCCGATCTCGTCGATATGGGCGAAAACGGGATTCACCTCGATTAGCCGCTGACGGAGCTGGCCCAACGAGTCGTAGGGCAGCTTATAGCCGAGCGGATCGGAGAGCGCGCGCAGGATCTTCCAATCTTCGCGCGCATCGCCCGGCGGAAACACCGATTTGCGGCCGAGCTGCACGCGGCCTTCGGTGTTGACATAGGTGCCGTCCTTTTCGGTATAGGCCGAGCCGGGCAGGATGACATCGGCGCGCGCCGCCCCGGCATCGCCGTGATGACCCTGATAGATCACGAAGGCCGCGCCCAGCTTCGCCGTGTCGATCTCGTCCGCGCCAAGCAAGTAAACGACGTCGACGGCGCCGCTCGCCGCTCCCTCGAGGATTCCGGCAACGTCCCGCCCGCCCGCGCCCGGGACGAGGCCCAGATCCAAGCCGGCAACCCTCGCCGCCGCCAGATGCAGCACGTTGAAGCCGTTCCAGTCGTCGCGCACGAGCCCGGCGTTCACGGCCAGCTGCCGCGCCAAGCCGAGGATCTCGGCCCCGTCGGACCGGGCGAGCGCGCCCTGCCCCAGGATCAGCATCGGGTGCTTGGCCTGCTTCAGCGTATCGACCCAGGAATGATTGCCATCCGCGAGATCGGTCAGCACTTCGGGCCCAAGGCCCAGCTGCGTCACCGGGAAGGTCAGATCGAGTTGCGGCCCGATATTCAGCACCTTGAAGCCGCCGGCCAGGTAGCGTTTCCTCAGCCGCGCATTGATCAGCGCCGCCTCCCAGCGCGGGTTGGTGCCGATCAGCAGGCAGACATCGGCCTGCTCTATGCCGGCGATTCCCGTGTTGAAGACGTATGCGCCGCGCGGGCCGTCCGGCAGCTTGGCACCGTCCTGCCGGCAGTCCAGGTGAGGACTGCCCAGCGCCGCCATCAAATCCTTGAGTGCGAGCATCGATTCGGCGTCGCACAGATCGCCGGCAATGGCGGCGATCCGGTCCCCGGAGAGGCCCTTCAGCTTGCTCGTGATGGCCGCAAACGCCTCCGCCCAGGTTGCTTCCTGGAGCTTGCCGCTGCGCCGAACATAAGGCCGGTCGAGCCGGCGCTTCATCAGCCCGTCGACCGCGAAGCGGCTGCGGTCGCCGAGCCACTCCTCGTTCACTTCTTCGTTCAGCCGCGGCAGAATGCGCAGCACCTGTGGCCCGCGCGAATCGACGCGGATATTGGCGCCGACCGCGTCGAGCACGTCGACCGATTCGGTCTTGCGCAGCTCCCACGGCCGCGTGACATAGGCGTAAGGCTTCGAAGTGAGGGCGCCGACCGGGCACAGATCGATGATATTGCCGCTGAGTTCCGAGGTCAGGGCATGCTCGATATAGGTCCCGATCTCCATATCCTCACCACGGCCCGTCGCGCCCAGCTCCGGCGCGCCGGCGATCTCCGTCGCAAAGCGGATGCAGCGGGTGCAATGGATGCAGCGATTCATGCTGGTCTTGACCAGCGGACCGAAATTCTTGTCCTTGACCGCTCGCTTGTTCTCCTGGAAGCGGCCACGGTCGAAACCGTAGGCCATGGCCTCGTCCTGCAGATCGCATTCGCCGCCCTGATCGCAGATCGGGCAGTCGAGCGGATGATTGATCAGCAGGAACTCCATTACGCCCTTGCGCGCTTTTTTGGCGCGCTCGCTATTCGTATGGATGACCATGCCGTCCGCGGCCGGCATTGCGCAAGACGCGATCGGCTTCGGCGATTTCTCCATCTCGACCAGGCACATACGGCAATTGCCGGCGATCGCCAGACGCTCATGGAAGCAGAAATGCGGCACCTCTACGCCGGCGAACTGACAGGCTTGCAGCACCGTCAGCCCGGGCGGCACCTCGACCTCGCTGCCGTTGATCGTCAGCTTTGCCATGACCGCCTCCTCACGCCGCCGCGCGGCGAGCCGCCGCGTCGCGGTAGGTCTTGATGCGCGCTTCCATCTCCGGGCGGAAATGGCGGATCAGCCCTTGTACCGGCCAGGCTGCCGCGTCGCCCAGCGCGCAAATGGTATGGCCTTCGATCTCATAGGAGACTTCGAGGAGCATGTCGATCTCCTCGACCGACGCATTGCCCCTGACCATGCGTTCCATGACCCGCCACAGCCAGCCAGTGCCTTCGCGGCACGGCGTACACTGGCCGCAGCTTTCATGCTTGTAGAATTTCGACAACCGAGCGATCGCCTTGATGATATCGGTCGATTTGTCCATGACGATGACCGCCGCCGTGCCGAGGCCGGATTTCACATCGCGCAAGCTATCGAAATCCATCAGCACTGTGTCGCAGATCGATTTCGGCAATACCGGAACCGACGAGCCGCCGGGAATGACGCCGAGCAGATTGTCCCAGCCGCCGCGCACGCCTCCGCAATATTTTTCGAGCAGTTCCTTCAGCGGAATCCCCAGCTCTTCCTCGACATTGCATGGCTTCTCGACGTGGCCCGAAATGCAGAACAGCTTGGTGCCGCTGTTTTTCGGCCGGCCGAGCGCTCCGAACCAGGCGCCACCGCGGCGCAGGATCGTCGGCACCACGGCGATGCTCTCGACATTGTTTACGATGGTCGGTCGCCCATAGAGCCCGATGACCGCCGGGAACGGTGGCTTCAGCCGCGGCTGGCCCTTCTTGCCCTCGAGGCTTTCGAGCAGCGCCGTCTCTTCGCCGCAGATATAGGCGCCGGCACCGCGGTGCAGGTAGAGGTCGAAATCATAGCCCGAGCCGCAGGCGTTCTTGCCGATCAGCCCGGCGTCATACGCCTCGTCGATCGCCTTCTGCAGCGCGACCGCCTCATTGTAGAACTCGCCGCGGATATAGATGTACGCCGCGTTCGCGCCGATCCCGACCGAGGCCAGGAGCGCGCCTTCGACCAGCTTGTGCGGATCGTGTCGCAGTATGTCGCGGTCCTTGCATGTGCCGGGTTCGGACTCATCGGCGTTGATGACCAGATAGACCGGCTTGCCGTCCGGCTTCGGCACGAACGTCCATTTGAGACCAGTCGGAAAACCGGCGCCGCCGCGGCCGCGCAAGCCCGAAGTCTTGACTTCGTCGACGATCCACTGGCGGCCTTTCAGTACGAGATCCTTGGTGCCGCTCCAATCACCACGCGACTGCGCGCCCTTGAGGCCCGGATCATTGATGCCGTAGAGATTGGTGAAGATCCGGTCTTCGTCACGCAGCATTGCCGTCTCCCCCGGGAGTCGCATCGACGAAATGCAGGCTGATCAAGGTCTGCGGCCCGCCGAGCGGCGCCGAAGTCTGGCGGCCGATCATCGATCCGACCGGCGGGACCTCATCGCGCGCCAGCGCGTCGAGCAATTGCTCGGTCAGTGCCGCGTCCATGTCCTCGTAGAAATCATCGTTCACCTGCAGGATCGGCGCATTGACGCAGGCGCCCAGGCACTCGACCTCGATCAGGCTGAACTTCCCGTCCGCTGTCATACCGCCCATGCCGATCCCGAGCTTGCGCTTGCAGGTCTCGACCACCTGGTCCGAGCCGCGCAGCCAGCACGGCGTAGTCGTGCAGGCCTGCAACAGGTATTTGCCGACGGGCCGCAGATGGAACATCGTATAGAAGGTCGCGACCTCATAGACCCGGATCGGCGGCATGCCCAGCATCTCGGCGATATAATCCATGGCCGCGCGCGGCACCCAGTTCTGATGCTGGCGTTGGGCGATGTAGAGCAGCGGCAGCACCGCGCTCGCCTGTCGACCCTCCGGGTATTTGGCGATCACGCGCTTCGCCGCGTCGAGGTTTTCCGGCGTAAACTCGAAGCTCGCCGGTTGCTCGAATTCTGTGTCGTCCGGAGCTTCGCTCATCGATCGATCTCGCCAAACACAATATCCATGGAGCCGATGATGGCGACCACGTCGGCCAGCATATGGCCGCGCCCCATAAAGTCGGTCGCCTGCAGGAATGCATAGCTGGGCGCGCGGATCTTGCAGCGATAGGGACGGTTTGAGCCGTCCGAGACGAGGTATACGCCGAACTCGCCCTTAGGCGCTTCGACGGCCGTATAGGTCTCGCCGGCCGGGACGTGATAGCCCTCGGTATAGAGCTTGAAGTGATGAATCAGCGCTTCCATCGACTGTTTCATTTCGGCACGCGGCGGCGGCGCGACCTTGCGGTCGTTCACCTTGATCGGACCCGGCGGCATCTTGTCGAGCGCCTGGCGCATGATCTTGACGCTCTGGCGCATCTCTTCCATGCGCACCAGGAAACGGTTCCAGCAATCGCCGTTCTTGCCGATCGGGATGTCGAAATCCATCTCGGCATAAGCGTCGTAAGGCTGCGATTTGCGGAGGTCCCAAGGCACGCCGGAGGCGCGCAGCATCGGACCGGTGAAGCCCCAGTCAATCGCATCTTTGGCGTCTATGATGCCGATATCGACAGTGCGCTGCTTGAAGATCCGGTTCTCAGTCAGGAGATTGTCCAGATCGTCGAGCCGCTTTGGAAATTCCTCGCAAAAGCCGTAGATTTCCTCGGCCAAGCCGGCCGGCAGGTCCTGGTGCACGCCACCCGGACGGAAGTAATTGGCATGGAACCGCGCGCCGCAGACCCGCTCATAGAACTCCAGCAGCCGCTCGCGGTCTTCGAAACCCCAAAGCAGTGGCGTGATCGCGCCGACATCGATGGCGAACGCCGTGACATTAAGCAAGTGATTGGCAATGCGTGATATTTCGGCAAATAACACGCGGATGTATTGAGCCCGCGGCGGCGCAGTGATGCCCAGCAGCTTTTCGGTCGCCAGCGCGAACGCATGTTCCTGGGACATCGGGGCGACATAGTCGAGCCGGTCGAAATACGGCAAGGCCTGGATATAGGTCTTGTATTCGATCAGCTTTTCCGTGCCGCGGTGCAGCAGCCCGATATGCGGATCGCAACGCTCGACCGTCTCGCCGTCCATTTCCAGGACCAGGCGCAACACGCCGTGGGCGGCCGGATGCTGCGGGCCGAAATTGATACTGTAGTTCTTGATCTCGGCACCGGCAGGCGCTTCTTCCGGGCCGCCGATGAGAGGTGTCGCAATCGACATGGGCTACTCCCCCGCCTTCTCGTCACCGGGCAGGATGGAGTTCATTCCCTCCCACGGCGACAGGAAATCGAAGCTGCGGAATTCCTGCTTGAGCTTGACCGGTTCATAGACGACGCGCTTCTGCTCGTCGTCGTAGCGCAGCTCGACATAGCCTGTGAGCGGAAAATCCTTACGCAGCGGATGCCCTTCGAAGCCGTAATCGGTGAGGATGCGGCGCAGATCCGGGTTGTCGGCAAAGAACACGCCGAACATGTCCCACACTTCGCGCTCGAACCAGCCGGCCGTGCTGTAGACGGAGACCACCGACGGCACGGGCGTGTCCTCGTCGGTCGTGCATTTCACCCTGACGCGGCGATTGAGCCGCAGGCTGACCAGATTGTAGACAATCACGAACCGTTCGGACGCCTCGGGATAGTCGATCGCGGTGATGTCGACCAGCATGTTGAACAGGCAATGCGAATCGTCGCGCAGGAAAGTCAGCGCGGGGACGATCGCGGCGCGCGGGACCCACAGGATGAGCTCGCCGTGAATGATCTCGACCTTGGTCACGTTCTGCGCCAGGGCTTGCGAGACGGTCGAGCCAAGTTCGGAGAGCGCTTGAGACATGATGCCGGGGCCTATCGAATCTCTAGCGCGCGAACACGCTGGAACGGCGGATCTTCTTCTGCAGCTGGAGCACGCCGTAGACCAAAGCTTCCGCCGTCGGCGGGCAGCCCGGGACGTAAATGTCAACCGGCACGATCCGATCGCAGCCGCGGACGACGCTGTAGCTGTAGTGATAATAGCCACCGCCATTGGCACAGGAGCCCATCGAGATGACCCACCGCGGCTCCGGCATCTGGTCATAGACCTTGCGCAGAGCCGGGGCCATCTTGTTGGTCAGGGTGCCGGCGACGATCATCACGTCGGATTGCCGCGGACTCGGCCGCGGCACGACGCCGAACCGGTCCAAATCATAGCGCGCAGCATAAGAATGCATCATTTCGACAGCGCAACAGGCGAGGCCGAAAGTCATCGGCCACAACGACCCGGTCCGCGCCCAATTCACCAGCTTGTCGACCGAGGCGACGACGAAGCCCTTGTCCTGCAATTCGCCGGCAACCGTCTTGAGGAGCGCATCCTGGCTGGCGCCCGGCGGAAGCGGCGCCAAGCCCTGGCTCGCCCGAGGGTCGGGCACGGTCATTCCCATTCCAGCGCTCCCTTCTTCCACTCGTATATGAAGCCAACGGTCAAAACGCCCAGAAAGATGACCATCGACCAGAAGCCGAACAGGCCAATCTGCCCAAGCGTTACGGCCCACGGGAAGAGGAATGCCACTTCCAGATCGAATATGATGAACAGAATTGCCACCAGATAGAAGCGCACGTCGAATTTCCGGCGCGCATCGTCAAAGGGCTCGAAGCCGCATTCATAGGCCGACAGTTTTTCGGCATCCGGGCGCTGCTTGGCGACCAGAAACGGCAGGCCGACCGCGGCGATGCCGACGACAAGCGCAATCGCCAGGAAAACGAGGATCGGCAGATATTCACTGAGCAGGCTAAGCGAGGTCATGACGGCTTCTCGGTCCTGGCGGAAAACTCATGCTCTTGGCGGTCCGGCGCGGCGACCGGCAGGGATACTGGCCGGAGTCTCAAGTGAGATCCGTACTTGTTATGGCGCGCCAGGTATAGGGAGAACTGACGGAAAATGAAAGCCTTCGCAACCGCGCCGTCGGGCTGCAACGCTCCGCCGGCGCAGTGTCTGCTCTCCCTTATGGAGCCGGGACGGAATGGCGGGAGTGGCGGGGCTCGAACCCGTGACCTCCGGCGTGACAGGCCGGCGCTCTAACCAACTGAGCTACACCCCCGTCCCGTACCGAGGTCGCCTTGCTACGCCCTCGCCCGCTCTCAAGTCAAGCGTAGCTCGGTCGCGGCCGACGGAAATTTTCCGCACTGCAGATCTGCACGCTGGGGCGCAGCCGAAGCGATGTTTTTGTTGAAATAGTTTCGCGAATCGACGAGCCGACACCCCGGTGCGGCTGGGAACCTGACGGCACGCGCCGCCCGGCGCCTCACCGGCTCGGACGCAACAACGCTAAGACTGAAGCGTTCTGCCTGGCCGAGGCGGACAAACCATAGAGGCCTATCTGCTGGCGCAGGGTGGTGGCGGTGTCTTGAGCTTCCGAGTCGGTCAGCGGAGTGCCGGCTGGCGGGCCCGCCGCAGCCTGGGCCGCCGCACTGATCTGCACCGTATCGGACGGTGCTGCAATTGCCGGCGTTGGCGCTGCCGGCGTCAGCTGCGCCGCAGCCTGGCCGCGATTCGATGACGTATTGGCATCGCTGATCGCCGTCTTGAGTTGTGCAGTCGCTGGGGTGATTTCACTCATGGCCGTCCGTTTCCTAGAAGGCGTCGCTTTAAGCTACCGCTCTATAGCACGGATTACAGCGTGTGACCATCCCCCGCCCGAAGGAGCGACTTCTTGAGACAGGCGGCAAGCCGGTCTGCGGCGAGCGCCGAATCATGCTCGTCTCACGCTCGACGGATGGCGCAGGTTGGTGGGCGATGACGGATTCGAACCGCCGACCCTCTCGGTGTAAACGAGACGCTCTACCGCTGAGCTAATCGCCCGATCCGGCGCAATTGCGCCGCTTCTGCGTCAATCGACCGGCCCGTTCAACCTGGAATCTCTGCCAGAGATCGGCATAACGACACCTCAGTTCAATGCATCCTTGAGCATCTTGCCGGCCCGGAATTTTGCCTGCTTTGATGCGGCCAATGGTATTTTTTCTCCAGTCCTTGGATTGCGACCTTCGCCGGCCTTGCGTTCTTGAACACTGAAGGTGCCGAAACCGACGAGGCGAACCTCATCCCCCTTTTTCAGAGCCGTGCTGATCGCTTCGAACACCGAATCGACGGCCTTGCTTGCGTCGGCCTTCTTCAACTCGGTTGCGGTCGCGACCGCGTCGACTAGTTCGTTCTTGTTCACGCTGCCCCCTCCAACTCGACATAATTATAGTGATCGAGGATTTTTTCCTGCTCAAAATCACCGCGAGCTTAGATCGCCCCGTGATTCCGCGTCAATCGCCGAACGTCCGAAAACCCATGGATTCCTTGGAAAAGCCGCGATGAATCGGCGAAAAGCCCGGCCCATATGGGCCGGGCTCCTTATCTCGGCATACTATCGAGTGGATCAGTGCGTAACGACTCCGCCGCGTTCGGCCTCATCTTCGGCCACGACGGCCGGTTTGACCGCGGTTGCCTCGGCTTCGTCGTCCTCCCATGCGACCGGCGTCAGGGGCTGCGTCAGCGCATGCATCAGGACCTCGTCAACATGGCTGACCGGGATCAGCGTCAGCCCCCGTTTCACGTTATCCGGGATTTCTACCAGGTCTTTTTCGTTATCCTTCGGGATCAGCACAGTCTTGATGCCGCCCCGTAGCGCCGCCAACAGTTTCTCCTTCAATCCGCCGATCGGGAATACTCGGCCGCGCAGCGTAATTTCGCCGGTCATGGCAACATCGCGTCGGATTGGAATTCCGGTCAGCACGGACACGATCGTGGTCACCATTGCGACGCCGGCTGACGGCCCGTCCTTGGGCGTGGCGCCCTCCGGGACGTGGACATGGATGTCCTTCTTCTCCAGCACCGAACGCTTGATGCCGAACGCACCGGCCCGCGACTTGACATAGGATTCGGCGGCCTGCACCGATTCCTTCATGACATCGCCGAGCTTGCCGGTCGCAGTGACTTTGCCCTTCCCGGGCACCGTCACCGCCTCGATCGACAGCAGTTCGCCACCGACTTCGGTCCAGGCCAAGCCGGTGACCACCCCGACCATGTCCTCGCTCTCGAGTTCCCCGAAGCGGAATTTCCGCACGCCGGAATATTTCTCGAGATTGCGCCGCGTGACGGTGACCTTGGGCACGTCCTTGGAGGAAAGGATCTCCTTGATCGCCTTACGCGTCAGATTCGCCAACTCGCGCTCGAGATTCCGAACACCCGCCTCCCGCGTGTAGTAGCGGATGAGGTCGCGCAGTGCTTCCTCGGAAATCGACCATTCGGTCTTCTTCAGGCCATGCGCCTCGATCTGCTTAGGGATCAGGTGACGCTTGGCGATTTCGACCTTCTCATCCTCGGTGTAGCCCGGGATCCGGATGATCTCCATGCGGTCCAGCAGGGGCTGAGACATGCGCAGGCTATTGGCCGTCGTCACGAACATCACATCCGACAGGTCGTAATCGACCTCGAGGTAATGGTCGTTGAATGTCGAATTCTGCTCCGGATCCAGCACTTCGAGCAACGCCGAAGACGGATCGCCGCGCCAATCGGCGCCCAGCTTGTCGACTTCGTCGAGCAGGAACAGGGGATTCGAGGATTTCGCCTTCTTCATGCCCTGAATGACCTTGCCGGGCATCGAGCCGATATAGGTCCGGCGATGGCCGCGCACTTCCGCCTCGTCACGCACGCCGCCCAGCGACATCCGCACGAAATTGCGCCCCGTCGCCTTGGCAATCGACTTGCCGAGCGAGGTCTTGCCGACGCCGGGCGGGCCAACCAGACACAGGATCGGTCCCTTGACTTTCTTCATGCGCTGCTGAACGGCGAGATATTCGAGAATGCGCTCCTTGATCTTCTCCAGCCCGTAATGGTCCTGGTGCAGCACCTTCTCGGCGATCTTGATGTCGCGCTTGATCTTGCTGCGCTGCTGCCACGGAATGCTCAAGAGCCAATCCAGGTAGTTGCGCACCACCGTCGCCTCTGCCGACATCGGGCTCATGGAGCGCAGCTTCTTCACCTCGGCCATGGCCTTGTCATGCGCTTCCTTGGTCAGCTTGACCTTGTTGATGCGCTCCTCGAGCTCGGCCAGCTCGTCCTTGCCGTCCTCGCCCTCGCCCAGCTCCTTCTGAATGGCCTTCATCTGCTCGTTCAGATAGTATTCGCGCTGAGTCTTTTCCATTTGCCGCTTGACGCGGTTGCGGATGCGCTTTTCGACCTGCAGCACGCCAATCTCGCCTTCCATGAAGGCGAAGACCTTTTCCAGTCGTTCGCTGACCGTCTCGGTCTCCAGCAGCTCCTGCTTTTCCGGAATCTTCAGTGCCAGATGCGAGGCGATCGTATCGGCCAGTTTGGCAGCGTCGTCGATCTGGTTGATCGAAACCAGCACCTCGGGTGGAATCTTCTTGTTCAGCTTGATGTATTGCTCGAATTGCGACACTGCCGTGCGGGCCAGCGCTTCCAGTTCGGGCTGGTCGCCCGCCAGTTCCGGAATGACCTCGGCATAGGCCTGGAAAAACGCGTCGTTGTCGCTGAACCGGGTGAGCCGCGCGCGCTGACCGCCTTCGACCAGAACCTTGACGGTGCCGTCGGGCAGCTTCAGCAGCTGCAGCACGGTCCCGACCGTGCCCACGGTGTAGATATCCGCTGCGGTCGGTTCGTCCTGCTGCGCGTTCTTCTGGGTCACCAGCAGGATCTGCTTGTCCTCGCGCATGACGTCTTCGAGGGCGCGGACGGATTTCTCCCGGCCGACGAATAGCGGCACGATCATGTGTGGAAACACCACGATGTCGCGCAAAGGGAGGACCGGATAGAGTGTGCCGCGGGGAAGTTCCAGCATGATGCCTCTTCTGCCTATTGGCCGTTCCCCGTCACGCGGCGAAACGGCCGTTGCAAAGCCTATCAGGGAAATCTGGCCCCCACAAAGGGCCGTTCAAGGCCGTGGCCGGCAACGGCGCCAGCCACGCTCGCATTAGAGAAGCGAGAAAGCGAGGGCTTGAAACTCGCCCTCAGCTGCCTGTGCCGACATCGCCCAACCGATCCGCGTGGATATAGAGCGGCTTGGCACGTCCCTCGACGACTTCGCGATTGATAACGATCTCCTCGACCGAATCGAGCCCGGGCAGCTCAAACATCGGATCCAGCAGAATCGCTTCCATGATCGAACGCAACCCGCGTGCCCCGGTCTTGCGCTGGATCGCGCGTTTGGAAATCCCCTTCAGCGCCTCTTCATTGAAGGTGAGGCGCACGTCTTCCATCTCGAACAGGCGCTGGTACTGCTTGACCAGCGCGTTCTTGGGCTTGGTCAGGATATCGACCAGCGCCTTTTCGTCGAGATCGTCCAAGGTCGCGACCACCGGCAGGCGGCCGACGAATTCCGGGATCAAGCCGAATTTCAGCAGATCCTCGGGCTCGATCTCGCGCAGGATTTCGCCGGTGGTGCGGTCGTCGGGGCCCTTGACATCGGCACCGAAGCCGATTGAGCTACCCTGACGGCGCTGGGCGATGATCTTTTCCAGCCCGGCGAAGGCCCCGCCGCAGATGAACAGGATATTCGTCGTGTCGACCTGCAGGAATTCCTGCTGCGGATGCTTTCGCCCGCCCTGCGGCGGCACGGACGCAATCGTGCCCTCCATGATCTTCAGCAGCGCCTGCTGCACACCTTCGCCGGACACGTCGCGCGTGATCGACGGGTTGTCCGATTTCCGGCTGATCTTGTCGACCTCATCGATATAGACGATGCCGCGCTGCGCGCGCTCGACATTGTAATCGGCGGCTTGCAGCAGCTTCAGGATGATGTTCTCGACATCCTCGCCGACATAGCCGGCCTCGGTCAGGGTCGTCGCATCGGCCATGGTGAACGGAACATCGATGATACGCGCCAAGGTCTGGGCAAGCAGGGTCTTGCCGCAGCCGGTCGGACCGACCAGTAGGATGTTGGATTTCGCGAGCTCGACGTCGTTGTTCTTGGCACCGTGCGCCAAGCGCTTGTAATGATTGTGCACTGCCACAGACAAGACCCGCTTCGCATGAAACTGGCCGATGACGTAGTCATCCAGCACGGCGCAGATATCGCGCGGCCCAGGCACGCCGTCGCGCGACTTGACCAGCGTGGTCTTGTGCTCTTCGCGGATGATGTCCATGCAAAGCTCGACGCATTCGTCGCAGATGAACACCGTAGGCCCGGCGATCAGCTTGCGGACTTCATGCTGGCTCTTGCCGCAGAATGAACAATAGAGCGTGTTCTTCGCATCGCCGGTGGGTTTGGTCATAGGCACTCCGTCAACCCCCGAGGCTCATCCTCGGTCATGTTATCCGCCTGCGGCCCGTTGGGGCAACCGCGACGCGCGGCGTCAGCCCTACCATGCCAACCGCGCGGCGCCGGATCCGCGTGGACCCGGACCCACTCTCATCAAACCGTAACAACTGGCTCCTCAATAGCCCCTTAACAAGGGGATCATCGCTTCGTCTCGTCTCCCGTTGCCGCAGGCGCCCGGGCGGCGATGACGTCATCCACCAAACCGAACTCCTTAGCTTCCTGCGGCGACATGAAAAAGTCCCGTTCGACCGCGGCAGTGACCCGATCGATCGTCTGCCCCGTGTGCTTGGCATAAATCTCGTTCAGACGCAGGCGGAGTGCAAGGATCTCGCGCGCCTGGATCTCGATGTCCGACGCTTGCCCCTGCGCGCCGCCCGACGGCTGGTGCAACATGATCCGCGAATTCGGCAGCGCAAAGCGCTTGCCCGGTGCGCCTGCGGCAAGCAGCAGCGAGGCCATCGAGGCGGCCTGGCCGATGCACAGCGTGGCGACGTCCGGCCGGATGTACTGCATGGTGTCGTAGATCGCCAAACCGGAAGTCACGATCCCGCCCGGCGAGTTGATATAGATATTGATATCCTTGGTCGGATTTTCCGACTCAAGGAACAGAAGTTGTGCGCAGATCGAACTTGCCACGGGATCGCTGATCGGCCCGACCAGGAAAATCAACCGCTCCCGCAGCAGCCGGGAATAGATGTCTGAACCGCGCTCACCCCGGTTGGTCTGTTCGATCACATAGGGGATGAGGTTGTTCATATGGACTTCGAATGGATCGGCCATGGTGTTCTAGATTCCCTTGCAGTCCCGCAACCCGGGCCAACCGCGCTGATCACGCCCTAACTCATTGAATTGGAGCAAGATTCAGATTTCACGCGTGATCGCCTGAAATCATCCTGCTCTAGGCGGCCGCCTGTTCCTCCTCGTCCTCGAGTCCGGCCAGCGCCGGCAGCTCCTTCGCCGGAACGGGCTTGTCGGTCACCTTGGCCATGCCGAAGATGAAGTCGACGACCTTGTCCTCGTAGAGCGGGGCATGAAGCGAATTCACCGCCTCGGGATGCGCTTTGTAGTAGTCGATGACCGCCTTCTCCTGGCCCGGATATCGGCGCGCCTGCGCCATGATCGCCCGGTTCAATTCGTCCTGGGTGACATTAATGTTGTTGCTCTTGCCGATTTCCGCAAGCAGCAGGCCCAAGCGAACGCGCCGGACGGCGATGTCGCGATATTCGGTCTTGTAATCCTCGTCGGTCTTGCCCTCTTCCGGCTCGTAGGTGCCGGCGTCCTGGGCGCGCTTGCGCTCAGCCTCGAACTGGCTCCAGATCGAGTCGAACTCGATATCGACCATGCCCGGCGGGACCTCGAAGACATGCTCCAGCGACAGCTTGTCGAGCAGGTCGCGCTTCATCTTCTGGCGCGCGACGCGCGCATAGTCCGCCGTCAGCTGCTCGCGCAAGGCATTGCGCAACGCCTCCAGATTTTCCATGCCGACCTCGTCGGCCAGGCTGTCGTCGATGACCGGCGGCTGCTTGCGCTTCAGTTCCCGGATGTCGCATTCGAACACGGCCGCCTTGCCGGCGAGGTGGGCCGCCCCGTACTCGGCCGGAAAATTGACGTTCACGGTAACGTGATCGCCAGCCTTGGCGCCGATCAGCTGGTCCTCGAAGCCTGGAATGAACCGGCCCGACCCGAGTTCGAGTTCGTGCTTCTCGCCCTTGCCGCCGGGAAATTCGACCCCGTCGATCGAGCCGGCGAAATCGATCACCACGATGTCGCCGGAAGCCGCCGGGCTGTCGTCGGTCACGGCCTCGATCTTGCGGTACCGCTCGGCCAGCCCCGCAAGCGCTTCGTTCAACTCTTCATCGGCGATCTGTGGCGTCAACCGCTCCAATTCGAGGAGCGTCACATCGGGTGCGGCGACCTCGGGCAGGATCTCGACGGCGAGGTCATAGGCCAGATCCTGGCCCGGCTCGAAGCTCTCCATCGTGACTTTGGGCTGCAGCGCCGGCCGGACATTCTGCTGTCGCAGCGCGTCGGCCGACGTCTGGGTGACCGCCTGCTCGATCACTTCGCCCATCAGCGACTGGCCGTAGCGCTGCTTCAGCACTGATTGCGGCACCTTGCCCGGGCGGAAGCCCGGCAGTCTGATGGTCTTGCCGAGCTCGGCGAGCCGGTCCTGCAGGCGCTGTTCGATATCCTCGGCGGCGACGATGATCTTGAATTCGCGCTTGAGGCCATCGGAGCTGGTTTCGGTGATCTGCATGAGGGGACGCCTATAAATCTGATGCATCGCCCGCATGCGCGCGGACGAGGCTGGTGAGGTCGGAGGCGGATCTGGTGCGGGTGAAGGGAGTCGAACCCCCACGACTTGCGTCGCTGGAACCTAAATCCAGTGCGTCTACCAATTCCGCCACACCCGCGCACCGATCCTATAAGGGGCGTTGACATAGCACAGGCCGTTTGGCGCTACACAAGAAAATGTCGGCGCCTCGACTGTCGGCGCTGCAGATCAGGGCAAGCGGCGCAAGCAGGCCCTGGCCGCGGCGTCGAGGATCGCCGCGCTGTCCAGGCCGTACTCCCGATAGAGGTCCGGAATGTCGCCGGATTGCCCGAAATACTCGACGCCCAGCGATTCGACATGCAACCGCCCGGCGGCGCCCAGCCAGCTCAGCGCCGCCGGATGGCCGTCGAGCACGGTAACGAGCGCCGCGCCGGGCGCCAGCGGCGCCAGCAGCACCTCGATCAGGCTCGGCTGCCCTGCCCGCCCCGACACCAGCCAGTCGGCATGCAGCCGGTCGGGCGATGTGACGGCAAGCAGCCCTGCACCCGGCAGGTCTTCAAGCAAGGCGGCATGCGCTGCCTGAGCCTCCGGCGCGACGGCACCGCAATAGGCGATCGCAAATTCGGCGCCGGGCTCTGGCGGCACAGCCCAATAGGCGCCGCCGACAATGCCGGCGGCGAGCGCATCCGTCATCGCCCGCGCCGGCTGCGGCAGCACGCGGGTCGAGAGTCTGAGATAGACCGAACCGCCGGCCCGCGCCTGCATATGCTCGAAGCCCCAGCCCATCAGCACGGCCAACTCGTCGACGAAAGCCGGTTCGAATGCGGCGAGGCCCGCCTGCCCCATACCGATCAGCGGCGTATTGATCGATTGATGTGCGCCGCCCTCGGGCGCCAGTGTCACCCCCGACGGCGTCGCCACGACCATGAAGCGAGAATCCTGGTAACAGCCATAGTTCAGCGCATCGAGGCCGCGATTGATGAACGGGTCGTAGAGCGTGCCGATCGGCAGCAGCCGCGCGCCGAACAGCGGGCCGGCGAGCCCCAGGGCTGCGAGCATGAGGAAAAGATTGTGCTCGGCGATCCCCAATTCGAGATGCTGCCCCTGCGGCGCCATGGCCCAGCGCTGGGCCGAGACGACCTGCTCGTCCCTGAATGTGTCGGCGATTTCCACGCGATGGAAGATGCCGCGGCGGTTGACCCAGCCGCCGAGATTGGTCGACACCGTCACATCCGGCGAGGTCGTGACGATCCGCGCAGCCAATTCGCTTGTGCCGCCACCCAATTCGTTCAGAATCTTGCCGAAACCGTCCTGGGTCGAGAGCGCCGGGCCGGCCGGCGCCGGCAGCGCCGGGACCGGCACCGCATCGGCCGAGCGCCGCCGTTCCGTCCGCGCAGCGAACGGAACAGCGGCAAGCCAGTCGGAAAGCGTTCCGGGATCGATGCCGAGCCCTGCGAAACGCTCCCATTCCGCACCGTCGGCGATCCCCATCCGCGCCTTGAAGAGGGCCATCTGGTCGAGATTCATCAGCCCGGCGTGATTGTCCTTGTGGCCGGCGAAGGGCAAGCCGAAGCCCTTGATCGTATAGGCGATGAAGCAGGTCGGCAGATCGTCCCGGACAGAATGGAATGCCTCGAGCACCGTAACCATGTCGTGCCCGGCAAGATTGGTCATGAGTGCGTGCAGCGCGTCGTCGTCGTGCTCGTCCAGAATCCGCCGGATTCCCGGGTACCGGTTGAGATCGCGCTCCAGATGCTCGCGCCAACCGCTTCCGCCCTTGTAGACCAGTGCCGAATAGAGCGAATTCGGACAGGCGTCGATCCAGTCGCGCAGTTGGTCGCCGTCCGGCCCGGCGAAGCAGGCGGTGAGCCTCTTGCCGTATTTGAGCACGACGACCCGCCACCCCATCATCTCGAACAGAGTATCGATCCGGTTGAACAGCCGGTCGTTGACGATGCTGTCCAGGCTCTGGCGGTTGTAGTCGATCACCCACCACAGGTTCCTGACATCGTGCTTCCAGCCTTCGAGCAAGGCCTCGAAGACATTACCCTCGTCGAGTTCGGCATCGCCGACCAGCGCGACCATTCGGCCCGCCGGCCGCTCTGCCGGCGCCAATCCCTTCAGGCGCACGAAATCCTGGGCGATCGACGCGAACAGGGTCATGGCGACACCGAGCCCGACCGAGCCGGTCGAGAAATCCACGTCATCCACATCCTTCGTGCGCGACGGGTAGGATTGGGCGCCGCCGAAGCCGCGGAAATTCACGAGCTTATCCCGGCTCTGCCGGCCCAGCAGATATTGGATCGCGTGGTAGGCCGGCGCCGCATGCGGCTTGACCGCGACTCGGTCTTCCGGCCGCAGCACATCGAAATAGAGCGCCGTCATGAGGGTGACCAGCGAGGCCGAGGACGCCTGATGCCCGCCGACCTTGAGCCCGTCGCGGCTCGGCCGCAGGTGGTTGGCGTTATGGATCATCCACGCCGAGAGCCACAGCACCTTCTGCGCCAGCGCCTCCAGCACTTCGATGCGCGCCCGTTGGTCAGCGATGGTGCCGCGCCCGGCCGGTTCAGTGTGTGAAACGAAGTCCAAGCGGTTCCCTTTCCTGCTCCGCGCTTGATACAGGAACCGCCGAGCCCATGTCAGCTCCGCCGCGCGGCCCCTATCGGCTACAGCTGCGTGGCGAGATCGATCGGCGCGCCGTTCCGCACCAGATGCACGGAAACAATCGCGCCCGGCTGCCGGCTGGCGACAACACGCTGGATATCGCCCTTCTGGCTGAGCTTTTCGCCATCGAGGCTCACGAGGATGTCGCCGACGGCGATACCGGCCTTGGCGGCAGCGGAATCGCCGCGGACCCGCACAACTCTCACCCCCGATTCGAAGCCCTGATCGAGCGCCGCGACGGCGACGCCGAAGACCGAGCGCTGCGCCAAGGTGACATGGACTTCGCTGTCATATTTGTCGGCTGCGCCCGTCGCCGCGTCGATCGTGATGCCGATCAGGCCGCCGAGAATGAGATTCCCGAAGACCACCGCATCGACATCGGCGGCATCGGGTGTATTGCCGCTCTGATATCCGTCCTTGCTACACGCCACGAGAATATCGTCATGCGTCTTCTCGATCTCCGCCGTGCCGGGCGTGCTCGCGACGTGCGCGATGGCAATACCATTTCGGCTCAACGTACAGTCCGCATGATCCGGTGACGACGAAACGGTGATCGTCTGCTTCGAGCCGTCAACGATGGAGGCGCATCCCGCCGCGCTCAGCGCCGAGAGGCCGCAAATGAAAATGCTGACAATGCGCAAAGTTGTACTCCATTTCGATAATCTCGCACGCAGCGTTCATAGGGGATCTCCGAAAACTCGCCAACAGGTTTATCCGAGGCGGTCGCCAACAGCGGTCTACAAACCGAGCCGGCGCAGCACCGCGGGGATCCCGTCCGGCAGGTCCTCGGCCATCAGCCCGGGCCCGAAATCGGCAGCCGCCGCACCATGGATCCAGCATGCCGCGCAGGCGGCGTCGAAGCCCGGCGTGCCCTGCGCCAAGAGCCCGAGAATCATGCCGGCAAGCACGTCGCCGGCACCGGCGGTGGCGAGGCTGGGCGGAGCATTGGCGTTGATCGCCGCCCGCCCATCGGGCGCCGCAATCACGGTGTCCGCCCCTTTCAGCAGAATGATGGCACCGCTCGCCGCGGCCGCTTTCCGGGCGCGGGCAAGCTTGTCGTCGGCTCCGTCGAACAGCCGCCGGAACTCGCCCTCATGCGGCGTCATGACGACCGGCCGCTCCCCGGCGGATACGGCCGAGAGCAAGGCGGCCTGGTCCGCCGCGAAGACGGTCAGCGCATCGGCATCGAGGACGACCGGACGACCGGACGCCAGCAGGCGGAGCGCATGCAACCTCGTCTCCGGCGAAACCCCGGCGCCCGGCCCGATCAGCAGCGCCGAGAATCTGGGATCGCCGAGCAATGCATCGAGCGCGTCCGGGGTATCGAGCGGACGCACCATGATGCTGGTCAGGGCGGCGGCATAGACCGGCACGGCGCGGTCCGGCACGGCGACGGAAACGAGACCGGCCCCCGACCGCGCCGCGCCGCGCGCAGCCAGGCGAGCAGCCCCGGTCATCGGATACCCGCCCAGCACCAGCGCGTGGCCGCGCGCATATTTATGGCCGGCCACCGCGGGGCGCGGCAAAGCCGCCTGCCAAAGCGCCGGCCCGTTCTCCCAGCACCGGGCACCCGTCCGGTCGAGCGCCCGCGGGTCGAGGCCGATCGGGCAAACCACGGTCTCCCCGCATAGTTCCCGCCCCGGCAGCAGCAGATGGCCGGGCTTCTTCCTTTCGAAGGTCACGGTCAGCGCGGCCCGAACGGCGCCCAGATCCGCGCCGCTGTCGCCGTGAACCCCGGACGGCACGTCGATCGCAATCACCGGCAAGCCCAACGCCGCAGCGGATTGCAGCGTCGCGGCCGCAGCACCGGTGACAGGCCGGCTGAGACCGGCGCCAAAGACGGCATCGACGACCAGGGAAGCCCCGTCGAGAATGGCAGGGTCGAGCGCCTCGACCGGGCCGGTCCAAAGGGCGGCGTGAACCGCCGCATCGCCCCGAAGCTCCGCTCGGGCTCCTAGCACAGCCACTTTAACGGGCCACCCGGCAGCAGCGAGAAGCCGGGCCACCACGAAGCCATCGCCGCCGTTGTTCCCCGGTCCACACAATACTGCGACCGGTTGCGGCGTAAAGCGGGACTGGATCACCGCCGTCACCGCTTCGCCGGCCCGGGCCATGAGCACAGGGCCCGGAACACCGCCCGCAATGGTCAAGCGGTCGGCCTCGGCCATCTCGGCGGTGGTTAGCAAGGCGGAAGAGAGGGACATGCCGGGCCTCGTCCAGTCGGGGGGCGACAGACCATCCTACTTCGGCTGCGACCCAGTGGCGGAAGATTCTATTGATCGCGCGGGATGGCCGCGGACCTGGCGATTTCGCCGTCGCGCGGGCATTGGTTCATAGAGATCAACGGCTTAATATTTAGTGTAGTTGCATTGACGCGAGCTCATTCATCGAGATGCGATCGTTTATGGCCACAACTGGCCATGAAGAGAGTAAAAATTCTTTATAATTCCGTAACAATTCTAGAATTATACCAGATATTCGAGTAACTTGGTCTGCATTCCGGTCGATACTCCTTGTCTTTTCTAATCCACTTAGCCGAGTGGCCGATGACAAAGCACCTTTAGTGACACGGATCAAACGATGAGTCAGGTGGTTACAAACAATACAAAAAGAAACCTGAGGTTCTCCCAGGAGATACTCGATCGTGTGGCGGAAAGTCACAATAGACATTTAAGAGGACAGCGTGACGGACGGCGGACGATCCTCATCAACTGCAATCTTTCGAAGCTTGATTTTTCCGAGATGAATTTTGCGAAGGCCGAGCTGATCGGCTGCGTGTTCGATCACTGCAAAATGCACCGCGCCGTCTTTCGCGGCGCCAATCTGTTCGGCGCCAGCTTTGTCGGCGCCAATCTCAGCGGTGCGGTGCTCGAGGCCGCCGATTTGCGCGGATCGGTGTTCGAGGATGCCGACCTGACCCACGCGGTGTTCGCCGGCGCCGATATGCGCGACGGCGTTATTCAGGGGCGCGAAGCGGCGGCCGGCGTCAGCCGCTTCACCAACGCCCGCCTCGACTGCACCAACCTGTCGAATACGAAGTTGAAAGGCGCGGACTTCGCCGGCGCGGTGATCGTGTCGGCAAATTTCATGCGGGCCGATCTCCGGAGTTCGAGCTTTCGCGGCTCGGAAATCCGCAACGTCAACCTCAGAGGCGCGCAACTCCACGACGCCGATGTCAGCGGCGCCAATATCGACGAAGACACCCTCGCCTATCTCGACTCAGTCGGCATCCGGCCGGCGCCGGCGCTGGAAATCTCGAAGGACGAACTCGAACGTCGGCTCGCCCGGCATCTGGAGTGGATCAAGAGCGACGGCCGGAACGGGGAGCGCGCCGATCTGCGCAATTGCGATCTCGCAGGCTTCGACCTTGCAGCGAAGAATCTGAGCGCCGCCGATCTCCGCCTGGCAATTCTCTCGGGCGCCAGCCTGCGCGGCGCCCGGCTCCTCGCGACCGATCTGCGCCGAGCCGTGCTGAACAAGGCCGATGCGACGGGCGCCGATATGCGGGGCGCGACGCTGCTCGGCGCCGCCACCCGCGGTATGATCAAATCCGCCCTCCATCTCGGCGAATTGCCGGGCACCGGGCTGACGACTCAACTCGACAAATGAGTCGCGCCCGGTCGATACCCGGGTCAGGGTACCGATGCCGCCTCGGCTGCGGCGATGTATTTCGCAACGTCGGTCGGCAGCAGCAGCCGGTCTAGCTGCAACTGTGTCGCCGCCGCGGTGATCATGCTGACATAGGTTGCATGATCCGGATAGCGCTCCTCCAAGGAGGGACGCGGATCGCCCGCGGCAATCCGCGCCGCCATGGTCTTCGCGAACGGGATCATCTGGCCGAGCGCATCGCAGCCATCGACGATCGGCACCGGGTCGCCGGCGGCCGCCGCGCGCAGGCCCCATCCCGTATAGGTCGCGATCGGCACCGAGACATCCGGATAACGGATGCCGGCGATGTCGTTGCCGTCCGAGTCGGTTTTCGGCACGAATACCG
>Ga0181519_10001344_pt1 | contig 21661 bp, 5 predicted proteins | sample PEATcosm2014_Bin_26_FD_121102 | JGI IMG/M metagenome (GOLD analysis project Ga0181519, IMG submission 121102) | Peatland microbial communities from MTU Mesocosm Facility, Houghton, MI, USA - PEATcosm2014_Bin02_10_metaG | ecosystem: Environmental > Terrestrial > Soil > Wetlands > Peat | place...
AGCGGCGATATTGTGCCAGCGATTCGAGATAGAGGTTGGCCGCGACGTAGTTGGCCTGGCCGGAATTGCCGACGACCGTGGTTCCCGACGAATAAAGGATGAAGTGATCGAGCTTTAAGTCTCGTGTCGCCCTGTGCAGGTTCCAGGCGCCGACGAGTTTTGGCGCCAGAACCCGGCGTAGCCGCCCGCTGTCGAGTTTCACGATCGGCGCATCGTCCAGCACCATGGCGGCATGCACCACGCCACGCAGTTGCGGCATGCTGCGTGCAATTTCCGCCATGACGTGGCTGATATCTTCCGGTACCGTGACGTCGGCGGCGAATGCGGTAACGCGCGCACCCGCCGCTTCCATCGCGGCGATACCGGCGCGCGCTTCTGCGGTGGTGGCGCCACGCCGGCCGACGAGTGCGAGCGAGCGCACACCCTGATCGGCAAGCCAACGTGCTGTCGCGAGGCCAAACCCGCCGAGGCCGCCGGTCACCAGCCAGGTGGCGTCGGGGTCTATCGCCGGCCGTGTGTTGACCAGATTCCGTGGCGTTGGTGCGTGCGGTGCCATGGTCAGGACGATTTTTCCGATATGGCGTGACTGCTGCATGAGCCTGAAGGCTTCCGAGGCGCGTGCGACCGGCACTTGCGTCACCGGCAATGAGTGCAGCATGCCGGCGGCGAACAGGGCCATGACCTGGCCAAACAATTCGCGCGCTAGGTCCGCGCGATCGATCAGCAGCGTGTCGGCGTCAATGCCAAAATAGCTGAGATTATTGCGGAACGGCCGCAGGCCGATGCGGCTGTTAGCGTAGAAATCACGCTTGCCGATTTCCAGGAACCGGCCGAATGGGCGCAGGACTTGCAGGTTTTTTGTAATCGCCTCGCCGGCGAGCGAGTTCAGCACCACATCCACGCCACGTCCGTCGGTGATTCGCATGATCTCGTCGGCGAACTCCAGCGAGCGGGAGTTCAGCACGTGATCCGCGCCGAGCAGCTGCAGCACGCGCCGCTTCTCGTCCGAGCCGGCACTGGCGAATACGGTGGCGCCGCGCATTTTGGCGATCTGCAGTGCCGCCAGGCCGACACCGCCGGCGGCGCCGTGAATCAGCACGCATTCGCCCGGCTGCAGACGCGCGAGATGATCCAGCGCGTAATACGCGGTGAGGAACGTCGTCGGAATCGTCGCTGCCTCGGCAAAACCAAGTCCTTGCGGCAGGCGCGCGACCGCGCCCGCATCGGTGACGACGTGGCTCGCGAAGCTGGAAGCCGCGAAGGCCAGCACACGGTCGCCGACCGAAAACTCGGTAACACCATCACCGATTGAAACAACCTCGCCGGCGCACTCCATGCCAATAGTGGCACCGGCAAAACCGTTTTCCACGGCCTCTTCCGGCAACATGCCCATTGCCCAGAGCACGTCGCGGAAATTCAGCCCGGCGGCGTGCACCCGCAGCGCCACCTGGCCGGGCCTGGGCACCGGTGCTTCAATGGCGCGCAAATGCAGCGAGTCAATGCCGCCTTGCGCCGCCAAATCGAGCTGGAACGGCGGCTCGGCAATGTCCGCGGGCGGCGCCGAGGAAGCCGCCAGTTGGGTCATAGTCGCAGGCTGCATGCGGTTGACAAAACGTTGGCCGCCGGCCAGCAGCACCTCCGTTTCGCCATCCCCGCGCAACAGTTCATCGGCTAATTGCGCCGCGAGGGCGCCGTCCAGCGGAGCGTGCAAATCCACCATGCGGGTCGAAAAATCCGGGTGTTCGTTGGCTAGAACACGGCCAAAACCCCAGAGCGGGGCCTGCGCCGGATCGATCGGCGCGGTGTCGGCGGGGCCGGCAAGTGCACCGCTGGTAATCAGGTGCAAATGCGGCTTGTATCCGCTCGTCACCGACTTGACGGCCTGCACGAGGTTGATCGCGGAGAGGCACCGCAGATTCTGCAGCGCCAGCATCGCCTCCGGCGCGTCGCCGCCTTCGTGCACGAGACCGGCAAGATGTACGATTTCGTCGGCACCGATATCGCACGCGGCCGCCATGTCCGAACTGTTCGCAGATTCTTCCGCCGCGCCACCCACCGTCATTGCGGTCACTGACTGGCCGCGCCCGCGCAGGCAGGCGGCGACAGCTTCGGCGAACCGAAGATCGTCTGTGCCGGCCAGCAAAAGCCAATGGCGCGTGGGGTCGTCGCTTTGCCGATTTGCGCTCGCCGGTGCCTCGGTCGGGCGCTGGGCCAGCGTTACCGCCTGCTCCGCCTGACGATCCGCACAGGCTGGTTCGGCAACCCGGGCGACAAAGGCGAAGCCGGCGTCGTGCAGCACGTCATCGCCAACCGCCCGGTCATCGATCAGATGCAGCGCCGGCGCCGGCGACCCGCTCGCGAAGAGCAAATCCTCCAGCCGCGATGCATGACGTTCGATGCGGATCAACCAGCCGCCCGGGGCCAGCATCGCGCATGCGTGGCCCACGGCGGCGGCGCTATCGTGCGCCGCGTGCAGCGCCTCGCCGGCCAGAACGATGTCGAAGCCGCCAGACGGCAACGCCTGCGCCGCCGGGTCCATGGCTACGTCAAACAGTGAAGTGTGTAGACAATGCGAGCCGGCAAAGCGCAACGAAGCATGATCGAGCGCTGCCTGCGACGCGTCGCTGAACACATATTCGGTGCGCGAAGCCGGCAATATTGGCAGCAGGGAAGCCGTTAGTCCGCCGCTCGCGCCGCCGAGCTCGAGCACGCGGATCGGCCGTCCCGCCGGCCATTCCGCGACCAGTGTGCGCAATATCGCGGCCACTATCGAGGTTGCCATCGCGCGGAACGGCGCGGCCTCGTACAACTGCTCGGCCGTCGAATCGATGCCGTGGGAAGCTGGCAACTCGCCGCGCAGACGCGCGATCAGGCGTTCCCCATGGCGCGCCGCCAGCACCATTTCGGCGCCGTAGGCGGGATGGTCGCACAGCAATTCGCGCCACAGCTTCGCTGTATCCGGCAACGCCCGATCCGCGGCCCAGACCAGGGCGCCGCCGGCCCGCACCAGCCAGCCATCCGCCACGGCCATGTCCACCAGTCGCGCCAGCAGCCCGGCTTGCGACGCATCCACGCGTGCCCGCCGCCGCAATTGCGGCAGCATAAACGTTGCGTCCCCACCGGCTAACTCGCGCAGTGCCTGGACCGCATATGCGCCGATCAGCGCATCGAGGCGCGGCCGCACGTCCGCATGGTAGGCGGCGCGGCCATGCGCCGCGGCGAGTGCCGGCAGATCGGCGGCCAGCGACGCGGCGATCCGCGGTGGCGCCGGAAGCGCCACGGGTTCCGTTGACCAGCCGGTGCCGGAAGGATCAAGCCGCCAGCCCTCGGTCATCAATGCGCCGGACGCGGAACCAAAATTCATTTTTCGAAAGCGCGCGCCGGACATCGTCAGCAGCAACGCCCCCTCGGTGTCATAAACCTCGACTTCGGCGGAGCCGGAGCGCTCGCTCTCGCGCGATACCGTCAGGCGGCACACCAATTCGACCGGCAATGGCGCAAAACTACGAATCCGCTCGACCTGCAAGGGGATGAACGCACAACGCGGCCCCTCAGTGCGTCCAACCAACGAGATCAAGCCCTGCAGGCAGGAATCCAGCAGCGCCGGATGGGCGCGATAGGCGGCGAGTGAAGCCGCATCCAGCGCCGGCAGCGAAATTTCGGCCAGCGCGGTGCGCGGCTGGACGTCGATCGGGCTCATCCAGACTGCGCGCACACCCTGGAACGCCGGTCCGTAGGCGAATCCGCGACGACGCGCATCTTCATAGAACGCCGCGCCACTGACAAAATCCGGTAGGTTCGCGCGCATCGCATGCAGATCCGCGCCGCGGGCCGCGGCGCCGTCCGCGCGCGTCAACCTACCGCGTGTATGCGTCGTCCAGGTCTCGCCATGAATGTCCGGCCGGCTACGAATTTCGTAGGTGCCGTCGGCAATATCAACCGCGCATTGCAATGCCGGAATCGACCGCCCGGTGACCGTCAGCGGCCGCAGGATATCGACATTCTCCAGCATCAGAGTGCCATCGCCAAGCATTCGGCGCGCCGCGGCGAGCCCAACTTCGATGTAGCCGGTGGCAGGAAACACCACCGCGCCTTGCACCACATGGTCGGCAAGGTATGGCAACAATGTCGTGTCGACGAGATTTTGCCAAACGCCCTCGGTTCCGCGCGGGCGCCAGCCGAGCAACGGATGGTCGCGTTGTGTCGGCGATGGCGTGTCGGGCAGCGGCGCCGCGCCGCGCCAATGGCGGACGCGCTGCCATGGATAGGAAGGCAACGAAGCCGGCCGGGCGGGCCTTTCGAAAAGCGCCTTCGGGTGGCCTGCGCCGTGCGCATGGCAGGTACAAATCGCCTGCCACATCGCCGCCGCCTCCGGCTCCTGCCGGTCCGCCGCCGGACGGCGCAGGGTCTGGATCGCGAGCACCGGAACGTCGCTCGCTCTGGCGGTTTGCAGTACGTAGTCCCGCAGCACGGGATGCGGCCCGATTTCGATAAAATTCCGGATGCCGCGGTCGCGTACCGCATGCATGACCGCGTCGGCAAACCGCACCGGGGCGCGGATGTTGCGCCACCAATACGCCGCGCTCAGCGCCGCGCCGTCCAGGGAATGCCCATCCACTGTCGAAATGAACGGCACCGTAGCCTCACCAGGCGTCAGTCCGTTAAGCCGATCAAGCAATTCCTCACGAATTGGGTCCATGGCACGGCTGTGAAACGCGTAATTCAGCGGCAGCATACGCGCGAATTTTCCAACCTCGGTCAGCTGGTCCCGCAGAATGGCGAGCGCGTCCCCATTGCCGGCGATCGTGACGGCGCGCGGGCTATTGATCGCCGCCAGCTCCAGCGCATCGCCGAATGGTTCGATCGCCGCACGCGCCTCGCCCAGCCCGATGCCGAGCGCCACCATCTTGCCCTGGCCGGCGGTGAGCGCCTGCATAGTGCTGCGGTGAAAGATGACGTCGGTCGCCTGTTCGCGGCTCAACGCGCCGCTGGCAAACGCAGCCGCCACCTCGCCCACGCTGTGGCCGAACACCGCGGCCGGAATGATGCCGGCCTCGCGCAGCATCGCGGTCAGGCCAAGCTGCAACGCAAAGAGCGTCGGTTGCGCCACCTCGGTCAGCGCCATGCGAGATTCGTGTTCCGGCTTGCGCAACTCTTCGATCACCGACCAGCCGGCGCGGGCGACGAACAGCGCATCCACCGCCGCCATTTCGGCACGAAATACCGCGTTCGTATCGAGCAACTCACGGCCCATGGCCCACCATTGCGGGCCATTGCCGGAGTAGACGAACGCGATGCGCGCGGGCTCCGCGCCGGACCCTCCCGTCGCGAGTGCCACCGCCGGTTCACCGGCGCCGAACAAATCCAGCTTGGCCGCGGCCTCCTCGGGCGAAGCCGCGGCAAGTACCAATCGGTGGGCGTGCTGGGTGCGGCAGAGGGCGGCAGTAGCGCAGATGTCCGCCCAATCGTTCGCGCCTTGCCCATGCAGCCAGACCGCATGGTCGCGCGCCACGTCGCGCAACGCGGCCTCGGTCTGGCCAGATAACAATAGCAGATTTTGTTCGGGCCGCGGGCCGGTTGTGGATCGTCCCGCCGAGACCGGCGCCGCGCGGTATTCGCGCAGCACGGCATGCGCGTTGGTGCCGCCGAAACCGAACGAATTGATGCCGAACACCAGCGGCGCCGCGCGCTCCGGCAACGAAGTGGCACGGTCGACAACATCAAGCTTCCAGCGAGCGAAATCGATTTTTGGGTTCGGCGTGCTGAAATGCAGGTTTGCCGGCAGCTCGCGGTGGCGCATCGCCAGCAGCAGCTTGGTCAACCCGGCAATGCCGGAGGCAGGCTCGAGATGACCGATATTCGACTTTACCGAGCCGATATGAAGCCGCGAACCATCCTGCCGTGGCGCCCCCAGCACACGCCCCAACGCCTCGCATTCGATCGGGTCGCCAACGGCGGTGCCCGTGCCGTGCGCCTCGACGTAGAACACGTCCTCGGGCGCTACCCCGCACGCGCCATAGACCTCCCGCAGCAGGCTCTCCTGTGCCTCCAGGTTGGGCATCGCCATACCCATCGTGCGCCCATCCGAATTGATGCCGGTCGCCAGGATCACGCCGTGAATGTGGTCGCCGTGGCGCTCCGCGTCGGCCAATTTCTTCAACAGCACCATGCCGCCGCCCTCGGCGCGCACATAGCCATCGCCGCTGGCGTCAAAACTCCGGCAACGCCCGGTCGTCGACAGCATGGAGGCCTTGGCAAATCCGATCCACGGTCCCGGGTGAGACAAAATATTGACGGCGCCGGCCAGCGCCAGGTCGCTGGAACCCTCGATCAGGCTACGGCAGGCCTGGTGCAGGCCGACTAGGCCGGAAGAGCAGGCGGTGTCGATCGCCAGCGACGGCCCGTGCAGGTCCAGCACATAGGAAATGCGGTTCGCCGCGCTGCTGAGCGCACTGCCGATGTTGGTGTAGGCATCCGGCAAGGCAGCGCCAAGCAGGTCGGCATAATCGTGGTTGGAAATGCCGATGAACACGCCGGTGCGCGACCCGGCCAGGTATTTTGGCACTAGCGCCGCGTCCTCCAGCACCTCCCACGCCAGCTCCAATGCCAGCCGGTGCTGCGGGTCGACCTGACACGCCTCGCGCGGCGACATGCCGAAGAACGCGGCGTCGAACGTATCGATCGAATCGAGGAAACCGCCGGCGCGCGTATAGATGCGCCCCGGCTGGTCCGGGTCCGGATGATAATAGCCATCATCCCAGCGGCCACTCGGCACCTCGCCCACCGCATCGGTGCCCGTGCGCAGGACCTCCCACAGAAGCGCGGGCGAAGCCGCGCCGCCTGGATAGCGGCCGCTAAGGCCAATGATGGCAATCGGGATCGAAGTCACGGGGCACCTTTCGAACGCGGCGCTGCCGCGCCCACCTTTTGCCGCTCACACCGCGGCAACGTGCATGACTGCGGGATGGGTGCTGTTATTCCCCGTCGGCCGCTTTTTTTAGCGCGTAGGCAGGATTTGCTTCGCCGGTCGGGGGCTCTCAACCCCAACGGCGTACCGCTGCTCTCGCTGGCGCTGCGCGGCGGAAGTATCGTGTACTACAGTGTACGGGTGGCGGCCCTGGTATTTTATTCGCCCTGATGCCGAAACCGGAACAAATAAAATTGACGTCTGGGGCCTAAGCCCCAGGGCGGTCCTAGCGGCAAAGCCACCAACCCTCCCTCGCTCGTACGGTAATTCACAAAAAAATCCGTCGCCACGGAATAACGGCGCCGTCCCGACGGTCATTTGCTCGCCGCGCCAAGCCTTCACGCGGCTACACGACTGTTACGACGCAGCAGGGATTATCCTATCTTGCTTCACTTTCAGTTACAGACGACGAGCCTCTTCCACAGCGCGCCGCCTGCGTTGTTTATTGCGCTGCCGCCGCAGCTTGTCCCCTCAGCCTGCATGCTGCGCGCGGTACTCGGGCACGACCTGCTGTGCGAGGTGGCCGCCTGCGCCGTCACGATCGCCACCGGGTCGCCTACAGAAGCGGTGGCCGCGCTCGCGGCGCTGCGCGCCCGGCCGCCGATCGACGGTGTGCGAGTGGGACTTGCGGAGATGGCGGTGGACGATAAATCGGGGCAGCCGCCAGCGAACATCGCGGGGCACGATCGGTTTTTTCACATACACCGCATTCCGGGCCCGAAGACGGCGGTGTTTCTGCACAGCATCCTGGCCGCCGCGACGCTGTTCAATACGGAGACGGCGGCGGAGCCGGAGCGGTCCGGCTACTTTGGCGCGGTGAGTGCCGGCTTCGCGGCCCTGCTGAGCCATCTGGCCGGTGTGGCCACCGCGCCGATCGACCTGGCCGTGGCTCCGGCGCCGGTGGGGACATCTTCGTGCGAACCGGCTCTCCGCTGGGTCATCGGCCATCAGATCTTCGCCGCGCTAACCCAGGGTTTGGTAATGGCCTTGCAGGAGTTCGAGGCCGCGATGGTCGCCGGCGACGACGTGTCGGTTGGCTCCGCATTGGCGCTGGCCGCCGATCTGCTGCTGGCCTCGGCGGCTTCGTTTCGCTTCGCCTGCGACTTTCCGCCCGCAGCGTATGAGGACGAGATCCGGCCCAGCATGATGCCGCCGCATGTCGGCGAGGGGTTCAGCGGGCTGCTTTCGGATGACCATCGCACCCTGGTGCAGGCGATGACGCGGATGCGCCCGCTGATGGCGGAGGCCGCGGCGCGGTTCCCCGCCGGCCACAAGCGGCTGACCGCCGCCTTTCAACGCGTATATGCCGATCACAAGTTCATTTGTGCCCGCTTCGGCGGCGCGGAGGCGCCGAGCCTGCGCGGTCGGACATGCAGCCACCTGTCGGGCGTGGAGCAACTCGAGAATTACGAGCGGTCGCGGTCGCGGCTGCTGCGCCCGATAAACCGGGCCGACCGGTTCAGCGCCGACAACATCGGGCCGATAGAGTGAGGCGGCTTGTCGGGCAGGCCTTGGACTTCCTGCTTCTCGCGGTACCGATGGTGGTATCGCGCGCAGGCCTGGCCGGCATGTCCATCGCCGACGGCATCATGGTGGCGCGCTACAGCCCCGCGCAGCTAGCGCTGCTGGGTCTTTCCGAGGGCACGCTGGGGCGCATGCTGGAGATTTTGGTCGCGTTGCTAATCGGCGGCATCGCGCTGGCCGCGCGTGCCCATGAAAGTGCGACGCCACATGAGGCGGGCGCGGTTTGGCGGCGTGCCGTGGGCCTAGCCTTGCTGACAGGGTTCGCGGCGGCTTCACTTGGGCTGCTGGGGCGATTTTGGCTGGGCTGGTTCGGCGAGGCGCCGTCGCTGACCGAAGGCGCGGCACCTGTGGTGGCGGTTCTCGGGGCGGGCATGCCGCTGGCGCTGGTTGCCGTGGCCACGGGCGTATTCCTGGAGGCGGTCGGCAGGGCACCCGTGGTGGCTGCTGCCGTGGTCGGGGCCAACGCGCTGAACATCGCACTGAACTGGTTCTTTATCAGTGGCCATTTCGGCTTGCCGGCCCTGGGCGCGCTTGGGTCGGCCATCTCCACCAGCCTGGTGCGCTCGGCATTGGCGGTCACCCTCGTGATCTACGCCTGGACGCTGACCGATCATGCGCGGCTCGGCATTCGCCGCGCGCCGCTGGGCGCGGAAGCTGGCGACGGCGCGCAGCAACGCCGGCTCGGCTACGGCGCGGCGGCCACCGCTGGCATCATGAACCTACTTGGCATGAGCGTGACGGTGCTCGCGGGATGGCTTGGCACGCTGCCGCTGGCAGCCATTACCGCGCTGTGGAACGCGCTTTCGGTGGGCGCGCTGTTGGCTTTCGGCATGGGCGACGCGACAGCGCTGCGCGTCGCTGCTTCGGTCGGCGCCGCGCCGAGCGGCGACCGCGCACGCCACTCGCCGCTGGGTGCAGCGCTGCTGGGGTTGGGCGTGACGGTGCTGGCCCTCGCTTTGCTCGTGGTACCAGTTTTGCTGGCGCCAGAGGTCGTGGCGGGCATCTACGCGCCACATGGACAGCTGCGCGCTGCGATGATCGCGCTGCTGCCGCTCGGCGGGCTGGTGCTGTTGTGCGATGGCGCATCCTTTGTCCTTGGCGCGGCCCTGCGCGGGCTCGGCGATGCGGTATGGCCGACCGGACTGCAAATCATGGTCGCGGCGTTGCTGGTGCCGCTGGCCTGGTGGTTGGCGGTTGGGCGCGGCGGTGGCGCGACCGGATTGGTAACTGCAATCCTGATGACGAGCGTACTGCGCGCGGTGCTGCTGGGGGGGCGCCTTGCCTGGTGCACCGGCGAAACGGGCCAAGCGCGGACTTCATTGCAACCGCTGCGGGCGCGCTGATGCTGCACCAGGACCGCCCGGAATGCCCGCGTGCCGAGGGACCGGAACTTCCGTCCGACTTATCGCCCTGGCTCCCTTTGTCAGCGGCGCAACGGGCGGTGTGGTTCGACCTGCAGGCGGATGCGGCGCCGCTCGGCTATCAACTGGGCGGCTGGGCGTGCCTCGAACACGCGATCGACGTCGAGCTGGAGCGCCAGGCGGTCAGCCTGATCATGGCGCGGCACGATGCGTTGCGACTACGCATCGACGCCAACATGCCGCGCCAGCGTCTGGAGCCTTCGGTGGCGCCGCCCGTTGCGGTGACCGACCTGTCGCAGGCCGAGGATCCGGACGAGGCGTTCCGCGGCTTCGCCGCGCAGGCATTCGAGTCTTCGTTACCGCTCGGCGACGCACCGCTGTTCCATATCGATCTGGTGCGCGCCGGTGCGGCGCGCTGGTACGTGTTATGGCGGTGTCATCATCTGATCACCGACGCCATTTCGATCGCGAACCTGCTGGCGCGCTGGTCGGAAACCTATGCGGCGCTCGCCGGCGAAAGCGACGGCGAACTCGCGCCCGGCACGTCGTTTGTCGGCCTGCTGCGGGCGGATGCGGCGTATGAGGCATCGCCACGGCACGAAGCGGACCTTGCCTATTGGCGCGAGCGCTTTTCGAAGCCACCGGCACGGCTTTTCGCACCGCGGCCGCGTGCGCCGGCTGCGCCGCCGGAGAAATGGTCGCTGTCCGGGCCGGATTATCATGCGTTCGTGGCGGCTTGCCGCGGCTGCGGCGTCACCACGCAGCGCGGTCTGCTGGCCGTGCTGGCGATTGTGCTTGCCCGCATGTTGTCGCGTCGCGACATCGCGATCGGCCTGACCTTGCACCGGCGGGATTTCGCGACGCGTGATGTAATCGGAATGCTGGCCGGGGTGCTGCCGGTGCGTTGCGGGATCGATCCCTCCGCCGCCCTCGCGGACAACGTCAAGGCGATCGGCGCGGTGCTGGATCACGATTTTCGCCATCAGCGCGTGGCACTCGATGCGCTGGGGCGCGCGCTGGGGCACACGCGAGCCTTGGGCGAATTGTTCGACGTAGTGATTTCCCACCTGTCGCGCGATGCGATTTTTGGGCCGCGCGAATCCTCGAGCGAAATGTATCGCGGCCCGGAAATGACGCCGCTCGCATTGTATGCGACCGAGCATTTGCAGCACGGCTGCATCGAATTCGAGCTGAACGCCAACCCAGGCTTTGTCGATGCGCCGATGTGTCGATCGCTCGCCGCGGGCCTGCGCCGCGCCATCACGGCGTTTGTCGAAACGCCTGAATTGCCGGCCGACGATTTCGATCCGCTCGACGAGACCGGGCTATCGCTGACCGTGTCGCAGGCGCACGGACCGAAACAGGCGTTTCCGGCCGCGCCGCTGGCATCGCTGTTCGCACAGCAAGTGGCACGCACGCCGCATGCGGAAGCCGTTTCCGATGGCGGCCGCACGCTGACTTACGCGCAGCTCGATGCGGCATCCGACGCCCTGGCCACCGCGTTGCAGGTGCGCGGCGTGACGATCGAAACCGTGATCGGCGTGGCCTTGCACCGTTCGCTCGAAACGGTTTTGGCGATGCTGGCGATCCTGAAGGCGGGTGGCGTCTATCTACCGCTCGATCCCGCCTATCCGCCACACCGGGTGGCGTTCATGCTGCATGATGCGCGCGCCGCGCTGGTAGTGACCGACGCGGCACTCGGCGCGATCTTGCTCGACGACGTGCCGCAATTGCGCGTGGATCACTATGATCAGGGTGCGCAACCTCGCAGTGTGGCGCTACAGCCTGGCCATCTGGCGTATATCATCTACACTTCCGGTTCGACCGGGGCGCCGAAAGGCGTCGCGGTTAGTCATGCGGCGGTGGCCAACCTCGCCTTTGCTCGGCGCGCCGGGCCCGAGCCGACGGGGCCCGGCGACCGCGTGCTGGCGGCAAGCTCCACCGGGTTCGATGTTTCGATCGGTCAATTGCTGCTGCCGCTGTTTTCGGGTGCGTGCGTGGTCATTGCACCCCATCCGCGTATGGCCTCGGCGCGATCGTTCTGGTCGCTGGTGGCCGAACAGCGCATCACGCACGTCGATTCCGTGCCGTCGTTCGTGGACAGCGTGAGCGACGCACCTATCCCCGAGAACACGTTGCGCCACCTGATGCTCGGTGGAGAGGTGGTCTCCGGCGCATTGTGCCGGCGGCTGAGCGAAAAGCTGTCGCGGCTCGACATCGTCAACATGTATGGCCCCACCGAGGCCTGTATCGACGCCACCTTCCATCCCGTGCCCACCGACGCGTCGGACGATCCGCTGCCGATTGGCCGCCCGCTAGCCAATATTCGCGCCCATGTGCTCGATGCCCGGCTGCGCCCGATGCCGCCCGGACTTGAAGGCGAACTTTTTCTCGGCGGACCGGGCCTGGCGCGCGGGTACATCGGCCAGCCGGGCCTGACATCCGAGCGTTTCCTCGCCGATCCGTTCGGACCACCTGGCGCGCGGCTGTACCGCACCGGCGACCGCGCCAGTTGGCGCGCCGACGGTACACTTGCATTCCACGGCCGTGGCGATGCTCAGATAAAACTCCGCGGGTTTCGCATCGAACCCGGAGAAATCGAGTCCGCGTTGCGCGGCCACCAAGCGATAGCGCAGGCCGCCGTCGCAGTGCATCGCGGCAGCGCTGTGCTAGTCGCCTATGTCGTTGCCGACGGCGACATGCCGGACATCGAAGCGTTGCGCGCTCATCTCGCCGCGCGCCTGCCCGCCCACATGGTGCCGGCGATTTTCGTTCCGCTCGATGCGCTGCCGCTCACCCCCAACGGAAAACTCGACCGCAACGCGCTGCCGGCGCCCAATACCGCGGACAATGCGCCATACGTGCCTCCCGCGGGAAAACTCGAATCCCAACTGGCGGGCATGTTCGAACGCTTGCTCGGCGCGCCGCGCGTCGGCGCCGGCGACGATTTTTTTGCCCTCGGCGGCCATTCGCTGTTGGCAACCCGCCTGGTATCCATGGTGCGCGCGGAGTGCGGCATCGATGTTCCGCTGCGCGATGTGTTCGCCAACCCGACGGTCGGTGCGCTGGCCGCCGCGATCGCCGCGCAGCGTGGTAAGGAAGCATTGCCAGCGCTCGTATCTATGCAACGGCCCGCGGCCATTCCGCTCTCCTTCGCGCAGGAACGGTTGTGGTTCCTCGATCAGCTCGATCCGGAAGCGCGCGGTTATGTCATCGCCGGCGCCGTGCGTCTCACCGGTCCACTGGACGCAGACGCGCTCGCGGCTGCGCTGCACCGTGTCGTGGCGCGGCACGAAAGCCTACGCACGCGATTCGCAACGTCCGACGGACGCGCGATCCAGATCGTCGATGAGGCAGCCACGGTGGCGCTGGAACGTCACGACCTTACGGCGCTCACCGAGGCCGAGCGCGACGCGGCGGTGCGGCGGTTTGCGGCGGAGGCCGAACGGGAACCCTTCGTGCTTGCCGCGGGCGGGTTGCTCCGCTCCCGCCTGCTGATTCTCGGACCAAATTCGCACGTGCTGGTGCTGGCGGTGCACCACATCGTCGCCGACGGCTGGTCGCTGGATGTACTGTTCGGTGAACTGACCGCGCTTTACACGGCTTTTGCGCACGGCCTGCCGGACCCATTGCCGCCGCTCCCGGTACAATACGCGGATTATGCGCTGTGGCAGCGTACCTCGCTGACCGGGCCCGTCCTGGAACAGCTCCTGGCCTACTGGTGCGAAGCGCTGGAAGGCGCGCCCGATTTTATCGACCTCCCGCTCGACGTTCCGCGCCCGCCCACCCCCAGTCTACGCGGTGCGCTGGGACCTTGGCGCGCGTCACCAGCGCTAGCGGCGCGCTTGCGTGCGCGAGCTCAGGAGGCCGGCGCCACGCTGTTCATGCTGTTGCTGACAGCGTTCCAAGCCTTGCTGGCGCGCTGGAGCAGCACGCAGGACATCATCGTCGGCACACCCATTGCACAGCGCACACGGGCAGAAACCGAAAAACTGATCGGCTTTTTCGTCAACACGTTGGCTCTGCGCGCGGATTTTTCCGGCCGGCCGCGTTTTTCCGAGGCGCTGGCGCGCACCCGGGAAAGCACGCTTGGCGCCTACACGCATCAGGATCTGCCGTTCGAAAAACTCGTCGAGAGTCTTCAACCGGCGCGCGACCTCGGGCGGCAGCCGATCGTGCAAATCATGTTCGCACTGCAAAACATGGGAATGTCATCAGTTGATCTGCCGGGACAGGCAGTGGAACCGCTGGACCTGCCTGTGACGGTAGCAAAATTCGATCTGACTTTGACAATCTCCGAATCCGAAGCCGGACTCAAGGGGGGCTTTGAATACGCCACCGACCTGTTCGCGCCGGCGACAATCGAGCGGCTTGGCAACTGGTTCACCCGTCTGCTCGTGTCGATCGCCGACGATCCATCGTTACCGCTCGACGATTTCGATCTGCTGGACGAACACGAGCGCTCGATGGTCGTATCGGACTGGAACGCTACCGCGACAGAATTTCCATCCGGCCCGCTTACCTCGTTGTTCGCGGCGCAAGTGACGCGCACGCCGGCACTTGAGGCAGTGATCGATGGCGATCATCTGATTCGCTACGGGCAACTCGACGCCGCGTCGGATGCGCTTGCCGCGCTTCTGCAGGCGCGCGGGGTAACAGTTGAAACCGTGGTCGGTGTTGCCTTGCACCGCTCGACGGAAACCATCGTGGCATTGCTGGCAATCCTGAAGGCCGGCGGAGTTTATCTGCCGCTCGATCCTGCCTACCCGCCGGAGCGCCTCGCCTACATGCTGCGCGATGCCGGCGCGGCGCTGGTGCTGACCGACGTAGGTCTGGCCGGGCGTTTGCCCACGGACGTGCCGCAACTCGGCGTGGACGACAACGATGTTGACTACGACGCCGGCGAGAGGCCGCTGCCGGTCGTACTCCGCGCGGAGAACCTGGCGTATATTGTCTATACCTCCGGCTCCACCGGTGCGCCGAAAGGTGTCGCGGTCAGCCACAAGGCCGCGGCGAACGTCGCCTTTGCACGCTGCGCCGGGCATGATCCGATCGGGCCGGGCGACCGCGTGCTGGCGGCGATTTCAGTCGGGTTTGACGTTTCGATTGGACAATTGCTGCTGCCGTTGCTGTCCGGCGCGTGCGTCGTGATCGCGCCCGATCTGCGCGCGCTGTCGGCCGCCGAGTTCTGGTCGCTGATCGCAGAGCGGCGGGTGACCCACATCAATTCGGTTCCGTCATTTTTCGACAGCGTCTGCGACGGTGTTGTTCCGCCGACGCAGCTGCGCCGGCTGATGCTGGGTGGAGAAGTGCTGACCGGTGCGCTATGCCGGCGGCTGCGCGCGGCGCTACCTTGTGTCGAAATCGTCAACATGTATGGCCCAACCGAGACCTGCATAGACGCCACTGCGTTCTTAACAAATGGGGGTCTGGGGCCTCAGGCCCCGTCGTGCGAAGCACGTTCTCGCGTGACCGGTCCCGGGCAGAGCCCTGGCCTTCCTTCCGGCCCGCTACCAATCGGCCGCCCGCTGGCCAACTATTCGGTCTATGTATTGGACTCCCGATTACGCCCGCTGCCGCCCGGGGTCACAGGCGATCTGTTCCTGGGCGGTGCAGGGCTGGCGCGTGGCTATATCGGTCAACCGGTGCTCACGGCTTCACGGTTTATAGCCGATCCGTTTGGGCCGCCCGGCGGGCGGCTGTACCGCACCGGCGACCGTGCCAGTTGGCGTGATGACGGTGTGCTCTTGTTCCATGGTAGGGGCGACGACCAGATAAAAATCCGCGGCTTTCGTGTCGAACCCGGGGAGATCGAAGCGGCGCTGCGCGGGCACCCTTGTGTGTCGCAGGCCGCCGTTGCGGTGCATCAGGGCGGCACAAGGCTGGTTGGCTACATCGTGCCCAGCGGCGCGATGCCGGAGGCCGCGGAACTGCGCGCGCATCTCGCCGCGCGCCTTCCCACGCACATGGTGCCGGCCGTTTTTGTTCCGCTCGACGCGCTGCCGCTGACGCGGAATGGCAAGCTGGACCGCAATAGATTGCCGGCGCCGGTGGGTGATGGGGCCACCATTGATGCTGACGCCACGCCGGTTGGCGACCGGGAGGTGCTTCTGTGCGGCCTGTTCGCGGAGTTGACCGGCGCTACCAGCGTCAGTCGTCACGACGATTTTTTCGGGCTCGGCGGCGACAGCATTGGCGTGATACGGCTGGTGTCGTTGGCGCGCACGCGCGGCGGGATCTCGATCCAGGTGCGCGACGTGTTCGCGTACCCGAACCCTGCTTCGTTGGCCTTAGTGGCCCGGGCGGCGGATCCCGCGGCCGCTCCCGACGTTCCGGCAACGGGGCAGCTGTTGCCAACACCCCTGCAACATGCGCTCCTCGCCGACGGCGCGCCGATCGCGCGGTTCCATCAATTCGTGGCACTGCATCCACCTGCCGGTCTCGATACCGCCCGGATTTCGCGGGCCCTGAACCGGCTGGTACAGGAACATCCGGTGCTGCGGATCAGATTGGATGGGTCGGCGTTGTCGATTCCTGATGATGGGCCACCACCGGTTTTGCGTCATTTCGCGAGCGAAGACCCCACGGCGCTTGAAGCGAGAGTGCGCGCGCTTTCGTCCGAGTTCGATCTCGGCGCCGGAATATCTGTCGCCGGCCTCCATGCAGGCGCCGGCAACGGCCCCGCGCTGCTTGCGCTGGCGATCCACCATTTCGCGGTGGATGGCGTATCCTGGCGCATCCTGATGGAGGATTTTACTGCGCTGTGCGCTAGCGACGACCCCGTCACGGCAAGGCTGCCGGCGCCCAGCATGCCGTTCCGTGGCTGGACCGAGTACCTACACGCGGAGGCCGCACGGCGCGCCGGCGAGTTGCCGATCTGGCAGGCGATGCTCGCGCCTGGTGCCGCCGCCTTGCCGGCCGACCACGCCGCGGTGCCCGGCGCCAACATCGTGGGCACTGCGCGCACCTTGTTCCGTGTGCTACCGGCCGACGCGACAGCGCGGTTGCTGACGGCGCCTGCGGTCTACCGCGCGGAAATCAACGATTTGCTGTTGGCTGCCCTCGGGCTGGCGCTTGCGGCATGGCAGCACGACACGGCCGCACCCGTGCATGTCGTTGCGCTGGAGGGTCACGGCCGCGAGGCCGGCGAAACCGGGTTTGATCTCACGAGGACGGTCGGCTGGTTTACCAGCGTCTATCCAGTGCGGCTGGATTTTTCCGAAATCGACATCGCCGAGGCACTAGCTGGCGGGCAAGCGGCCGGGGAGACCATCAAGCGGGTGAAGGCCACGCTGCGACATTTGCCCGACCACGGACTCGGTTTTGGACTGTTACGGCATCTGAACGCACAAACCGGCCCGATATTGGCGGCGCTGCAGCAGCCGGAGCTGTTGTTCAATTATCTTGGCAGGTTTGCCCAAGAAGTCGCTGGCGAACCCGGCTTCTGGCGCCAGGCCCCGCTTGCCGCCACACCTGACGACGATGCCGGCCGCCCGCGTGATCCGGTAACCTTGGAGGCCAACGCACTGCTCGGTGGCGACGGCGCGCTGCACGTCGCGTGGACCTACGCCCCGGAGCGTTTCGATGCCGCAAACGTTGCCCGCCTTGCCGAGTATTTCACAAGGGCATTGGAGTCCCTGGCGCGGCACTGCGCCGAAACCCCGCTGCCGCCCCTCGCGCGGCTGATCCCGGCGGATTTTCCGCTCGCCGAGGCGGCCGGGCTGGATGCGCGGCTGCTCGCAGAGCTGGCGCGGGCGGTGCCCGACCTGGAGTCGGTGGTGCCGCTGACCCCCCTGCAACACGGTTTGGCGTTCGAAACGCTGATGCGCGAAGCCGGCGACGATCCGTATCACGTGCAGAGCGTACTGCGGCTAGAGGGCGATGTCGCTCCGGCGGCGCTGCGGGCCGGCTTGCTGGCATTGCTGCGGCGCCATGAAGTGCTGCGCCTTGCAGTACCGCGATGCGGCCTGGAGAACGGGCTGGGCGTGCTGCGCCCCGCCGCCGCTTTGCTCGACTGGCGTGAGCTGGATTGGCGCGACCGCAACGAGGAATCCGCCGAGCATGCGCTCGGCGTGCTGATGCACGAGGATCGGGCGGCCGGCTTTGATCTCGCCACCGGCCCGCTGTTTCGCGTGACGCTGATTCGTCGCGATGCGCAACACATGTGGCTCGTCACCAGCAATCACCACGCCGTGCTAGACGGCTGGTCCATGCCGGTGCTGATGGGCGAGTTGTTCCGGCTCTGCGAAGGCGTCGCGCTGCCCCCAACACTGCCGTGGCAGGAATACCTGCGCTGGCTTCACGGCGGTGACCGGGCGCAGGCAGCGGCCTTTTGGGCAGAGCAGTATCGCGGGCTGGCCGCCGATGCCGGAACGCTGCGCCTACCACGCGCCGAAACGGAAACGCAGGGCATGATGGAGCGCACGGTGTGCGTGCCGGCACAAGCCACGTCCTCGTTGCAAACTCTTGCGCGCCGCCTTGGCGTTACCATCGCGACATTGATGTTGGGGGCGTGGTCCCTCACGCTGCGTCCGTTGCGGGCGACGATCGGCGACCTGATGCTCGGCGTCGTCAATGGCGGCCGGCCGGCCGAGCTCCCCGGTAGTGATCTCGCCGTCGGACTTTTTATTCAAACCTTGCCGTTGCGCGTGGCGATGGATGGGAATGCCCTGCTGGAAGACTGGCTGCGCGCGCTGCAAAACGCCATGCGCGAACAGGAGGCGCACGGATGGCTCGGACTGCCGGCGATCCGGCGGGCGGCGGGTCTTGCTGGCGGCAGATCGACATTCGATGCGTTGTTCGTGTTCGAGAATTATCCCGTCGATCCGGCGGCCTCACGCGAAGGCGCACCGATACGGCTGGTCGGCGCGTCTGCCCGCGATGCGACCCACTATCCACTGGCACTCGCTGCTTACGCCGGCACCGACGATCTGCGGCTGCGCCTGAGTTTCGACCGCGGCTCGATCGCGGAGCCCGAAGCACATGCGCTCCTTGCGCGCCTGCAAACCCTGCTGACACACCTCGCGCTGCATAATGTAGCAGGTACTAGAATCGAGGACCTGCCCGTCGGCGCCGGCGCCGACCGCGCAATGCCGGATCTCAAGCCAGGCACCGAGGCGGTTTGGGCTCCCGCAACAGAATTCCTGAACACGCCACGCGACGCGATCGAGCTCACTCTGCACCGCATCTGGCAGGAAGTGCTCGGCATGGGCACGATCGGCTTGCTTGACGATTTCTTCGACCTGGGCGGGGACTCGTTGCTCGCCATCCGCATGATTGGCGCCTGCAACACGGCTTTTGGCGTCGCCCTGCGGATGAGCGCGCTATTCGAAAACCGCACGATCGCGGCGATGGCGAATGCGATACGCGGCAAACACGCCAACATGCCGACGCCCCGGCTCGTGACTTTGCGTGCCGGCGTGCCTGGCGTGTTGCCGCTGCTGTGCGTGCACCCGCACGGCGGCACGGCGTTCTGCTACGCCCCACTGGCGGCCCATTTGCCGCCAAGCTTGCCGGTGCTCGGCCTGCAGGCCGCCGGCCTCGATGAAGGCGAGGCGCCCGCGGCGTCGGTAGCGGCAATGGCGGCGGATTACATCGCAGCGGTGCGCAACGTGCAGCCGACGGGCCCGTATCGTCTTCTCGGCTATTCATTCGGCGGCTTGGTGGCCTACGAAATGGGGCGGCAATTGTTGGCCGACGGCGAGCGCGTGTCGTTCCTCGGACTGCTCGACGCTCCGCTTCTGAAAGGAAATGCTGACCTTCCATTGGCGGCTGCGACGCAAGCCGAGGCACTTGCGATGCTGGCCGACGAGATTGGCCTGGCGCCTTCCGTGGCGCCCCACGAAAGCGTCACCGAACTGTTCGCCGCGGCCAGTGCGGCCGGGCTGGTGCCGCCGGATTTCTCGGCGGCGCAGGCAGCGCGGATCGCCGCCGTCCATTTCGACACCGCGCGCATTGCCGCTTGCTTCGAACCGGCAGAAACACTCGCGCTACCGGCGCTGCAGGTGCGTGCGATGCAAAGCGCCACTCCCGCGGCGGACTGGAGTCCGTTCCTGACCGGACCTGTGGAAACCCACGACCTCGATTGCACACATCGCGGCATGATCGCCGCCGATACCGCCCCACTTCTAGCGGCCATTGTGGAAGGCGGCCTCATTGTATCGGAGACAATAGATGGCTAACGACGAGGACGACACCACCTACTGGGACTGGATGGTGCTGATAAACGATGAGGGCGAGCACTCGCTGTGGCCTGCGGTGAACGGCATCCCCGCGGGTTGGCGTGCCGTAGGTCCGACCGGACCAAAATCGGTCTGCCTTGCCTATGTCGAGGAACACTGGACCGATATGCGTCCGCGCAGCTTGCGCAGCTGATGGCGTGCTCCCATGACCGTTGAAGTATTGCTTGCTCGTATCGAACAGACCGGCCGAAATATGCCGGCGCATGCCTGGCTTTGCCTAACAGACGAAGATCGCGCGCGGGCGGAACGCTTCCGACGCGCCAGCGACCGCGTGCGGTTTGTCGCCGCGCGCTTCCTGCTGCGCGTGGCATTGCGACGCCGCTTCGGCGCGAGCGACGCGACCCTGATCTCGCCGCCAGGTGCCAAGCCGTTGGCTCGCGGAACCGGCCTGCCGGCCAATCTGGACGTAAATATCTCCCACGCCGAGGATTTGGTCGCCTGCGCGCTCGGCATCGGCGTGTCGGTCGGAATCGATGCTGAGCCGATCGACCGCGTAATAGATGCCGCGGAAATAGCCCGCGCGCAGTTCGCGCAAGAGGAGCAGGCTTCCGGTTGCGATGTGGTAACGTTTCTGCGCATGTGGACACTCAAGGAAGCGGTCGCAAAGGCATCAGGGCTGGGGCTTGCGTTAGACCTTTCGGCCTTTGCCTGCGCCACGGACCCGCCGCGCCTGCTGCGCTCGGCACCAGCGTTGGGACCAAAAGATGCATGGCGGCTCGAAAGTTGGCAGGACTCCTCGCATGTCGTTGCACTGGCAGTGCGCGGCGCCACCGATCGGGTCGTGCGACCCCAGCGCGTGGATTTGGCTGGGCCGTGGCTGCATTAGGATAGGCTTCGAAAGGCCAGGGCTCTGCCCCATAGGCGCGAAGGAAGCGCATGGAACGCCGGGGCTCTGCCCTGGACCCGCTGGGGCCGCAGGCCCCAGACCCATTCAATAAGAATCGTTGGGGGAACGGCGAAGCCAGAAGACTCTAAGGTGATTATTGGCTTTGTCGTGAAGCTCAGAAAAGGCCGCGCAGTGCTACGGGGGTCTGGGGCAACCGGCCCCAGCGGGTCCAGGGCCCAGGCCTTTCTTACCCCACCCGCACGCCCATGCGCCCCACATGCCCCCCGACCCTTCCCTTCCTCAAGAAGCCGTGAACGGCACCGACGGCGGGAATTTTTCGCGGCCAGAGGGAGTCTCGTAAGTCTGCGCCTATTGCAGGTGGGCCATAGAACCGGCCCGGATGTGATCACAACCCGAACGCTAGGCACCTGTGCGTATGATCTCAAAAACCGGCTACCGGCTGGCTCTGCTGAGCCTTCTCACCACGATCGGCGGCGCCGCGACCGCGGCGGCAGACACCCAGAGACTGGTTACCCAGACCATCGACGAGAGCCAAACCGTTACCCTTTCCGGGAATACACGCCCGGAAGCACAATCTGCCAACGACCGCGGGCGCATTGGCGACGACACCGTGCTCGATCATATGCAATTGCTATTGAAGCGGCCGGCCCAGACCGAGGCGGCGCTTGCGTCCTTCGGTGACGCGCTGCAGGACCGCAGCTCACCCTATTATCACCTCTGG
>Ga0181519_10001347_pt1 | contig 21633 bp, 15 predicted proteins | sample PEATcosm2014_Bin_26_FD_121102 | JGI IMG/M metagenome (GOLD analysis project Ga0181519, IMG submission 121102) | Peatland microbial communities from MTU Mesocosm Facility, Houghton, MI, USA - PEATcosm2014_Bin02_10_metaG | ecosystem: Environmental > Terrestrial > Soil > Wetlands > Peat | place...
CCATCACGCGCGAGCGTTGGTCCAGACCGTTGTGGTCGTTCTTGCTCATATTGAAGATACCGGCGGTGCCCGGCAGGTCCTTCACGTTCTCGAGCGCCTCGCGCAGTGCGGCACGGAATTCGGGGGTGCCCGGCTTGGCCTTCTTCAGCGCCACCGGAATAGCCGTTTGCAGCAGCAGGCCGCCGTCCCAGGCGTGACCGCCGAAGGTCGAGATCGAACCGGCGCCGTAGGCCTTCTCGTAATCGGCCTTGTACGCGGCAGCCGACTTCTTCACCGGATTGTCGGCGGGCAGTTGCTCAACCACGAGCAGCGGGCCGGCCGGCAGGTACGTGCCTTCGCAGTCCTTGCCGCAAACGCGCAGGAAGTCGTTGTTGGCCACGCCGTGGGTCTGATACAGCTTGCCCTTGTAGCCGCGTTCCTTGAGCGTGCGCTGCGGCAGCGCTGCCGGCGTGCCCGAACCCGCGATCAGCACGGCGTCCGGGTTGGCGCCCATGATCTTGAGCGCCTGGCCCGTCACCGACGTGTCGGCACGGTTGAAGCGCTCATTGGCCACCACCTTGATCTTGTTCAGATCGGCCGCCTTCTGGAATTCCTTGTACCAGCCTTCGCCGTACGCATCCGAGAAGCCGATGAACGCGACCGTCTTCACACCGTGATCGGACATGTGCTTGGCGATAGCGGTCGCCATCAGAATGTCGTTCTGCGGGGTCTTGAAGGCCCACGTGCGCTTGGCGTCCATCGGTTCGACGATGGCGGCACCCGCGGCCATCGAGATCACCGGGGTCTGCGTCTCGGCAGCCACGTCGACCATCGCCAGCGAGTTCGGCGTAACGGTCGAGCCGAGCACGGCGTCAACGTGATCTTCGCTGATCAGCTTGCGCATGTTCTTGACGGCGGTCGTGGTGTCGGTCGCATCGTCGAGCACAATGTATTGCACCGACTGACCCGCGATCGTCTTCGGCATCAGGGCAATGGTGTTCTTCTCGGGAATGCCCAGCGAAGCCGCCGGACCGGTCGCCGACAGCGACACGCCAATCTTCACCTGAGCGTTCGCGACGCCCGCGGCCAGCATCATCGCCGATGCCATGCACAGCAACTTCAGTTTCATTTGGGTCTCCTCACAAAAATTTCGAATTCGTTTTTTTGACATTAACCGACCGCGCAGTCGGCAAATCGTCGCCCATCTTACGGGCACGGGTGCCTTCTCGTAAAGTGCGGTTTCCCCACCTGTGGTTTCGGCCTCATCGGCCGTCCTGCCCGACCAGCGCAAGCCGGTCCATCTTCACTGCCGCCACCGGCCGGAAACCGCCGAATACACCGAACGCGCCGAATACGCCGAATACCCCGCCCGATCCTGTCTCAGACGCGCAAAAACGCGTCGTACCCCGTCTTCACGATCAGCACGGCGAGCACGCACAGGAACATGCGCCGCACGAAGCTCACGCCGTGCTTGAGCGCGAGCCGGCTGCCCACCTGACTGCCGAGCACGTTCATGATCGCCATGCCGATACCGACCTGCCACCACACATTTCCGCCCATGCCGAACAGCAGCAACGCGGCGAGATTGGTCGCCACGTTCACGATCTTCGACGACGCCGACGCGTTGACGAAGTCCTGCCCGAACAGCCGGACAAACAAAAAGACAAGGAAGCTGCCCGTACCGGGGCCGAAGAAACCGTCGTAGAAGCCGATGGCGCCGCCCACGGCAACGGCCATGAGTGTCACCCTTGTCCCGCCCTTCACAGGGGCGTGGACCGTCCCGAAATCCTTCTTGCGCAACGTATAGACCGCCACGCCCGCGAGCACGAACGGCAGCAGCTTGCGCAGCACGTCGGCGGGAATATGGGTGACGGCGTAGGCACCACAGAACGAAAACACGAATGCCGCGATCGTCGCCGGTACCAGAATGGCCCAGCGAAGCCGGATGCCGCGCGCGTAGCGCAGCGCGGCCGCCGCCGTGCCCCAGACGCCGGCCATCTTGTTGGTGCCGAACAGCACCGGCGGTGCGGCGTTCGGAAAGACGGCGAAAAGCGTCGGCACGGCGATCAGCCCGCCGCCGCCGACCACGGCATCGACCAGACCCGCGAGGAACGCCCCGCCCGCGAGCATCAGCAAATCGGTCAGCGCCCAGCTCGTCAACATACATTCCCCATACAGGCCGAATGTGCCGAAGGTTCATACCGGACTCGCGATGGCCACCGGGAGGACTGGGAGGACTCACCGGACAGGAAGCGCGAGTGCGCGCATTGCGCAAGGGGGAGCGTGCTAGGCATACGACTGCGACTACCGGGTAATCGTAATGGCCGAATGGAACGAGCCCAATGAATGAGATTGGCACCCCGACCGTGTCGCCCGAATTGGGCAACGCTATCGAACGCCCACAATGAAACGATGAAACCGTGCAACACCGAAACGGCGAGCATAGCGTCTTTAGGCCGCATTGCGCGTATTTCGGCAACGCGATTCTCGCAATACGGCGTGAAACGCGCGCAAGACAGTGCGCAAGGGGATGTCGTGACGATTGCCGGGCCCCGGCGGATGACGGCCTCGCGCCGAGGCGAAGCACAATATAAAAAGCGCTGTTGGAGCATTCTCCAACAGCGCTTCTCTTTTGGCGGTGCGCGTTATCGCGCTTATTGTCTCCTCGTTCCTCGCCCCTATATCCTGCCGTGACGCGAACTGAGGGAGAGAATAAAGGAGCACCCGATGCACCACAAGTCAGCATTTACCCCTACGAATTAGACTTTTTCCGACATACATGCGCCAGGGTGAAGAGCGCGCGCCCCAAACCGGTGCACCCGCATGGCAACTGCGCCCCTCCCGCCACGCTCACGACGGCTGCGACATGGTCCGGAAAAACGGCACGCGGGCCGTCAGTTCGCCCACCAGACCACGCCGGAATGCCAGCACGCAGATGATGAAGATTGCGCCGATAACGATCGTCACCGACTCGCCAAGCGTCTGGAACCAGGGCACGCCCGTCGCCGTCGCGAGCCAGTTGCCGATGTCGCCCAGCTTGTTCTCCAGCACGATGATGAGTACTGCGCCGACCACCGGCCCGAGCATCGTGCCCAGACCACCCACGAGCGTCATCAGAATCACCATGCCCGACATCGTCCAGTGCACATCGGTCAATGTCTCGAAGCCCAGCACCACGGTCTTGGTCGATCCGGCGAGGGCCGCCAGCGTGGCCGACAGCACGAACGCCAGCAACTTGAAGCGATCGACGTCGTAACCGAGCGAGATCGCACGCGGCTCGTTCTCCTTGATCGCCTTGAGCACCTGACCGAACGGCGAATGCACAATGCGCATGATGAGCAGGAACCCGAGCGCGCAAATGGCCAGCACCACGTAGTACAGCGTGAGGTCCGAATCGAGCGGCAGCACACCGAAGAGGCTGCCGCGCGGCACGCCTTGCAGGCCGTCTTCGCCGCCGGTGAACGGCGCTTGCAGGCACAGGAAGTACAGCATCTGCGCCAACGCCAGCGTAATCATGGCGAAGTAAATGCCCTGACGTCGAATCGCGAGCAAGCCGATGACGAGCCCCAGCACCGCCCCCGCGATCACGCCCGCGAGGATGCCGACTTCCGGCGTGAATCCGAGATTGCGGATGGCATAGCCGGTGACATAGCCTGCGCTGCCGAAGAACGCCGCGTGACCGAACGACAGCAGTCCCGTGAAACCCAGCAGCAGGTTGAACGCGCAGGCGAACAGTGCGAAGCACAGCACCTTCATGACGAAGACCGGGTAGGCGCCGGCGAACGGCGCGACGATCAGCGCGAGCAGCAGAAGGGAATAAAGCACCCGTTGTTGCGTCTGTTGTTGCATGGTTCTGCCCCTTACTTTTGTTTGCCGAACAGCCCAGCCGGGCGCAGCAGCAACACGATCACCATGATGACGAACACCACGGTCGCAGACGCTTCCGGGTAGAACACCTTGGTAAAGCCTTCGATCACGCCAAGCATCAGACCGGTGATGATCGAGCCCATGATGGAGCCCATGCCGCCGATCACGACCACCGCGAACACGGTGATGATCATCGACTGCCCCATGAGCGGCGAGATCTGGATGACGGGCGCGGCGAGCACCCCGGCAAACGCGGCCAGCGCGACACCGAAGCCGTACGTCAGCGTAATCATGAGCGGCACGTTCACGCCGAACGCTTCCACGAGCTTCGGGTTCTCCGTGCCAGCACGAAGATACGCGCCGATCTTCGTCTTCTCGATGATGAACCACGTGGCGAAGCACACGACGAGCGACGCCACCACGACCCAGGCCCGGTAGTTCGGCATGAACATGAAGCCGAGGTTGGTCGCGCCGGAGAGCGCTTCAGGGGCGTCGAACGGCTGGCCCGACACGCCGTAGATCGAACGGAAAACGCCTTCGAGCACGAGCGTGATGCCGAACGTCAGCAGCAGGCCGTAGAGGTGATCGAGTTTGTAGATCCAGCGCAGCATGGTGCGCTCGATGACAATGCCGACGATGCCCACCACGACGGGGGCGAGAATCAGCATGACCCAGTAATTGAGGCCGAGATAGTTGCCGCCCATCCAGGCGAGCATGGCACCCAGCATGAACAACGCGCCGTGCGCAAAGTTGATCACGTTGAGCAAGCCGAAAATCACTGCCAGGCCGAGGCTCAGCATGGCGTAGAACGAGCCGTTCACCAGTCCCAGCAGCAGTTGGCTCAACAGCGCCGGCAGGGGGATGCCTAGTAATTCCATCGAAATCGATTCTCTGGGGGAAAGGTCGCGACGGGACACGCGTCCCGCCGCTTTCGGTGCATCGCTTTCAGATCGTGCCGATTACTTCGGGAGCTTGCAGGTCGATTCCGCCTCGGTGGTGAATGCCTTCTCGCCCGGGATCGTCGCGACCACCTTGTAGTAGTCCCACGGTGCCTTCGATTCCGCCTTCGACTTCACTTGCATCAGGTACATGTCGTGGACCATGGTGCCGTCCTTTCGGATGTAGCCCTTGCTGAACATGTCGTCGATCTTGATCTTGTGCAGTTGCTCCATGACCTTGTCGGCGTCGGTGGTGCCGGCGGCCTGCACGGCCTTCAGATACGTCGTCGTGGCGGAATAGTCGCCGGCCTGAAGGCTCGACGGCATCTTGCGCATCTTGTCGAAGTAGCGCTTGGCGAAGGCGCGGGTCTTGTCGTCCTTGTCCCAGTACCAGCTATCGGTCAGGTACATGCCCTCGGTGTTATCCAGACCGAGCGAGTGAATGTCGTTGATGAACACGAGCAGACCGGCGATCTGCATCTTGCCCTTGATACCGAATTCCTTCGCGGCCTTGATCGCATTGATGGTGTCGCCACCGGCGTTGGCCAACCCGAGCACCTGCGCACCCGACGACTGCGCCTGGAGCAGATACGACGAGAAGTCCGACGCGGAGAGCGGGTGACGTACCTGCCCCTTCACCGTGCCGCCGTTGGCCTTGACCACATCGGACGTGGCCTTCTCCAGCGCGTGGCCGAACGCATAGTCGGCGGTCAGGAAGAACCACGACTTGCCGCCCGCCTTGACGACGGCCGAGCCCGTGCCGCGTGCGAGCGCCACGGTGTCGTAGGCGTAGTGCACGCCGTACGGCTGGCACTGGTCATTGGTCAGGGCGTCGGAGCCGGCGCCCACGTTGATGTAGACCTTCTTCTTCTCGGCCGAGACCTTGTTCATCGCCAGACCGGTACCGGAGTTGGTACCGCCGATGAGCATGTCCACGCCGCCACGGTCGAACCATTCGCGCGCCTTCGACGCCGCAACGTCCGCCTTGTTCTGGTGATCGGCGGTGACCAGTTCGATCGGCTTGCCGAGGACCTTGCCGCCGAAGTCGGCGATGGCCATCTTGATGGCTTCCGCCCCCCCTTGCCCGTCGATATCGGTGTAAAGGCCCGACATATCGGTAATGAAACCGATCTTCACGGTATTGCCATCGGCATGGGCCTGCGAGGCCATTGCCGCAAAACCAAACGCAGCCGCAACGGCCAACGCCTTCATCCGCATCGTCATCTTCGTCTCCTTCGTGGATTTGATCGCCTGGGTTCATCGCCCGGTGCGCATGCGCGCCGGGTAGCTCACCTCATACGCCCAACAACTCGTGCAGCACCGGCATCTTCGTCTCCAGCTCCTGAGCGCCGAAGCGCTCCACGATCTTGCCGTGCTCCATCACATAGAAGCGATCGGCGAGCGGAGCCGCAAAACGGAAATTCTGTTCCACCATCACGATGGTGTACCCCCGCGCCTTGAGCGTGGTAATCATGCGTGCCAACGTTTGCACGATCACCGGCGCAAGACCTTCGGAGATCTCGTCGAGCAGCAGCAGATTGGCGCCCGTGCGCAGAATGCGCGCCACGGCCAGCATCTGCTGTTCGCCACCCGACAGACGCGTGCCCTGACTGTGGCGCCGCTCCTTCAGGTTCGGGAACATGTCGTAGATCTCGTCGAGCGACATGCCACGTCCGCCATCTTCGCGACGGCTGCCGGCCATGCCGATATACGGCGGCAGCAGCAGGTTCTCCTCGCACGACAGGCTCGCGAAAATGCCGCGCTCCTCGGGGCAATAGCCCACGCCGTGATGCGCCACCTTGTACGTCGGCAAGTGAATCGTTTCTTCACCGCCGATGCGGATCGATCCCTGACGCTGTCCGGTCAGGCCCATGATGGCGCGCAGCGTGGTGGTGCGGCCGGCGCCATTGCGCCCGAGCAGCGTGACGACCTCGCCACGGCCCACCGTCAGATCCACGCCATGCAGGATGTGCGATTCGCCGTACCAGGCCTGAAGTCCTTCGACTTCCAGCGCCGGTATGCTCGCGCCGCCCTTCCCGTTGCCGTTACCGTTCCCGCCCCCATTCCCGTACATAGCCGTCCTCACCCGTGGGCTCCCTGCATTTCGCCGTCCGCGGTGCCCATATAGGCTTCCATCACTTGCGGATTCTTCGAGACTTCGTGATACGGGCCTTCGGCGAGCACCTCGCCGCGCTGGAGCACGGTGATGGTGTCGGAGATACCCGCGATCACATTCATGTTGTGTTCGACCATCAGAATCGTGCGCCCTGCCGAGACCTTCTTGATGAGTGCGGTGACGCGATCGACGTCTTCATGCCCCATGCCTTGCGTGGGCTCGTCGAGCAACATTAGTTCGGGTTCCATAGCAAGTGTGGTTGCGATTTCCAGCGCGCGCTTGCGGCCGTACGGCAGCTCCACGGTGAGCGTATGGGCGAATTCGGTGAGGCCGACTTCGGCGAGCAGTTCCATCGCACGGGTATCGAGCTGACGCAGTGTGCGACTGCTGCTCCAGAAGTGGAACGCGGTGCCGAGGTTACGTTGCAGGCCGATGCGCACGTTCTCGATCACGGTGAGGTGCGGGAACACGGCAGAGATCTGGAACGAGCGGATGATGCCGCGTCGAGCGATTTGCGCGGGCGCTTCGCGGGTGATGTCTTCACCGTTGAAGGTGATGGTGCCCGCACTGGGCACCAGGAATTTGGTGAGCAGGTTGAAGCAAGTGGTCTTGCCGGCGCCGTTCGGCCCGATGAGTGCGTGAATGGTGCCGCGCGCGACGCGCAGGTCGACCCCGTTCACGGCGGTGAAGCCACGGAACTCTTTCGTGAGTCCGCGGGTTTCGAGAATGTAATCGTTATTCGCCATGTCTCCTGCCACATTCCTGGTTGGCGGTGCGAGGCAGCTAAGCGCCACGGCACCATCGTCTGTGACAACCGCAAGGCAGGCCGATGACGCTCTGGTTTGCGTCGTCAGCGAAATACCTCGCGTCCCGCGTGTAACGCCGAATTCTTGGTTCAGTCGCACATAGGGAATCGTTATTGTGTGTGGTTTGCTGCAACGCGATCATTGGGATTTGCACTAGGCTTCACCGCCCCTGAAACACGCATGCTCACACGTGTTGCAGAACGTTCGGTCACATTGCCCGCAGATACCCGAAGCCCTTATGGCACAAGGCTTTTGCGGCACACGCAAATGCACGCCCGATAGCTTTTAGCGATGGGCTTTCGTCATTCGCGAAACCGACATTAGGTATTACTACGTAAGTTTTAAGGGAGCTGTCCGGAATTCCGGAAGGCATAAGATCATCGCCACGCCCAGAACAGGCACCTGCGCTTGCCCGTCACCAGCGAAGCGAAGGCCTGTCGTTTCCCGTGTTCGCTCACCGCCGCGCCTTGCGCGCCGCCCGAATCATGTCGCTCGCGCGTTCGGCGATCATGATCGTCGGCGAGTTCGTGTTGCCCGAGGTGATCACCGGCATGACAGACGCGTCGACCACACGCAGGTTCTGCACGCCGCGCACGCGCAACTGCGCATCGACAACGGCATCGGGATCGTCGGCGCGTCCCATGCGGCAGGTGCCGACCGGATGGAAGATCGTCGTGCCGATCTCGCCCGCCGCGCGCTTCAGGTCTTCGTCGCTCTGGAACGCCGGGCCCGGCAGATACTCGCGCGGCTCATATCGCGCGAACGCCGGCGCGCCCACAATGCGACGCGTCAACTTGATGGCATCCGCCGCCACGCGCAAGTCCGCCTGCGTCGACAGATAGTGCGGCGCGATGCTCGGTGCGACACGCGCATCCGGCGACGTCAGATGCACACTGCCGCGCGACGTCGGGCGCAGGTTGCACACCGACGCCGTGAACGCATTGAACTTGTGCAGCGGTTCGCCGAAGCGATCCAGCGACAACGGCTGCACGTGGTACTCCAGATCGGGACGCGCCACGTCGTCGCGGCTGCGTGCGAACGCCCCCATTTGCGACGGCGCCATACTCATCGGACCACGCTGCGCAAACACGTACTGCATGCCGATCTTGAGCTTGCCGAACAGGCTGTTGGCCGAGAGATTCAATGTCGTGACGCCGCGCAGTTTGTACACCATGCGCAATTGCAGATGGTCCTGAAGGTTCTCGCCCACGCCCGGCACATCCGCCACGACGTCGATGCCGAAACCGCGCAGCCGCTCACCCTTGCCGATGCCCGAGACCTCCAGCAGATGCGGCGAATTCACCGCCCCCGCTGCGAGAATCACCTCGGCCTGCGCGAGCGCCGTGAAGTCTTCATTGCCACCGCGATACTCAACGCCAGTGCAGCGCGTGCCCTCGAACGTCAGACGGCTCACACTCGCCCCCGTGATGACCGTCAGATTCGGCCGCTGCGACGCCGGACGCAAGAAGCCTTTCGCCGCACTCCAGCGCACACCGCGCCGCTGGTTCACTTCGAAATAGCCGATGCCGAAGTTATCGCCGCGATTGAAGTCGTCCGTCCTGGGGATGCCGATCTGCTCGGCGGCGTCGGCAAACGAATCGAGCACGCGCCACGACAAACGCTGTTTCTCGACACGCCACTCGCCCCCGCCGCCGTGAAATTCAGTCGCGCCTTTGTAGTGATCCTCGCTGCGCTTGAAAAGCGGCAGCACGTTGTCCCATCGCCAGCCGTCGTCGCCGGTCGCGTCGGCCCACACGTCGTAATCCTCGCGCTGACCGCGCATATAGATCATGCCGTTGATCGACGAACTGCCGCCCAACACCCGCCCGCGCGGATACGCGAGCGAACGCCCGCCCAACCCCGCTTCCGCCTGTGTGCGATACAACCAGTCCGTGCGCGGATTGCCGATGCAATAGAGATAACCGACGGGGATGTGAATCCAGTGATAGTCGTCCTTGCCGCCCGCTTCGAGCAGCAGCACGGTGACGTCGGGGTCTTGCGTGAGCCGATTGGCCAGCACGCATCCGGCCGAGCCGGCCCCCACGATGATGTAATCGAAGCGCTCCGGCTTCACTGACTGCTTACTCATTCCCGCATGTCTCCGTCGATGGCGCGGCACTCGCCACGGTGCGGTGCCGGTTCTGGTGCGGCACCCGACTGGGGTGGACCGTCGCCCACCTCCCCGGGTTCATTTTGTTGGCAACGCTGCAATATCAGCATTGCTCATGTTTGTTGCCCCAACTCCCGACTGCCTCCGATACGCCGGCCCCCACGTCTGCGAGCCAGGCCCCAGCGTACTGCGGTACTGCGGCGCAAGCCAATGAGAAATTATCAAAAGCAATATAAGATCCGCTTATGTTGCCCGGCAACGCTCCCCATCGGGCGACACCCACTCACGGCCGTCCCATGGAACTCGCCCATCTTCGCGCCTTCGTCGCCATCGCCCACGAAGGCAACCTCACCCGCGCCGCCGGGCGGCTGCACCTGACGCAACCGGCGGTCAGCTTGCAGGTCAAGGCACTTCAGGAAGCGCTGCGTCTCACCCTCTTCACGCGCACGGCGCACGGGCTGGCCCTCACGCGGGACGGGCAGGCCCTGTTGCCGCTGGCCGAGCGCATGCTCGCCGCGCTCGCCGACCTTCAACAGGCGGCCGGAGCGCTGCGGGAAACGGTGCGCGGACGCCTGCGCATCGGCACCATACTCGACCCCGAATTCACCCGGCTGGGGGCGTTTCTGAAGCGTCTGGTCGAGTCGTATCCGCAGATCGAAACGGCGCTGCGTCACGGCATGTCCGGCTCCGTGCTCCAGCAGTTGGGGCGTGGCGAACTCGACGTCGGCTTCTATCTCGGCCGACCCGACCCCGAGCGCTTTCACACCGTCACCCTCACCCCGTTCTCGTATCAGGTGCTCGCGCCTGCCGGCTGGCGCGAGCGTGTGGCCCGGCGGGGCTGGCGCGAACTCGCAGCGCTGCCATGGATCTGGACGCCGCCCGAGTCGGCCCACCATCGCCTGCTCTCGGAACTGTTCGGCGCGCTCGGGGTGTCGCCCACCAAGGTCGCGGAAGTGGATCAGGAGCCGTCGATGCTCGACCTGGTGAAGTCCGGCATCGGGTTATCGCTCGTGCGCGACTCGATCGCGTTGCGCGAGGCCCGTGCCCACGGTCTTGTGATCGCCGACGGCGTGGCCGTGCCCACCGAACTCACGTTCGTCACGCTGGCCGCGCGACGCGACGAACCGGCCATCGCGGCGGCCTTGCAGTTGGTGACGGCCGTCTGGGTCTGAAACGTGCCCGAGATGCACGTGAAGGCCCCCCCCCCCCGGCGCCCTGACGGCACCATCGTCTGGCTCCCTTGGAACGCAATTCCGGCGCATAATCCATGCCGGCTCGGGCCATCGAGTTCAACGCATAAGAAATGAACAAAACGAGCCAGATGGCCGCTCTCCCCGCAATTCATTCCCACGTCATGGCACGTCACCCCGGTGCTGCCATGCCGGATCTTTTCTAACGCTCTAAAATTTAAATCTCTCTTCGAGGAGTTGATCATGTCAGTGAGAATGGAACGCGACACTTTCGGCGAAATTGCAGTGCCCGCCGATCGTCTCTGGGGTGCCCAAACGCAGCGCTCGCTGCAAAACTTCAAGATTTCGACCGAGAAGATGCCGCGCGAACTCGTACGTGCGCTCGCTCGCGTGAAACGCGCTGCCGCCGAGGTCAACAAGGACCTGGGCGTGCTCGACGCCAAGAAGGCCGACGCGATCATCAAGGCTGCCGACGAAGTCATCGACGGCAAACATGACGACGAATTCCCGCTGGCCGTGTGGCAAACCGGCTCGGGCACGCAGTCGAACATGAACATGAACGAAGTGCTCGCGAACCGCGCCAGCGAACTGCTCGGCGGCGTGCGTGGCGAAGAGCGTCTCGTGCACCCCAACGACGACGTGAACAAGGGCCAGTCGTCGAACGACGTGTTCCCCACCGCCATGAGCGTGGCCGCCCTCGACGCCCTCATCAACCATCTCAAGCCCAGCGTGGGCCAACTGCGCGACACGCTCGCCGCGAAGGCCCACGCCTATGACGGCATCGTCAAGATCGGCCGCACCCACCTGCAAGACGCCACCCCCCTCACGCTCGGTCAGGAGATCTCGGGCTGGGTCGCGCAGATCGACCACGGCCTGAAGCATGTCGACGACGCCCTGCCCCACCTGGCGGAACTCGCGCTCGGCGGCACGGCCGTCGGCACGGGCCTGAACGCCCATCCGGAATTCGCGAAGAAGGTCGCCGACGCGCTCGCACGCGACACCGGCCTGCCGTTCGTGACCGCCCCGAACAAGTTCGAAGCCCTCGCAGCCAACGACGCCATCGTCAACGCCCACGGCACGCTCAAGACGCTCGCCGCGAGCCTGATGAAGATTGCCAACGACGTGCGCTGGCTGGCCAGCGGCCCGCGTTGCGGCATTGGCGAGCTGATGATCCCGGAGAACGAGCCGGGTAGCTCGATCATGCCGGGCAAGGTCAATCCGACCCAGTGCGAAGCGATGACGATGCTCTGCTGCCAGGTGCTCGGTAACGACGTGGCGATCAACATCGGCGGCTCGATGGGCAACTTCGAGCTGAACGTGTTCAAGCCGATGCTCATCCACAACTTCCTGCAAAGCGTGCGCGTGCTCGCCGACGGCGCGGTGAGCTTCAACGACAACTGCGCCATCGGTATCGAGCCGAATCGCGCACGCATCGGCTCGCTGCTCGAAGAGTCGCTCATGCTCGTGACCGCGCTCAACCCGCACATCGGTTACGACAAGGCCGCGCAGATCGCCAAGAAGGCGCACAAGGAAGGCACCACGCTCAAGGCTGCCGCGCTTGCCCTGGGCCACGTCACGGACGAGCAGTTCGACGCGTGGGTGCGCCCCGAGCAGATGGTCGGCAAGCGCTGATTCCGCGCTAGCGCATGCCCATCTCGCCGTTGCCGCCGCTGCATTGCCTGATTGCTTTCGACGCCGCCGTGCGGCACGCGAGCTTCACCCGGGCAGCAGCGGAACTCAATCTCACGCAAAGCGCCGTGAGCCGGCAGATCGCGCAGCTCGAGGAATTCCTCGGGCGCGCGCTCTTCACGCGCGAGCATCGCACGCTGCGCTTGACGGTGGCCGGACAACGCTACGCCGAGCAGATTCAGCGTCTGCTCGGCGAGTGCGCCGAAGCCACGGCCGATCTGATGAAGCGCCGCGGTGACCTCGAACTCACCGTGGCCTGTTCGTCAGGCGTGGCCGTGTTGTGGATGACGCCGCAACTCATGCGCTTTCGCGCCGCGCATCCCGACATCAAGATTCGCGTGATCGTGAAAGACGGCATCACGTCGCTCTCCGCGTCGGAGTTCGATCTCGGCGTGTATTACGTGCGTAACGACCTGCCGCCGGACTTCGCCGGACGCCGCCTCTTCGACGAGGAAGTCTTCCCCGTCTGCTCTCCCGCCTATCTCGACGGGCGCCAACTCACCCCCGCCGATCTCGTCAACGAAACGCTGCTCCTCATTGAGGACGGCCAGCGCAAATGGATGTCGTGGCCCGACTGGTTCGAGCTGCAAGGCGTGAGCGCCCCGAAACTGCCACGCATGGTGAGCGCCAATTACTATCCGCTGCTCGTGCAGATGGCCATCGAAGGCGGTGGCATGGTGATGGGATGGCGTCACATGATCGACCCTTGCCTCGACGCAGGTCTGCTCGTTCGCGCATGCGACGCGAGCGCGAGTCTGGGCGGCGGCTACTACCTCGTGTGGCCTGCCGAGCGTCACGAGCATGCCGCAGCCCGAATTTTCCGCAATTGGATTTACTCGGAAACTCGTTTCCCATCATAGGGGTTACGTGATGTTTGGAAAGTTGCCATGCGCTGCACGCATGGCAACATGCGGAATTATCGTTTGGCCTGTCATTTTGTCTGCACTACTTTGTGTCTCATCCGCACACGTTTATCGAGGCCGCAGGCGCACTTTGGCCCGGCTCAGGCAGACGTGATTCGACAAAAAGCAGGCGTATTACCGGCATGACGTGAACGCAAGGCACGCAACGGACGCCACCCATCCTCCGGGAGACCAAGATGCAGGCGACCTACGCAATGCCTCAAGACAAGCTGGCCCGTCAGCGCCGTCACGCGATCGTGGCGACGGTGATCGGCAACGGTCTTGAATGGTTCGACTTCACCGTATACAGCTTCTTCGCCGCCATCATCGCGAAGCAGTTCTTCCCCACCGGCGACGATCTGTCGTCGTTCCTGCTCGCTGTCGCGACCTTCGGCGTGGGCTTCTTCATGCGCCCGGTCGGCGGCATCGTGCTCGGTATCTATTCCGACCGCGTGGGCCGCAAGGCAGCCCTCTCGCTGACCATTCTGCTCATGGCGGCCGGCACCGCGATGATCGGTCTGGCCCCGACCTACGATCAGATCGGTCTGGCCGCCCCCCTCATCATCGTGCTGGCGCGTTTGCTGCAAGGCTTCTCGGCCGGCGGTGAAATGGGCGGGGCAACGGCCTTCCTGACCGAGTACGCGCCCCCCAATCAGCGCGCTTACTACTCGGCATGGATTCAATCGAGCATCGGCTTTGCCGTGCTGCTTGGCGCCGCCGTGGGCACGTTCGTGACGACGGAGCTGGACAAGGCGTCGCTCGAATCGTGGGGCTGGCGCGTGCCGTTCATCGTCGGCATGCTGATCGGCCCGGTCGGTTTCTACATTCGTAACAAGATCGACGAGACGCCGACGTTCCAGAACGCCGAGAAGTCGGATACGCCGTTGCGCGATGTGTTCTCGCAGTATCCGCGCGAAACGCTCGCCAGCTTCTCGATGGTCGTGCTGTGGACGATCTGCACCTACGTGCTGCTGTTCTACATGCCGACGTATGCTCAACGCGTGCTCAAGCTGCCCGCTGCCGACGGCTTCACGGCAGGCATGGTGGGCGGCGCGATGATTCTCGTGTTCGCGCCGGTCGTGGGACGTCTGGCAGATCGCTACGGCCGCCGTCCGTTCCTGTCGGGCTCGGCGCTGCTGATCCTGCTGCTCGCATGGCCGATGTTCACGTACCTGAACGTGGCGCCGGGTCTGCGCTCGCTGCTCACGTTCCAGATCGTGTTCGGCCTGCTCATCGCCTGCTACACGGGTCCGATTCTCGCGGCGTTCGCCGAGCTGTTCCCGGCGAAGGTGCTCTCGACGGGTCTGTCGGTGGCGTACAACTTCGCGGTGACGATCTTCGGCGGCTTCGCGGCGCTCATCATCACGTGGCTGATCGCCCGCACCGGCAGCAACATGGCCCCGGCGATCTACGTCATCATCGCGGCCGCCATCAGCCTGATCGGCACGCGCTTCGTGAAACCACTGCCCAAGGCCTGAGTTTTCCCCATCAAGGCGCGCCCTCACCGGCGCGCCTTGTGTCTTTTTGCAAGGAACTCCCCCATGTCCGTTACCCTGCTTCGCGGCGGCAATGTGCTCGATGCGGCCGCCGGCCGTTTGCTCGCGCGTCACGACGTCGTCATCGAGGGCAATCGCATCACCGCCATTAGCGCCACCCCCCTCGATATCGAGGGCGCAACGGTGATCGACGTCACCGGCAAGACCGTCATGCCCGGCATGATCGACTGCCACGTGCACGTGCTTGCCTCGCACCCCAACCTCGGCACGAACGCCAGCCAGCCGAACGTGCTCACCGTGCTCAAGTCGCTGCCGATCATGCAAGGCATGCTGAATCGCGGCTTCACGACCGTGCGCGACGCGGGCGGTGCCGACTGGGCGCTGCAACAAGCCATTGAACAAGACGTGATCCCCGGCCCGCGCATTTTCCCCTCGGGCAAAGCGCTCTCGCAGACTGGCGGGCACGGTGACTTCCGCCCGCGCAGCGATACGCTCGAACCGTGCTCGTGCGCGTTTCGTGCCGGTGCGATCGGCCGCGTGGTCGATGGCGTCGACGCGATCCGCCTCGCCGTGCGCGAAGAGATCCAGAAGGGTGCAACGCAGATCAAGTTGATGGCCTCGGGCGGCGTGGCTTCACCGGTCGATCCCATCGCCAACACACAGTACTCGGAAGACGAAATTCGCGCTGCCGTGGCCGAGGCGGAAGCCGCGCAGACCTACGTGATGGCTCACGCCTACACGCCGCGCGCGATTGCGCGCGCCGTGCGCTGCGGTGTGCGCACCATCGAGCACGGCAACCTGTGCGACGCCGAGACGGCGAAGCTCATGGCCGAGAAAGGTGCCTACGTTGTGCCGACGCTGGTCACCTACGATGCACTCGCCAAGGACGGCGCATCGCTGGGCCTGCCGCCGGAGTCCGTCGCCAAAGTCGAAAGCGTGCAACGTGCCGGTCGCGAATCGCTGTCGATCTATCGCGACGCGGGCGTGAAGATGGGCTTCGGCTCCGATCTGCTCGGAGACATGCACAAGTACCAGTCCGACGAACTGACGATTCGTGCCGACGTGCTGGGCACGGCCGATACGCTGCGCTCGGCGACGGTCATTGGCGCCGAAATTCTGAATCGCGTTGGCGAACTCGGTGTGATCGCACCGGGTGCACTGGCCGACGTGCTGGTCGTCGATGGGAATCCGCTGGAATCGATCGACGTACTGACCGGTCAGGGTGAAGGCATCCACTGGGTCTTCAAGGACGGCAAGGTCGCGAAGCAACCGCAGTAACACCCTCGACGTGCGCCGAGCGCGATACGACGCGTTGGCGCAGTCGATTCGGGCGAGCGCGCCGCAATCCTGATTGCGGCGCGCCCCCGTCCGGCGACGGCGACAAGGCAAATCCCCATTTGCCGGCCGTCTGCGCAGCACCACGCGCGCCCTGTCGAGACTCGACAGACGCCGGCAAAAAACGAAAGTCCCGGCGTGCGATGCGGACTAGTCTCAGGGCAACTTCTTGCCGGAGATAAACGCACCATGCGATACGTCGCCAACTCCCCAACTTCAAGCGGTCTCAAGACGGGCATCGTGGACGCAGGCCCCCGTTTCGTCGCACCGGCCGGCGAATGGCGCGACATGCGCGCGGTTCAGGGCAGTAACGCATCGCGCCTGCCCACGGCGTCGGACTCGCCGGCCGTTGACGGCCACGCTTCGGCCCAGCATCTCAAGCACTCGATCACCTCGAAGTTACGAGGGCTGGGCGCGCTCTGGGAGAACGCTGCCTCGGGGGCATTCGAGCGCAATATCGCGAGCGTGTCGTCTTCCGGCAACTATCGCGCTTTCGACGAGTTGACGGACTTCCTCGCCACGCACGGCGCCAATACGCTGCCCGGCATCGATGAGTTGATCGCGCGCTTCGAGAACGCTATCGACACGCTGCCGGGTGCCGATGCCTGGAAAACGCAGGCATCGCAGAGCGCACGAGGATCGCACACGTTGCAAGAGGCCTTCGCAAGCATCGGCCGCAAGCTCCTGCCGGACACGCGCAACCCCGAATTGGTAGCGCGCACGGCGCCAGACGTACTGCTATTGATTGATCGAGCGATGGACGGCCTTTTGCTGGCGGTCAAAGAAGTGCAGGCACTGGAAGCGGCGCGCGTGCGAGTGCAGGGGTTACCGCTTTCCGAAGAAGCGCTGCACGCGCAGAGCGAACTTCGGCAAGTCTACGTAAAAGCAGGAGCCATGCTCCAGCAGCTCGACCCCATCATCAATCACTGCCTGACGCAGGCTGAGAAGGCCATCCCGAAGGAAAAGCGGCGACTGAAAACCAAGATCGCCATTGTCGTGCTGTTCGCACTCATCACCACGACCCTCGGGATAGCCACTCTCGTCGCCCCGCCGTCTGCGGTAGCCCTTGCCGCCTGGTTGAAGGGCGTTGCCATCGTCATGGGGGTGTTGACCGCGGGCAACGGGATTTACGGCCTGACGGGGTATGCCCGGCCACCCGCCTGGGGCAGGTTGGCCGGCGCCATCTCCGAAGTGCGTAACCTGCATCAGTCCATCAGCCGGGGCCTCAACGCTCGCCAGCAATCGATTCAACTGGCGGAAAATCTGCGACTGTGTAACGAATTGACGGAATTGCAAACTGACCTGACACGCAGCGAAAGCAACCAGAGGGCCATCCACCAGAAACTCGACGATAACGAACAGATGACGCGCTTGTGACTGCCCCTTTTGGCGTCTGCTCAATCTGCACAAAATCAATCTTTGGAGTCAGCCCAATATGTTCCCCAGCACCCACGCATCCCAATCGTCGTCGAGCCTGAGCGGGCTGGGAGACCAGTATCTGGCCGCGGCCAACCAGGTCGGTACGCGCATGGAACTCACCCAGATGCGGTTAAGACTCAAAGGGCTGCTGAAGGACCAGGAGGAGATGCTTCAGAAGCTTGACGGCGTCACTCAGGGCCGTACCAGCGACAGTCTTGCGCTTGCCGAAACCTCGCGAGCCGGGCAAACCGGGCAAGCCGCGCCAGCCGCCCCCCCTCGGCAAGTCGAGGCGTTCGGAACAGACTTGAGGCATTGTGCTTCGTGCCATTGCACGCAGACTTCAACGGCGACACCCCCGCTCAAATAAAAAATGGCAGCCTCGATGGGCTGCCATTGCATCACGCGAAGTCAGACACGCAGGGTTACGCCTTCCACCCCGGCGTGACGAAGACCGAACGCACATCGTCGAGCGTCTGCGAGACGGTCTCTCGCGCGCGTTCGGTACCGGCACGCAGCATGTCCCACACGAAGTCCGGATGCTTCGCATAGGTTTCGCGGCGCTCGCGCATCGGGCGCAGCATCTCCTGCAAACGCTCCTCCAGACGCGCCTTCACCTTCGAGTCGGCCAGACCGCCGCGCACATAGTGATCCTTGAGCGCTTGCAAGCCTTCCTTGTCTTCATCGAAGGCGTCGAGATAGGCGAAGGCGACGTTGCCTTCGAGATGCCCCGGATCTTCCACCTTCAGATGCAGCGGGTCCGTGTAGCACTTCTTGACCGCTGCGCGAATCTCGTCCGGCGTCGACGAAATGTTGATCACGTTGCCCAGCGACTTGCTCATCTTGGCCTTGCCGTCGATGCCCGGCAGACGTCCGATCGGCGGCACCAGCGCCTTCGTTTCGACCAGAATTTCGCGATCGGCGAGACGGTTCAGACGACGCACGATTTCGTTCGTCTGCTCGATCATCGGCAACTGATCTTCGCCGACCGGCACGAGCGTGGCGCGAAACGCCGTGATGTCCGCTGCCTGACTCACCGGATACGTGAGGAAGCCGGCCGGAATGTCGCGCTCGAAGTTGCGCAGACCGATTTCCTGCTTGACGGTCGGATTGCGCTCCAGGCGCGCGACGGTCACGAGGTTCAGGTAATAGAACGTGAGTTCGGTCAGCTCGGGCAGCCACGTTTGCACGCAGATGGTCGTCACCGTCGGGTCGATGCCCACGGCCAGATAGTCGAGCGCCACTTCCGAGACGTTGCGGTGGACCTTGCCGCGATCATCTGTGTTGTCGGTCAACGCCTGCGCGTCGGCGACCAGAATGAACTGCTTGTACTCGTGTTGATACGCCACGCGGTTTTTCAGACTGCCAACGTAGTGGCCCAGATGCAGCGGGCCCGTCGGGCGGTCACCCGTGAGGATCACCTTGCGATCCGCAGGTGCCTTCGAAACACTCATTTTCCTCTCCGTATTCAAGCGCTTATGGCAATTCCCTGGGCCTCGCGTGCGGTAGACGGCTTCGCGTCGTCGCGCCACTTCGGGCCTTCGGTTCACCCAGTTGCGTCAACCGTAACTCCCGAATGGTAGCGCGTCGGCCCGATGACGGTACAGAAACGCGCGCGGTGTGGGTCGTCACGACGCGCCACGACTCGTCACAACGAATTGGCGCGCCCATGAAAAACGGGGGCCGTAGCCCCCGTTCCTTGCCTCGACACCGGCTCGAAACCGGTGCGTCGTACCCTTGCTGCACGACTCAGCGTGCCGTCACCACCGGAATGCCGGCCAGCGACTTGCCATTGCGTCGTGCATGCGCCAGCGCCTGCTCGACAGCTTCACCGGTGGCAGGCGTCACGTCCAGCCGGCCCGCGATCGTGGCCTCGACGCGCTTGGCCATCGCCAGATTCGCGAGCTTCACGTGACCGTAGCCGCGAATCTTCGCAGGCGCTTCGGCCAGCGCGATCACATCCGCCAGCGTATCGGCGGACAGACGTGCCAACGCGCGTTCCATCGTCGTGCGGTAGTCCGCGATCAACTGACGCTCCATGCGGCGCTCCAGCGTGTAGCCGAACACATCGAGCGGGCCGCCGCGCAAACCGCGCAGCTTCGCCATGCCGCGCAGCACCGGCCACAGCCACGGCCCGATCGTCACCTTCTTGGGCACGGCACCGTGCTTGCCGCGGGCAATGAGCGGCGGGGCCATATGGAACTCGAGGCGGAAGTCGCTGCCCGGCTTGCCTTCGAAGGCCTCGCCCAACGCGTCGGCAAACGCCGTGTGCGCGTACAGACGTGCCACTTCGTACTCGTCCTTGTAAGCCATCAGACGCGACAGTTGCTGCGCGACGGCACGCGACAGACGTCCCGGCGCGCCCGACACACGCGTTTCCGCATCGGCCACCTGCTTCACGAAGCTCGCGAACTGCGCGGCGTACGCCGCGTTCTGGTACTGCGTGAGCAGATCCACACGATGGGCGACAAGCGCATCGAAGGTCATGTCGTCGGCCACCGGCGCGTGGACGGGGGCATGGGCCGCCTTGGCCGTCGTGTCGGTCAACGCAGCCGGATCGCCCGCCGCCAGCCGGCCGATCGCCAGCGCCAATTGGTTCATCGGCACCGCCACGTTGTTCAGTTCGATGGCACGTTGCAGCGCGTGCAGCGACACCGGCACCAGACCCAACTGCCATGCGAAGCCGAGCATGATGATGTTCGCGCCCATCGTGTCGCCGAGGAAACGCTGCGCGAGCGCCTGCGCGTCGCAGGCGTCGAGCTTGGCGTTGCCTGCGGCGTGACGCATCTTTGCGAGCAGCGCGTCGGCATGCAGATTCGCGTCGGGATTCTGCACGAACGTCGCGTTCGGAATCGCGTGCGTGTTGACGACCACACGCGTGCGGTCACGACGCACGGTTTGCAGCGCATCGGCGCTCGCGCCCACAACCATGTCGCACGCGAGCAGCACGTCGGCCTGCTGCGTGTCGATGCGCACCTGATTGAGCGCCTGCGGCGTGTTGGCGAAACGCACGAATGACAGCACCGCGCCGCCCTTCTGTGCAAAGCCCATGAAGTCGAGCACTGAAGCGCTCTTGCCTTCGAGGTGCGCCGCCATCGTGATGAGCGCGCCGATCGTCACCACACCGGTGCCGCCCACGCCCGTGACCATGATGTCGAACGGCGCATCGCCCGCGAGGGCGGCCGGTTGCGGCAGCGCGTTCAGACGTCCCTCAAAAGCCGCCTGATCGAACGCAGCGGCGAGTGCCTTCTTCAACTGCGCGCCCTTGACCGACACGAAGCTCGGGCAGAAGCCGTTCACGCAGGAGAAGTCCTTGTTGCACGACGATTGATCGATGCGACGCTTGCGTCCGAGTGCCGTTTCCACCGGCTCGACCGACAGGCAGTTCGACGCCACACCGCAGTCGCCGCAACCTTCGCAAACGGCTTCGTTGATGAACAGACGGCGATCCGGATTCGGGAATTCGTTTTTCTTGCGACGGCGACGCTTCTCGGCCGCACACGTCTGGTCGTAGATGAGCACGGTTGTGCCGGGAATCTCGCGCAGTTCGCGCTGCACGGCGTCGAGTTCGCTGCGGTGATGGAACGTGGTGCCCTTGGGGAATTGGCCTTCGTGACCGATGTACTTCTCGGGCTCGTCGCTCACCACGACGAGCTTCGCGATGCCCTCGGCTTCGACCTGACGCGCGATCTGCGGCACCGAAATCGAGCCATCGACCGGCTGGCCGCCCGTCATCGCCACGGCATCGTTGTAGAGAATCTTGTAGGTGATGTTCGCCTTCGACGCCAC
>Ga0181519_10001350_pt1 | contig 21621 bp, 20 predicted proteins | sample PEATcosm2014_Bin_26_FD_121102 | JGI IMG/M metagenome (GOLD analysis project Ga0181519, IMG submission 121102) | Peatland microbial communities from MTU Mesocosm Facility, Houghton, MI, USA - PEATcosm2014_Bin02_10_metaG | ecosystem: Environmental > Terrestrial > Soil > Wetlands > Peat | place...
GCAACGCCCAGGGCGCCAGGATCAACTGGATGTTCACGACCGACAAGGCCCGCGAAAAACTCCGCAAAGCCTATCCCGTCAACGAGTCATAATCACTGTGCAGAGGTACTAGTAGCGCGTTCGCCGTGGCTGCCGGCATCGAGACCTGAGTCCGCTCGTGGAACAGCCGCAGCAGGTCTGCGCGTGTCAGATACCGATCTTTCTGGCGCGTCGCTGTCGCGTAGGCGGTGGCGTAGAGATGCTCCGCTACGTCAGCAGCCTTGTCCGGCGCAACGCCGGACTTTTCCCCAAGGACTACAAGCCGGTCTTTGATCTCCCGAATGACCTCCGGCGCTTCTTCAGCGTCGGCATCCCATTCGACCGAAGCGATCATCCGCCTCCAGATCTGCCTGCCCGGCGCCGTCCGTAGGAATGTTTGAACCGGGGTCGAGACCTTTGCTTCGGCCAAAAGGAAGTCCGCGATCATTCGCGCAGTGCGCTCCCGCTCGGGCTCGTCGTCCAACTGGCGGCTGCTGTTCCAGAATCGCAATCCACCGATCCCGGCTCCGAAGGGCGTTCCCTGTTCGAGGCCGATTCCGGACGTGGTCAGGAATCGAAATTTGATTGCGTGCCGCGGATTGCGCTCCTGATGCGCCATGGCGTTGTCGATGGCGTCGACGACGTCGCTGGATCTGAGAGTGACATTGCCGGCAACGTCCTTGACCTGAACGGTCTCCGCGTTGAGGCCACTGATCCGGTCGATGTCTTCCGCGCCTTCCAGATAGAGTCGTTCTGTCTCTCCAAGGTCCATCCAAGTTAGAACGCTTCGCCAGACCTGGGCCCAATAGCCGCGCATCGACGCCGCCGCTTCCCGAGCGGGGTCGTTGATCAAAGGCTGACTGTCGCTATCGGTCCGCATCGTCTCTAGCATGAGGCCTACCTGACATGCCGGCAATGAACACCAATTCGCCCGTGATCGGGACAGGCGACGGAGCGGCGCGCCTTCCCAAGCTATCGACCGGGTCGGCGTCGGATAAGCGTGGCTGTCCGCGAGCGTCAGGCGACGGTCCGACGAGGCTCTGGAGTTTCGTGTGGTGGCGGTGTTCGAACCTGCGCGCGGCTAAGGCACGCGGTGGACACCATGTGGACACCACATCCGAAAAGCGAAGGGCCGCCTTTCGGCGGCCCGTCCATAACGCTCTGATTTCCTTGGAGGAAATTGGAGCGGGCGAAGGGATTCGAACCCTCGACCCCAACCTTGGCAAGGTCCATATCGATCAACTCCCCGCTTCGCTCCACCCCTCCAGATCACGATAAATCAATTAGTTACGACTGATATGATGCGCTGTGGCCGCCGGAAAACGCCGCCAGCTTGCCCTGAACTGCTTACATAGCGCTTACATTTTTCTCCAGGCCTGATAATGTAAGCAGATCGGCGCGCAAGGAGGAAGACCCATGAGCGGGAGGTTGACCAAGACGGGTGTGGAAGGCCTCGCGCCACCCAGCGAGAAGAGCGGCCAGTCATTCCTCTGGGATGGAGAGCTTAAGGGCTTCGGCGTCCGGGCCATTCACTCGGGCCTGAAGACTTTCATTCTCCAATATCGAGATGGTGATGGGCGCTCTCGCCGGATCAAGCTCGGGCGCTTCGGCGCAATCACGGTAGAAAGCGCGCGCGACCTCGCGAAGGTGAAGGTCGGCCAACTTGCCAAGGGCGACGATCCAGCCAAGAAGCCCGACGCCCGGCGGAAGACGACCGTGGCGGCACTCTGCGATTGGTATCTTAAGGAAGCCAAAGCCGGTCGCATCCTTGGACGCCGGAATCGGCCGATCAAAGCCTCGACGCTCGCGATGGACAAGAGTCGGATTGAAACGCACATCAAGCCGCTGCTGGGCAAGGCGCTAGTCCATACCCTCAAGATCGCCGACATCGAGCGCATGCAGTCGGATATCGTCGCCGGCAAAACCGCTAAACCGCGAGGCGAAGGCCGGGGAGGTGTGCCGACGGGCGGCCCTGGCGTGGCTGCGCGAACGGTCTCGACGTTGCAGAGCATCCTTGGGCACGCGACACGCTTGGACCAGATTGAGGCGCATCCCAGCAAAGGCGCTCGGAAGCTCGCCGGGAAGAAGAAGACCCGTCGCCTGAACGTCGCCGAGATCGAAAAGCTCGGCGAGGCGATGCGCCATGCGGAGCGCAAGGAGACGGAGAGCCCCGTCGCGCTTGCCATCGTACGGCTTCTGCTCCTGTCTGGATTCCGGATTTCCGAGGGACAGGGCCTCGAGCGCGCGTGGGTGTCCGGCGACGGCGGATATGTGGGCTTCCCCGACACCAAGGGGGACGCGCAGGTGAGGGCCATTGGTCCGTCAGCCGCGAAGGTGATCGCCGAGCAGCCGGTGCGTCTCGATTCGCCCTATGTCTTTCCGTCCGACGTCAGCGAAGGGCACTTCACCGCCGCCAAGGCCTGCCTGGAGCGGCTGTGCGTTTCCGTCGGGCTCGAAGGCGTCACGCCGCATACCTTGCGCCACACGTTTGCGAGCGTTGCGGGAGACTTGGGCTTCTCAGAGCTGACCATTCGCGCGCTGCTGGGGCACGGCTCGCAGAGCGTGACCCAGGACTACATCCATATTGACGAGGCTCTGAAGCTGGCCGCGACCCGCACGAGTGACGAGATCGCTTCGCTGCTGGGCGGGTCTAAGCGAACCGGTGAAGCAGCCCACTCGCAGCGGGCGGCGTAACGCCGGACGCCGACGCCTCGACGGATTGGGCATCGCTCCGCAAAGAGCCGCTTAGCACCATATCCTGTTAGGTGAGCTCGATAGTCAGAACAGCGAAGTGGCGCTCCAACATGGTCGATCTGTCGGAAGAATGCCTGGATGTACTAAACGGCGGCCATTTCTCAGTCGTCGAACCGGGGCCTCTACACACGCCGATTGAGAGCTTCTCGATCCGGCGTGACGAGAAGCTCCGCCTGATCCTGGAGACGGAAGTTCCGCCCAACGCGACCTCGACGGCTGTCGTCCATCCACCAGGGACCGTGCGGATGACCACCGAGCGCGTCTTGCTGCGCAACATCGGCGGGGTCGACGCCGAGCTCGCAGGCGTCATCCCCTTCAGCCTCAAGTCGAACACGGTCAGGCTCACCGAGAAGACGCGCCAAGAGTGGGCGCAGGTGCATATCGCCAAAACGAACTGCGGTGCCGGCGGGCCGGCGGTCTACACCATCGATTGGCTGGAAAACCTTCCTTCCAGCCCCTTCGTGTGGCCAGCTTCCTCGCGGGTCGTGACCACCACCCAATCGAGCCGCGCCATCGCGCTCGACGACGGGATCACCATCACACGGGAGAATGAAAGGTTCCGGAGCTCCAACAATGCGGCGAAGCTGACCGTGGAGGGGTGGACGTTCTACATCTGCGCTCTTGATCGCGAGGACCAGACAGGGGCGATCAAACCCGGGTGCATCGTGTTCGACGGCACGCCTGATGACGCCTTCCGCAAGAAGATACGAACCGCTCTGTCGTTCGCACTCGGCCTTTTCCTGGTGGACCTTGGAACCACCCACTACGACAAAGATTGGCACATCGTCTCAACGCTAGCGCGGAGCGCCTACACCTTGGGGCGACGCGCCTTCGACATGGGACCGGAGCAACTCGCTCCCCTCGGACCCCGCTACCTAAATGAGCTGAACCCCACCCAGCTCAACCGAGCGATCACCGCGCTCGTCCGAGCCTTCGAGGAATTGGATCTTGCGAATCTAAGCTGGGCCTATTGGCATGCCTGCGCAGCGACCCCGCACATCGCGCCGGCCCATTTTGGCGCCGCGATCGAGTCGTTGCAGAACGCCTACATCAAGAGCCATCCCGGCGTAGTCGCCGAAAGCTGGGTGCCTCGCGCCGACTGGAAGACTCTTCGCACAAACATGGCCGCGGCCATTGATGGCGCGAAGGTCTCCGATCAGGCCAAGGCGGCTTTGAAGATCAAGCTCGCGACGTTCAACACTGTGGATCAACGCCCCCGCCTGAAGGCGGTGATGACGGCGATCGGCCTGCAGCTTGGAGGTGATGAGGACGCGGCCTGGCGCCGGCGCAACAAGGCGGCCCATGGCACGCCCGTCCCCGAGGGGGAGGAACTGGCAGCGATTCGCGACATGAAGCTGCTGAAGGGCCTTTTCGGTCGCCTGCTGCTGCGGATCACGAACGCCGCGGACCAGTACATCGACTACACGTCGCCCAATTTCGAGTACCGTAACCTGGCCAACGCCCCGCCAGACATACGGCGAGCCTGATTCCACTCCGCGTGGTGGCGTTCGCCACCGTGACAACAGCGGCGCAATAAGCTTCTCATTTTGAAGACGGATCGTGCGGGGCGGGACCGATTCCGAGGTGGCTAAGGGCCTCGACCAATCCCCCCTCATCGGTCGTGGACGCCGTCAGGACCTGGACAATCGTTCCGTCAGCACAAGCTTCGCGGAAATCGAACCCAAGCTGTAAGCTGGGCGGAAATTCGATCTCGCGACCGTCGGCCAGGACAAACCGGCCCATACCCAGAGCCGACAGACTGACGCGCAGCTCGCGCTCTTCGCCAAAGCTCCGGTCCTTGAGGTAGGCATATTGAATAGGGTTGGCGGCGCGGTCGAGATTGGCGCGGTAGGTCGCCCGATCGACGTAAGCGACTTCGCCGTAGTTGATTGAAAAGAGCTGGCAGCATCGCGCATCGCCGCACATCAAGGCGGCGTCGCCCGACAGGGCGCCGTTCAGGCGCCGGCGAAGCTTCTCGAAATCGAACTCCAAGCCGACCTGGCCCATAGCGCTTCCGAGGCCGTAATGCTCCCACATGTACGGCGAATTCTCCAGCGAGAGGCAGCAGGCATAGGTCCGGGCACGGGACCGGGCGTAGTAATCCGACAGGGTGAAGCTCGGCGCTTTCTCGAAATGCGCCGCCTGGTTGGCGGGCTGATCCAGCGGCAGCTCGGCGCCGTCGTGGGCGTCCGCCAACGGAAAGTCAGCATAGGCGTCGACACGGTTGAAGTGGAGATATCCACCCTCGATCGACCGGATGAGGTGCTCCGCCTTCATGATCTTGAACAGACGTTGGCCCGGCGCCGGCTGGGTGAGCAGCAGCGCATGCGGTTCGATGAAGCCAAGCGGCGCCAACGCCGATTCGGACTCCGATGAGACTGGAGCCGTCATTGTCCCCCCACGATGGACCGGCGAAGCGCCGCCCTCTGCGCCTTTGTCAGGAGAAGCTCATCGCGCAAGTCACCGATGATCGCCCTGGTGATCGGCAAGCGAAAGCTGACGGGAGCGTCGATGGACGCCGGCGCCCCCCCGGTCATCACCAAGCTCGAGGCGCTAATTTCGGAAGGCGCCGTCGGATGCTCCGGCCGCTCATGGAAGAGCGCGCCGGCCGCGAGACAGTCCGCGGCTTGCAGCGCCACCCGATCCGCCTTGCTGACGAAGGTCAGCGTCCCGAACCAATCCGGGAGGTCGGCGCGCTGGAAAGCCGCATGGATGGACTGAAGCCCTCCTTCCTTCGGCCCGCGTTCATAGATGAAGCGGACCTCATCGAGATTGCCGGGAGGGTGCTCTTCCAGAAACGCTGCGAAGAACGACAAGCACGCGCGGTAGAGGACGCCCAACGCGCTGTGCTTCTCACCGCTGACCGGCTGGGTCGGCTTGTAGATCTGATCATAGTCATCCTTGCGCATCACACCCACCACAGACACGGGGACGTGGCGCAGGATGATCGCCTCGACGTCGCGCATAAGCTGCGCCACCCGCGCCTCGTCATAACCGAGCTGGTGACGGAGCTGGCTGCAGTGGATCGCGTCAAGGCCGTGACGCTCCAACATCGCCCGCCACTCCGCTTCGAGGTGCGCCCAGCGCGTGGCGACCGCCAACAGCGCCGCCATCGTCAGGATGGCGGATTGGCCATCGGTCCCACTTTCGTCAATCATCACCGTCCAGGTCATAGCTCAACTATACCCAAACGGGCCGGTGGCCTTAAGCTAGGTGCTGGTCCCTCAGCCCGGCGTGGACCGGTTCCTCCGCGGTCCGCGGCCCCTCGCGCTGCCCCCACCACAAGTGTACAGACGCGCACCTGCCACCGGGAGCTGCTATGGTGGCTATGGCACTGTTTCGCGCCGCCGCGCCTTGATTCGCGTGCGGTGCCGGTGGGACATCTCGGGGGAGCGTCAAACGCCGGAGGCCAGAGCTCAACACCCCCGTTGAAGGGGTGGAGATCATGGTTCAACAAGAAACGCCTACCGGACGGGACTCGACAGCTCCGGCGGCAGACGAAATGAGCGTCGCGACTGCGCTGACCGCAGCGACCATTCGCCGGATTTCGGTCACACGCTTTCGAGGCATCGGCAGTCTTACATGGCGGCCTGGCCCCGGTGTCAACCTGATCCTGGGCGGCGGCGACGTCGGAAAAACCACCATCTTGGACGCCATTGGCCTCGTGTTGAGTCCGGTGAATCCCTCCTCCCTATCCGACACCGACTACTACGGCCGGGTGATCGAGGACGGATTCGAAATTGAGGCGGTGATGGCGCTCCCGATGGATAGCGCGATCGCGGATCAGGTCCGCCCGGCGTGGCCCTGGGCGTGGGATGGAAAAGACCCAGTGGTCCCCGCCCTAGAAGGAGATTCTGGTGAGCCTGTCTATCGGCTGCGTGTACGGGGCACAGAGGACCTTGAGCTCATCTACGAAGTCGTGCAGCCGGATGGGTCGACCGACAATCTGTCGGTGACGCTCCGGCGGTCGATTGGCCTCGTGCGCCTCAGCGGCGACGACCGCAACGACCGAGATCTGCGGCTCGTGCAGGGATCAGCCCTCGATCGGCTTCTATCGGATAAGGGCCTTCGATCACGTCTCGCCAATGAGCTGGCAGAAGCCGAGGTTAAGGATGTCCTTGGCGATCCCGCGAAAATAGCCCTGGGACAACTTGATAATGCCTTCCGGGAGCGCAATCTGCCCGCGGGGCTTAACTTGGCGATCACCGGCGGTCAGGGCGCCTCGATCGCCGCGCTCGTCGGTCTTACAGCCGACCGCGCCGGTGTCGCGCTCCCACTGGCGAGCTGGGGCGCCGGAACACGCCGCCTCGCGGCGCTCGCCATCGCCGAGCAGCGTCAGGGCGACAAGCCAGTCACGATCGTCGACGAAATCGAGCGTGGTCTCGAGCCGTATAGGCAACGCGCGCTGGTCGAGAAACTCCAAGACAGCGGCGCCCATGTGTTCGTCACGACCCATAGCCCTGACGCCATCGCCGCAGCATCCAACGCTAACCTCTGGTATGTCGATCACAACGGGCAGATTGGTCCGCTCGAAGCCGGCAAGATCACGCGCCATCGCGCGACCGATCCGAACGCCTTCCTGGCGCGGCTCACGATCGTCGCAGAGGGCCAGACGGAGGTCGGTTTTGCGAGCGTACTTCTCCAACGGGCGCTTGGGGCGCCCCTGACGCAAATCGGGCTGCATCTAAGCAATGGCGGGGGGCATGAGTTCGCCCTTGAGCTCCTCGAGGCGCTGAAGGCGGGCGGGTTGAGCTTTGGCGGCTTCGCCGACGACGAGGGCGGCAAGCATCCAGCGCGCTGGAAGGCGCTCCACGACGCGCTCGGCCCGCTGCTGTTCCGTTGGTCGAGTGGCTGTCTTGAAGAGAACGTGTTCGCCGCGACGCCGGACGCGAAGCTTGAATCCCTGATGGCGGACCCCCTGGGCGATCGCACCGGCATGCGACGCCAGACCTTGACGCTGCGGCTCGGCATCGAGGCGAAGACTTTCGCTGAGGTTGCCGCCGCGGCTGGCGAGGCCCTGAGAACGACGATGGTCCAAGCTGCGCTTGGGACGGTTCCGGCCGGGCGAGAGGAGGACAAGGGCACCTACAAGGCGCATGGGAGCACCTGGTTCAAGTCGACGGCGGGGGGCCGCGAGCTTGCCGGCAAGGTGTTCAGCCTCGGGCTGTGGCCCGCGTTGAAACCGCAGCTGCTCCCATTCTGCAACGCGGTTCGCTTAGCCTTCGGCCTGCCGAGCATCGAAGACCTGCCGGCATGAGCGACGCCTCAGTCCGCGCGGCGCTACGGTCTGACGCGACGCTCGTCGTGATCGAAGCGCCGGCGGGTTGCGGCAAAACCCATCAAGGTGCCGACTACGCAAGCGAGATCGCCGGCGTCGTCCAAGGTCGGCTGCTGATCCTGACGCATACCCATGCAGCCTGCTCGGTGTTCGCCGAGCGGACGCGCAGCGCCGGCGCGCGGGTCGAAATTCGAACTATCGACAGTCTGATCAGCCAAGTGGCGGGCGCCTATCACACCGGCCTTGGCCTTCCTCCGGATCCTGCGGCCTGGGCACGCCGAACGAAGGACGGGTATGCGCATCTTGCGGTAAAGGTGGCGGCATTCCTCGAACGGCATCCAATGGTCGCTGCCGCACTGGCTCGCCGATACCCATTTGTGGTGTGCGATGAACACCAGGATTGCAGCGGCGATCAACACGCCGTCGGCATGGCGCTGCACCGAGGAGGGGCGCGGCTGCGCGTGTTCGCCGATCCGATGCAGCGGATCTACAAAGACAACGTGTTACAAGGGGGCCGACCGGCGCCGGATTGGGAAACCCTCGCGCGCGGCGCCGGCTCCTTCGAAGAGCTGGACACGCCACATCGGTGGCGTGACGGATGCGCCGAACTTGGCGAGTGGACACTTGCGGCGCGCCGCGTCCTGAAGGGCGGGGGACGCATCGATCTCAGAACGAACCTTCCGCGCAGTGTCGAAGTCGTGCGCGCCGACAACCAGGCACGCCGCTATGGCGACTATCAGCTCGCCGCGGACGACCGAAGGGCAATCGACGCATTCGAGCGCGCGCACGCCTCGCTGCTGATCGTTTCCCACTTCTCCGACACCGCGCAGAACCTGCGCGCGTTCTTCGGGCGCCGGCTTCCGCTGTGGGAAGGTCACACGCGCCCGGCGCTGGAGGCCTTTCTCGACGCGACACTCGCTCATCAAGGAAAGCCTAAGGAGCTCGCCCAGACCCTCGTGGGCTTCATGGGAGAGGTCGGCAAAGGGTTCAGTCCGTCTGCCTTCGGCGACCGCCTGATCCGCGAGGCGTCGGAAGGTTGCACGCGCCAGACCACCGGAAAGCCGGCGGCGATTCAGAGAATCGCCCGCCATATCGTCGAGACGCCCGATCATCGCGGGATGGCGGCGGCGTTGCGAAGCCTGGCCGACCTACGCCGATCCAACGCCGACTTCGCGGCGGTGCAGCTCGATTGTCCTGCGGAGTTCTGGGAAGCGGTCGCGATAGGCGCCCATGCGGATGCGGAGGAAGGATTCGCCCACATCACCCACCACCGCACGCATTCGCGGCCAAAACCCCCGGCCAAGGCCATCAGCACGATCCACAAAGCCAAGGGACTGGAGTGCGACGCGGTGATCGTCATGCCGTGCGATGCGAAGACTTTTCCCGATACAGCCGAAGCCCGGTGCCTGCTCTACGTCGCCCTCAGCCGGGCCAAGCGCCACCTCTTGTTGGTGGTCTCACCCACTGCGCCGAGCCCGCTGGTCGCGATATAGCCGGTTCTCCGTCAGGCCACGACCCGTCCGACGATATCCATGAGTTTCTCGTAACTGGTGACGACGTCGTATTTGACCCGATCCTCGCTGACCCGCCGGCCAATCTCGTCGAAGAACTTTCGCGCGCACGCTATCTTGGTGTTCTCGATCTCGCGGAGCTTCATCGAGGACATGGTGCCCTTGGTCTCGGCAACGAAGTAGATGTGCTTGACGCTGCCTTCCTTGAAGGAAATCGCCCAGTCAGGATTGTAGTCGCCGACCGGCGTCGGAATAAGGAAGCCGCGGGGTAGCTTGGCATAGACCACCACCTCGCTGCTGGCGTCCAGGGCGCCGGCGAATTTGCGCTCGATCTCCGAGTCCGTGACGATATAGTCATAGACGTGGTGTTTCAGCTTGGCGCTGGCCTTGGAGAAGTCCTGTCCGGTCTGGTTGGCAGTGAAGATGTCCACGTCGTACCGCTCGGCTAGGCTGTCATAGGCAAGCCGTTCGATGATCATCGTGGCTTTCTGCTCGGCGATGATCCGGGACGCCTCCGCGATGAAGTGCTCGGGGTTCTCCCTGAACTGGCCGAACACGCTGGCCTGGATCCCGGCGAGGACGTCGGCCACGGTCTTGCGCGTCAGCTCGGTGTTTTCGGCGACCTTTCCGAGAAGGTCGTATTTCACGAGGGAATGGATCGAACCGCCACGCTCGGTGGTTGAGCCGGTGAGGGAGAAGCCGTCGCCGGCCTTCAATTGCTCATCGGTCAGCCCGTCACCCTGAACGCCGGTCTGCACGGTGTACTGGAGCGGCGTGACCCGGAGCTGGCTGTCGAGCGCGCTCACGCATTTGCGGATCAACTCGTCGGAAACGAACTCGACGCGATAGACGGCCTTTTGGTTGATCCGCCGCCAGAGTTCCTGGAACTCCTTCTTCTCGAAATTGTCGTTCAGCGGATTGGTCTTGGGCTTCCGGCCATCGTCCACCTTCGGCAACTGGGCATTGCTGAATACGCTGTCGATGATCTGGAAGATCTGATCCGCGTGAGGCTTCAGGTCGTCCGGCAACGCCGCCAGCGTCCCGGCCGCCTTGGCTTCGTGGTACGCTGTGGTGATCTGGTCCGACTCGTCCGAGTAGTCGTTCTTCACCAGGTAGCGGTAGATCTGCTTGGCCATCGCCGGTGTGATCTCGATCGGCCCGGCGTCGCTCGCGATGGTCTTGCCGGTGAAGTATGCCTCGGTCGCCTTCCAGGGACGGGAGGTCAGCGTGTCGGCGATCTCTTTCTGGAGACCACTGACGAAAGCCGTGTAGCTCTCGCTGGCCACGACGGTCAGAACGTTGATGTCGTGGACCACAGCGGGGTTGTCCATGCGGTCGCCGTTCTGATCGACCGACAGACGAAGCCCGCGGCCGACCTCCTGGCGGCGCGAGATCGTGTTGTCGCTGTGCTTGAGCATGCACATGACGAACACGTTGGGATTGTCCCACCCTTCCCGAAGGGCAGAGTGCGAGAAGATGAAGCGGACGGGTTCAGTTTGCGAGAGTAGGCGCTCCTTATTCCTCAGGATAAGATCGTAAGCGTCGGCGTCATCCGACTGCCCCTTATCCTCACCAGTTTTTTTTATTTCCGGATCGACCAGACGCTTCTGCTTATCGATTGAGAAATACCCCTCATGCACCTTGGCCGCCGCGTCGCGTTGCAAGAACGTTCGATACTTCTCATTGTCGATCGCCAGCTCCGACAGGTATTCCTGCTTGAGAAGCCCGTACTCCTCCTCGAACACGCGGGCATATTCACCTTTCTCGTCGGGCTGGGCGTAGTCGCGATACTTCACCACCTCGTCGATGAAGAAGAGTGACAGCACCTTGATGCCCTGGGTGAAGAGCTGCTTTTCCTTGTCTAGGTGCGCCTTGATCGTCTCGCGGATCTGGATGCGCCTGATGTCGCGCTCGGACACGTCGCCGATCGCCTCCCCAGGCCGAATCACGGCGCGGGACAAGACCGCCACCCTGGCCGTGGAAAAGGCCGAGGGCGCCCGGGCGTCGTCGCTGACGATCGACCTCAAGGGATTCCTCGGCTCATGACCACGGTCACCGTCAACACCTACACGCACTCGGTCGTCTATGTGGCCGACAACAGCCTCGCACAGGATCAGCGTGATGAGCAGCCGGCCCAGGCGCCCGTTGCCGTCGAGGAAGGGGTGGATCGTCTCGAACTGGACATGGGCCAGGCCCGCCCGGATGAGCGGGGGCAGCGCCGCATCCTCGCTGTGCAGGAAACGCTCGAGCGCATCGAGGCATTCGTCCAGCCGGTTCGGCGGCGGCGGCACGAACAGGGCGTTGCCGGGCCGGGTTCCGCCGATCCAGTTCTGCGAGCGGCGGAACTCGCCCGGTTGCTTCGCGGCGCCCCGTCCCGACTTGAGCAGGATAGCGTGCATTTCGCGAATTAGCCGGAGTGACAACGGAAATCCGCCGCGCATCCGGGAGACGCCATGCTCTATCGCAGCGACGTAGTTCGAAACCTCGGTCACGTCATCGAGTTCGACGGCCGGCACCTCATGATTTTCGAACAGCAGCAGATCCGACAGCGAGGATTGCGTTCCCTCGATCTGCGAGGACAGGAGGGCTTCCTTGCGGACGTACATGTAGAGGAACAAAGGCGTCGAGGGCAGGATCGTCGTCACGCCGTCGAGGCGCCCGACTGCGGCGATGGCGCGTTCGTAGACCTGCATGAACCGTCCGAGTTCGAGCGGCGGATTCGGCGGCAGCGGCGCAGGCACATAGGCGCGCACGCGCTCGCCTCCCGCGCTCGTTTCGACATAGGCCCCGAGCCTTTGGTTCTCTCCGTTCGTCACAAGCGATCCTTTAATTAGCGTAGCCGCTATTAAAGCATAACGCCATATATCTTAATAGCGGTCCGGGCTAATTCAAGGCTTCCGGCATGACGCGGCGACCACAGGCACAGGCGGTTGGAAGCACGACAGGCTGAGGATGCCCGCCCAAACACGCTGGAACCGCCCCGCGTTTTCCCTCAACTGCTTACATAGTGCTTACATTTTTTCAGACCAAGAAATGTAAGCGCCAAAAGCGAAGAGCCGCCTTGCGGCGGCCCTCTCATAACGCTCTGAGTTTCCTAGGAAAAACTTGGAGCGGGCGAAGGGATTCGAACCCTCGACCCCAACCTTGGCAAGGTCTTCAGGCGGTTTACGCCACAGCATCTTTTTTTGTCCGAGAGACCGCTAAGCCATTATCTTGTAAGGCTTTTTGTTGATCTCTACCTACCCCGCCGTATCCTCTGCACAGCCGACGGTTTTCCCTCTCGTGCTTCCCCCCTGCTTCCCCGGCCTCCACCCGGAAAGTCGGGGAAGCAGGAACGGAACAATAGTCGCACGATACAGCAGGAGCGGATTATGGCCAAGATTATGAAACGCACAGTCGATGCTCTTCAGCCGGAGCCCGATCAAGACGTGTTCTCTTGGGACACGGAACTGAGGGGCTTCGGCGTCCGGGTCAAGCCATCCGGCGTGAAGAGCTACCTGATCCAATATCGAAATGCTGAGGGCCGCACGCGACGCCTGGTCCTCGGTCAGCATGGCGCATTAACGCCCGAAGCTGCGCGAGACCTAGCCCGAAAGAAGTTGACCGCGGTGGCCGAGGGCGAAGATCCATCGGCCGATCGTCATACTGCGCGTGCCGGCATGACGGTGAGCGAGGTGTGCGATTGGTATCTCGACCAAGCCGAAGCCGGTCGCATTCTCGGCCGCAATCGCCGACCGATCAAGGCATCGACGCTCCACATGGATCGGAGCCGGATCGAGACCCACATCAAGCCGTTGCTGGGGTCGCGCATGGTGAGCGGTCTTGCTTTACACGACATCGAGGGCATGCAGGCCGATATCGCGGCGGGCAAGTCAGCTCGTGGGCGAAAGGGCCGCGGTGGTAGGGCGACCGGCGGCGCCGGCGTTGCCAGCCGCACTGTCGGGACCCTGCGGAGCCTTCTCGGTCACGCCGCTCGCCTAAAGATCGTTGCAGGAAATCCAGCGGAAGGCGTTCGACAACTCGCGGGCGAGAGGAGGCAACGCCGATTGAGCGACGATGAACTCCGTCATCTCGGGCAGGTGATGCGTAGAGCGGAGCCGGAAGGGGAACACCCGACCGGATTGACGGCTATCCGGTTGATGCTATTGACGGGGTTTCGGCGGATGGAAGCGTTGGGACTGGAGCGGCATTGGTTTAGCCGAAAGGACCACTGCATCCGCTTTCCGGACACCAAGAGCGGTCCGCAGATCCGCGTACTTGGGGAAGCTGCAATGGACTGCATTGAGGCCATGCCAGCGCGTGACGATGCGCCGTTTGTCTTTCCAGCTGACTGGGGAGGTGGCCATTTCATCGGAGTTGTTCGTGTCCTCGACCGCGTGTGCGCGAAAGCGAAGCTCAAGGACGTAACACCTCATGTCCTGCGACATACCTTCGCTAGCGTCGCTGGCGACCTTGGATTTTCCGAGCTTACGATCGCGGGTCTGCTGGGCCATTCTGCGCGTGGTGTCACGCAAGGCTACGTGCATTTGGATGCGGCGCTCGTCGTGGCGGCGGATCGTGTCTCCCTGGAGATTGCACAGATGCTGGATGGTGCAGCGGCGGCTCAGCATCGCAAAAGCAAGAAGCGTCTCTCAACGGCAATAGCCGCTTGAACGAAGTGATGAATTGGGCCGGAGATCGCATGGCGTGATCTCCGGCTACCATCGGCTCCATCGACGGCGCGTGAGACGGGGCCTCGCAAAGATCCAGGGCGCGCTGACTGCGACCCAAAATTCGACGCCTCGCAGTCTGACGTGCAATTGCCACAATCCCGATATATCGGTGCGTGCAGTTCGGGAACCCCCTGCTGAGTCTTTCTCCCATGATCGACCTAAAGCATCTCCGCGCCTTCATCGCCGTGGCCGAGGCCTCAAACATTGGCCGTGCTGCGGAATTCCTTCAGATGCAGCCATCTACCCTCAGCCGGCAGATAACGGCGCTGGAAGAGAAAGCCGGCGTCTGGCTTTTCGACCGACATCGTGGCGGCATGCGGCTCACCGGCGCCGGGGCGGGTTTTCTCGACGGCGCGCGCCGTACGCTCTATGAATTCGATCGGGTCGTGGCCCTCGCCGGGCGCTCGGGCCGCGCCGAGGCGGGACACATCTCGTTCGGCTTCTTCGTCTCGCTCTCCGCCGGCCACCAGCGCGAACTCGTCAGCGGGTTCGCGAGCCGGGCGGAGGATGTAGAAATCGATCTTGTCGAAGCGAGACGGGAAGACCTTCTGGCGCGGCTGCGCGAGCGCCAACTGGACCTGGCATTCCTTCCCGGCGTGATGGAGACGCCGGGGCTGGACCGGATGCCGGGCTGGAACGAACGGTTCGTCGTGGCCCTCCCCGAGAACCATCCGCTTGCCCGCAGGGATAGCCTTGGCTGGACCGATCTCGCCCGCGAGACAATCATCGTCCGCGCTTTTGAGGGGGCGGCCGAAATTCGTGTCTTCCTGGTCTCGAAGCTCGGCGGCGATTCCGGGCAGTTGCGGCTTCGGCAGCATGACGTCAGCCGGGAAAGCCTACTTGGTCTTGTCGGCATCGGTCAGGGCATCGCAATGGTAACCAATGCCGCCACCGGCTTCGACTATCCCGGAATCGTCTTCAGACCGATCGAGGCCAAGGACGCTGGATTGCCGATCTGCCTCGTCTGGAATCGCGAAAATACCAACCCCGTCCTCCATCGCTTCCTCAGCTTCGCCAAACAGCGCAGCGAGGCGTGGACGCCACAGCCGGCGCTTTGATGCGAAAAGGCCTCAGCCAGGCTGTTGCCGAAACGGGACGATCTCCGCCGTCTTGTTCGGAGACTCGCTGGAAACCGGCATATCGGCGGCGGCCGTGAGGAGATTGATAAAGAAGCTCGCCCGGCGATGCCGCTCATCCACCGAAGGATGATCGGCGACGATGCGCGCGAGGATCTGGGCCAGTACGAGGGGATAGTCCCAGGGATCGAGTCGCCCCGCCGCGATGTGCGCAGCGGCGGTAGCCTCGACCAGGCACTCGAAGCAGGGGCATTTTCCCGGGTGACCCGCCATTTCAGTCACCGTTCCGAACGACAGGCGGCGATTACGGCGGCCAGGGCTTCTGGACAGGCGGGGGTGGAAAGCCGCCGCGCGGCAGGCACCGCCGCGAGGAGAGAATCGAATGCCGGACTTGCCGCGGCCTCGCCCAGATAGACCACGCCAATACCCCGTGCGATCGCATTTCGGCCAATTTCGAAGCCGCTATATTCACGGCCCGACCGCACCAAGAGGAACACGATCTCCGGCTTGACGGCAAGCAGCGCAAGGCCGGCAGCAAGGCTGCTGGCGACACCGGCGACCATCACATCCAAGGTGGTGAGCAGGCGTCCGAGCCGGCAGGCCGCCAGAACGTCCTCTCCGGCGATGATTGCCGAGAACTGCCTATGGTCTCGCCGATCGATCATGACCCTGCCCGCCTCGTATGAACTCCGATCGAGATTTTCTCGTCGATGCCGATTGGGTAATTTAATCCGTGGTATTATGAGCCGCAAGCCTTGCAATGCCGCGCATGGATATTCGTGCGCAATTTGGCATCGGCTTGCAGCGCCTCCGGCGCGCCCGCGGTCTTTCCCAGGAGGCTCTCGCCGCCGATACGGATATCGACCGTGCCTATGTCGGTCGGCTGGAGCGGGGTGAGGCCAATCCGACTCTGCTGCTTCTCGGGCGCATTGCCGTCCGCCTCGATGTCCCCATCGCCGAGCTTTTGGGCGAAATTCGGCTGGATGTCGAGGGAGCCTTACCCGAGCTCAAGCCGTCGCGCCGGCGCCGTGGCGATCCCGCGCCGTAACGCCGATCAACTATCGGCCGGAGCGCTCCGCCGCAGTTTTGCGAAGGCGCGGTCTGTCGCTATAAAGCGAGCCAGCATCGGTGCCACCAGCTTTGCGGGCTCGATCGCGCCCTGACCACTCTCACGTGCTAGCGCTTGAGCATAGGCGACCAGATCTCGGTGAAGCGCCGCCGACAATTCCACGGTCAGCTTCACCGGTTTGTCGTCTGCGATCGCTCCGAGTTTGAGCTTCGCCATGAGCACCCTCCTCAGCTGCGATACGGTTCGAGGACAAGATCGTGGGTAACCAGCACGCGGACGGGAAAGCCTGGCCGGATCGTGATGGTCGGCTGGACGTTGAGTGACCGGCCGACGACTTGGGCTCCGGTCTGGTTGAAGCTTTGGGAGGCGCCCTGGCGTATCGCCTGCGCCAACGAATTGCCATTACCGCCGCTCGTTCCAGCCTCGGAGCCGACGCTGAGCAGGGTCGACAGGATCGCAGCCTTGAACAGCATGCCCCAATGATTATCGACCTCATCCTCCAGGCCGGCAAACCCCTCGGGATCGGCACCCGGCTGACGCTCCAGGACGATCGAACGCCCGTTCGGCATGATCAGGCGGTTCCAGACCAGCAATGCCCGTGATTGGCCGAAGGCGACCTGAGAATCGTACTGTCCGACCAGGCGCGCGCCCTGCGGGATCAGGAGGATCCTGCCGGTCGGGCTGTCATAGGTATCCTCGGTGACCTGAGCTGTCACCTGCCCGGGAAGGTCGGAGCGCAGCCCCGTAATCAGCGCGGCGGAAATCACGGCGCCCGCCTGCAGCACATAAGGACTTGCCGGCGCATCGACGCGCTCCGGGCTGACCGTTCGGTGGTCGATATTCCCGTTCAGGAAGGCGAGTTTGTGATCCTGCGACGTCAGGTCGGTCGAGCCGGCCACAGCCGACGCGACGGCTCGAACGCCGGCCGGCACCTGACTAGCCGCCGGGGCGATCTGCCCGGCATTGGTCGTCGCGAACAGCTGACTGGTACGCGCCGCCTCCTGTTCTTGGGCGACGCGTTGCTGTTCCGGACTCGGGCCCGCCGCCGGTGTCGGCATGCCGGGGGCCGGGGCGCCGGCAGCGACGATCGGCCGGCCGAGATCGCCGGGCAGTGGCGGCCCGAGCTGGGGAACGGGTTTCGGCAGACCGGTATAGTCGCGCGGCAGGTTGGCCAGGCCATCCGGCGTCGTGCGATTGCTGGTGTTGTAAAGCTCGGACCCGGCGGTCTGATGCTGGGGCCGCAGGGCCAGGAACAAGGCACCGCCGATGCCGACGGCGGCGACGGTGCCAAGGCCGAGGAGAACCTTGCGGGAGAGTCGAGTCACGGGCGCCCGGCTGGGGCGTAGCCGCATTTCCTGCGGCGGCCGATCTCCGCCGGCAGGTCCCGCTGGCTCGTCATGCGGGGCGTCGGTCACGATTGCGGCCTCCCGTCGGTGCGGACGATACGCACCACCTTCTGATTCTCGCCACCGAGCCGAAGCTCGGCCGCGCCGAACAGCCGATCGACGATCATGTGGTTGCTCTGGACCCGGAAATTGACGAGCTGGCCGTCACCTTCGGCGCCGATCACCCAGAGCGGCGGCATCTCGCCCTGGCCGATGCCGGCAGGGAACTCGATGAACACCTGCCTGCCATCGTCGAAGGCCCGCAGCGGCCGCCACGCCGGATCGTCGCCCTCGATGTTGTAGCGGAAGTTCAGCGCGCCGATGTCGATACCGGTCGCGATGGGCGCCGCTACCTGGGCGGCAGCATTCCGTTGGCGCAACGCAATGAGCTGATCCTGCGGATAGGCCCAGGACACCGAGGCCATGTAGGTCTTCTCGGCGGAACGAAGCTCCAGATGATAGGTGCGCCGGTCGGTATTGATGACGAGGTTGGTCGTCAAGTCCGCCCGGGTCGGCTTGACCAGGATATGGACGCGCTTGGTTGGTCCCGTTCCGCTCTCGGTATCGCCGATGATCCAACGCACAGTGTCGCCGGCGGCCACGGGACCGGTTCCGACAAGCTGCTCGCCCGGCTCGAGCGCGATGTCGGTGATCTCGCCGGGTGCCGAATAGATCTGATAGAGCGCCCCGTCCGAGAAGGGATAGACCTGGATGGCGTTGAGATAGCCGGCCCGGGTCAGGGTCAGCGCGTCGCTGATGGTCGGCGGATCGTTGAAGCCGCTGGTGAACTGGCCGAAGATCGTCGAGCCGATGCCGACGATCACGGCCAGCACCAGCACCTTCACACCGGACGAGACCACATTGCCCAGCACCTTCTCGGCGAGGAAGGCGGTGCGGCCGAAGAGGCCAAACGGCACCAGGACGAACCCGGCCAAGGTGGTCAGCTTGAACTCGATCAGGCTGACGAAGAGCTGGATCGCCATGATGAAGAAGCTGATGACGAGGATCAGCCAGGCGATCAGGAGGATCGCAATCTGGATGAAATTGTCGAAGAAGCTGGTGAAGCCCATCAGGCCGGAGATCGAGATGAGAATCGGCTGGCCGGCCGTGATGCCGACCTGGGCGAGCCGCCCGGGCTGAAGGAGCTGCGCCTGGCTCAGCGTCCCGCCGCCGGCCTCAATGCCGAGGCCGGCAAAGGAGTTGTAGATCAGCTGGGCGAGGTTGTTGAAATTGCCGATGATGAAGGCGAAGACGCCGATATAGAGCGTCTTCTTGATCAGCCGCGCGATCACATCCTCGTCCGGCGCCAGCGCCCAGAAGACGCCGGCCAGCGTGATGTCGATGGCGATGAGGACACCCGCCATCCAGCGCACATCGCCCTGCACGAGCCCGAAGCCGGAATCGATGTATCGGGTGAAGATGCCCAGGAAATTGTCGATGACGCCGGTGCCGCCCATCGCCTATTTCTCCTCGGGTTTGGCTGCTGGCTTCTGTCCGGTCGTTGCCGCGTTCGCAGTGTCGTCAGCCGGCCGGTAGGTGAAGAACCGCCGCCGGTTCTCGGCCCAGGCGGCGGCACAGGCGGCATCATCCTTGGCCGCCATGCTGATCGCCTGGCAGCGCGCCAGCTCGCGGGCGAGCGGATCGCTCGTCGCCGAAGGAATGCTGACGGGAGCGGAGGCGCCAGAATCCTCACGCCGGAACTGGAGAGCGGTCGCGACGATCGCCGCTGCCACGGCAGCGAATCCCAGGGCGCGGGCGATGGCCGCGATTTTCAACGGCCGGGCAATCATCAGTGAAACATCTGGACGGAGCCGGGTTGATAGCCGGGGCCGTAGTTGAGGAAGTTGGTGAGCTGCTGCTGCGCCTGCGCCTGGTTCGCGACAGTGCGGGCACCTTCCAAACTCTGGGCCCGAGCGATCGACGCCATGACGGCGGTGAGGTCGGCGAGTTGCTTGGTCTGGAGTGCTGTGAGCTGGTTGCCGGACTGGGCGGCCTGGAGTGCTCCGGTCGCGGATTGGCTCGACGCAATTAGCGCGTTGATCTGCAGGCGCGTGCTGTCGAGATTCTGCACGACGCCGGCCTGCACGCGCATCGCGTCCTGGAACCCCGCGAGCGAATTCTGCCAGCGCGTCTGCGCACCAGCGATAAGCTGTTGCGAGGACGTCGAGCTGGAATAGGCCATGGGATAGGAATGCGTGAAGGCCTGGTCGATCGTGGTGACGCTGTAGGCGATCCGTTGGGCCTGGGCGAGCAGCTGCTGGGTTTGGTTGATCGACTGCATGAGCTGGGCGAGTGCTGAGTACGGCAGGCTCGCGAGGTTCCGAGCCTGGTTGATCAGCATGGTCGCCTGGTTCTCCAGGCTCTGGATCTGGTTGTTGATCTGCTGCAGCTCGCGCGCAGCCGTCAGGACATTCTGCGAGAAATTCGTTGGGTCGTAGACGATCCATTGCGCGTGCGCAGGGACACTCGTGGTGACGAGTGTCAGGACAGCGACGCCGGCGGCGAGCGCCGCGCGGAAACGGCGAATGGTCATTGAGAATCCTCCTGGCTGCGGGTGATGAGCATGTCCGCCGCCCAGTCGAGGCCCTTGCCCCGAAGCCATGCCGCGGCGAAACCATCGCGGCCCTCGGCGGCGATGATCTTGGCGATGGCGGCCTGATCGGCCTTGGAGGACGCGGCGGCAAAGGCGAGCGCCACTTCGGACAGGCCGAGTTCGAACAGGCGGTTGCCGCGACGCGACTGGCAGTAATAGTCGCGCTTCGGGGTCGCCCGGCTGAGGATCTCGATCTGGCGGTCGTTCAGACCAAAGCGGCGGTAGATCGTCGCGATCTGCGGTTCGAGCGCACGCTCATTGGGCAGGAACACGCGGGTCGGGCAGCTCTCGATGATGGCCGGCGCAATGGCGCTGCCGTCGATATCGGCCAAAGACTGGGTGGCGAAGATGACGCTGGCGTTCTTCTTCCGCAGCGTCTTCAGCCATTCGCGCAGCTGGCCGGCGAAGCCGTTGTCGTCGAGGGCGAGCCAGCCCTCGTCGATGATGAGAAGCGTCGGCCGGCCGTCGAGCCGGTCCTGGATGCGATGGAAGAGATAGGAGAGGACCGCGGGTGCGGCGCCGGCGCCGATCAGCCCTTCGGTCTCGAAAGCCTGGATCTCGGCCTCGCCAAGCCGTTCGGCTTCCGCGTCGAGCAAGCGCCCCCAGGGACCGCCGACAGTGTAGGGCTGCAAGGCCTGCTTCAGCGCATTCGACTGCAACAGAACCGAGAGGCCAGTAATCGTCCGCTCCGTGACCGGAACCAGAGATGCTCGTGCCATTCGAGTTCGGCGACTTCCTCGGCGTGAAGGATCGGGTCGTTCGGGCAGTGTTTTGCCGCGCGCTCGGTCCACTCTTTCGGCAGCTTCGGTGTCGCCGCTGGAGCCGGTCCGGTGTCGGGGATGACGCTGACCGTGACCGGCTCGATGCCGAATTGGATCGCCGTGGACGTGTTCAGCACTGCTGCGTCCATGATGGCGGTGAAGAGCGCATGGCGTGCGGCAGTGAAGGATTGAAACTGCTCGGTGCTGATCGTGGTCATGATGGATCTCCTGCACTGTGAAGCTGGCCGGCCCTGGACGAACCAGAGCCGGCGAGGGTTCGGATCTACGCTGCGAGGGCGCTTTCGATGCAGCTCCACTGCTCGAAGAGCGCGTCCGCCATTGCGCTGTTGCCGCTATCGACGGCGTCGATTTCCTCGAGTTCGAGGTCGTGCTGGAGTTCGTGCAGCTGACGGATGGCGGCTTGGCGCTCTGCCTTCGTGAGGCGTGCGTCCTGCAACTCGGCA
>Ga0181519_10001354_pt1 | contig 21590 bp, 16 predicted proteins | sample PEATcosm2014_Bin_26_FD_121102 | JGI IMG/M metagenome (GOLD analysis project Ga0181519, IMG submission 121102) | Peatland microbial communities from MTU Mesocosm Facility, Houghton, MI, USA - PEATcosm2014_Bin02_10_metaG | ecosystem: Environmental > Terrestrial > Soil > Wetlands > Peat | place...
CCCTGGAAGCCGATCACCTTGGCGCGTGCCATCAGGATCGCCAGCAAGGGGTCCTCGCCCGACCCTTCGGCCGTGCGCCCCCAGCGCGGATCGCGCGAAACATCGAGCATCGGCGCGAAGGTCATCGCCAGGCCGTCGGCCGCGCCCTCGCGCGCGGCCTCGCGCGCCGTGAGCTCCCAGCTTGCGGGGTCGAACAGCGCCGCCTCGGCCAGCGGAATGGGGAACAAGGTGCTGTGGCCGTGGATGATGTCCAGGCCGATGAGCAGGGGGATGCCCAGGCGCGATTCCTCCACCGCCAGGCGCTGCATTTCGTGGACCGGCCCTGGCCCCACCATGTTGAGCAGGTTGCCGATCGTTCCTGCGCGAATCGCCTCGGTGGAATCGCCGGCGATGACCGGCCCGGTCACCGTATAGCTCGATGCGGTCATGGTGAGCTGGCCCAGCTTCTCGGCCAGCGTCATCTCGCCCAGCAGTTTGTCGATGCGCCCCATCCCCACCCATCCTTTTTGATTGTTCGCCGTTGCCGCGCCCTTTGCCCCCCCTCTCCCGCTCCGCGGGAGAGGGCCGGGGTGAGGGTCCGCGCATTACTGCCGTATCGGCAAATCGATATGACTCTCGCCGTACCAGCGGATCTCCAGCGGCGGCCCCGCGCTCTCCACGTATTCGTCGCGCACATTGCGCCCCGTGCCCAGGTTTATCTCCTGGTCGATCCGCTTGTTCACGCCCAACACCAGTACGAGCCGGCTGCCCGCCTGGATCATACGGCCGGCGAGCCGCTCGCTCGTCAGGTCCAGTTGCTGGCGCTGGCCCGCGCGCAGCAGGTGACGATGGCTGCGATCGCCCACATTGCTGGCGCGAAACGCATAGGGCGGTCCGAACAGGCGCAGGTACTGGCCGTCGGAAAGCCTCTCGTAGAGCGCCATGGTGAGGTCGACATCGCGCTTGTTGATGAGGAAGTCCAGGTGGGCCGAGAACGCTCCGGCCAACTCCTCGGACTGGGGCAGCGGGTCGCTGACGAATACCAGGTCGTTGCGCACGGTCAGCCGCGGGCTCAATATCGGGCCCAGGGCATCGCGCACGGCCGCGCTGTCGGCGTCGCTCCGGTCGGCAAGGTCCACCCGCTGGTGCACGAAGCCGCCCTCGGCCCCCTGGCTGAGCGAGAGGCGGTGCGTGTCGCCGCTGGCCGCGCGGTCGAGGAAAAAACGCTGCCGCGCGTTGGCCATGCCAACGATGGAGGGTGCGTGGCGCCAGGTGTCGGCGCCCATCACCTGGTAGTTGACGCGGTCCTGGAGCAGGGCCGGCCGGGCGCCGCCGCGCAGGACGAAATCGAACCATTGGTAGCGCAGTTCGCGCAGGGCGATGTCCGCGGAGGGGTCCAGGGGCGTCGCGGGCGGCGATTCGGGCGCCTCGCGCTGGATCGCGCCTTCGGCGTACGGGCCGATCAGCAAGGTGTGGTCGGCGTGCGGGTCGTAATAGCTGTGCTCCTGGAAGTAATACAAGGCGCCGATCTGCGCCGGCGCGTAATAGCCGGTGATCGACAGCACGGGCATGTCCACGTGGGCGAACTGCTCGCGGTACGGTATGAGCGCCTGCCAGAACGCGTCGTAGCCCGGATGGTCGAGCCAGCGGTGGAAGGTCGGGCTCGGGTGGCCGTAGAAGCCGTCGAGGTCGCCGCTGGGATCGCCATTGACATACCACGTGCGGTACAGCGCCTGCCACTTGGCCTCCTCGTCGCGTCCGCCGCCACCGGCCGGCCGGCCCAGGGTCATGAGCCAGCGGTAGGCGGTGTTCTGGAAGATGCTCCCGGCCATCGGAAAATCGATGCCGGGCGCCATGGCGTCGGCCCCGGCGATGGCCTTGAGCGCCGGCGGCGCGCGCTTGGCCGCGGCCCACGCCGCATAGGCGCTGTAGCCGTCGCCGTACATGGCCACGCGTCCGTCGCTCCAGCTCTGGTGCGCGATCCAGGCGATCACCGCCTCGGCATCACCGCCCTCGTGCTCGAAGGGGATCACGGCCGCCGGCGTGCGGCCGCGCGCCGTTGCCACCACCCCCACGTAGCCGTGCGCCGCGCATTCGCGCGCGAAGTTGCGCGGCCCGATGCCGATGGTGAATTCCAGCAGGGTCGGGCGGGCCTGGGCGGCGGCACGCGGCCGCACCACCAGGGCCGAAATGCGCGCGCCGTCCGGGGTCGGAATCAGCGCCTTGTCGTCCGTGATGTAGCGGCGGCTGTCGTCCTCGGCGCCCAGCGCCTCCAGCAGGCCGCCGAAACGGCGGTAGGCCTCGTAGGTGAAATAGTTCCAGACGAGCTCGACGGCATCGCCCATCGGCATGCCGGCCCGCGCCCGCCGCTGGTCGAAGGCGCCCTGCACGGCTGCCTCGAGCGAGGACACCGCGACCGCGGGCAGCCCCGTCACCGCATAGGCCTCCTGGTCGCTCAGGTGGGAGACGACGTCGCGATAGGTCTGCGTGAACGCCTGCTCGAAGCTGGCGTGGTCGTGCGCCTCGACGACGCGCGCATGCACGTAGATGTCGAGCAGCGTGGCCGCGTACGCGGGCACCAGGCTGTCGGCCACCTGGCGGCGCTTGGCGAGCGACTGCCGGGTCGCATCGGCCGCCGCGAAATCGCCCGCCACGAGCTGCAGCGCCGAGAGGCGCGCCAGGTAGCGTTCGACGCTTTTTTCCTGGTACACCGGCAGCAGGCGCTGCGCCAGGTCGCGCATCGCATCGGCCGCGTGCTCCTCGCGGGCGCTGGCCGGCGGATGGAACTCGATCTCCTGGGCGCGTGCGGCGCGCGGCATCAGGCCCGGCACGAGGAACAGGGCCACGGACGCCACGGCGCACCAGGCCGCGCGCAGCCGTGCCCAGCGACGTCGCGCGCGGACGTCGCCCGCGGCGGCCTGGGCGGCCATCGCCATCATGGCGCCGCTCCCGCCGCGGGAGCGGCCTTCACCAGGTGCAGCACGCGCGAGAACAGCGGGTCGTGCGCCTGCGCCGCGCGCCCGATGTGGATCACGCCGGTCTTGTGCAGTTCGTGCGTGAAGACCGCCACCACGCGCGCCAGGGTCTCGTCGTCGAGCGAGCCGAAGATGTCGTCGATGAGCACCCAGGGCGGCGCCTGCAGCGCGATGCGTGCAAAGACCAGGCTCAACTGCTCGTCCTGGTTGAGCTCCCGGTCCCAGCGCAGGGCCAGGTCGAGCATGGGCGCCAGCCGCTCGAGGCCCAGCCGGGCCAGGGCGCTGGCGAATTGGGCCTGCTCGAAGACCTCCACCGGCTGCGGATAGGCCAGCACCTCGCGCAGCGTGCCGCGCGGCAGGTAGGGCGTGCCGCGCGGGATGCACAGCACGGCCTCGCCGCCCGGCGCCAGGATGCGGCCGCTGCCCCAGGGCCACAGGCCGGCCAGCGCGCGGAACAGCTGGGCCTTGGCGGTGCCGGGCGCGCCGACGATGAGCACGCGCTCGCCCGCATGCACGACGACGTCGGTTTCCTCCAGGACGTCCAGGCCGGTTCGCGAAACGATCTGCAGGCCCTGGATCGCCAGCGCGCCGGGTTCGCCGGTCTCGTAGGTGATCTGGCTGTCGAACTCCGGGACCACGCCGGCCGTGTTGAGGGCATGGCGGAAATTGGCCACCCGCAGCAAGGTGGCGCGCCAGTCGGCGATCACGCTGAAGTTGTCGACGAACCAGCGCAGCGAGGATTGCGCCTGCGTGAATGCCGCCGCGGCCATCATCAGGCCGCCGAAGGAGATCTTGCCCGTGAAATACAAGGGCGCCGCCACCAGGATCGGGGCCACCGTCGTGATCCACCCGAAACCGGCCGTGATCCAGGTGAGATTGGTCAGCCCCGCGACCAGGCGCACGGTTGCGGCCAGGACATCGGCCAGGTCGATTTCCACGCGCCGCCGCTCGTCGGCCTCGCCGGCGGCCAGCGAGATGCCGTCGAGGTGCTCGTTGATCCGCACCAGGGAGAAGCGCAGGTCGGCCTCGCGCGCATAGCGCTCGGCGTTGCGTCCTATGAGGCTATGGCCCACCCAGTAGCTGAGCAGGGAGCCGACCCCGGCGTAGGCAATGGCGGCCCACAGCATGAAGCCGGGAATCGGGTGGTCCTGGTCGCCGATGCGGACGGTGAAATCCTGCGACAGCACCCAGAGCACGCTGGCGAAGGTCACCAGCAGGATGGTCGCCTGGAGCAGGCCCGTGCCCAGGTCGGCGGACAGCTCGCAGAGCTTGCGCGCATCCTCGTGCATGCGCTGGTCGGGGTTGACCCCGATGGAGCCGGCGTTGGCCAGCCAGAACGCGCGGCGCGGCTGCATCCAGCCCTGCAACAGGTCCTGCACGAGGCCCTCGCGCAACTTTATCTTCAGCGACTCGACGATCCAGCGCTGGGCCACGTTGAGGACGAGCAGCGTGCCGGCAATCACGCAGAACATGCCCAGCTGCAGCAGGAATCCGGGCAGGTCGCGCCGCGACAGCGCGTCGTAGAACGGCTTGTTCCAGCTGTTGAGCCGGATCTGCCAGTACGCCGTGGCCGCGATCACGACGAAAATCCCGATGGCCAGCACGACGATCGCCTTGCCGGCGCGCGATGCCAGCAGGGCCCGGGTCAGCATCCGTACCTGGGCGATCAGCCCGGAGGCCGATGCGTCGTCGGCCTCGGAGGCCTCGGCAACCGCATCGCCTATCCGGCGGTTCATCCGCAGGGGCAGGTGCTCGATGCTCGCCACGGCAGCGGTCCCCCGCCCCTCATGCCGCGGCGGCCGCAGCGGCCGCCGCGCGCCGCCGCGCCGCGGCGCAGGTGAGGAACGCCGCATAGCTCCACGCCAGGTGGCGCGCCGAGGTCTGCTCCCCGGTGCGCTGGTCGAACTGCTCCGACAGGTCGCCATTGCCGGGCGTGTGCGCGCGCACCGTTTCGAGGTAGGCCTCGCCGCGCGCCGTCCAGGTCCGCGGCGCCGTGCTGCGCAGCGCGGCGCGGAAACAGAACTCCGCGGCGCCGAGCGTGGAAAAGTAATAGGCGCCGCCGGAGTAATAGACGTCGCCCGCATAGCGGCCCATGGCGGGGGCGCGCTGGGCCGGCCGCCCGCGATTGATGGCGTATTGGGCGTCGAACACGGCGTCGAGCCGCGCCAGGCTGGCGTGCAGGCGCGGATCGCCCGGGCCATGGCGCGGGCCGCCGCCGGCCGGGGCCTCGTCCCGCGCCGGGCCCGGCGCATCCGCAGCGGCCGGGGCGACGGCCGCGAGGTCGTCGTCGGAATGGATCGCCGCCAGGATCACGGCGATGTCGAGTTCCTTGGCCGAGCGCGTGCCGTCGGCCAGGACCCGCGAGCGGTAGTGCCCCTGCTCCTCCAGCCAGTAGCCGTCGAGCAGGCGCAGGATGCGCCCGGCTTCGGCGCGCAGCGCGTTCGCCGAGTCCGCATCGCCGTGCGCGGCCCGCCAGGCGGCGCCCGCTTCGAGCGCAGCGGCCGACATCCGCAGCGTGTAGTAGTGCAGGCCGGACTCCTCTTCCCAGATGTCGAACGAGGGGGTGTTCCAGCGCGCCCGCGTGAAGGCGAGATCGTCGTGCACCAGGGCCGCGATCCGCTCGCCCAGGGCGCCGTCCCGCGCCGCGCTGGCCGCGGGTTCGCGCAGCCAGCGCAGCAGGGCCAGGGCGCGCAGGGGCGGCCCGTCGTGCTGGGGCCGTGTCCAGCGCGAGATGTCGAGCGTGCCGTCGGGATTCACCCGCGTATCGGCCGCCACGGCGTCGCCGTTTACCGTGGCCAGTTCGGCCGGGCTGCGCAGGTACTGGGTGAAATCGGGCCGCACCCGGTCGCGCCAGGACGATGCCGCGTTCAGGGCGCGACCGTCCAGGCCCTGGAGCGCGCGGCTGAAATCGACGAAATCGGCCAGGTGCGTCAACGCCGCCTCGCCCAGGCGGCCCTCGGCGTGCAGCAGGCGCAGCGCATCGACCACCACGGCGGAGTCGCGGTACCAGTGGAAGAAATAATCCGGGTCCGGGTCGTAGGCCGCGAGCACCGGCGAGGCGACGATCGCGCCGCGCCGCGCCTGCACCGTCTGGCCGAAGCCGGGGCGCGCCTTGACGAGGTCGACCGGCGACACGCTCATGAGCATGCCGGCGATCGAGCGGCGCTCCTGGCGCGCGATCCAGTCCTCGAGCGCTTCCATCAGCCCGGCCCCGGGGCCTCGAGCCACGGACTGCGGAATTCGAGGCGGCGCAGCCCGGCCTGCACCTCGGGGACGCTCATGAACAGCTTCCACAGCAGGCCGCTGCGGTGGTTCTCCATCATGACCACGATCGGCCCCTGGTCGATGGCCAGGTAGGTCTGCGCGTACCAGTCGAGCCGCTCGCAGAAGGCATCGGCGAAGCCGTAGCGGCCCCAGATCCGGTCGCCCAGGTGCGTCAGGAAATGCCGGATCACCGGCAAGACCTCGGCGGGCGCATACGGCAGGCTTGCCAGCGCGGCGGTGGGCGAAATGGTGCCATTGTCGTTGTCGGGTGCGTGCGCGGCGTAGCCGGCCGGGTCGTCGCTGGCGGTGAGTCCCCAGCAGGCCGGCCCATAGCCCGCGAAGCCGTGCGGATTGGCGATGCAATGGGCCCGGTTGATCTGCACATGCCGGCGATTGAGTTCCCAGTAGTCGGCATAGCGGTCGCGCAGGCCCCGCGGGTCCAGCCCGCAGAACGAATAGTGGGCGAAGAACAGCGGGCCGCCGAATGGCATGCCCAGGGGCAGTTCGATGTCGTAATACGCCTTGCCGTTGAGGAAATCGCGCCCTGCGGCAAAGCCGCGATGATAGGCCTGCGGGTCGACCGGGTAGCGCGGCGAGGCCGCGGCGAGCAGGTAGGTGATCAGGCATTCGTTCCAGCCGTGGATCTCGTGGTCCATGGCCCAGCCGTTGTCCGCGCTCCAATGCCAGTAGAGCAGCTTGCGGCCGCCCTGGGTGTACCAGTTCCACTCCACGCCTTCCCAGATCTCGGTGATGCGGCCCCGCAGCGCCCGCTCCTCGGGCGTATCGCCGGCGAAATACTGGCGCACGCACAGCAGGCCCATGCACAGGAACGAGGTCTCGACGAGGTCGCCGCCGTCATCCTTGCGGCTGAAAGGGATCGTCGCGCCGCTTGCGCCGTCGAGAAAGTGCGGGAAGGCGCCGTGGAAACAGCGCGCCCGCATCAGCAGATCGAGCATGCGCCCCAGGCGCTCGAGCGCCGCGGCGCGCGTGACCCAGCCGCGCTCCACGGCCACCAGCAGCGCCATCACGCCGAAGCCCGATCCGCCCGTGGCCACGAGGTCATCGACCGGCGCCGGATGGGTGGTGCGGCGGTCCGGCGCAAGGCCGCTGGCCGGGTGCGCGCCCTCCCAGAAGAAACGAAAGGTCTGGCGCGCCACCTGCTCGAGCAGGTCCACGTCGGGCAGTGCGGCCAGGGCGGCCGCTGCGAGCGGGGTCGGTTCCATCTCGGACACGGGGGGGTCTCCTGGCTGCTCGAGCGGCGAGCGGGCAAGTTGACGGGGGCGGCGGGGGCCGGGCCCAGGCAACAGGCCGATCCTAGCCGCTTATGGATCGGACTTGCGCGGGGAGTCGCCGGTAAAAACGCACCAATTTGCGCCGCAGGGCAGGGTGGCGGGGCATGCCCTGCTACTGCTCGTTTTTTTTTCGGCGCGATGCGCCGCACCGGCAACGCTTGTGCAAAATGCGCCCTGCCGCGCAACCTGGGGTGCAGATTTGGTCTTCAATTCGCTGACATTTGCCGCGTTCTTCGCGATCATCCTGCTCCTGCATTCCCTGCCCCTGCCCTGGAAAGCACGCAAGGTAAACCTCCTCCTCGCCAGCTACGTCTTCTACGCGGCCTGGAACCCGCCCTTCGTGGTGCTGCTCTGGATCTCCACCATCGTCGACTGGTATGCCGCGCAGGGCCTCGTGCATGCGCAGCGCCAGGCCGCGCGGCGCGCCTGGATGCTGCTCTCCGTCGTGGCCAACCTGGGGATGCTGGGCTACTTCAAGTACGGCGGTTTCCTGCTGGGCAACTTCACCGCACTCATGGCCGCCCTGGGCCTGCACTACGAGGCGCCGGCCCTCGACATCGTGCTGCCCGTGGGGATCTCGTTCTACACCTTCGCCACCATGTCCTACACGCTCGACATCTACCTGCGGCGCGCCGAACCGGCCCGCAATTTCCTCGATTACGCCCTGTTCGTCACGTTCTTTCCGCATCTGGTCGCCGGCCCGATCATGCGCCCCACCGAGCTCGTGCCGCAGTTCGAGCAGCCGCGCCGCGCCACCGCGAACCAGATCGGCTTTGGCCTCGCGCTGATGACCCTGGGCCTGTTCGACAAGGTCGTGCTGGCCGACGCCTATCTCGCGCCCGTGGCCGATCGCGTCTACGGCGGCGGCGCGCCGCCGGGGCTGCTCGACGCCTGGATGGGTACCCTGGCCTTCAGCGGGCAGATCTTCTGCGATTTCGCGGGGTATTCGACCACGGCCATCGGCGCCGCCTTGTGCCTGGGATTCGCCATGCCCGACAACTTCCGCTTCCCCTATGCGGCGGTTGGCTTCTCCGACTTCTGGCGCCGCTGGCACATCACGCTCTCGGCCTGGCTGCGTGACTATGTGTACATCCCCCTGGGCGGCAACCGCCATGGTCCGGCGCGAACCACCTTCGCCCTGATGGGCACGATGCTGCTGGGCGGCCTGTGGCACGGCGCCAACTGGACCTTCGTCGTCTGGGGCGCCTTGCACGGAACCTACCTGTGCGTGGAGCGCGTGCTGCGCGCCGGATTGCGCGCGCGATTTGCCGCCTACCGTCCCGGTCCCCTGGCCGTGCTCGGCCTCGGCGTCCTCACGTACCTGCTCATAAATCTCACCTGGGTTTTCTTCCGGGCGCGCGACTTCACGAAGGCGTGGACCGTGCTGCGCGGCATGCTCGGCGCCAATGGCGGCGCAGAGCCCCTGCTCGACACGTTCCAGCTGCTCTCGGCGGGCCTGATCGTCGCCGCGATACTCGGCGTGCACATCCTCATGCGCCGGCGCACGCTCGAGAGCGTGGTGGCCGCCGTTCCGGCCTGGCTGGTGGCCCCCGTCTGGGCGCTGCTGGCCTTCGCGATCGTCATCTCCCAAGGGGCGGGCAATGCCTTCATCTACTTCCAGTTTTGAACGCCTGACGGCTGCGGACCGGCCGGGCATCGCCCAGCCCGTTCCCGAGCGGCCCGTTCCGGCCAAATCCTGGGCCGGCCTCCTGCTGCTGGCGGCGGCGGGCGCGGCACTGCTGGTGGGTCTGTGGGAAAAGCACTGGCGCGATTACGGCACCGAACCCAGTTACGTCAACAGCAAGGGCTTGTGGGCGATCCAGCGCCGTCGCATCGACGCCGGCGAGGGCGATGCCACGGTGCTGCTGGGCGCGTCGCGGGTGCTGTTCGATGTCGACCTCGACACTTGGGAGCGCCTGTCCGGCCGCCGGCCCATACAGCTGGCGCTCGAGGGCACCTCGCCGATGGCGTTTCTCGAGGACCTCGCCGATGATCCGAAATTCACCGGCCGCGTGCTCGTGGGTGTCGCCCCCGACGTGTTCTTCTCCGGCTTCATGTACAACGGCAAGGCGCTCGACTACTTCCGTCGTGAAAGCCCCTCGCAGCGGGCCGGGCAGTGGCTGTCGATGCACGTTCTCGAACCCGACCTGACCTTCCTCGACAGCGACTTCGCCCTTGCCACGGTGCTCCACCGCCAGGCCTGGCCGCTGCGCCCCGGCATGACGGCCAACACGCGGGTACGCAAGCTCTCGATCCACGCGGCCGACCGCAACACGCACATGTGGCGGAAGGTGGAGACCGATCCGGATTACCAGCACATGGCCCAGCAGATCTGGATCGAGGACTCTGACCCGCCCGATGCCAAGGCGCGCGCCGAGATGGACGCAACGGCGCAAAAACAGGTCGATCGCGCCATTGCCGCCGTGGCCAAGCTGCGCGCGCGCCATGTCCCTGTCGTGTTCGTGCGCCTGCCCAGCGGAGGGCAGTACCTGCCCATCGAGAACCGCGATTTCCCCCGCGCCGCCACCTGGGACGTATTGCTGGCGCGCACGGGCGCGCCCGGGATCCATTTCGAGGATACCCCCGAGCTGCAGGGCTATTGGCTGCCCGAATGGTCGCACCTGGCCACCCGCGAGCGGCCCCGCTTCACCGAGGCGCTCTACGGCATCATCGCCCGCAACGGCTGGCTGGCCCCGCCGCACTAGAATGGGCGATGGCATCGGCAGCGATACCGGCAAGGGACTTCGGGGCCTTCGATTACGTCATCGCCGGCGGCGGCACGGCGGGCTGCGTGCTGGCCAACCGCCTCTCGGCCGATCCGAATGTCAGCGTGCTGCTGCTCGAGGCCGGCGGCGAGGACGACTGGATCTGGATCCACATCCCCATCGGGTATCTCAAGTGCATCGGCAACCCGCGCACCGACTGGTGCTACCGCACCGAGGCCGAGCCCGGGCTTAACGGCCGCTCCATCGCCTACGCCCGCGGCAAGGTGCTGGGCGGCTGCTCCTCGATCAACGGCATGCTCTACCTGCGCGGCCAGGCCGGCGACTACGACCACTGGGCCCGGGTGACGGGCGATGCGCGCTGGAACTGGGCGCAGGTGCTGCCGGTGTTTCGCCACAGCGAGGATTTCTGGCGCGGCGCCGACGAGGCCCATGGCAGCGGCGGCGAATGGCGCGTGGAAAAGCAGCGCCTGCGCTGGGACATCCTCGACCGCTATGTCGAAGCGGCCAACCAGGCCGGCATTCCGCTGTGTGCGGACTACAACCGCGGCGACAACTTCGGCATCGGCCACTTCGAGGTCAACCAGAAGAAAGGCCTGCGCTGGAACGCCGCCAAGGCCTTCCTGCGCCCGGTGCGCCGGCGCGCCAATCTCACCGTGCTCACGCGCGCGCTGATCGATACCGTGGTGCTCGAGTCGGGTGAAGCCCGCGGCGTGGAGTTCGTGCGCGATGGCGTGCGCTGCCGGGCCCAGGCGCGCGCCGAGACCCTGCTTACGGCGGGCGCCATTGGCTCGCCGGCGATCCTGCAGCGCTCGGGCCTGGGGCCGGGCGCCCTGCTGCAGCAATGCGGCATCCCGGTGGCGCGCGAGCTGCCCGGCGTCGGCGCCAATCTGCAGGACCACCTCCAGTTGCGCATGATCTTCAAGGTGCGCGGCATCGTCACGCTCAACCAGCAGGCCGCGAGCCTCTGGGGCAAGGCGCGCATGGGCATCGAATACGCCCTCTTTCGCACCGGGCCGCTGTCGATGGCGCCCAGCCAGCTCGGCGGGTTCTTCCGCTCCTCGCCCGAGGTGGCCACGCCGGATCTCGAGTTCCACGTGCAACCCCTGTCGCTGGACAAGTTCGGCGATCCCCTGCACGACTTCCCGGCGTTCACCGCGAGCGTCTGCCACCTGCGGCCGACATCGCGCGGCCGCGTCGACATCCGCGGCCGCGATCCGGCGGCGCCGCCGCGCATCGCGCCGGCGTATCTTTCCACGGAGGCGGACCGCGCCGTGGCCGCGCGCGCCCTGCGCCAGACCCGCGCGGTGGTGGCCCAGCCGGCCCTGGCGCCCTACCACCCGGAGGAATACCTGCCGGGCATCGGGGCCCAGACCGATGCGGAGCTCGCCCGCGCCGCCGGCGATATCGGCGCCACCATCTTTCATCCGGTGGGCACCTGCGCGATGGGGGGGCCGGGCGATCCGGCCGCCGTTACCGATGCCGAACTGCGCGTTCGCGGCATCGGGCGCCTGCGGGTGATCGACGCCTCGGTGATGCCCACCATCACCTCGGGCAACACCAATGCGCCCACGATCATGATCGCGGAGCGGGGCGCGCGCCTCGTCCGCGAGGCCCGCCGCGACGCCTGAACGGGCGCGGGCATCACGCCGCCGCGCGCCTACCCCTGTCGTGCCGCGAATGCCTCGAGGAAATCGCAGAGCCCGGCAACGGCCGGCAGCCCGACGGCGTTGTACAGCGAGGCCCGGATGCCCCCGATGGCGCGGTGTCCGGCGAGCCCGGAAAACCCGGCTTCGCCCGCCTCCTGCAGGAAGCGGGCATTGCACCCGTCGTCGCGGAAGCGGAAGCACACATTCATCCGCGAACGGTGTGCGGGAAGGGCGTGCACCTCGACCACATCGGCGAGCCGGTCCAGGCTGGCGTACAGGAGGTCGGCCTTGGCGGCATTGACCCGCGCCATCTGCGCGACGCCGCCCACGCTGTCGCGCACCCAGCGCAGCACGAGGTTCATGACGTAGATCCCGAAGACGGGCGGCGTGTTGTAGTTGGAGTTGTGCCGCAGGTGGGTGCGATAGTCGAGCATGGGCGGCAGGCCCCGGGGCACGCGCTCGAGCAGGCCGCGTTCGACCAGGCATACCGTGACGCCGGCCGGCCCGAGGTTCTTCTGGGCGTGCGCGTAGATGAGATCGTGGCGGCGGACGTCGATCGGCTGCGAGAGGAAATCCGAGGACATGTCGGCGATGAGCGCCACGCCGTCGATGGCGGGCGGGTGCCGGAATTGCAGGCCCTCGACGGTCTCGTTGGAAACGTAGTGCAGGTAGGGCGTTGCCGGCGCCAGGTCCAGGTCGGCCGCGCCGGGCAGGGTGCGATAGCCGCTGGCGGCGCCATCCCAGGCGATGTGCACGGGCCGCACGCAGGCCGCCTCGGCGATCGCCTTGGCGCTCCAGTAGCCCGATTGCACGTGGGAGGCCGGCGGGCCCGAAACAGGCGCGAAGTTCATCGGGATCATCGAGAACTGCAGGCTGCTTCCGCCCTGGAGAAAGAGCACGCCATAGGCGTCCGGGATCGACAGCAGATCGCGCAGCGTGCCCTCGGCTTCGGCCAGCAGCGCCTCGAACCAGTCGCTGCGGTGGCTCATGCCCAGCACGGACAGCCCGGTATCGGGCAAGGCGATGATCGCCTCCTGGGTCTGGCGCAGCACGTCGGCGGGCAAGGCTCCCGGGCCCCCGGAAAAGTTCAGGGCGTTGGCGGACAAGGCCGGGCCCGCGGCGGGCGCGGGGCGGGTTGCCCGCGATGCGCTGGCAGGAGCGCGCGGCGCTGCCCGGGCCAGCAGCATGCGCCGGACCGCTGCCTCGATGCGGTCCACGGCGGCGTGGCGGTATTCCCAGCGCGCATCCGCATCGGGGTGGTAGACGACCATGGTCGCATTGGCCTCGAAGACCACGACGGCGCCGTCGCGGCCCAGGGTGAAGTCGACCCCCGCGTAGTCCAGGCCGAGGGCCGCCTGGACGCGCCGCAGCGCCGCCATGGCGCGCTCCCCCAGGACCGCCGGCATGTCGTCGAGGAAAGCCTTCTCCTCGGCGCGATGCTGCGGGTTCTGCGCCATGTCGGCGCTGAAATAGTGGACCTTCCAGTTGCGCGAAATGGCCAGGTGCAGGGGGTAGAGCTCGCCATCGATCATCATCACGCGATACTTGCGCGTCCACCCCTGCGCGTCGCGCGTGTCGATGAATGCCATGGCGATCAGTTCGTCGCCGGGCAGGGCGGCCAGGGCCGCGGCAATTTCGGCGCCATTGGCTACGCGCACGAAATGCTCCCCGGTGTGAAAACCGGGCGAGCGCAGCAGCAGCGGGAATTCCAGGCCGTGGCGCGCCAGGAGGGCAGGGGCGCCATCGGCCTGCAAGGCGGCGCGCGGCAGCGTGGCGGCGCACGGGGTGAGGACCCCGTCGAGGGATGCGAGGCGCTGCGCATTGGCCACGCGCCCGGTCGCGGCCACCCGGGCGGGATGGTTGATCACCGGCGCACCCGTGCGCGCAAGGAAGGACTGCGCCGCGCCCACCGCTGCGGCTGCGGCATCGACATCGCCGATGGCGTTGAACACGAGGCGATGCTCGGGCAAGGGCTCCTGCGGGTTCGTGAACTCGGGGGCCACGATCCACGTCTGGAAGGTGCGATCGTCGAGAAAGCGTTCCACCGGGGCGTTGGCGCCATGGGTCGACACGAGCAGCAGCACCGGCACGGGGGCGGCCTCGCCGCGGTACGGCCGGGCAATGAAGGCGCGGCCTTCGAATCCGCGGCGCCGGTGCAAGGCGGCGCCGCGCTCGTCGCCCAGGCGCGCCAGCACGAAAGACATGCCGGCATGGGCGCGCGGATCGCCCGGCGCGATCTCCAGGGCCTTTTCGTATCGGGCGCGGGCGGCCGTCAGCGCGTCGGCCTCGTACAGCAGCGTGCCCAGGTTCACCTGGCTGACGAGGTCGTCCGGGTATTTTTCCACCGCGCGCTCGAGCAGCAGCCGGGCCGCGCTGCGCAGGCGCTCGGCCGCCAGCAGTTGCGCGAGATTGCGCAGCGTGCCCAGGTGGTCGGCATCGATGCGCAGCGCTTCCAGGTAGGCGGCCCGCGCATCGTGCGTGCGGCCCAGGGCGAAGAGCGCATTGCCGTAGCGGAACTTCAGCTCGGCGGACTGCGGCGCGCCATCGAGGCCGAGCTCCAGACGGTAGAGCTCCTGCTCCAGGGCAAGGCGCGGCGCCCAGGCGCCAGCGACATCGCCGGGCTCGGCCAGGGGGGGCGACGGTTCGGGGCGTGCTGCTTCCAGATGGGTTTCCTCGCGGCGCTGCGGACGGGCGCGCGTGCGAATTCTCGCCGCACAAGCATCATTGCAGGCGCGCTGCGATATGACAAATGGAATCGCCGCGCGGCCCCCGCCGCCGTCTGTGTCATTTGTCATGTTCGCTGGCGGGGCCTGCAACAGCCCGAGAAAGCGCGCGGTTCAATATCGTCGCCTCCACCAGAAATTCCCGGATCGGCGCAGGAGCCGAATCATGAACAAGAGCATCCGAAACATCGTGGGCGTCGTCTTCGTGGCGGGCGCTGCGGCATTGGCGGCCGATTACGGCGTGGCCGCGCTCCTCGCGCCGGCCCTGGCGCAGGCCGACGCTCTCGAGCTCACCCGCGAGCCGCAGGCCGAGCCGTGTCCGGCCCCCGCGCGCGATCCCGACACCGCGCGGGCGGATGCGGCCGGCGGTGCGCGGGCCGTGGCCGACCGGCCCTCGCCCGAAAGCACGGGCCAGGGGGCCGCCACGCCGCAGGCGCGCCTGCAGTGGGCCGTGTCGTGCGAACCGGCGGCCTACTGCGCGCCGGAGCGCGGCGTCCTGCCGGCGCGCAGGGCCGGGGCGCGAGGCGGCCTGCACGCGTACTTCTAGCGCGCCTTCAATACAGGGTTTCGACGTCGCTCGCGAATCGATAGCCGGCGCCGCGCTCGGTGACGATCAGCAGCGGCTTGGCCGAGTCGGGTTCGATCTTGAGGCGCAGGCGGCGTATCTGCACGTCGATGGTCCGGTCGTAGACCTCGGCTTCGTGCAGCCGCGACATCGACAGCAGCTGATCGCGCGAGAGCACGCGCTGCGGCGCCCGGCAAAAGGCGCTGAGCAGGCTGAACTCGCCGTTGGAGAGCTCCAGCGGATCGCCCTGGGGCGAACGCAGGCGGCGCGTGCGCAGGTTCAGTTCCCAACCGGCGAAGCGGAAGGCCCGCCGGGTGTTGTCGCGCTCCGGAAGGGTTGCCTGTACCTGGTAGCGGCGCAGCACGGCGCGCACCCGGGCGAGCAGTTCGCGCGGGCTGAAGGGCTTGGTGACATAGTCGTCGGCGCCGAGCTCCAGGCCCATGACGCGGTCGGCCTCCTCGCTGCGGCCGGTGAGCAGTACGATGGGAACGGACGCGCGCTCGCGCGTGGCGCGGGCCAGCTGCATGCCGTCTTCGCCGCGCAGCTTCAGGTCGAGTATCACGAGGTCGATGGACTCGCGGTCCATCACCTGGAACAGCTCCTTGCCCGAGGCGCCGGTGGTCACCCGCATCTCGTTGCCGCCGAGGTACTCGGCGACGAGCTCGCAGATGGACGCATCGTCGTCGATGACGAGGATGTGGGGGCTTGCCGTGGACGTCATGGAATCGGGCGATGGACTGGTAGGGTGCTGCGGCATTATCGCCGCGGGTGGCCCGTCAACCCGTAAGGGATTGTAAAAAGAGCACATGGAATCGCAAAACACCTCGTCCGCAGGCGCCCGCCTGGCCATCATCGCTGCCGGCCTGGGCATTGCCCTTTGCGTGGGCACGGCCTTTTTGCTCTGGCACCTGCGCAGCGACGCCGTCGACAACGAGTCGCGCGAACTGGGCTTGCTGTCCCTGGCCCTGACGGACGAGACCGATCGCGGCATGCAGGCCGTGGAGGCCGGCCTGCGCGCCCTGCGCGGCGAGATCGCCGAAGGCCGTCTCCAACCCACTTCGCCCGACGCAGCGCACGCCCTGCGCACGCGCGCCCAGCTGATCGCCCTCGTCGGCGATATCTGGATCGTCGATGACGACGGCCGGGTGCTGGCGGCAACCGGCACCGCGCCGGCGCCCCCGCTCGCGCAGTTCTTCCCGGCCCTGGAAAACCTGCCCCAGGCCTCGGTGGCGGCCAGCCGCCCCTTCGCCAAGGCCGGATCGGAGGCGTCCCTGGTGGCCTTTGCGATGCGCCTGGCCCCGCGCAATGGCGCCGGCCCGGCGTGGATCCTGGCGGCGATGCCGGCCCAGGCCCTGCTGGGCGCGTTTTCCGTGGCCTCGCCATCGGAGGACGCACGCATGGCGGTCTTTCGCGACGATGGCGTGCTGCTGGCCGGCGAGATCGTCGCCCCGCCGCGCGTCGACGAAGCCACCGTGGCGCGGCGCCTGGCCCTGCTCAAGGGAACCGAGCTGCGCCGCTTCCGCGACGGCAGCGAGCGCCTCATCGCCCTGCACCGCCTGCCGCGCTTCGGCATCGAGGTCGTGCTGACGCGCGACCTCACCATCGCCCTGGTGTCGTGGCGCCAGGCGGCGCGCCTCACGGCCGCGGCCGTCGTCTTCCTGCTGGCCGTGCTCGCCGGCTCGGTGGTCCTGGTGCTGCGCGCCGACCAGCGCCGCGCCGCCGCGCAGCGCGCGCTGCTCGCGCAAAAGGCGCGCGCCAGCAAGCTCGAGTCCCTGGGCACCATGGCGGGGGGCGTGGCGCACGATTTCAACAATGTGCTGGCGGCCATCATCGGATTCGGCGAGATGGCCCAGGACGCGGCGCCGCCGGGCAGCACCCTGGCGCGCCACCTCGACAAGTCGATGCAGGCCGCCCTGCGCGGCAAGGCCCTGGTCGAACGCATCCTCACGTTCAGCAGCGGCGGCGGGCGCGACTCCGTCGTCTTCGCGCTGCAGCCGGTTGTCGAGGAGGTCCTGGACCTGCTGGCCGCCTCGATGCGGCCGGGGATCATCGTCGAACGCGCGCTGCATGCCCCCGGCGTGCGCCAGCGCGGCGATCCGACCCGCGCCTTCGAGGCCATCATGAACCTGTGCGCCAATGCCGTACAGGCCATGCCCGAGGGCGGAACGCTGCGCGTTTCCCTGGAGCGCGTCCACGTCGAGGCGCCGCGGGTGCTCTCCCACACCCGGCTCCAGCCGGGCGACTACCTCGAGCTGGCCGTCTCCGACGAGGGCGTGGGCATCGAAGCCGAGGTGATGGAACACCTGTTCGAGCCCTTCTTCACCACGCGCAAGCCGCAGGATGGCACCGGCTTGGGCCTCGCGGTGGTGCACGGGGTGATCGGCGAGTTCGGCGGCGCCATCGACGTGCGCAGCGAGCCCGGACGCGGCGCGTGTTTCACGCTGTACTTCCCGGCCAGTTCGGAATTGGCGACGGGAGCGCCCGCTGCGCAGCGGCCGCCGCCCCAGGGCGCCGGGCAACTGCTGCTGGTCGTCGACGACGAGCCCGCGCTCGTGACCATGGCCGAGGAGATGCTCACCGGCCTGGGATATCGCGTGGAGGGATTCACCGACCCGAAGGCCGCCCTGCAGGCCCTTCGCGGAACTCCCGCCAAGTACGCCGCCGTCATCACCGACGAAGTCATGCCCGGCCTGGGCGGCACAGAATTCACCGTCGCGCTCAAGGCCTTTGCGCCGCAGTTGCCCGTGCTGGTGCAAAGCGGCTACGGCGGCGCCATGCTCGCGTCGCGGGCTTTGGCTGCCGGCGCTGCGCGGGTGATCGCCAAGCCCATGCGGCGCGCCGAACTGGCCTTTGTGCTGGCCGACATCCTCGCCTGAACCTGCGCTCGCGCGCGTCGAAAACCCCCGATCCGCGCGGGAAATCCCAGCGTTGCAATTGCAATCCGGCCAACCCTGCCGCGTCACGCGGGCGTGCGCCGCCGGGGCAAGAATGGCTCCACTGTCACTGCAACGGGAAAGGAAATTCCATGAATGTTCTCGAAGGACGATTCGGCGACACGGCCCGGCGCGACGGGGCCCACAACGACGCGGCGGCGCCGCAATCCGTGGACCGCGAGGCCGAGCGCGGCATCGCGGAAATGGTGGCCGCCATCTATGAAGCGGCGCCGGTGGCGGCCCGCGTGCGCCTGCTCGATTTCCTGCTCAGGCCGCTGGGCGCGCTGTCGATCCTCGTGGTCGCCGACGGCGTCTTCGGCCGCATCTGGTTCCGGCACGGATGGTGCGAATTCCGCATCCGCCCCGAGGACATCGCGGACGTACAGCCCGAGCACGTGGTCGCGCTGGTGGAGCATGTACTGCAGCGCAGTGCCGATACCGTCTATGCCCTGCCCGAGCTGCTGGGCGCCACGCCCCCGGCAAGCCGCTCGGCTGCCGTCGAGCGCCTGTGGGCCCTGCTCGAGCGCCAGCCGGCCCACCCGCCGGCCGCCCACGCAATGCCCTTGCCGACGCGCATGACGGCGGATTTCGGCGCCCGGCGCGCGGCCGCGGGCTGAGCCTGCCCAGCGAGAACCCTGCCATGAACGGGCGCTTCGGGCCGATCCGCAGGCGCCTGGCCGTGGCGGGCATCCTCCTGCGCGGCGCGAGCTTCGTGCTGCCGGGAATCGCCTGCGGCCATGCCATGGCGCCGCCGCCGAAATCGGGCGCGGCATGGGCCGCGGAGCACCAGCGCAAGACCCTGCAGTTGGCGATGGCCCAGGGTAGGGGTCCGCGCAACGGACCGGCCGCCCACGGTTGAGCGCCACGTGCGCTTCATGCACACTCGTGCTGCACATTCGCGAGGGAGAAACGCATGAACCGCAATGACGTCACCGAAATGATCGTTGCCGCGAGGATCCAGCGCGGCATCAAGTGGGCCGATGTCGCCGCCAAGGTCGGGCTGTCCAAGGAGTGGGTCACCGCCGGCTGCCTGGGCCAGATGAGCTTCACGGCCCAGCAGGCGGCGCAGATCGGCGGCATGTTCGACCTGCCCGCCGAAGCGGTGAAACTGCTGCAGGTCGTCCCCTACAAGGGCTCCCTGCCCACCGCGGTGCCGGTCGATCCGCTCATCTACCGCTTCTACGAACTGGTCCAGGTCTACGGAACGACCTTCAAGGAACTCATCCACGAGGAGTTCGGCGACGGCATCATGAGCGCCATCGACTTCAAGATGGACCTGCAGCGCGAGCCGAATCCGGCCGGCGACCGCGTGCACATCGTGATGTCGGGCAAGTTCCTGCCGTACAAGACCTACTGAGCGTCCGGCGTGCCGCCTTTCCCCTCTCCCTCCGGGAGAGGGCCGGGGTGAGGGCGCGCGCAATGGCGACCGCGCCGCCGGCGAGACACCTGCTTTCCTCGAGCGGCCAGCCGACTTTGCCCGAATGTCCAGGAGCTGAAGCCCTCAAGGCCTTTGCATCTTTTTTTCCAAATCCCGGAAGCGCCTTACGTATCCATCATATTTTTCATTGATCTTTTTCTTTTCGCCATCGCCATCTTCAATCGCTTTCTTCGCCAACTTTTCTTCATCGGCGTTGGATTTGACTCTTTCCTCGAGCTCAATGGGCGGCGGAGCGTGCCGGTAGAACTCCAGTTCATCCTTGAGTTTGCCCTGGCGCGCCTCGACAGCGGAATTCAATCGCAGTTTGGCGTCGTGAATCCTGTCGAGCACCGGCTGCAATTCTTCCCGCCTCTCCGCTTCAATTCGATCCAACGATGGATATCGCTCGTGCGCCGCGATGTCGCTAAGCCATTTCTCGTGGTTCATTCCGGCTTGCCGATCGCGCGAACTGTCCGCGGGTACGGGTTCCGGCGTGTTCTCGCACTTCTTCATCCCGTTCGTGACGGTGCAGATATCTTCTGCGCATGCATTGCCCGCCGGGCCATCTCCCATGAGCGGTTTGCCCTCCCGGTCTTTGCAGCTGAACGTCGTGGTCTCGGCCGAACCGCTTACGGACGTGAGCAGGATCGCGGCGAGTGCAAAACCGCCAAATTTGGCGTGCGCCAAAAACCAAACGCGGTCGCTCCTACGCGTCATCGGCGATTGCGGCGCCAGGTCGAAGCTTGTCGCCACGCATTTATTTTATTTGAATCCCTATCGACGCAGACCAACAAATATCGACCTGACGCCCGTGCTGCCGTGGTAAGCGCTGCGAGCGAGCGTCAGAAGCCAATTGCCTTGAACGCATCTTCCATGGAGTTTTGCAAGTTCGAGATTGCCGCATCCTTCAGCTTCTCTTGGATCACCGGTAGATCATTTTCCTTCAACTCATACTTTAAGCCCAATCCCTCAGCGTCCAGTTTGGTTACCGCCCCGCCGTCTCCCGATACGTTGATGGCGCCAAGGCGATCAACGATCGCGACATTCACGATCGCACGCACGTACGCATGTTGAATGGTGCTCAAGTTCAAAGTGTGCAGTCGCACCGTTATGCCGTCATCGTAACCGTGGGAAGCATCCCTATAGCTAACGACAACCAGGATTGCATCGACGTCGTTTTTCTTCGCAAGCGCGGCAAGCTCGTCCGACATGTTTGCCGTGGGGCTGCGCAACAGTAGTCCCGCGGACCTGGCCTTGCCGAGAAGGGCGCCTTTGTCGTAATCGACGGCCTTGACCTGCCAACCAGGGTGGGCCAATTGGATTCTTTTCCGGGCAATGGCGTAAATAGTGTCGGTGACGCTGCTTCCCATGTCGATTTGCGAGGCCTGGTTATTGAACACGGTCAGGCCTGTCTTCTCTAGATTTACGCGATCCGGAACGACCGAGACGATCGCGATGCTTTTGATGTTTGCTTGACTTTCACTCAAATGTTGAGGAGCCGACGCGCATCCCGCAACGGAGACCAAGGCCAGCACGAGTAGAAGCCTCATTTTCGAAACCCCAGTTTGTTCCAAATGGAGAATCCGTCACGTAACGAAACGGCAGTAGTGCGACCAAGCACGCATTTAAAATCAGTAAGCTGACGCCCACTTGCGGCCGAACGGACTTCGGCGCCTGACCCTAATACCCCTGACAGCCTCAAGCCACCAGCTTGGCGCTGGCAAGTCGATTCAGGCCGACCCCTTCCTCGGCTGCCTGCAACGCCTGGGCGCGATGAACCTGAGGCGGAATGCGAACGCGGGATTCGCCGCTGTAGTGCTTCTCGGCCAGAGGAGTCGGCGCGGTTTCACCTGATGTGATAAGCCTTCGCCTTGCCCTTGCGTTGAATCCAAGGCCCTCGAGCCTTACTGCGCATGAGGCGCGATGTTAGCGCCATACGCTACTTGGTCTCTTCCCATCCGGCGTCAGTCCACCGGAGAATGAGGGGCGACAGAGGCCTCGAGGATTTCTTTGCGATTTCCAATCCGAGTTCCCGAATCGCATCGACTCCCTCGCCGGATGACCCATCGC
>Ga0181519_10001357_pt1 | contig 21548 bp, 22 predicted proteins | sample PEATcosm2014_Bin_26_FD_121102 | JGI IMG/M metagenome (GOLD analysis project Ga0181519, IMG submission 121102) | Peatland microbial communities from MTU Mesocosm Facility, Houghton, MI, USA - PEATcosm2014_Bin02_10_metaG | ecosystem: Environmental > Terrestrial > Soil > Wetlands > Peat | place...
GCGCATTCCTGACCTATGCGCGCCATAGCGGGCTGTTTCGCTCTCTCAGCCCCGGCGACCCCTGCAAAGTCATCCATTGGCTCCAGGCTGGGCTCTCTGAATAGCAGCGGCCACATACCAGATCTCCCATTGTCTCATGCGGTCCCGAGCAAGCGGCGCATGATGGGCGACTCCCTCGTCCCGTCTCTCTTGGCGTCCGACATTTGGGCAAATTGCCGCCGCTGAGAGGCAAGAAACCGCCGCCAGGCAAATTCGGAGAAACGCGCAGCGAACGCGGATGGGGAGAACGCTGGCGGGTGATGTATCCGGCCCCGGACGGAACCGCCGGTCGAGAGAGCGAACGCGCCTTTCGTCGCTTGCCGAAAACGGGCCGCGCTTGCCCTCGTTTTCTCCGAAATGTTTCCAGTATGCCTCCAGTCGGTCACGCCTGGGTCGTCTGTGCCGTGCCGATGGAAAAAATTATTCTTCATTTTCATGAGAGTAGTTGGTGGGCGCGACAAGGATCGAACTTGTGACCCCTACGATGTCAACGGGCCATTCGAGCATCAATGCAAGCCTCTTCAACAAACTGAGCGGTACGAATTGCGCATTTACGTGGCCTTTAGCAAGCGAAGCAACGTCCGACCTGTGCATTTGAACAGGGAGCACTACTAATCCAACGCGGATACTGCACCTCGTAGATAGTCGGGTGAGAAGCGAGCATAGACTCGTTCGGTCACCTTCGTCGAGGAGTGGCCGAGAACCTGTGCAATTTCCTCCATCCGTCGTCCAGCTTCGGCCATATGCACGGCTGCGGTATGCCTCAGGACGTGTGGCGTGACTTCCGGCATTCCCGCGCGCACCGCCGCGCGGGCGAACCCTTTCTTTATCGATTTGACTCTCTGCTCACCATATTCGATGACGAAATCGGTTCGCGCCCCTCTTTTCGCTTCCTCGAGTTCTCCCAGCAGCGTGTCCCCGATCGGCACTACGGCGCGGCCTTTGTAGGAATGGCGTCCGGTCGAAAAGTCGATCTGCCGGCGCTTCAGGTTCACCCGATCCCAGGTCAGATCCAGAATCGCCTCGGTCCTGGCAGCTGTCCGATATGCGATCGCCATGAAAAGGCGGATATGCGGGCTCGCGGCACCTCTGAGTAGGCGAGGGATATCCGCTTTCAGCACGTAAGTCGTCTTTGGCGGTGGCTTAGGCGGCAGCTCGACGATGGCGGGCGTACGCCGATCGTGCCACCGGAGCGCCGCGTTCAGTACGCCCAGTTCGCGGTGGATCGTGTTGTCGGATCGCTCTGCCTTTCGGCGCATGTCGGCATAAGCCCGCGACAGATCCCGCGTGACCTGGTCGGGCCTCAGATGACCGAACGTCGCCTCCAATGCTTGCCATGCGAATTTGTTTGTCGCTGCGCTGGGTCCGTCAGCTTTGTCGGCCATGTAGGCCGCGGCGATTTCGCCGACGGTGGTGGGCGGTTTTGCTGCCTTCCTTTCGAAGTCGATCAGACGACGCCGTGCTTCGTCACGATCGGTCGTTCGAAGCGACGCTCTTTTGGTTTTTCCCCCTTCGTACCAGACAGCGTGCCATTTTCCTCGATAGATCGCTGTTTCCATGCTTCCCCCTGTTCGTAGGAATAGACCCAAGAGGCCGGAATTCGAAGCAATTTCCCAAGAGTGAAACAAGGGATCTTGCCTTCGTCAATAAGATCTCGAATGTGCTGTCCAGAACATGCCCAGCGTTCGGCTAGACTCGCAGGGGTAAACGGGCGATCTGTCGTGCTCATAATATCCCTTCTCATCAGCGTGATTCGAAGATCTGCAGTCATCGGGGATTAGGTGCTGCCGTGCACCGTTCTATTGTGCGTTGTTATTGTGCCCTGGGCGCTCTTCGATGGGATTGTGGGGGAGGCGTATCCTCGCGACGCGCAGCATTGGTCAGGGACTGGGCATTCGCTGCGGCGATCCGCGCCTCGCTCCGATCGGCCTGCGCGACGCTGCGCCAATATTCCGCTGCCCGGCGGTCATTCGAGGCTGCTTCTCTCGACATGCTGATCTCCTATCGTGCCGTTGTAGTGAGGGTTTTCGACCTGAACCGGGTCTCATCGACGCGGTCGACCATATCGGGCCGGCGGAAGTAGATCGCGCGGCCGCAGCGCACGGGACGGGCGCCGCGAACAACGACGAAGGCCTCGTCCGCGCGCGTGTCGCTCATCAGCTCGTCCTTGCGGATCAGCGGCCGGCTGATCTCGTGGTAGTTCAGATTGGCACCCTTGGACCGAGAGCCGACCTCGAAGTTGCGACCGCTCGAACCCGTGTTCGAGCCCTCCGAGGTCGCCATGACGCCATAGGCGCCGAAGGTCTCTTCCAGCTCCTTGGCTGTTTCCAGGTCCTGGACTGCCGCATAGCTCCGGTGGCTGACGCCGTCGTACCAGGCCCGCTTGCCTTCGCGGCCCCATTGCGTCTCGATCTGGCCGACCGACTGGTACAGCAGCTGCAGCGTGATGCCGTATTTCCGGCCAGCGTCGCGCGCGACTTCGAGGATCTTCATTGGCCCGAGCCGTGCCGCCTCATCGAGGAGGTAGAGAACGCGGCCGTTCAGATGGCCGTCGGCTTCATAAGCGGCGTTGAGGAGCGCGCCGATCACGCAGCGGCCGACCGCCGGCGTCGTCTTCAGCGCGGCCAGGGGGATATGCACGAAGACAGTGACCTTGCCGCTGATCAGGTCGAGGCTGCGGAACGAATCGCCCGACACCAGCCCGGCGAAGGCGGCAATCGCGAGCCAAGCTGTCTGTTCGTCGGCATTGGCATAGACGCCCGAGAAGGTCTCGTCATAGAGGCCCATAAGCGTGCCGGCATAGTCGCGCGCCAGCGGACTCGCGCTGCCCTTGTAGATCGTGCGCAGGACAGAGCGCATCTCGGGTTCCGGCACCGAGATCCCGCGGCGCAGCGTGGCGAGGGTCTTCAGCTCGGGCGCCAGCGACGGATCCCATAGCATATGCGAGAGCAGACACGTGACCAGGGCCCGGCCTCGTGCTTCGAAGAACTCGTCCGAAGGATTGGCCTTGTTCATCTGCGCGTCGCCACACACCCAGGACACCACCGAGAGCACATTCGTCGTCGCCATCGGCGAGGTGATGTCGATCCAGTCGAGGGCATTGAAGCCAATGCCCGAGCGAAGGCTCATCGCATGGACTTCATGGCCGATGGCGCCGCGCGCCCGCGAGAGCATTTCGCCCAGTTCGCCGGACGGGTCGAGCACGACGGCGCTGCCGGTCCAGGTCAGCAGGGTCGAGACCGCGCACATGGTCTTGAAGCTGCCAGCGCCAGCCACGACCAGGCTGTGCGTCGGGCCGGACAGGCACGGATCGGTCAGCAGCGGCATCCGGCCGCCCCGTCCCCAGGTCGAGCGGTCCTGCGGATCGAACGGTCCCTTCGCGCTGCGATCCTGATCGACCCGATAGGCCTCGCCGACGACCACGCCGCCATACTCAGGATTAGGGCCGGGAAAGAACTCGGCCGCCCGCTCGATCGGCAGCCAGTCGGCATGGCCGAGATTGTCGGTGCGGCCCCTGATCGGAAGCGACTGACCGCCGAGAAGGCGGGGGCGGATGGACGGGCCGATTTTCCCGCCGCGCAGCATGAGCGCGACGGCGAGCACGGCGACGACCGCCGAGGCGACGCCGCCACTGATCTCGAGCCAGCGCGTGACGGCAGCGTTATCCCTCGCATACAAGAAATAAAGCCACCATTGATAGAAGGGATGGCCGAACTGCCGGAGCAGCCGCGTGCCGGCCAGGAACACGAGCGACGCGATCACCGTCCAGGCGACGGCCAGCATCACCATGAGCATGGCGAGCTTCGCCGCCAGCATGTTCCTGGCGCCGATCATCGCCGCACCTTGCCCAGAAGGACGTCGGCGCGGATCTGCAGCACCTCTGCCAGGATCGCCGCCTCGCGCGCGACATCAGCGCAATCGCGGAAGAACGCCAGGCGCAATGCAGACTTCAGCCAGGAAGAATGGCCTGGATGTTCAAGTATGGATTGTATCCGGGCTTCAATGTCGATATTGGCCGCCGGCAGGCGGCCCTTGCGAAGGGGGTTCATCTCAGTTCTCGCTCAGCAGATTGGCGACGGTCTCGCCGCGGCGTCGCGCGTCGGCCGCGAGCCAGACCTCGCCGATTTCGTAGACCGTCCCGCTCGTCTGGAACGGCACGATGACGTCGATTGCGGCGGACAGCATCTCGATGAGCGTCCGGTCTTCGAGCGCCGCCCCCTGTTCCGAGCCCTTGACCAGCGAGAACAGTTTCTTGAAGGCCTGGACAGGCGTCGCACCGTGAATGGTGGAAATTGAGCCGGGATGGCCCGACACGACCTCGTTCAAATAGGTCCAGGCAGCATCGTCGCGCATCTCGCCCAGCAGGATTCGATCCGGGCGCATGCGCAGGCTCGCCTGCAGCAGATGCTCGGCCGTGACGCCGCCGAGTCCGATGCCACTCTTGCTGTAGAGCAGCCGGACATGATTTTCGTGCGGGATCACCAGCTCGAGCGTGTCTTCAATGGTGATCAACCGCTCGCGTCCGGGGATCTCCGAGATGAGCGTCTTGCCCATCGTCGTCTTGCCTGAGCCTGTTGCTCCGCAGAGCAGCATGGTCATGCGGTTCCGCACACAGGCCCGCAGGAAGGCCTCGATATCGCCGGCGTCAAAATACGTCAGCACCTCGTCGGCCTGGCGCTCTTCAGCTGCCTTTCGCTCCTGCCAGCGGTTCCACCGGCCCGTCTCGTAGCGCCTGCCGACCTCACCCAGCGCCGACACCTTGGTCCCGGGCCGGCGGATCGTCAGGCTGACCGTCCCGGCCGGCACCGAGGGCGGCAAGCAGATCTGCAGGCGCTCGCCGCCCGGAAGCTCAGTCGCGCAGAGCGGGCTGCGCGGCCCAACATCCTGCTTCCGAAGTGCGCCAGCCAGGATCGCGATGTCTTCGAGATCCTCATAGCCGACGGCCAGGTCGTGGCGGGTGAATTCCCCGCGCTGCCGCACGAACATCTCGCCTGGCCGGTTGATGGCCAGCTCCTCTGTGGCCGGATCGTCGAGCCACGGCAGGATCGGCGCCATCAGGTGCCGGAGCTGGGGTGCCGCTTCACTGATCATGGCGCGCCTCACTTGGCGGGACGGTCCGGCGGAGCGCGTAGATGTCGGAGAAATCCAGATCGCGGGCGATGAAGACGGCGATCGTGTCGCCCTGGTTCTTTTCCAGCGTCGGCGGGATGTTGATCGAGTTGACGAGGGCGGTATTCGCCAGCTCCTGGCCGTTGCTCTGGAAGCTCTGGATCTGGACGCCGTTGCTCGAATTGCTGTTGCCGGCGACGTTTGACCCGGCCTGGAGGCCGGTCTGGATCACGCTCAGCATGATCGCCGAGCCGAACCGGTCCCAGAAATGCGTGTCGACGGCACCCCGTAGGCCTGAGCGGCCAAGCTCGTCGGTGCCCGGCGAGGCGAGCGTCACGATCGCATGGTCCGGGGTCTCTGCGCGGTCCCAGAGGACGAAGACACGGTTCTCGCCGTTCTGCAAGCCATGCTCGATCTCGCCGACGAGGAGCGTACCCTTGTCGAGCAGCACGACATTGCCCGTGGTCGAGCGCGTATCCGCCGGAGTCACGCATTTGACGAAACCGGCCAGCTGGGTGTTGATCGCCGTCTGCAGGATGCAGGGGATCATCGTGCCCTTGGTCAGCAGGAAGTCCGGATGCGGCAGGAGCCGCGCCTTGGTCGGCTCCAGGACGGTCGGATGCAGGCGGGCGGACAAAGCGGTCTGCTGCTGCGACTCGGCCGGCGGTGCCGCAGCTGTCGGCGCGGGCGCCGGCGCCGCGGCCGACTGGGGTGAGGGCGTGGCCGGGGCGGATCCTCCGCCACCGGCATAGGCCAGAATGGCGCTGCTCGCCGCCGTCTCGCTTGGCGCCTGCTCCGCCGGCATCGGAAACAATGACGGTGCCGGTGCTTCGGCGGGCATGGGGATGGTCGGTGGTGGCATCGGCGGTTGCGCCAGCGGCGCCGGGCGCAGCTGTTCGCCCATGCCGAAGACGGGCTGCGCGTTGGCGTCGTGCTTGCCTTTCTCCTCACGCGACAGCTGGCGCAGCCAGATGAAGCTCAACGTCACGGCCAGGACGAGGCCGGCCACGCCGATTTTCTGCATGGTGGTGAGCTGGCGCCCACGCGTGCCGGCCGAGACGGCGGAGCTGCCGTCATCGATGCCCTGGGGCATGCCGGTCATTGCGGCGCCTCCTTCACATCGCGCACGACGTTGGGGCTGGTCGTGCCGGTCCCGGGATTGTTGCCGACCGGGTCGAACGCGAGATTCCAGACGCAGAGGACCGTATCGCCGTCTCGCAGGCGCCATTGCCGCGCGGTCGAGTCGACCTGCACCAGCGTGCCCTTCACGGCATAGTTCGGCGTCGCCTCCTTGCCGTCGGGATTGATGACGAAGACCGAAGGCACGCGCACATTGCCGGGGAAGCGGAACACGGTGCTGAAGCCGTTGTCGAAGACCTCGAGCGGGAGGATGCTGCGGTCGCCCTCGGCGATGTATTTCCAGTTCCGCGGGCCGGCTTGGGGATCGCGTGCCTGGCTTTCCATCTCCTTGTGCGCGAGATTCAGCTCGTCAGCTGCGGCGCGCGACTCGGCCGCGGCCGCCGCCTTCTGTGCATCCACCGTGGCTTGCTGTGCGTCGGCCAACTCCTGAGCCCTACGGGCCGCCTCGGCATCGGCGGGGTAGGTGAATTGCACCGAGTAGTAGATGCCCTTCTCGCCATTCGCGAGGCTCTGAGAATCGACCATCGCCACTTCGAAGACATAGCGGCGCAGGCGCCCGTGCGGGTTCTCCGTCAGGACGATGACCGGCTGCAGGCTCAAGGGCTGCTGGCTTTTGAGGAACAGGTAGTTCTTGGCCGGCGAGGCCTTCAGGTCCTTGCTGTCGGTCACCGCGACTTGCGTCACGATCTCGTCCGCTGCGAAGCCGATCACGAGCGTGGCGCCGGCGGCAGTCGAGAGATGGAAGACCTGGTTCGGGTCATACGCAATCATGCGCATGCGGGAATCGAGGCGGCCTGGCCTCGGATCTTCCGCGGCCATCGCAGCGGAGGACACGACAGCTGCGATCAGCAGCGGTGCCAGCAGCGCCGCGGCCCTCATTGCGCACCGTCCTGAGCGGCCTGGTAGGCCGTCACGATGACCCCGCCCGGGTTTGACAGGCGCCGCTGGGCGGGCAGGGCTGCGGCGATCTGGTATTGCAGGGTAGCGGTCCAGGTCGTGACCACGGGCGGCTGGCCGGCGAAGGTCACGATGCGCCGGAAGCGGACTTGCTCGACATTTTCGGCGATCCTGGCCGAGCCGATTTGCTCGACGTCGATCTGGCCCTTCTGGCCGATCGTCACCTGCGGGCTCTCCGGGTTCGGGTAGTTGAACCATTTCTGATAGGCTTCCCGCACGGCATCGCTCGACATGCCCGACACGACGTCATAGCCGTAGCGCGCCGAATCCGTGCTGAAGCCCTGGCGCAGCCGGACATATTGCCAGAGGGCGGAGGTGACCACCGCCTCGGTCGCCGATTGCGGCAGACGCGACAGGGTCTCGGCACTGTCGACCGTGCCGTCGCTGCGGACCCAGAGATAGACCGGGACGAGCTTGGTCAGCGGCAGGAGCGACGCGATGGTCCATCCCTGCCCGAGATTGGCCAGGATCGAGATGCCGGCGACGGCCGCGAGCACCTTTGACCTGGTATTGGCTTGGCGCGCTCGGCTCGCTTGGAAGGACTCTACTTCCTTGTAGTGCGAGGCCAGCGCATCCCGGCTGACCGGGAACGCCGCGAATTCCTTGTTCATTCGTTGGTCTCGGGCTTGACAAGGTCTATCGGCGCCGGCTCCCAACGGCCGGTGTTCAGCTGGAAGACCGGTCCCTTGCAGGACGCCAGCTCTTCACCGTTCGAGCAGGCGGAAAGCGCGATCAGGACCACGATCAGGATTGGCTTCAGCATGGGTGTTTTCTCTCGATCATTCGATGTGGCGGCTATCTTCTGGGGCCGGCGCCCATCAGACGACGTGCACCGCTGCCGATGCCCTGTGCGGTCTTGCCGGCAGCCCAGCCCGCGGCGCCGCCCACGCGTGACAACGCGGAAGTGCCAACCGAGTTGAAGCTGTTCATGATTGCGTGGCCGGGACCGCCCGCATGGCCGCCGCCGATCGAGGCTGCAAGGGCCGGCAGCGAGAGGATGATGAAGCCGCCCATCAGCAGGAAGGCGAGCAGCTCCAGCAGCGTGGTGATCTGCGCCGGCACTTGGTAGGTCCCACCACCATTGCTCGACAATTGCCGGGTGATGAGCCGGAAGTACGTCTTCTCACCGTTGACCACGACGTTGAGCGCAACGTCGATCAACAGGATCAGGATGCTGTAGGTGACGAGGCTGCCGATCCAGCGGTCGGTGAAGCCCTTGGTCGCGTCGAAGAGGTATCCGATCAGCAGGATCGGCCCGATCGCCGCGACGATCCCCATGATGATCACCGAAAATTCGTAGACCGCGAAGGTCACGACCAGGACCAGCGTGATGCCGACCTCGATCGCACCCAAAGCCAAGGCATCGACCACGTCCAGCGGCTTCAGCTGCCCACCGATCTGGGCGATGTAGTCCTGGGTGAGCTGGAATACGTTGTCGAAAGTGGCCGGTGTACTGGTGACGGACTGGCCTTGCGTGTTCGCGAACTGCGCGGCCCAGGACGGCACATCGGTGATGAACAGTTGCTGCACATAGGTCGAGAAATACCCGGTGGACGAGGTGACCAGCCCGACCACCAGAGCAACCCTGATGATGCGCGTCAGCCCGGACCGCGTATCGATATCGCCCCGCATCACCAGAATGCCCTGGACAATGATCCAGAGCACCACCGTCGCCGTCAGTGGCCCGGCCACATAGGACAGACCGCCATTGATCACGGCATTGACGCCGCTCGTGAAAGCGGTGGTGAAGTCCGTGTCCATACTGGTGAAGGGGGTTTGATCTACCATGATCAGTGATCCGACTTTGGCTCCGGCTCGCCTTCGAGCTTCGACAGGTCGCGCTGCATCTTTTCCTGGGCAGCCTTCACCGTCGCAGCCCGCTCGCCGGCATCGGCGTTCTTGCAATCTGGATCGTCATCGAGCGCGTGGTCATTGTCGCAGGTCTGCAACACGCGCCGCCGCTCCCCCTCATGCGCCAGGTACCAATCGACCGTGTGGTGGTCGCCCACGCCGCTCCAAAAGAGGTAACGGGCGCCGACCGCAGCGCCGAGCACGACGGCGACGGCGCACATGAGCTTTAGCCGGGTCATTGGACGCTTGCTCCGGCGAACTGCGCCGCCAGTTGATCCCAGCCTTGGCGGATTAGCTGCTGATCCTGCTGCTGCTGGGCCGCGATCTGCGCCACCGCCATGGTCTGCAAGTTGGTCGCCTGCGCCTGCTGGCTCTGGATGGCGTGCTGCTCGATCGCGATCCGGCCGTTGATAGCTGTCACTTGCTTGATGTCGGTCGCGGACTGAAGTTGCGTCTGCATGGCCGAGAGATTGGCCAGACGCTGCTCGATGCTCTGCAGATTGGTCGCGGCCATGCCCTGGATCTGTGCGATTGCCATGGCTGACCGGTTCATCTGCGTCGCCAGCGGGTCGGACCCGGCAGGCTTGTAGAGCTGGTTCTGGTTGAGGAAGCTCTGCCCCGGCCCGGAGAGGGAGCCGTTCATGCCCATGACCATGCCGGGCACCTGGCCCGAGGTCGGCATCGGGTTCCGCAGCATGCCGGTGTTCAGCCCCGGCAGCATCCCGGTGATGTTCGTCGGGTTCGTGAACATCCGATAGGTGTTCTGCAGCTGCTGCAGCTGCATCTGGAGCTGTGCCAGCTCCTTTGCTGCCGTGGCTACGGCCTGCATGGTCTGCGCGACGTTAGCGCCGTCAATGACTGCAAGCTGGGCCCGGGCGGTGCCCGCGGAGAGACCGGCTGCCAGCGCCAGGGCTGCCACGAGTGCGTGTGTCTTCTTCATTGCCAGATTCCTCCTGCTGTTAGTCGCGGGCCTCGCGGTAGCGGGCCATGAACTCGCTGAGCCAGGCCTCCGGTGCTTCACCCAGCTCGCTGCGTAGCCGTTCGGCGAAGCGCACCGTGTTGGCGCGGCCGGACAGCACCGCCACGTATTCGGGCATGCTCGACAGATCGAATTCGCAGATGACCGAGCCGGCTTCGCGCTTCAGCAAGAAGCAGCGACGGCCGGCGGCCATGTCCTCGCGCACCGCCTTGTATTCGCCGTCCGTGCATTTGAGGCCGCTGACATAGGCGTCTCGATCGGCGGTCGGGGAGGGGTAGAGGATCTTGGTCATGCACTGCGCGACCAGCGACGCCCCGAGCGCAGAGTCCAGGACATGCTCGGGCTGCTGGGTCGCCAGGATCAGCATGCCGTTGTTCTTGCGGACGGTGAGCAGGAACTTGTCGACCACTGCGGCGAATTGCGGATTGAGCAGATAGGCCCGGAACTCGTCGCAGCTCATGACGAAGCGGCGGCCGTCGACGACGGCGCCGACCCGGTGCAGCAGATAGGCTGCGGCCGGCGCGCAGACCTCCTCGTAATCGAGCAGGTGAGTCATGTCGAAGCCGGTGATGCCGGCGTCGAGGTTGACCTCATCGACATCGCCGTCGAAGGCCCAGCCCAGCGCCGCGCCGCGGCACCAGCGCTCGAGACGGGCGCCGGCGCCTTCGGCTGGTCCGTGCATGAGGAATTCGCGCAAGCCCGCGAGCGACCGCATCTCCGGCGGATAAGACAGCTGCCGGGCGATGCCTCGCTCAAGGCGGCGAGCCTCTTCAGGCGTGATGCCACCCTTGCCGTCACCTTCGATCAGGCCGGTGACCCACTCGCGCAGGAAATCGCGCGAGGCCGGGGTGTTGTCGAGGCCGCGTAGCGGCGCCAGACCACTGGGCTCGCCGCGTCGCAGCACCAGGTAGGTGCCGCCGGTCGCGCGCACGAGCAGCTCGCCGCCACGGTCCTTGTCGAAGAACACGACGGCGCCGCCGCGCGCGGCCATAGACTGCTCCAGCATGCCAAGCAGAAACATGAGCAACGTCGTCTTGCCCGAGCCGATCGGCCCGAAGATCACGGTCATGCCGACATCGGCGACATGGGTGATGTAGTCGTATCCCGTGCCGCCATTGGTGCGGAACCGGGCGAGGGAGTTGCCCCAATGGCCGCGGCGCGAACCGGCCGGATAATTGTCGAGGCTGGAGAAGCCCGCGAAATTCCGGCTGTTGATCGCACCGGGGCGGGTCCGCCACTGGACATTGCCCGGGAGTTGTGACCAGTACGCCGCCTCCATGCCGATGCCCTCCTGGACGACCACCGCGCCGGCATCGGTCAGGCGAGCCCGCGCCCGGGCCGTGCGGTCCCCGAGCTGCAGCAGATCGTCGGCATAGACGGCGAGCGACAGATGATGCGAGCCCATCACGAACTCGTTCGAAGCCAGCGCATCCTCGGCCTCGGCGAGGCCCTCGATCTGGCTCACCGCCTTGTCGTTGGCGCTCGACATCTGGCTGGATTTGAGCGACAGCCGGGCATGGGCCTGCGCTCGCGTGAGGAAGCCGAAGCTCTGGCTCAACACGACCGGGAAATCGGTGCTGAGCAGCGTGTTCAGCATGCCGGGCCGGGTCTTGGCCGGGTATTCCCGAAAGGACAGGAGCGCGCCGACCTTGCTGCCTTCCGGCGCTCGGATCTCGAAGCCACGCTTTCCGCAGATCACCCGGTCGGTATAGATGGACGCGCCTAGCGAGCCGCAGACGAGCGGAACCGGCGCCCATTGGCAGGTCAGGACGAGGCGCAGCGCCTCGGCCATCTCGCTGAAGACGACATCGTCTTGCTCGCGCAGGGCGAGCCGGCGGATGCCGTAATCCTTGAGCGCCGATTCGACGATCTGCCAGACGTCCTCAAGCGTCCGCCTGTCGCTTTCCGACCCTGAGGGTCGCGCCGAGCGCTTGGCCAAACGAGCGAGTGTGCTGCCTGTCTTGCCCAGCACGTTGCGCGGGCTGATGATCACGGCGAGATAGTAGTCGTTGCGGAACAGCTTGCTGCGCAGCACCCGATCGCGATAGGCACGATCGAGGTTTGCGACGAACCCGGACCGGAACTCCCCGAGCGGCAATTCCTCCTTGTCGGGGTGCCGGATCAGATGCGTTGCGATGGTGACGTTGTCGTCGGCGATGTTGCGGAAGACGGTGTTGAGGTTGCGCAGCCGGCTGTTGCGCATGGCCGGCTCTTCCATTTCGAAGGGCACGCCCGCCACATGGCCGATGGCGCACACCGAGCCGTCTTCCAGCAGTAGCACGTCGCTTGCGATGTGGCCGACATAGGGCAAGTAGATCTCGCCCGAGCGCTCGGCGTATCCGGTGTTGCCCAGCATCAGATTATCCCTCGGCCGCGGGCGGCGACCCGGATCGGGTTGGGGCTGACGCTGGCGCCGCCCCAATCGCCGCTGTCGAGCGCCCGGCCCGCCGTCTTCAGGAACAGGATGACGACGGTGACGGCGTTGTAGTCGCGCGAGACGATGATCTTCGCGCCGAACCAGAGCGGCGCCATCAGCATCTCGTAGAGCGGGTTCTGCAGGATCACGATCAGCAGCCCCGCGACGATCACCAGAGCGCCGGCGACCGGAAGAGGCACGCCGCCGACCAGCGCCGGCCGCGTGGCCGCGAGGTAGAGTGTGTCCTCTTCCAGCCGCTCCATCGCTCAGCCTGCCGTGCCCGTGCCGCCGCCGGTCAGCGTCTGGCCGAGATAGGAGGCGCCGAACATGATGACGATGCCGCCGATGACGCCGGCGATGAGGCCGAGCGAGACGCGGCCGAACATCCAGGCCAGGCCGATTGCGATGATTCCGAGCACTGCCAGCGACTGGCCGAACGGCCCCAGGATGAAGGTGCAGATATTGTTGATCATCGTGGCCGGGCTGGCACCGCCCGAGACCGTTTGCGCGAGCGCGATACGCGGAGCGGCGCTCGCGGCGAAAGCCGCAAGTCCGAGATAGCCGCGGAGTCGCGTGCTCTCGGCCGCTTCCCAGCACCGAAGCTGCAGTGTCCGATCAAGTTTCATGGGTTCCCTGCCTCTGTTCGACGTGGATATGTCACGACCGGCGCGGTCTCTCCGGCGCCCGCATCGGCCAAGATTGCCGTCTCAACGCCTGAGGGAGGCGAGGACGGTGACCCGCCGGAACCGGCGGTCTCGGAGTCGCGCGGCCAGACTTCCCAGCCGATGGGCAAGGCGTCCGTCCGAGCGATGACTGGATTGGGGAACGGGCGTGGCCCCAGAGCAGTGGCCGGTGCTGGCGCAGCTGGATCAAGGGCGGGCACGATGGTCCGGGCGGATTGCTCGACCCGAGCGACATAGCCGTTGGCGAAGCCCCGCTCCGCATCACCCGTGTTGTAGCGGGAGATCGCGACAAGCAACGCGGCCTGCTGGGCAGCATGGGTCGTGCCGCCCTCGTACCCGGCGCGTAGGACCTCGGCACCGGCGGCGATCGACCTGCAGGCATCGAACGCAGTCTCGATTGTGAGGCCCAGTCGCCCGAGATTGCTGCTGTTGATCTGCATCAGCCCGAGATCGAGCGAGTGGCCCGCGTCGAGCAGGCGGGAAGCCGCAGCGATCGCTTCGGTCTCGGTGGCCGCAGTCAGGCTTGTCCCGGCGGTGTTGTCATGGATGGCGAGGCGATCAAGCGCCGTCTCGGTAACGGCGATTGCTGCCAAAGTCTCGGCCGCGACACCGGGGGCGCATTGCTCGGCAAGATCGCGGAATTGCGGCGGCGAAAGCCGTGGTTCAGCCCTCGAAATCCCCGACCAGATCGTCGCCGAGATCGCCAAGGCCGCCAGGGCTGTCCTCGGGAGAGATCCCGGCAATGCGCTCGAGATCGGGGTGACCGATCGGATAGACCGTGATGCGCCCGTCGAAACCGAAGTTCCGGATGAACGAGAAGCACGCGTCGAGGGATCTCCAGATGCGGATGCCCTGCTTGCCTCGCCAGGTCTGGACGATCCGGTACGACCTCCCGCTGATCCACCCGGCACGAAGATAGACGACGTAGCGCGCGCCGTGCTCGCGTTCGACCACGAGCGCGCCGATGATGGCGCCGCCGAATGAGCGCGCCTTACGCAAGTCTGCCTCTTCCAAGGCTTCGAGCAAAGAGGGCCCCTCCCCAGGCAAAAGTGCGCGATCCTGTCGCAGCGCGATTTTGCCCAATGTAGGCCCTTAGAGGCAAGGTTTGGCAATGCCTTACACATGATCCCCGTGCCATGTCCAATGGCGAGCAAGCTGCCATTGGACTGCTACCAACTGAGATAGGGATGTTAGAAAACACGATTTCTCTCACTCAGCAAGGGTCAATTGCGCCCCGATTTCGCCGACCTTCCCGGCTCATTTCCTGATTTCTGGTAGAGATTCTATTGCCCTGATCGCGCTCTCCGATTTGTCAGGGTGCTCATGCTGGTGGGTCGATCACCAGCAACGTCTCGTGAGAAAAGGAAAAATCTCACACGAAGGTGCGGCTCGTCGCGCGGGCTCGCTCGTGGGAGAAAGAACTATTGCTCGTCGCGCATTGAGCAGTGGCAATTACATGGCATCGTTGGCTCCAGGGCGTCAGGCTCGTGCCGTTGGCAGTCGACCTCCTCCGCAATCGTCACCATCCCCTTCTGCGCCCTCGATGACTCGAACTCCGCCGCATGGCTGCGCCGGAACACCTGGAACCGCGGAACAACGGGATCGAGCCACGGCGCCGGTCGCCGGCAAGCTGCCAAAGCCGCTTCCGCTTTGCGGACCCTCGGCTTTTCGCTTGCCCGCGCCCTCGACGCGCCGCGGCTTCCGGTCCCTGTCCCGCTGGTTTCAAGGCGTCCCACCGCGGCTGTATCGGAGCGACGCTCGCCTAGGAGCGCCGATCAGGGGAACGTCTTGAGGGAGCGGCCCTCGAAGGAGGGTTCGCCAACACCGGAGCCTTGGCCGGCGGGACAATCGACCTGCGCCCGCTTCGTATTGCTCGGCCCGCCGTTCGGCCTCAGCTTAGTAGAGTTCGACCTGTGAGAGAGGCGCCCCAGCCAATAAAAATAGCAGGTGTCCGATCCTCTGGAGTTCTGCAGCAGGCGACCGGCGCGTCACGGCATGGTGCAGATCGTGCTGACGACGCTCGATTAACCAACTGGCACCATCGAGGATCAGTCTGTTGGGCTCCTCTTGGAGCTGCCAGAACCCCTTCCGTTCGAAGGTCAGTTGCAGCCGTTCCCAATCCTCTGGTGAAACCCTCACCGCGCCACGGGTTCTTCTGCTCACGAACTGAGGCTCGTAGCGCCAGGTCAACGCGATCTCCGAATCCCGCTGCGCGACCCGCACCATGGCAATACCGTGAAACGACGATCTCCAAAAGAAGCGGACAACGTCGGCCTCCGCTCCTATGGTGCGGCACAGAGGCCCATCTTCGGACTGAATGCTACCGTAGGTGTCATGATTACAGCACCCCGGCACAGTCTTGCCACACGGAGTACATTGGAGACCCGAACTGGATACGCCGTCGACCTGGACACGTAGCTGACAATAGACGGGCAATCGTGCCATCGGCGGCTCCTTGGTTTGGCGGCACCCGCTGTCGCGGAAGCTTTCGGCGTGGGCGTAGGCTGAGGGCGGAGGCGGTGAGTCGCCGGCATCTGCATGCCCCGCCCTCCGCGGTCGATCGGTGACCGCTCTACCGCGAGCATGCCAATCTACGATCTACTCGGACTGCTGGTCGAGGCTCGCCGGCTATCCGCGCCGGGTTTGCCGACCCGCCGATTTTCGGCCCGCACTCGCACCGTGTCACGTTCGGTGGCATCTCGAACCGCTTTGCGGAGGATGGAAACGAGTAGATCATCTGACTCGGCGGCAACCGGGCAGGCAAGCTCGCCGGCGCGGACTTGTGCTACTAAGGCCGTGAATACGCGGACTTCGCGGTCTCTCCACTGGTCGCTGTTGACGGGTGTGGTCTTTGGCTTCGGTTCCGAGCCAGTTGGGACGAAACCACGGGACCAGATGGAGAGCAGGCGGCGCCAACGGCCCGCCGGCGGCTTCGCAGTACTCGGCGCCGGGCGCTCGACCGGGATAGCTGAAATCAGCGTCCTATAGGCGGCAAGTACTGGGATTTCCCAAGCGTCGGGACGCGTGCTCCAAGCGGTTAGGTTGTAGTTTGGCTGTTCAGTCGCTCGGAGTCGGCGGATCCAGGCTTCCTCGGCCGAGGCAAGGAGCGCCGCGTCAGCAATAATCTCGAGGACCGATATTTCGAAACCTGCCTCACCGGCCTTCTTCCAGTCAGCCTGCAGCCGCTCAGACGGATGCCTGGAGTCTTGGAGCGCGGATCGGTGGTTGCGCCAGCGCGCCGATATATTAACGGTGGATCCGACATAGAGTTGGCCCGTTGCTCGGTTCCGGATGCAGTAGACTCCCATTGATCCGGGTGGTTCCTCGGAATGGACGACTGCTGTAACCGCTGATGAGATGGCGTGTTGGGCCAACTCCTCCAAAAATAGGCTGTCCTTTGGAGACAACTTGTTGAGTCCTTCGGATTGCACTTTTGCCGCGATCCGGCACAGCCGATCGAACGCCTTCTTTTCGGGTGTGGTCAGATGGTCGGAAGTCTGGTCAAACTGTTCCAGATGCCACAACGCGACGGCGAATTCGCCGCTACGCACTAACGCCGCGATGTCGGGTAGCGAAGCGCTACTAACCGCCTCGACGTTGCGATCGCATTCCGGCGCCGCAGCTGACCGGACGTCGGATATCGCCATGCCTGGGGGCAGCGGTAAAGGCTCTGGGGTGTCCCGGGCCGTGGTCGACCCCGGAAACCGCTCTTCTAGTGCCTTTAACCGATACTGCGCATGCTGGCGTCCGAGGCTCAAGGCAAGTCGGAACCACCCGGCTGCCTCGACGGGGTCCTGGGGAACGCCGAGGCCGTTTGTGCACATGAACCCAAGTTGGTCGGCGGCAGCGTCATCCCCTTGCAGGGCGGCAAGACGATACCAGTACGCGGCCTGCGTATTGTCAGCAGGAACATCGCGGCCCGACCAGTAGATTTCCGCGAGCTTGAATTGGGCTACTGCATCTCCGGTTTCGGCTGAGCGTTGGAGCGACGCTATGGCGGCCGCGTCCCGCTTTTCCCACCGCCAATACTTAACAGCGTTTCGCGCCGGAGCGTAACCTTGGTCTGCAGCCAGGAAGAACCAGCGGAGCGCCTCAGTGCGATCCATCGGGACGCCGCGCCCGTATTCGTAACATTCACCGAGACGGTGCTGTGCAGGAGTATAACCCTGGTTCGCCGCGGCGAGATACCACCGGCTCGCTTCGCGTTCGTCTCCGGGGATAACCACGGCATCGAGATAGAGGTTGGCCAAGCGATATTGAGATTCAGCATCTCCCTGTTCGGCAGCTTCGAGATATGCTGCTTGGGCTGTTCTCAGCAATTTCTCGGCTTCCGCCAAATCCTTATCGACACCGGAACCATGCAGATACAAGAAACCCAAGCTGGCGGTAGCATCTATGTGCCCCTGTTCGGAGGCCAGGCGATACCAATGAGCGGCTTCTGCGTAGCTATATATAACGCCTAGGCCCTTGGAATACTTGTATCCGAGCGCATTTTGTGCGGCGACATTCCCCTGTTCGGCAGCCTTGCGATACCAATGGGCTGCTGCCGAACAATCCATTTCGACTCCGCACCCGGTGTCATACAGGCGTGCGAGGTTAGCTTGCGCAGTAGCGACACCCTGTTCGGCCGACAACCGGTACCAATGAGCGGCCACCGCCAGGTCCCTTTCGATCCCACGGCCGCGTTCGAACGCCCACCCCAGATTGTTTTGCGCTTCACCGTCACCCTGTTCAGCCGCCAGGCGATACCATTGCACCGCGGCCGCCAGGTCCCGTTGGACCCCCGCGCCGAGTTCGTAGAGGTTGCCCAACATGAACTGCGCGTGGCGCGATCCTCTAGTTGCTGCCTTTTCATACCACCGTGCTGCTTTGGCATCGTCTGCGGCGATCCCTGTTCCAAAGCGATATGCGTCACCGACTAATGTTTCCGCGACTGGATGCTGTTGAGCCGCGGCCATCTTGAACCAGTGGAGCGCTTCGCTCTCGCTTCGCTCTGGACCGAGATCGAATTTGTAGATCAAGCCCAGGCTTAGCTGCGCTCGCGTGTGCCCTTGTTCAGCGGCGAGCCGAAACAATCGGGTTGCCTCTGCTGTATCGCGGCGTACCCCCTGACCCGTTTGGGTGAGGGCGCCTAATTTATATCGAGCGTCTGCGCGCCCCTGGTCAGCGGCAAGGCGATACCAGCGCGCAGCGTCGCAATAGTCCTGCGGCACCCCCGAACCGGACTCGCGGAGTTGGCCCATCTCGTACTGCGCCGACGCATGGCCGTGTTCGGCCGCGAGGCCGAGCCAATGTGCCGCCTGCCCCCAATCCTGGGTCACGCCATCACCGTATAAGTATCGACAGCCCTCTCGGAATTCGTCTTCGGGCGATGTGTCGAGGATGCAAGGTTCGCATCCGATATCAGGGTCCGGCGGCGGCTTGTCCGGCAGATCGACCGCTGGCTTCGTCGCCACAGTCGCATGCGCTCCCTGAGGCGACTGCTGTTGGAGCGAGAAATGCCCATGGGCGGTTGGGATCACCACTGCACCGTCGACCAAATGGAAAGACACTGTGTCGCCGGGAGCTGCCTTCGAAGCCTGTTCCAACACGCGATATTCGACCGTTGTGACAAGCGAGGTCCAATCGCCGAGTGCCGTGACTGAGGCTTGTTGGCCAGTTTTACAGTTCCCTAGGACCAACTGGGACGCGACCCGATCAAAGAAGAAGCTGACCGGGCAAGCAGACGCGGTTTCCGGATCCGGTCCGATATCTTGCAGTGCTTGTGCCAAAGTCGACTTCTGAGCCTGCAAAGTCAATGACTGCATTGACATTCTCCGCTGGACGATCCGGACGGATACAGATGGCAACTGGCGGTAGTCCGTTGGTGATTAAAGGACACCCTGACGGTTGACCTGCGCAGCGCCCGCGATCGCTTCGAGACAGCTGGGCGATGATAGAGCAGGCCCAAAGTCATGCAATTAATATAAGTTGCGCGCCGTAGCGCGACAGTGCGCGGGACCGACAGCGCGATCAGCAGGCGACCGGATCGACGCGCGGCGGCATTTCGGGACATCCGAACACGCCGCGCCCACGCACCCGGAAATGCCACTGCCCCACGTAATTGCGTGAACACGTAGTCAAGTGTATACGTAACGCCGTAATTGCGTATTTGCGGAGCATGCCGTGCATACTGTTGTTTTCGCCGCTCGAAAGGGTGGCGCATCAAAAACGACGCTGACGGGACACCTGGCAGTCGAGGCCGTGCGCCAAGGCCTCGGACCTGTCGTGATGATGGACACTGATCCCCAGCAATCCCTTGCGGCGTGGTGGCAGGAACGAGAGGCCGAGGAGCCGAAACTGGCCGCGGTCGGGCTGAGTACCCTGGGCGCCGAAGTCTCACGCTTGCGAGATACGCCCGGCTGGCTGTTCATCGATACCCCGCCCCTGGTGCCCGAGACGATCGAAGCGGTCATTGCCGTCGCCGACCTTGTGGTTATCCCAGTCAAGCCCTCGCCGCATGATCTCAAGGGCGTCGGGATCACCGTCAAGCTGGCCAAGCGCCAGGGAAAGAGGTTCTGTTTCGTCGTCACCCAGGCAATTGCTCGAGCCTCTCTGACGACGCAAGCGCTCCTCGCCCTGTCACAACACGGGCCGGTGGCAACGGCCATCATGCACTATCGAGTCGACTATGCCGGCGCCATGACGGATGGCCGAACGGTGCAGGAAATCGACCCGCAGGGCAAAGCGGCTGAGGAAATCCGCCAACTGCTCAATTACGTAGTTGCGCAAGTGCGCGAGTGCGGACTTGCGGAGGCGGCCAATGCCTAAGAAGGCGATCAGCGGCCTTACCGCAGCCATGCTCGGGCAGGGCCTGGACCCGGAAACGGCCGTGCCGGCGGAACCAGCTCCGGTAGTCGAGTCGGACGAGGACGCCAAGGCTATAGCCCTGACACTGAAAGTGTCGCCGGCGCTTTATCAACGCCTGAAATTCCTCGGCGTCCGGCGTCGGCAGAGCAATCAAGCGATCTTGCAGGCAGCGCTCACGCAATATCTCGATCGGGAAGAGGGCGGAGAATGACCCGCCTCCGACGTCACACCGCGCCGGCTCAGACGCGATTTGGGGGAGTTGGAGGCTTTAAGCTGGCGGGTCCGTGAGACCGGCCACTCGGTCGACGAAATACCGATTGCCGTGACTTCGGACAACTCCGGCATTCGCGGATCGTCTCCTGGTCAGCCGCATTCGACCCAACCTGGCCCTACACCTGCAGGAGAATAGACGATCTCGGGAGCGGACGTTTGGCGCCGCCCGGTGCCGGCGGTAACGCGCTCTTTGCGGTCATTCTGGGGCGTCCCCCGATCAGCCGCATTCGACCCATGTGCCTCCTGCGGCGGCTCCGGAGCCCGCCCCAGAACCGGCCGTTCGTTGGCGGCAAACGCTCGGTCGCCAAACTAACCGCGAGAAAAGGGCCGCCTGTCCGTGAGCTCGCGCGACAAAAACATGTCCGGAATCTCATCATCCCGCCGGTCCGCGCACTGTTTTGGCGGCACGCGCCAAACGGCCCTATGGCGGGCAATCCAACGCCAGCCCGCAAGCACTCATTTCTGCGGCTCGGTCGAACTCGACACGGTACGGCCGGTCAGGAGGTTCGTCACGATCCTGAACGCCGCGATCGCGGAGCTTCAGCGCAACCCGTCTACGAAGGTGAAGCTGACATTGGAGATCGAGGCGGAAGCCCCGAACGGCTTCGACGATGCCGACATCGGCGTCGCGCGCGACAACACCCGCCGGCTCCGCTATAAGCCAGACTCGACCGGCTTCGAGTGAGGGGCCGCTCGCACGGTCGCGAGCGATGTGCTCGGCGGTCTGCGCTGGGCCAAGCTCGCTTTGGTGACCTAGTGTACCGAATCCGACACTTCGTTCCCTCTGGCGGACGCTTCGAGGGCCTTCTGCTAACCGCATTGGACCGATCGATAGGGAATCATCTGACAGATACGGTACACTAGCAGAAGGGCTTCAGCCTCGCGGTAAGCTCGATAATTGTACGGGCCACATAGGTCGAGCTCAATTTGGAGCCCGCAGGGTTGAAGCTACCGCGCGTTCCGAAATACACAAGCTTCTCGTCCGAGAATATCTTGCCCCTCATGTCGACCAGGGTCGGCCAATCTATAAAGCCGCTCGCGGTATCCGACAAGGCGGTACGCCAGTATATTCCCGATTCGCAAAATGCCATTCCCTCGTCACACGAGCCGAAGAGCGTGACATCGATCAGCCCGACGACTCTTGCGGCGCTATCGATTTTGAGTGCAGCGGTCGCGTTCGCTATTTTCTTTTGGGGAATTTGGTCACCGACATAAAAGTCCCCGCGCTTGAATTCAGTTAAGACCTCTCTTA
>Ga0181519_10001358_pt1 | contig 21544 bp, 16 predicted proteins | sample PEATcosm2014_Bin_26_FD_121102 | JGI IMG/M metagenome (GOLD analysis project Ga0181519, IMG submission 121102) | Peatland microbial communities from MTU Mesocosm Facility, Houghton, MI, USA - PEATcosm2014_Bin02_10_metaG | ecosystem: Environmental > Terrestrial > Soil > Wetlands > Peat | place...
CATCACCCAGCACAAGCAGGCCGTGGCGACCATTCAGATGATCGTCAACCTGATGCTCCTGCGCGGCAATATCGGACGCCCGGGCGCCGGCCTGTGCCCCGTGCGCGGCCACAGCAATGTGCAAGGCGATCGCACCGTCGGCATCAATGAAAAGCCGTCCGCCGCCTTCCTTGACCGGCTGGGCAAGGCCTTCGGCTTCACGCCGCCGCAACGCGAAGGGCTCGGCGTCGTCGATACGATCTCGGCGATGCTCGATGGCCGCATCAAGGTCTTCATCGGCATGGGCGGCAACTTCGCCATGGCCACGCCCGATACGCCGCGCACCTGGGAAGGTTTGCGTCAGTGCCATCTGACCGTGCACGTGGCGACCAAACTCAATCGCAGCCATCTCATCCACGGACGCGATGCGCTGATTCTGCCTTGCCTCGGGCGTACCGAGATCGACATGCAGAATGGGGTGGTGCAGGGTGTCACCGTCGAAGACTCGATGAGCATGGTGCACCTGTCGTACGGCATCAATGCCCCGGCGTCAGAGCATCTGCGCTCGGAACCCGCCATCGTGGCAGGCATGGCGCAGGCGACCATGGGCCGCGCCCTCGCCGGCCACGACGACTGGCACTGGTACGTGGAAGATTACGACCGCATTCGCGACGCCATCGCGGCCACCTTCGACGACTTCGCAGACTTCAACCGGCGCGTGCGTCATCCGGGCGGCTTCCGGCTGGCCGTGCCGCCGTCGCAGCGTCAGTGGCTCACCGCCAACGCACGTGCGAACTTCACCACGCATGCGTTGCCGCGCGAGTTGCCGATCGACGTGGCGCGCCGTCAGGCCGGCGCGCGCGGCGCCGACGTGCTGCAACTCGCGACCATCCGTTCGCACGATCAGTACAACACCACGATCTATGGCCTGAACGACCGTTACCGCGGTGTGTTCGGACAACGCCGCGTGGTCTTCGCGAATATCGAGGATCTGGATGCACTCGGCTTTCGTGCCGGCGAGCGCATCGACCTCGTAGGCGTCTGGAATGACGGCATTGCGCGTCGTGCCGATGACTTCCTGCTCGTCGCCTACGACATTCCGCGCGGCTGCATCGCTGCCTACTATCCCGAAACCAACGGGCTGGTGCCGCTCGACGCCACCGCCGACGGCGCAGGCACGCCCACGTCCAAGTCCATTCCCGTGCTGCTTGAGCGTCGCCATGCCTGACGAGGCCGCCGGCGATGACGCCAGTCTCGCGCAAGCCGAGCAGGATCTCGCACGCCTGCTCGCGACCTTGGCTGAAGGCCAGCGGGAGGGCCGCGAGTCGCTCTCGCTCGCGCGCCTGGCCAAGCGCAGCGCGTTGCCCATGAGCGCGCTGCTGCGCTATCTCAGCGTGCTCACGCAGGCCGGCTGGATCTCGCTCGAAGAGGGCGAGCGCGGGCTGCGCCTCGCTCGCCTCACCGACGCCGGCATGGCCCAGTGCGATAGCCTGAGGGGCTGAACCGGGCACCCGGAAAGGTTCCGCAAGTAAGGCGCTGCAACACGACTGACATATTTCCATCCCGAGACGCGACTTACACTCGTCGCCACTGTGTCTGGTCATCCCATACCTGCGTATGATGGCGTCCAGCACACGGCCCTCACGTCACGGAGCCCCCATGGAGAATGTCGTTGCGCGTCCGGCAGAGATCGATACCGCCACGTCCACCGCTGTTGCTGTTGCCCCCGAATCGCTAGAACACCCCGTATCGCTCACCAGCGAGTCCATCGCGTCGCCGGCCTTATGGCGTCATGCCCGTCCGTCGCGCTGGAATCCGTGGCTCATCGGCCTCACGGGCCTCACCGGACTCTGGCAATGGCTGGGACTGGGCTGGGCGCTGCGCCACTTGGGAGAGGTCGCTGCCTGGTCGCTCATTCCCGTGCTACTGCTCACGCCGATGCACTGGGGCCTGATTCACGAGTCCATCCACGGCCAGTTGCGCCTGAAGTCTCGCGCCAACGAACGCACCGGCCGCGCACTCGCGCTGCTGCTCGGGCTGCCGTTCGAGATCATGCGCTTCGGGCATCTGATGCATCACCGCTTTACACGCCAGCCCTTCGACCGCCCCGATATTTCGACGCTGCCCGACAATGCGCCGCTCGCGCGTCGCGCTCGACAGTGGCTCGGCTATCAGTCACGGCTGCTGGGTGGCATGTGGCTCGCGGAAGTCTTTGCCCCGGTCATCGCGTGGCTGCCGGTGCGGCGTCTGCCCACGCTCGCCGTCAGCGCGCTGGGCGGCGATCCGGAAGATGAAGACGTGCGCCGCCGCGTCATCATGTTCGCCTCCGATCCGGTCCGTCGCCGCCGGATTCAGCGCGACTTCCTCGTCTTGCTTGTCGCGCTGGCGCTGGCCCTGTGGGCGTACGGCCCATGGTGGCCGATGTTTCTCGCGACGTTCGCCGCGCGCGGCATCTGGCTGTCGATCGCCGACAACCTGCCGCACTACGGCGTGACGATGGACGAACCGGCACGCGCACGCAACTTCAAGGCGCCTGCCCCCGTTCGCGCACTGCTGCTCAATCAGCACCTGCATCGCGTCCACCATCAGTACCCCACGGCCCCCTGGCATCTGCTGCCGCAAATCGATGCCGCCCAACCGACCGGCGGGCCGACGATTCCCTACTGGCGCGCCGTCTTTCGTCAATTCGACGGCCCATTGCCGGCCAGCACGCTGACGAGGAACGCAGTCTGCATGCCGTAGGCAAGGGCGTCCCGCCCCCTCACCGTCGGTCGACCTCCCGCCCCCTGAAGGACAACGGCGCGCTGTGCGCCGTTGTCAGTTCGCCACGCAAAACCCCCATCGCCTAACACATACGCGTCAGATGGCTTCGGAATTCGTCCGAATCATGATATAAATGCGAATCGTTTTCGTTAACGTTTGCGTTTTGATGAGTGCGAGCGTCCGGGCGGAACGTCGGACGCCAAACGTTTGTGGATTTGCTTCGCCAGCCACGTCGCCCCAAGGGCGGCGTTTTTGCTTGCGGAGCCTCATTTTTCAGCGATTCCCAAGCATGTTGATTGCACTGGCCATTGCACTGGCATGGCTGGCAGGCGGTGCCTGCTACCTCACCTCGGAACACCAGCGCCTACGAGCACAGCGTCTGGCATCGCAACCCGCGCGGGCGCTCTCGCTGGCGGCTGCCATGACCTGCCTCGTGTGCTGGTGGCTGGCGGCCGGTCCGTCGGCCGGTATCGCGGCGGCGTTCATGTCGCTGTGTTTCGGCCTGCTCTTCTGGCCTTATGCGGCGCTCGGCTGGCACTGGCTGCGGGGAGACGCGCATGTGGAGTAGAACGTTCGCGGGCCTCGTGCTCGGCTTCTTCGCCGCCATGGCGTTGTGTGGCGCCATTGCCTACATGACACCCGCCGGGTGGAAGACCGCCATCATCCCTGTCATCGCCCTCTTCCCGCTCGTGTGGCTCGGCCTGTTCGCCGCCGTCTACGCGAGCCGCACCGCCACACGTGCGTGGATTGGCCTTGGCGCCACCACCGTCGTCGCCTGGGCCGCGCTGCTGTTGGCGCGCGCCGTCTGGTAAGGATCGTCCGATGCGCGCCCAAACCCTGCGTCAATATCTGAGTGTTCATACGTGGGCCGGCATCGTTGCCGGCTTCGCCCTGTTCATCGCCATGCTCGGCGGTGCCCTGACCGTCTTTCATCACGAGATCGAACGCTGGGAGCAACCGGCAACGCGCCACGCCCCGATGACGCTTGCGCAGACGGAGCAACTCGCCGAGATGGTTCGCGCGAAGTACCCGGCCGCGCGTGAGCAAATGGGCGTGGTGCTGCCCAGTCACTCGTCCACGCCATTCGCTTACTGGCAAGCGACCAATGGCGACTGGATGCAGGCCCGTCTGGGCCCGAGCGCTGCGGGGGCCGAGCCCTCGCTGGTGATTGGCAACGCCCGTCCCGGTCTGTCGAGCACGCTCAACGCCCTGCATTACTCGCTCTCGATCCCGACGTACGGCCTGTATCTGATGGGAGTGGTGTCGCTGTTCTACGGCATGGCGCTGATCTCTGGCGTCATCGTGCATTTGCCGCGCGTGACGCGCGACATCTTCGCGCTGCGCCCGGGGCGCAACCTCAAGCGTTTCTGGCAAGACGCCCACAACGCCATCGGCGTGCTGAGTCTGCCGTTTCACATCGTTTTCGCACTCACCGGCGCGCTGTTGTGCCTGAGCCTGCCGCTGATGATGGCTTTCAACGTCGTGACGTTCGAAGGCAAGCTGATGTCGGAGATTCCGCAGGTGACGGGGGCGGTGCCGGCCAAGGTTGCCCCGGTCGACGGCAAGCCGCTCGATCTGCAAGCGATACTCGCACGTGCCGAACATGCGGCGCCCGACATGGAGGCGACTGCCGTGGCATGGACCGGTTACGGCAAGCCGGACGCCGTGGCCGAAGTCTACGGAGAAGCCAACAATTCCCTCGGGGTCTTCGCGGCCGTGGCCGTGCGCCTGAACGATGGCGAGATCGTCGGTCAGCACAGTCCGGGGGCGCGGGACACGAACCATGCCGTGATGAGCATGGTCTATGGCGCGCACTTCGGTAACTTCGCGGGCGACGCCATGCGCTGGGTGTACTTCGTGCTCGGCCTGATGGGCGCGGTGCTTGTCTATAGCGGCAATCTGCTCTGGCTCGAATCGCGTCGCAAGCGTAACGCGGCCCTTCAGCCCGCCAATCTGCGCTGGATGGCCAAAGCCACCGCCGGCGTGTTCCTCGGCACCTGCCTGGGCATTGCCGTGGCCTTCGTCGGTGCGCTCGTGGCACCGGGCATGACGGCGCTCTCGATCTTCGTCGCGACGCTCGCTGTTTCCGTCATGTTCGCCGCGCTCACCGCACCGGCCGTCGCCGCCACGGGACTGCTCGTGGCGACCGCCCTCGTGTGCGTCGCCATTCCGGTCGTGGATGCAGCCGTCACGCCGGACAATCTCGTGCGCTCGCTGGCGTCGGGCGATGGGGTACTCGCCGGTGTCGATCTCATCGCCGTCGTGTGCGCCGTGATCTTTGCGCTGTTTGCCCGCGCAACGTGGCAACGCGCCCGTCGCGGTGATCCGAACAGCGTGTGGGCGCGGCCGGCCCTGGCGAATGGTCAGACGCTGCGAGACACTGACACGGCAAGCACGACGGAGCGCGCCACCGACGCCCGTGCGGACAACACCCCAATGACAACAACGCTGCCCGAGCAGCCGGACCCGGCGCGAACCTGACGGCGTTCGCAAGCGAGGGGCGTCGGCTTTACGTCGCGTCCATCGCTTGCGCGACCGTCCCCCCCACTTAAGAAGACCGATTTTTAGACGTACTCGTCGGCACACGACGCATCACAAACTGGGAGATTCACACCGATGTTGCACCACCGCCCCCTCGCAGGGCGCGGCTCCGCTCGCCCGCGCGCTGCGCATGAGCCCACGCCCCGCCTCGCTTCGTCCCTTTGCGCAACCCTTTCGCCGTCCTCCATCTCGCGCGCTGTTGCGGGCGTGTTTGCGATTTGCGCAGCTTCTTTGACGCTCGCATCGGGTAGCGCTCATGCTCAGCAGACCGCACAGACTGCGCAAGCCCCGGACGCGCAAGCTGCCGCGAATGCCTCGCAAGGCACTGCCGTCCTGCCGACGACCTCGGTCTCGGCAGGCCGCGACGACGACATCCGGGTCGAGCGCGTGTCGAGCGGCGCCCTGGGCACACGGCGTGCGGTAGACACTCCGTTCTCGGTCGTTGCCGTCAACAGCGAGCAGATCAAGAACCAGATGGCGCAGACCGCGACGGATGCGTTCAAGTACGACCCGGCCGTCACCACGCTCTCGGAAAACAAGCGCAACGAAAACTCGTATTTCGCCGTGCGCGGCATGCGCGTGGACATGCTCGACGGCACCAAGATCGACGGTCAGAACTTCGTCTCGTGGCAGGCCGACATTCCGCTCGAGCCGTTCGAGCAGGTGGAGCTGCTCAAGGGCCTGTCGGGCTTCATGTACGGATTCGGTACGCCCGGCGGCATCGTGAACTACGTGCTCAAGCGCCCGACGGACGAGCCGCTGCGTCAATTCTCGGTGGGCTACGAAGCGAGCAATGTGTGGAGCGAAAAACTCGATCTCGGCGGACGCTTCGGTCCCGACAATCGCTTCGGCTATCGCCTGAACATCGTGAACGAGGAAGGCAACACCGCCGAGCCGAACAATCACGTGCGGCGCAAGACGATCTCGCTTGCCACGGACTTTCGCGTCACGCCCGACCTGACGTGGTCGGCCGACATCGCGTACTGGAAGCGTCAGACGACCGGCACGTTGTTCGGCATGAGCTTCGCAGAGGCCGTGCCCGATGCGAACAAGGTCGCCCGCAACCTCGCCCAGCCGTTCACGTACTACGAGACCGATTCGCTCACCGCGGGCACGTCGCTCGACTATCGCATCAACGATCAGTGGAAGGCGAACTTCAAGTATCGCTTTGCCCGCCTGAATCGTCTGAACGGCGACAGCTTCCTCTCGGTGCTCAATGCGGCGGGCGACTACGCCGACACGCAGTACAAGTGGAAGACGGCCTACTACTACCAGGCCTGGGACGGCATGGTGCAAGGCAAATTCACCACCGGCCCGCTCAAGCATGACGTGGTGTTCGGCGTGGCGTATCAGACCCAGGTCAAGCTCAATGACAATGGCATTGGCGGTAACGGCATTGCGCTGGGCACGAGCAACATCTACAACCCGTCGCTGCTGCCGAATCAGGACATCGGGCTGGACTATCAGCCCTACCGCAGCGAGAAGATTTCGCAACGCGCGATCTTCGCGAGCGACACCGTCGGCATCACATCGCGCATCTCGGTGCTGGCCGGCCTGCGCTACACGCAGTTCAACGACACGCTGTACGACACCGCCGGTCAGACCGACACGACGTATCGCGCGAAACCGGTGTCGCCGACGGTCGCGCTGATGTACAAGACCGACAACGACTCAACGGCGTATGTCAGTTACGTCGAGTCGCTGGAGCCGGGCGGCTCGGCGAGCATCACCAACGTCAACTTCCCGCAGACCTTCGGTCCGCTCACGAGCAAGCAGTATGAAGTGGGCTGGAAGGCAGACAAGCAGACGTGGGGCGCGAATCTCGCGCTGTTTCGCGTCGAGCGCGGCTATGGCTACACCAATCAGGCGAACTACTACGTGCAGGACGGCACGCAGCGCTTCCAGGGGCTCGACGCCAGCGGCTGGGTGCGTCTGGCGCATGACTGGCGTCTGATGGGCGGCGTGCTGCTGCTCAACACGAAGGCGGTGGACGTCGACGACCCGAGCGTGGCAGGCAAGCGTATTTTCGCCACGCCGCGCTACGTCGTGACGGGACGCGTCGAGTACGACACGCCGTTCGTGCGCGGCCTCACGCTCGCCGCCGGCGTCAAGGTGACGGGCCAGCAGGAAGTCGATGCCGCCAACACGCTGTCGATCCCGGCATACACCACCATCGATCTGTCGGCCAAGTACGCCACGCGCGTTGCCGGCAAGTCGGTCGTGTTCCGTGCCGCCATCAACAACGTGACGGACAAGCACTACTGGACCACGACGTACAACGGCTTCGTGCTGCCGGGCTCGACCCGCACGTTCCTCGCCAGCGCCACGATGGACTTCTGATCGGCGTTTGAGCGCAACAATGAAAAAGGCCGCTCGATCGAGCGGCCTTTCCTTCTTCCCTTGCTGACTCAGGGCGGCAAACGCTTAGCCCACGAACGCGCGCTCAACGAGGTAGTGCCCCGGCGCGTGGTTGTGGCCTTCGACGAAGCCGCGCTTTTCGAGCAGCTCGCGGGTGTCCTTGAGCATGGCCGGGCTGCCGCACAGCATGACGCGGTCGTTCTCCGGCGAGAATTCCGGCAGACCGATATCGGTGAACATCTTGCCCGATTCGACCAGCTCCGTGATACGGCCCTGGTTTTCGAACTCTTCGCGCGTGACCGTCGGGTAGTAGATCAGCTTGTCGCGGACGTACTCGCCCAGATATTCATGCTCGGGCAGATGCTGCGTGATCAGGTCGCGGTACGCCAGTTCGCTCGCGAAGCGGCAGCCGTGCACCAGAATGATGTGCTCGTAGCGATCGTAGACTTCCGGATCGCGAATGATGCTCATGAACGGCGCAAGCCCCGTGCCCGTCGAGAGCAGATACAGGTTCTTGCCCGGCAGCAGGTTGTCGTTGATGAGCGTGCCGGTCGGCTTGCGACCCACGATGACCTTGTCGCCCGGCTTCAAATGCTGCAAACGCGAGGTCAACGGACCGTCCTGCACCTTGATGCTCAGGAACTCCAGCTCTTCCTCGTAATTCGCGCTTGCCATGCTGTAAGCACGCAGCAGCGGCTTGCCTTCCACTTCCAGCCCGATCATCGTGAACTGGCCATTGACGTAACGGAACGAAGCGTCGCGAGTGGTCTTGAAGCTGAACAACGTATCGGTCCAGTGATGGACTTCCAGCACAGTCTGTTGATTCTGAGTACTCATAGTGGCTTGACGTTTGACGGCGGCGGCAGCGCGGCACATCGGCAGGGCCGATGGCCCGAATCGCCTGAAATGCTTGTGCGCGAACCATCCTTAGTGGCCCAATGCCCGGACTCCAGTGCATCAGAGGTACGCACTTTCAGTTATGGACGGGAAAACCCGACTATTTTACCCCAATTGCGAATTGCTTTCATTCGTCCCGTCAGGGCGCGCAGGGCGTGGCGGCAAGATTACTGATAGCCGTCAGGATTCTGGTGCTGCCAGCGCCAGTGATCGGCACACATGCGCGCCAGATCGTACTCGGCGCACCAGCCCAGCAGCGCCTTGGCGCGCGATGCGTCGGCGTAGGAGGCGCCAACGTCGCCCGAGCGACGCTCGACAATCTCGTACGGCACTTTGCGGCCGCTGGCGGCCTCGAACGCGCGCACGACCTCCAGCACGCTTTGCCCTCGTCCGGTGCCAAGATTGACGGTAAAACCCTCGCCCAGCTTGCGCAGGCCCGCGAGCGCCGCCAAGTGACCGCGCGCCAGATCCACCACGTGAATGTAGTCACGCACGCCCGTGCCATCGGGCGTCGGCCAGTCGCCGCCATAGATCTTGAGCTGCGGCAGCTTGCCCACGGCAACCTGCGCGACAAACGGCATCAGGTTGTTCGGCACACCGCCCGGATCCTCGCCGATCAGCCCGCTTTCGTGCGCCCCCACCGGGTTGAAGTAACGCAACACCCCGACGCGCCAGCGCGCATCGGATTTGACCAGATCGGCGAGCATCTGCTCGGCCATGAGCTTGGTGTGGCCATACGGATTGGCGGTCGAGAGCGACGCCGTCTCGTCGATCGGCACGGATGTCTGGAAGCCATACACGGCCGCCGACGAACTGAACACGAGATGCCGCACGTCGTGACGATCCATCGTTTCGATCAGCGTGAGCAGGCTCACCAGATTGTTGCGGTAATAGAGCGACGGCTTCTCGAGCGATTCGCCAATGGACTTCAAGGCGGCAAAGTGGATCACGCCGTCGATCTTGTACCGGGAGAAAACATCGTCCATGACCGCCGGGGAACAGACGTCCCCTTCGATGAAGGCGGGCGCCCGGCCTGCGATTCGTTCGATGCGCGCAACGGCGTCGGGATGGCTGTTGCACAGGTTATCGACGATGACGACATCGTAGCCGCCCGTCAGAAGCTCGACACACGTATGTGAGCCGATGTAGCCGGCCCCGCCGGTAACGAGAATGGTGCCCAGATTGTTCATGAAATGCCTTGGCGACGCTCCGTGTGGCGTCTTCGATATCGCCAGAATCGAGCCAAACGGCCGAAAGTGCGAGACCCGCGATATTACTCCAGCCGCCGTTCGCGCGCCATGCTACGGATTGGCCTGACCGCTATGCCCGCTGGCTCATATAAGTATCGTATTCGAGCGCGCCCAGACGCCGTGTCAGCCGGTACGCACCGATGCCCAGCACGCACAGCAGCGCCAGCGCAAACCCATAGCCGTAAAGCGCGGGCCCGTATTGCAGGCTCGCCCAGGTGAAGACGGCATTGAGCACGACCAGCAGCGTGGTGACGACCAGCACGTCACGGCGCCGATCCAGATAGAACAGGACATTGAGCACGCCAAGCAGCAGCACCTGGAGGCCCGCCGAGATGACGTCGATGCGCAGCAACGACTGCCACGCTTCGGGCACGCCCACGAGCCGCAGCATGTCGTCGCCGAACGCAAAGACGAGGAGCGTTACCACGGCCTGCACCTTGAGGATCTCGTAGAGCCCGGTGCGCACCGCACGCACCATCAATACCCGCGCCGTCGAAATCTGACGCAGTGTGCCGCCGTGCCGCACGGCGTCGAAAAACCCGTCATAGGCTTCGGCAAAATCCGTCTCGATTCGCAGCAGGAACACCGCCATGCCTGGAACGGCACAAAGGTACGAGAGGAAAACCGGCAGATCGTAGATGGGTGACGCGCGCAGCGGCCCGATCACGGTCATGCCGGTAGCAGGCGACGCCCAGAAAATCAGCTTGTCGATCCAAACCCCAAGACCGAAGCACACGCCCACCGCGACCAGCGATAGCCGCAGATTGCGCGGCACGAAGACCGACCACGACAGCCAGGTAGTCGTGCGGTAGTTGCGCACGACGATGGCCGTCAGCCCCAGCAGCAGGCACGCGTGACCGATCACGAAGCCGCCCAGCAGCCCCGTGAGTCCGAAACGCCCCAGCAACACCGCGCAGACCACGCTCAGACTGTAGCCCGCGCAGAATACGCCGAGAATCGCGCGGTACTGCTTCACACTCGTGAGAAACAGCACCACGATCCACAGATTGCCGAGCAGCACGAAGCCGATCCACATCAACCAGCGATACGTCAGCGGCAGCGTCGAGAACAGCGTCTGCGACAAGGCAAGGCCAATACCCCCCAGCACGACGGTCGTGACCAGAGTTACCGCGTTGAACGACGGCATCACCGCCTGCGGCTCGCCCGCGAACAACCGATCACTCAGATAGCGGGTGAAGGCCAGTTGGATGAGCCCCGTCGCCATCACGCTCGACGCAATCAGATACGTCACCGAAACCTGGAACTGCGTCAGCACGTCGTGCGGATGGACATGCGTCAGGCTCATCAAGCCGACCAGCACCACGCCGACCATCGACAACACCAGCGGCCCCGCACTGATGATCCCCGCATAGCTGTACGCCGCGAAAGTGCCGGAGAGCGTGTCACTGCGCAGCAGACGCCGCAACTCGAAACCGATACCCGCCATCAGTCGCTCCCTCCTTGCATCCACCGCTGATATAGCGTGCGATAGGCGTCGCGCATGGCATCGAGCCGGTAGTAGCGCTCAACACGCGCAATGCCCGCGCGGCTCGCCGCATGCCAGGCCTGCGGCTCGAGCACGTCGACGATGGCCGCCGCCAGCGCTTCCGGGTCGGCCATTGGCACGATGCGTCCCGAGCGGCCGAGCGCGCGATCCTCCGGGCTATTGCCGTCGATCACCTGACGGCATGCGCCGACGTCCGTGGCCACCACCGGCACGCCTGCCGCCGCCGCTTCGAGCATGACCAGCGGCAAGGCTTCGGAGACGGACGACAACGCCAGCACACCGATCTGCGGCAACACCGATTCGATGGCGCGATATCCCATGAACCGCACCTGATACTCCATTCCCAGACTCGCGGCGAGATCCCGGCACTCTTGCGCATAGGCCGGGTCCTCGGTGTCCGGCCCGACGATCCAGCCCTGTACGTCGGGCCGCGCCCGGTAGGCGATGAAGACAGCGCGCAGAAACGTCTTGATGTCCTTGACGGGCACCACACGCCCCACCAGCGCCACGACCGGGGCAATGTCCGGGCGATCCGTCTGCGCGTCTGTCTCGCGCCGGGCGACGCGCAACGCGGCAAAGCGCGCGATGTCCACGCCGTTGGCGATGATGCGTGTCTTGTGCGCAGGCGCACCATCGCTGATCTGACGCTGGCGGTTGCCTTCATAGAGCGAGACAATCTCATCCGCCGCGTCGTAGCACACGCGTCCGATGGCCTCGAAAAACCGCATCCACAGATTCTGGAAATATCCGACGCGCGAAATGTCGCGCTCGAACGGTCCGCGATTGTCATGCAGCCATTCGCTTTGCAGCAGGTCGAGCTTGCGCTCCTTCGTATAGCTGCCGTGTTCGGTCACGAGCAACGGCCGGCCGGTGCTCATGCGCAGCATCGCCCCCAGCAGCCCCGCGTATCCCGTCGATACGGTGTGATACATGCGGGCCGGGGGCAATGCGCCGGCGATCCTGGCCAACTGCCAGATCGGCTTGTGCATCGCCCGTATCGTCCAGAAGTAGTCGGTAAACGACGGGTCGTGGCAGTAGCGCTCGTACCGCTGCGTAATGAAGTCCCAGGCGCGCTCGCTATGAAGGAATTCCGGCTGTGCGAGCGCCTGAGCGTCGCGCAACATCGGCAGAACCCGCGCGAGCATGGCCCGCAGATCGTCGTCACCCATGGCTTCTGTGGCACCGTCGCGGGCCTCGTGTCGCTGGCGGAACAGATCGTGCATCCGGCCAATTTGCGCGAACGCCGCCGCGTCGCCCGAGCCTTGGCGCGTCTGCGCCGGGTCGTGCGACGCCTCGGACGCGGTATCGGCCGTCTCGTAAAGGTAATGCGTCTCGAAGTGGACGACGTTGTCCGGCATCGGATAGACCGGCGCGCCGTAGTCTTCGCGGCGGCTACCGATGAATACGACCGCAAAGGTCAGCGTCGGGAACGCGCGAATGAGCAGATCGACCCACGACGACACACCGCCCTGCACATACGGGAACGTGCCTTCAAGGAGTAGCGCGACATCGGCTGCATCGGGGACATTGGCGATGTCAGGAACGTCAGCGGCATCAGCGACGCGCGCACCCTCGGCGCACGGTTGTGAGTTCGGACGATCGCCCGGTGGACGCATTGGCATAGGCGCTAGCGAGTCCAGAATCGTACGACCGGCTGTACCGCGGGCGAGGCCGTCGCGCTCACCGCGCCTTTGGCACCCGTGGCGCCCGCCCCCAACCCGCCGAGCAGTTGCGCCACCCGGTCGTAGCGACGCTTCTGGAACGCCGCTTCCGCAAGCCAGGGCAACAGGCGCTCCGTCGGAAAGCTGTGAAACTGCGCGTGACGCAGGTACATCTCGGCAGCCTCGGGCGTCTCGCGCAGTAGCGCGCAGCGGCCCAGCAGGTACCACATCGAGGCGTCGTCCTCGTGCTGTTCGAGCGCGTCGCGCGCAAACTGCTCCACTCGCTCCAGCGTGAAGCGCAGCACTTCGCCACGCACGAGGTTCTGGTAGATCAGTTCCCAATACAGTTGGGCGAGACGCCGGCAGGCATGCGCACGCTCGTCTTCGTCCTGCGCCGCCTCATGCCGGTCACGCATCGCGTAAATCTGCTGCATGATGCGCTTCTCCATCCCGTCGAGAATGCCGTACGCCAGCAGGCGTACCTCTTCGACGGGATCGGCCAGCAGATCGCGAGCGATTTCGCTGGTCACCCGCGACGGCAGCGCCTGCACCGAGACCAGTGCCGCCACGCGGTCGTCGCGTTCGCCATGCAAGTTCCGCAGGCGCGCACGCAGGCGCATGCCCCCGCCGTGCCGCACGCGCGCCATCAGATGGGAGACAAAGCCTGGCGCCTTCACGCGGCCGGCCGTGAGCGCCTCGCGCGGCGGCGGAAACACGTAGCCGATCAGCAGCACGCCCAGCACGACCGCCAGACCCGCGACGGGCAAGAAAAAGGTGATGAGCGCGATATGCCAGAACGCGTCGCGCCGCCCGCGATAGCTGGCCGGCAACACGCCCGTCATGAAACCACCGGCCAGCAGCGCCGAGACGGCTTGCCACGCCAGCACCATCAGCACGACCGATGTCGACGCGGCAGGCACGTCGGGCGTCTGCATCGAGGCGCTTCCCGCATCGCTGCCCAATACGAGACGCATGGCCTGCACCTGCGCGGCCACCGCGAGCACGCCGAGGCCGAGCGTGAAGGTCGATTGCAACAGGCTCAGGCCACGTGCGACACCGCGCTGACGCAACCGCCAGCCGGTCGTCACGCGCTCGCCCTGTGACGTGTGCTCAGCCATGATCGACGCATCGCTCCATGAGCTTGCGCAAGCCATCACCGGGCGCTTCGGCGTCCACGTGCGCTGTGTGCACCGCGATGTGACCGCTCTGGAAATCGACGTCGTACTGCTGACGCAGCAGTGTCTCAATGCGCAGCAGGTAGCCGTCGATGCCGTGCTCGTCCGTGATCGGCATCAATGCGATGGCGATCTGGCGACGCGGCGTGCCGATGGTCCACAGCGCGTCGAGGGCCCGGCGCTGGCGCACCGTCTGCTCAAACAGCGAATCCCCCCGCGCACCGCGCGGGAACGCCAGCGCAACGAGCGAGGACTCGATGCCGCTCGCCCGCTTGAGACGGGCCAGACGTCCCAGTTCGAGCGCAAAATCGTAAGGCGCTTGCGGCACCGACTCCCTGACACTCGCCACCAGTGGCTGATGCGACACCCCGTCGGCGTAGTAGGCGAGCAGCACCAGCAGCAATTGCAGATTGTCGTGATTGAGCGCGAGGAACGGCATGCGACGCACGATCAGCACGCTCACCAACGTGCCGTCGCCGTCGAGCAGGGGCGCGCAGGCGAGATAGGGACTGGTGTCGCTCGCCGCGTCGTCGGCACGCACGTGCGCGAGCGTGCCCTCACGCAGACAATGCTGGACAAGCGGGTCGTTGGGATCCGGCTCGAAGCCCTCGCCAACGCGCGCGATCGGGGTCGTCACGAGCCGGTCCGCACGCACGGGGAATAACGCGGCCACTTCGATCTGACACGTCAACGCGGCGAATTCGAGCATCGGCTGCGCATTCGGCAAGCCGCCGGCGTGCCCATGAACGTCTCCTGCGCGCCGCACGGTGAGGTCGCGCAGGCGTGTGAGCGCATCTCGCAGCGTCACGGGACGCGCCAGAAAATCGCGCTCGAGCCGCTCATGCGAGACACGCAAGAGGTAGTGGTTGTGCGTGATCGCGACGAGCCGGTCGCTGAAGTAGGCGTTGATGCCCTGCGCCCGATTCGCCCGATGGGACCAGATGTCGCAGAAATGCCCGGCGATCAGCGTCGCCGTCATGCCCCCGGCGAAGTGCACCATCGGAAACGGGCCGCCGGCCGGCGCGCACAAGGCATACCAGGCGAGCACCAGCACCAGCCCGCTCGCGGCGCCCGCCAGCGAACCGTAGCGCAACGCACACACGAGCGCGGCCAGCCATAACCAGGGGAATTGCGCGCCGAGCAGCAAGGGATCGTCCGGACGCAAACGCCAGGCGACAAGAACGACGAGTGCGGTGCCGCCCAGCACTTCGAGCATGGCGAAGGGGCGTGCGATGGCTGGGGCAATCCCGCGCCCCCATCGTCCGAGATTGCCGAGCGGTTGCGAGCGGCGCACGCGCGGCGGCGACTGGGCATGGTTTGCCGATTCGGCTTCGTTGGGCGTAGCGGCGCTCACGTGGTGTTCGTGGAAATTGAGATCAACCGAGTGCACACGCGCAGATTCCATCGCGCAGCGTCGTCGCATGCCATCGAAATGCCCAGCACGATAGGTGGGCGTTCGCGCAGGCGGTGCGCGATGGCGGTTTGCATGATTCCCCGTTTTCGGAATGTGCCCTACCCGGCATCTTCGGCCGGGGCCTCGGGCGACGGATCGACAGTTCTCTTGACAAGATCCGTCGCTCCCGTCCCGCGATACCTCCCCGCCGGGACGGCCTGTGACTGCTGATCCGAACTGATCTCTTATGTTTGATGGAGATGAACTTTACACACGCTCAGTCCTACTTTCGTCCCATTTTTTTCGTGCCGCAAACCCGCATGAATCCTTCAGGATACCGATTCACCGTCAAACGAATACGGGCCATCGTGCGCCCCGACATAGGCCAGATGGGTGCGCACGCCCGCCCCCGGTTGCCACAGGTGTAACGCAAAGCCCGGGGGCTCGAGCGTAATCGATCCGGGCGCACCGGCGGCCAGTCCAAGCGTGATCTGGTGCGCGGTCGACACGCAGGTGCTCGCCATGACACCGGGCGCGCCCGCCACGCTCGCCTGAATGCTGCGGTGCAAGTGACCGCAGATCACTCGCTCAATGTGACGATGGCGTGACGTCACGCTCGCAAAACCTGCGCGGCCCTGCGCTGTGAGGCCGTAGCCATCCATGAATTCGATGCCCGTATCGAACGGCGGATGATGCATCGCGATGATCGTCGGACGTCCCTCACACGCATGCAGTTGTTCGTCAAGCCACGCGAGACGGGCCTCGCACAGATGTCCCCCGGCATTGGGCGGGTCTTGCGTGTCGAGCGCGAGCACGGTCAGCGGTCCAAAATCGACGCGGTATTGCACGAACTCGCCGCCCGCGAGCAGGTAGGTATGCTCCGGAAATGCGGCACGCAACCCCTCACGGTGGTCGTGATTCCCGACGACCAGATACAGGGGGATCTCCAGCTCCGCCAGACACTCGCGAAGTACTTCGTATTCCGACAGATGTGGCGTATCGATCAGGTCGCCGGTGGCGATCACCGCATCGGGCCGCGGCGTCCAACGATTGATGGTGGCGATCGCGCGGCGCAAGGCCTGCGCGGTATCGACGCGGCCGCAGGCAAGCACGCCGGGCCGCGTGATATGAAGATCGGTGATCTGACAAAGCAACATGAAGGCGATTCCTTGAAAGCGCGCGGCGACGCTGACCGTTTGCGCGCCGCCATTGGAGTGTAGAACGCACGCAGCGGCGCGTAATCTATCGTGCGGCGCCACGCTAGACACGGCAAATGACATGCCAATGAATTTTGGGCCGTTCCGACACGACCACGGCGATGCCAACCCAAAGTCGGCCGGGTACGCAACCCCTAACGGGCTAGGGGAAACCTCCAAGGCCCGCCCAGCAAGGGATTGCGCGAGGGGGTGAACGGAGATGCCCGCAGTTACCGGGGTTTTGTCACCAAGAACAAGAAAGTACGCGGCATTGCACAACAAAATCGCCGCAAACCGTTGTCAGGACTGGCCCACAGCCCGCCGAAGGCTCTATAATGCGCCTGCCCGGCCAGTGCCGGCGCCCTCTCGATACGTGACGGGACAGATCTTCGGATCGCGTTTGCGTGACGTGCCGTGAAGGCGATATCCTGGCGTGCGCCGCGTGCCTTATGGCGCGGATACAACACCGACACTCGCCAAATGGCGAAAGTGTTAGAGTTGTCGCCGGTATTCACCACCTCTCAAGGGAAACACACATGAACAAACAGGAACTGATCGACGCCGTCGCTGGTGTTACGGGTGCAAGCAAGGCTCAAACTGGCGAAACCATCGACGCTCTGCTCGAGACCGTCAAGAAGGCCGTCTCCAAGGGTGACTCGGTTCAGTTGATCGGCTTCGGCTCGTTCGGTTCGGGCAAGCGCGCTGCGCGTGACGGCCGCAACCCGAAGACCGGCGAAACGATCAAAATCCCGGCTGCCAAGACCGTCAAGTTCACGGCTGGCAAGGCGTTCAAGGACGCTGTGAACAAGAAGTAACACCAGTTGCGCGCAGGCCGGCCTTCGTGCCGGCCTATCTTTTTGCTCGCGTTGCCGTTCTGCGGCATGTGGCATTGGATACGTGTCATGTCATCCTCTCGCGAGGTCCACGACTGATGTGACGCTGCGCGCCTCGCGGGTGTCTTGCGTGCCGATCTTCGGCGACCGGGCGCCCGCGGCAGATGTCCCTCCTTGCCTTAGCGCTTTCGCTGACGTCTTCGCCTGACCTCCTGGCCCGACCTTGTCGTCCGGCGCCTCCTGCCGAGGATCTTCGGCAACGCCTTCCTCCCTCCGCAACGCCTCGTGTCTTTCCGCGCTGCTGCGGCAGACATGCGCGACTTTGCTTCGCCGATTTCGGTTGCGCACCTCCGGCGTCATCTCGTTGCATCTCTTATTTTCCCGGCTCATTTCCCAAAGCAACTATGCTATGTTGCTCGGCATGACACGCGCGACGACAGCGGCCCCTGCCGCCCCCGCTGAGGTATTGCCCGCGACCGGACCGGCCGGCGCAGAAGCCATTGCACCGCCGCGTGGCAAGCAAATGCGGCGCATGTCAGCCTCGCACCTGCTGGTCACGCTCGCCGCGCTTCCCCTTGCGCAGTGGCCATCGCTGCCGAATGCCTCGCAGGGCGCCAGTCACGACGGCACCATCGGGCCTCACGCCATTCATCAATTACGCATTACTACGCGTCGTCTGCGCGCGTTGATCGATGTTTTCTCGCCATGGCTCAAACCCCGCTGGCATCGCCGCCTGAAAGCGGAATTACGCTGGCTGAGCCACTCGATGGGTCCTGCGCGAGATGCCGACGTATTGGCAACAACAACGCTTCCCGCGTTACGCACCGAATATCCCGATATCGACTGGCCGACGGTTGACGCCTACGTGGCGAAGCTGCGCGGCGACGCCCGTGCAAAAGCGGCCGAGGCGCTGGCAAGCGAGCGTCAGCGGGCATTGCATGCGTTGCTGTTGAAGGCGTTCGGGATCGGAGAAGATGGTCACGCCGAGCGGCGAGCGGCCAAGGCATTGCGCCCCCCGTCCCGCACGCCCGGCAAGCGCCCCCGTGCGTTGACAAAGCACGCGCACAACGTGCTCCGCGCTCGGTACATTGCGTTATTTCCGGATTGCCGCCAGTTGGCGATGCTCGACACGGAGCAGTTGCACGCGTTGCGCGTGAAGATCAAGAAGGCCCGTTACAGCGCCGAAGCCTTGGCGCCATGGCTGCGCAAGGCGATCCGCTCGCCCTATCAGGACACCCTGCACGCGGCGCAGGCCCTGCTCGGGGATCTCAACGATGCCGTGGTGGCCCAACGGGTCTTTGCAGACATGCCACTCTCGGCGGCGCAGCGCGACACCTTGGTCGGACGCCTCGACACGATCATCGTGAACGCGACCAGCCGCGCGGCGCACGTCTTGTGTCATTTGCCCGACGCGCACACCCTGGAGCGCGGCATGCGCAAGGGCTGAACGTCAGGCATCACGCATCCGTCATCCGTCACGCCGATCTCACGCCACCTTCGTGCGCAACAGGCGCATGCCGTTGGCGATCACCAGCAGACTCGCACCCACGTCGGCGAATACCGCCATCCACAGCGTAGCCAGCCCCGCGATGGCCAATCCGAAGAACGCCGCCTTGATAGCCAGCGCCAGAACGATGTTCTGCCTGAGCACGCTCGCAGAGCGCCGGGACAACGCCAGGAAAGCCGGCAGCTTGCGCAGGTCGTCGTCCATCAATGTGACGTCGGCCGTCTCGAGCGCGCTGTCGGTGCCGGTCACGCCCATCGCAAAGCCGACGTCTGCGGCCGCCAGCGCGGGCGCGTCGTTGATGCCGTCGCCTACCATGCCGACGTGGCCGAATTCCTCTCGCAACGCCGCCACCGCCTGCCATTTGTCTTCCGGCAGCATTTCGGCACGCACTTCGCTCACGCCGGCCTGCTGACCGATCACCTGCGCGGTGGCGCGATTGTCCCCCGTCAGCATGACGGTGCGCACGCCCATTTGCGCCAGCCGCGCGATGGCTTCACGGCTTTCTTCTCGCAGCGTGTCCGCCACGGCCAGCACCGCGAGCGCCTGTGTTTCGCTCGCCAGCACGATTGCCGTGCGGGCCTGCGCTTCAAGACGTGTCAGTTCCGCTTCCACGTTCGCGTTACACACACCCAGCGATTCGATCAGACGATGGTTGCCGAGGTAGTAAAGCGTCTGGCCTACACGCCCCTTCACGCCCATCCCGACGAGTGCTTCAAAGTCGGTGACAGACGGCAGTGCGCCCAGACCCGCTTGCGCGTGGCCGTCGACAACGGCGCGCGCGATCGGGTGCGTGGTCTGCGCGTCGAGCGCGGCGGCCAACGTCAACACCTCGTCGCGCGGCATTTCGCCGAGCGGCACCACGTCTGTCAGACGCGGCTCGCCACGGGTAAGCGTGCCCGTCTTGTCGACGGCGACGGCCCGGATCAGGCGACCGCTCTCGAGAAATGCGCCGCCCTTGATCAGGATGCCGGCCCGCGCCGCTGCCGTCAGACCGCTCACGACCGTGACCGGCGTCGAAATCACCAGCGCGCACGGACAAGCGATGACCAGCATCACGAGCGCCTTGTAAATCCACGGCGACCACGCCAGGCCGAAGGCCAGCGGCGGGACCAGCGCGACAAGCAGCGCGCAGAGCACAACAACCGGCGTGTAGACACGCGAGAACTTGTCCACGAAGCGCTGCGTCGGCGAGCGCTGCTGCTGCGCTGTCTCGACAATGCGCACGATGCGGGCGAGCGTCGTATCGCCCGGCGCAACGTTCGTGCGGTACACGATGAGACCGCTCTCGTTGATGCTGCCCGCGTAGACCTCGTCGCCCACCGTCTTGTCGACAGGCACGCTCTCTCCGGTAATCGACGCCTGATTGAGCGCGGAACTGCCCTGCTCGATCACGCCGTCGATGGCGATGCGCTCACCCGGACGAGCCCGCACGCGCGCGCCTACCGCGAGGGATGCGGCGGGCACGTCCGCCCAACTGCCGTCGGCTTGCGCGACCGACGCCTGATCCGGCGCCAGACGCATCAGCGCCTCGACTGCACGGCGGGCGCGCGTGAGCGACGCCGCTTCGAGTTTTTCCGACAGCGCAAACAGCACGATCACCATCGCCGCTTCCGGCCACTGACCGATGAACATCGCTCCCATCACGGCCAGCGACATCAGGAAGTGGATGTTCAACGTGAAGTGCCGCAGCGCGATCCACCCCTTCTTGAGCGTTGGCAGACCGCACGCCAGAATGGCCGCAACGACCATGGCGCCAACCCAAGGGCTGTGCTCTGGCACGCCGGACCAGACGGCAACTTCACTGGCTGCGGCCAGCACGCCCCCCGCCACCAGACGCGCGACGTCACCCTTGCGGCTCGCGGGCGGCGGTGCCACGTCGGCGTTGTCCCCGGCGAGCGGCACCGGCGTCATCCCGAGCTTGCGCAGCGTGTCGGCAACCGCCGCACCATGCTGGGAAACGTCGGTGGCCGTGGCGCTTTCGTCGAAAACGACCGTCAATTCGCGCTTGAGAAGATTGAAGTACAGGGCATCGACACCGGGCCGGCGCTCGAGCTGATCGCGGATGAGACGCTCTTCCGTCGGGCAATCCATCTGATCGATGCGAAATCGTGCCTGTGGCGCCCCCGTTGACGGCACCGGTTCGACGGGGGCCATGCTTGCGTCACCCGCGCAACAGGACGAACCACCGTGCGTATGTGCCGCACCCGAAACCCGCGGCGCAGCATGATCGTGCGCGTGGTCATGAGCGTGCGAGTGGTCGTGCGAGTGGTCGTGACGATGCCCGTGATCGTGACGGTGCGCATAGCCCGGGGCTTCCCCGTGGCCATGCGCCTTGATATCTTCGGCCGTCGGGCCCGCCAGACGAGCCGAATCCGAGGGGTTGGACATGTGGACTCCTGGTTTCCTGATTCGTGTTACCCTCCATTCAAAACCCTGTAGTGACTACGGAGTCAAGCATGAAAATCGGAGAATTGGCCCGGGCGG
>Ga0181519_10001359_pt1 | contig 21544 bp, 19 predicted proteins | sample PEATcosm2014_Bin_26_FD_121102 | JGI IMG/M metagenome (GOLD analysis project Ga0181519, IMG submission 121102) | Peatland microbial communities from MTU Mesocosm Facility, Houghton, MI, USA - PEATcosm2014_Bin02_10_metaG | ecosystem: Environmental > Terrestrial > Soil > Wetlands > Peat | place...
AAGCCGTGCCGCCTCTTGCTTGAATTCAAGCGTGTAACGTCCCCGCTTCGACTTCGTCATCTTCGCTACCCTTTCGCATTAGAACAGCTTGCTAAGGGATACGTTTTACGCGGGCAAGGTCACTGATTCTCGACGCGCTTGATCAGAGCGTTATGGAGATCACGAAGCACTTTCTCTTGAAAAAGAAAGATGGTGGTCCCGCTACCCGGTTACTCGACTACTTAATTGGGACTAAAGACCCAAGAATCTGTTTCAACAACACCGCGTTAAACACTGTGACGAAGGACGAACTTCTTGGAGGTCACAGCAGCGTGTATGAAATACGCAAGTTGTCGAATGGAGCATGGATGGAAATTGAATACATAGTAGCAAGGATTGAAAACCAGAGCTTTGACAGGGAAGCGTTTGTGCAGCAGGACGAGAGGACGTTTAATCTTTCGCACACTCCCCTACAATGATGTCCGGACTCCTCTCATTCAATGCAGTCCCATCGCTGCAAGGGGAAAAGACTAGAAGAAACACTAATTCGGCACCTTCAAGCAGCCTTCAACTGCCCGAAGATTTCCGGCAGATCGACGTACAACAGAGTCCCTTTGGCCGTCAGGCGGGAGGCTTCGACCCATTCCGCACCGCAGCACATCCGCCCCGACCGCGTCTTGGGATCGATGATCCACACCGTTTCCACGCCCATTGCAAGGTAGTCCTGGGCGCGTTCCCGGGTGTCGGAGTAGGTATCCGGGAGACGGAATCTCGATCGCCAGCAGGGGCGGCTTGGTGATTACCTCTGGTTGAGCACCGCGCGGAAGCAGCGTAACGTCAGGAATTCGAACCCTAGTCGGGGAAACCTGGACCCTCTGCTCGGTAACGCCCTGGATCCCCCATTCCTTTTCATGGGGTCCAAACCAGAGAATCAACAATGCCTGCATTCGTGCGTGCTCGTACTGGCCCACATTGCGCTCCCTGATCTCACCATCCACGTATTCACGGTCCGGCCGGTAGCTCGTGTCGAGGTAATCGTGCAGCGGAATGTGCAAAATCGAAGCCATGGCAAAGAAAATAGCATGAATTTCATGTCAGGAAGATGCCGCGTGGACCGGGAGGTCCACGCTACAGCCGGCCGGGAGGCCGGCGCTCCAACTACTCCCTACTCCCTATTCCCTACTCCCTATTCCCTGATCCCTGATCCCTGTTCCCTGTTCCCTGCCTTTACATCGTCCTGACATAATTCTTCCCCGGCAAGCTCCGGATCCGCCCCGTGACCTCCAGCTCGAACAACGCAGTAAACACTTCGGAAGACGTCAGTTGCGTCTCCAGAAGCTCCAGAATCTCGTCCAGTTGCAGTGCCTGGTCGGCACGCAGAACCTCCAGCACCACCGCCTCTTCGGGCCGCAGAACCGGATCTGGCAGAAGAGATGCCGTCGTCTCCGATTTCGATTCAGCCGGCGCATGCGACTCCAGTTCCAGCCGCACCGGCGAAGCCAGTTCCTCCCACACGTCTTCCCAGGTTGCCACCAGCTTGGCCCCCTGTTTAATCAACGTGTTGGGAGTCCACGATCCCTTGTTGGTCGCATTGCCGGGCACGGCAAACAGGTCCCGATTCTGATCGGCCGCGCAACGCGCCGTCACTCGCGTACCCGAGTTCTCCGCCGCCTCCACCACCAGCACGGCGATGCTTAGTCCGCTCAAAATCCGGTTGCGGCGCGGAAAGTTCTGCGGCGCGGGATAGGTCCCCATCGGCACCTCGCTCACAATCGCCCCGCCCAGCTCCAAAATCTCCTCGGCCAGCTTCTTGTTCTCTTTCGGATAGACCACGTCGATGCCCGTGCCCCACACGGCGACCGTTGGCATCCGCGCCGCCAGTGCTCCTCGGTGGGCGCTGCTGTCGATGCCCCGCGCCATGCCACTCACGATCACGATCCGCCGTGCCGCCAGGTCGCGCGCCAGCATCTCCGCCATTCCCGTACCGTAGGGACTGGGATGCCGCGTGCCCACCACCGCGATCGCCGCCTTGCTCAGCAATTCCACCGGGCCCCGCACCCACAGCACCGGCGGAGGATCGTAGATCTCTTTGAGTCGTTCCGGATACCCGGGACAGCTCAGGCTCACAATCGTTGCCCGCTGCTCCTCCACCCTTGCCCACTCTTCTTCGGCGGCCTTGCGCGCCTTGCCCTCAAAAATGAACTGCGCCGCCTGGGCAGGGAAGCGCAAGCCCTCCAGCGCCGTCAGTCCCAGCGCGAACACCTCCCCGGGCGCGCTCAACTGCCGCATCGCGTCCTGAATCCGTTTCGGACCTAGACCCGGCGAGAGCGCCAGCGCCAGCCACGCTAAACAGTCCTCATCCATCCGGACTGCCTCCGTTCGCGAAGGAACTGCTTTGTTCTCCGTGATTTCGCGTGCATTCGACATCGATTTGATTTTCTGTCCAAGAATTGTACAGGCATTTTCCTTGCAGGAGAAAATTATGAGAAGAGATGTTCTCTTTCCTGGTCCTGCGCCGTATCCTCAAAGGAAAGCGGGAGATGAGACCGTGAAGGTCATCGAAAAAGGGAATTTCAATGTTGCGCAGTGCCGGCGCTTTTACGCCGAGGAAATCCGTGCGCTTACTGGGATCTCCTACGACCTGTTTACGGCATTCAGCCAGGTTCCGCGGGAGCGTTTTTTGGGCACGGCGCCATGGTTTGTCGCGCCCCCTATTTCTCTCACCTCCACCGCCTACCGTTCCACGACAGACCCCCGCGATCTTTATCACGATGTTCTTGTCGCCATCAAACGCGAACAGGCTCTCAACAACGGCCAGCCCACCTTGCTTGCCCGCCTCCTCGGAGCTCTCAACCTGCGCCTTGGTGGCCGCGCTCTCCATGTCGGCTGTGGCGTTGGATATTACACCGCCATCATGGCCGAAGTCGTGGGTCCCAACGGCTCCGTGATGGCGGTCGAGCTGGAACTCGATCTGGCAACCCGCGCCGCAGCCAATCTCGCCAACTATTCCAGCGTTTCCGTGCTCCATCAGGATGGCGCTGAACTCGCCGCTGGCCCGCGCGGACTCAATCATCTCGACGCCATTCTGGTCAATGCCACCGTCACTCATCCACACCCGGGCTGGCTGCAATGTCTCAACGAGGGCGGCGTCATGGTGCTGCCCTTGGCCGTGGGCAGAGCGCCAAGCAACAACGACGCGATTGCCATCGCCGTCGAGCGCAAGGGCAACGGGTTTCTTGCCCGTTCGATCTGCCTGCTTAGCCTCTATCCAAGCCCCACGCTGCGCGATCCGGCGCTCCAGGCACAGCTCAATCACTCCTTCGAAGCCCACACCATCTTCAACCTCATGTCCGTCCGCGTGGATGACCACCCCCGAACCGACACCTGCCTCGCGCACGCAACCGGATTCTGCCTCAGCACCGAACCCGCCGAGGCCTTGGCCTGACAAGCCAGTCGCGACTGCTTCCGTTGCTTGGGAATCTTTCACCCCGGCTTGTTACTCTAAAAGACCGTGAGCCTTCTCTCTGATCGACTTCTTCGAGTTGCCGCTATCCGCTTCCTCAATCCCGCTCCCCTGATGTGGGACTTCGAGCATCCACCGTTCAATTCCGAACTCGCCGGCCGCTATAGCATCGACTGGATGCTCCCCTCGGAATGCGCTGACCGGCTTGCCGCGGGCTCGGCCGATATCGGACTGATCCCCATCGCATCGCTCGCCACCATTCCTGAACTGCGCATCCTGCCCGGCTGCGTCATTGCCTCCAAAGGATGCGTGCGCTCTCTCCTCCTGGTCCGTCGCGCCTCGCAGTCGCTGGCTGCAGTGCGTTCGGTGGCCGCCGACGTCGCCAGCCGAACCACCTTGGCCCATGCCCGGCTCCTCTTCCGCCACTGGGGAAACCCTGACGTCCCGTTCCTCCCCATGCGCGCCGACCTGGACGCCATGCTTCGGAAAGCCGATGCCGCAATCCTCATCGGAGACCCCGCGCTGCTGGCCCTCGAAGAGCAGTCCAACCGCTTCGAGCGCGGCGAAGAAGAGCTCATCTACCACGATCTCGCTGCCGAGTGGTTCGCTCTTTCCGGCTTGCCCTTTGTCTCCGCCGTCTGGGCGGTCGCGGAAAGCAACTTGCCCCTTGGGCAGACTGTTGAGCGGATTGCCGCCGATTTTCTCCGCTCCCGCGATCATGGACTCCAGAACCGAGAGACCCTGGCTGCGGAATGGGCGCCCAGAATCGCGCTCCCCGAATCGACCATCCGCGCCTACCTCACCGGCAACATCCATTACGTTCTTGACGACGAATGTCTCGCCGGCATGAACGCCTTCTTCCGCCTCGCTGCCGAAGCCGGAATCCTGCCCCACTACACCCCGCCCATCGAAGCCGCTTTGCGCGCGTAAACTCGCGAGCGAAAGGCAGTCCGCCCTTCGCGCAAAGCGAGTTTTACTCGTACAAACAGAAAGGCCGGCTCCCGAAAGAACCGGCCCATCGATTTCAATAACGATAATCGCCAATAACGACAATCGGCGACAACCCCCGCCAACTTGCCAACTTGCTAACCCGCTAACTCGCGAAATCCGCTCAACAGACGGTTCTTGCCAACTTAGCACGATTATTGGGTGCCCCATGTCCGGGGCCCCCACGGACAGGTCTTCGTCCGTGGGGTGGAGATCCCTTCCATTGAGGGACATGGGAACGCACAAATCTACCCGGTAACGGTTCCAGCTAACTCCGCGAACACGGGCACAGCCCGGCTAACACCGCTAACTCCGCTGTCCTTCTAAATCTCCCACCTTAGCAGCGCCGCGCCCACTGTGAACCCCGCGCCCACCGCCGCAAGCAGAACAAGGTCGCCCTTCTTCATCTTGCCTTCTTCAATCGCGGTTTCCATGGCCAGGGGGATCGTGCCCGCCGATGTGTTGCCATACTTCTCGATATTGATGATGACTCGATCCGGGTCCATGCCCAGACGGTCGGCGGTCGCTGTGATGATCCGCTTGTTGGCCTGATGCGGAATGAAGCATCCTAGATCCGCCCCGGTCACGCCGTTGCGCTCCAAAACCTTCGCCGTCGCCTCCGACATCTTCCGGACGGCAAATTTATACACCGCTGGGCCGTCCTGATAGATGTAGTGCATCTTCTTGTCCACCGTCTCGTGGCTTGAAGGATTCAGGCTGCCGCCGCCCTTCAGGTTCAGGCTCACGCCGCCCGATCCATCCACCTCGTGCACAAAGTCGATGAACCCGATCTCGCAGTCTTCCGCCGGCTCAATCAGCACCGCGCCCGCTCCGTCGCCAAAAAGAACGCACGTGGTCCGGTCCGTGTAATCGGTCATCCGGGTATTGGCGTCGGCGCCGATGACCATGACCTTCTTGTGCGCGCCGCTCTCGACCAGCTTCACTCCAACTTGCAGCGCAAACACGAACCCAGAGCACCCCGCCGAAACGTCGAAGCCCCAAGCGCCCACCGCGCCAATCTTGTGCTGCACCAGGCAGGCCGTCGCCGGAAACATCATGTCCGGCGTAACCGTACCCACCACAATGACTTCCACCTCGGTGGCTGGAATCCCGCGCGCCGCCAGGCACTTCTTGGCTGCCTCCGCGCACATGTCGCTGGTGCCCTTGCCGGCCGCAAGCTTGTGCCGTTCGCGGATGCCCGTCCGCTCCATGATCCACTGGTCGTTCGTATCCACCAGCTTTTCCAGGTCCTTATTGGTGATGATTTCGGGGGGAACGTAGGTTCCGAGCGCGGTAATCTTGGCGCGGCAGCCCACGATGGGGCGAACGGTAAGGGTCAAAGCACTTCTCCTTGATTGCGAACTCATAAAGCGAGCTTGAACGTCGATCTCAGCTGTTGAACATGAGGTTCGAGCCTGCAGCCTCGAATCGGACAGCTCGACCTCCGAGCCGACCACTCTAATCTTATAAGCCCCGCCTCCGGGCTGTATTGTCCCCACGAAAAATCTGCCGCGCGAAGGCTCCCAGCTCTCATGACTCCGCCAACCGGACGCAGCCCCGTAAACTCTTCGAGATGGAAGGAAGCCTGAATTGTCACTGTGGAAGGAGAATCAGAAAGGGATTTCGATTACCAAAAAAATACCGGGTGACCTACTGCGCCCGCACTAGCCCGTTACCGTTGCTCCCTTCCGGGCCTGGCGGGGGATTAGGTCGCGTAGCACCCGGCAAACTGTTCTTAACACTCAACTGGCCATGCGAACCGCGTCAACAGGCAATCCCGATACGCGCGAGATCTCCGCAAAATGATCGAGCCAGTCGCTTTGTTCCGGTGTCTCTGGAATCGGGATTCCGCGCACCACGCTGAGTGATCCGATGGCCCTCTCGACGGGGATTCCATTGGCGATGAGCAGGCAGGAAGCAATCATCCCCGCCCGTCCGACTCCCTGACGGCAATGAATTACAACATTTTTCCCGTTGCTTAACTTCCGATTCAAATCTTCAACGGTTGTGATCGCCGCCGCTTCCGAAGGCGGAGTCTCGCGGTCCGGAATGGGCAGCGACACAAACTCCATCCCCAGAGCACACGTCAGACCGCTTTCCCGCTGCAATTCAAGATCTCGCTCTTCTTCCGGAGTCAGCATGGAGGCGACCACATCGATCCCGGCGCGTTTCCAGGCCGCCAGTTCATCTTCGAGCCAGTCACCGCCCCGCGGTCGCGCGGCCAACGCAAGACGTCCCGGCCAGGGGCCGTCCGCCCAATGCAGTGGGGTACCCATTGCTACAAACTCCTTTTCACCTCAACTTCGCGCGGCAACGCGTCCACATCGACACCGCGCCCCCGGAGAATGAAAATCCGATGATGCCCGTCCAGTATGGTTCCGTCTGGCCGAACTTTCAAGCTGTCCTTCTGACCAGGAAGCAGAGAGGCTTTCAGTTTTTCCGTGGAAAGGGAATTCAACTGTTCAAGCTTTGCCGAACTGAGTGAGTTATCCGAGTGGAGGGGCTTCAAACGTGCGGCTTCGTCCATCGACGCATTTTAGGCGCCAACCCGAGCCAAAGCAATGAATTCTAAAGGGATTGTTGGGAGGAAGGATATTTATACCGGGTGACCTACTGCGCCCGTACTAGCCCGTTACCGTTGCTCCCTTCCGGGCCTGGCGGGGTTGGCGGGATTACGTCGCGTAGGACCCGGCAAACTGATTTTAACACTACCCGCCGGGTGCAGGCCAACCCTCTCAACCCGCCCCCGTCCCGGCATGAGCCAGCGCGAACTGAGCAAACATCCCGCGTCTCCCTTTGCGATGAATTTCTTCTCCTCGCCGCATACTACGAAGAGTAGGGAAGCGCTCGCATCCTCACACTCGGCCCTGCCAACCCAGCAAGCTGCTTGCCGCGAAATGCCACTTAAGAGCCCCTGTTGGGCGCTTAAATGCCCCGTTTCTCGGTAATATGTCCATTCATTTCAATTAGTTACGGTCGAAAAACATGCCCCCCGTCTTTTCGTGCTTTGCACTGTTTGTTGGGCGTATTGTTCGGTCAACTGCAAGAAACTAAACAAGATGACAGATCTTTATGTTTACCCGAAAGTAAACAAAATGCCCGTTTTCTGCACCATTCAGGTTGCAAAAACCTCTCGTCTTTGTCCCAGACAAAAGAGGCTCCTGCCATCGGCAGGAGCCTCTTCTGTTCATCGAAATCGCAACTCCGCTTACTGTGCGGAGCAGCTTGCGGAACCGTTCAGCGCTGAGTTTAGGTGCTGAAAGAAGATCCGCAGCCGCAAGTGCTCTTTACCTGCGGGTTGTCGAACTTGAAGCCGGCGGCCTCCAGCGTTTCCACGTAGTCGACCGTACAGCCGTTCATGTACATCAGCGAGGTGGCGTCCACAAAGACCTTCAGGTCTTCGAAGCTGAAAACCTTGTCCATCATGCCGCTCTGGTTCTCGAAGGCCATGGAGTACTGGAAGCCTGAGCAACCGCCTCCAACGACGCCGATGCGCAGCCCGGCCGGCAGCGGGTCCTGGGTCGCCATGATCTCGCGCACCTTGGCGATCGCCTGGGGGGTCAGCGTAAGGGGCGCTTTCTTGACGGTTTCCTGGGTGGGTGTAGCGGATGCAGTGGCCATGGTTTCTCCCGGTTGTTGAGATTCTTGCCGTGACAGCATTTTCGATTCTGCTCTTTACAGAAACCTCAAGGTCGAGTGGTCTTTTCCTCAAGAAAAAGCCACCTTGCGGGAACTGAAAAGGGCGACATGTGAATCGAAGATGCTCTACCCGTAACTCTACTGCGCTACGGGTGGGGATTCAAGCCCCAGCGGCAATGCTGTCTCATTGGATGCGGCGAATTCGGGAAAGTCGCAGCTTCCTGTCCCACGGGCATGGCGGTCGTGGTTCCTCGCCGGGCCAGGGGTTCATCCGGAATTTTGCAATTCATTTCGCAAGCGAACTGTGCGCTCTTTTAATTCAAATAGCCTGTGATAATTGTCACGACACGGGCATTGGATCCGGGCTATGATGTTCAACCGTACGGCCCCTCTACTCACGAGACCGCGTTTCCTTCACGGACCCGCCGGTATCTGGGACCCATAATCCTTCTGGAGGTGGAGCATGATTGTTCCCGTTATGTGGTCAGTTTGGGCAGTCCTGGTAGTGGCGCTCGTCGCACTGTACATTTATCGCTCTCGGCTGACCCGGGATGAAGACGACCAGATCTATCTGGACGACGCCTTCAACCACGAGAAGCAGGCCCAGGCCGAGATTGTGGCAAAGGTCAACAAAGTCGAGCCCATGGTGAAGGTCACCACTTGGCTCGCCGCAGCCTCGACAGCCTTCGTGATCTGCTTCTATGTGTTGGACTTCGCGAAGAAGTTGGGCGTCCTTTAAGCTTGAGCTGCTCTTCGGTCAGGTTTGCGTTTGTCAGCCTTGACTTGCTCTTCATCCCTGGACATTCAGGGCACAATCCTGCGTAGAATTCGTCCCGGCGGGCGGCGGCTTCAGGCTGCCGCCCGTCTGGTATTGGAGAACCCTGGTGATTCTCCGTTTCCCGTCAAACGACCTCTATTCAACCTCTTGCTTGGCCTTGTAGCCTTCGCGGGCGATGATGTCGTATTTGAGCGGCTTATGCTTCTCGTCCTGGATGCGTAGCGGCTGGCCCTCGTCGTCCACCAGTTCCACGCGCAGCTTGCGGTAGGTGCCGTCCTGCTTGGTGTTGATCGGACGGTACACCAGCTGATACTTGGAGCGGATGTTCGCGTTGATGCTTTGGAAGATGTCCGGCATCTCGCCCACAAAGCGCGGAAAGAACGACATCCCTCCCGTCATCTTCGCAAACGTCTTCATCTCGTTGTCCGCCTGCAGGTAGGTGATGTCGCGCATCTGCCCGCCGAATCCGCCCCGGCCTTCCGACATCACGCGCGCCGCACCCCCTGTGGAGACCGTGAAGATGGTCACGTCCGGCGTGGATTTCACTTTTTGCAGGATCTTGTCGTAGGTGATTCGCGAGAAGCTGTCCAACCCGGATGCAATGATTACGATGTATTTTCGTCCTTCGATACGCGCCAGCCTGTCTTCGGCCTCGTAGATGGCATCGAACAGGTTGCGCTCGCTGAAGCCGGGTATGCGTAGCGTATTGATCGCCTCAAACACCTGGCGCTTGTCCTGGGTGAAGTCGGTAACGATCTGCGGACGCATGTCGAACGTCATCAGGGCCACGTAGTCCTGCGGCCGAAGCTGCTGCGCAAACTCGTAGGCGGCATTCCGCATGTCGTAGATGAAGTTGTAGTTGGTGTTGGCAAATTCGCAAAGAAGCAACGCCGTGATGGGCGCCTCTACACGCTTGAAGCCGCTCACCTTCTGCATTACGCCGTCTTCATAAATGCGAAAATTGCCAGGCTTCAGATTGGGCACAAATTGCCCGGTCTTTTCCAGCAGCACACCCACATCCACCGTGACCTCGGGAACATCCACCCGCAGCGTATAGTTGCCGGCGCCTTCTGGATTCTTGAACTTGGGCGCGGCGGGAGCCGGCGGCGGCGCTTCCTCCGTTGCTTCCTTCTTTTTCGGGATCGCAATCACACCGGAGTCCGCCCCTGGCCCACCGGAGTCGGGCGTGGCTTGGTCTGGCGTGGCTTGCCCGGGCTGTTGCGGCTGGTTCTGAGCACGCCCAGGAAGCGCAAGCGTGAGCATTGCAAGCAGCAGGGCAGGCAGCAGCGGGCACCCGCAGCGAATCGAATACCTGAAACGACGCAATCTGAACATGACGACCTCTGTGATCAACAGCATACGGGATGAACGCAGTGATCAACCCGCCCGCCCGAGTGCTTTCCACTCAGCCTGCTTTCTCGGGGTGATTCCTTCGGTGAGCGCAGTCAACCCGGGGGCGGTCCCGCACCTCTGATTTAGACGCGAAAGTTCGACGGAAGGAACCAGCGGCCAGCCGTGTCTCAAGAAATGGGACGCTGGTTCACAAGGAAAAAGACTGGAACTCCTGTAGACCTGTTGAGTATGAAATGTCCCGCATGGATTCCGTCGCCTGAAATCTGCGCATAGAATCGGGAGGCGGGGTAGACTAGATCCTGTATAGGATGTTTCTGATAACGTGAGGCCGGTATCGCGAATGCATTCGTGGGCCCCCGCGAAACCAGAGTTGGCGTATACCGGAAGCACTGCACCAGAATCTGGGATAGAAGTCGACGCGCCTGTCAGGGAACGGCGACCGTGCAAGAAACTGACCGGCAAACAGGGACTCTGGTTTCGCTCAAATATGCCAATCTTGATGAGGGACTCGGACCGATCATGAGCCAAATACAAGGATTAGCAGCGCATGCGGCGGGAGCCGAACTCCTGCCATTTCGTTATGACCCGGGAAAGTTGACCTCCCAAGAGGTCGAGATTTCCATCTCGCATTGCGGCGTCTGTCATAGCGACCTTCATCTGATTGCAAATGATTGGGGAATCAGCCAATATCCCTTCATTCCAGGCCACGAAGTCGTGGGCGCGATCACCATGGTCGGCTCCGACGTGAAGTCGCTCAGTGTGGGACAAAGGGTTGGCTTGGGCTGGCAATCGAACTCCTGCGGCGTGTGTGAATGGTGTACCCAGGGGATGGAAAATTTATGCCCTGCCGCGGAAGGCACTTGTGTTCACCGCCATGGCGGCTACGCGGATAAAGTCCGTGCCAACGCGCGCTTCGTGATTCCGATCCCCGACGCTTTGGACAGCGAACATGCGGCCCCGCTGCTGTGCGCCGGCATCACGGTCTATAACCCGATGCGTACCCACGGCGTCAATCCCTCTTCGCGGGTGGGCATTGTGGGAATTGGCGGGCTGGGTCACTTGGCAATCCAGTTTGCGCGAGTATTTGGCGCAGAGGTTACGGCCTTTTCGACCTCGACGGCCAAAGAGAAGGAGGCACGCCAGCTGGGCGCGCACAACTTCATCAATACCCGTGAGTCCAAGGCCATGAAGGAAGTGTTTGGGACCATGGACTTCATCCTGAGCACCATCAATGCCGATCAGGATTGGGGAATCTACATTCAGACGCTACGCCCGACCGGGACACTATGCTTTGTGGGCGTTCCCCCCTCGCCGGTCTCCGTCCATGCTTTTCCGCTGATTTCAGGATTGCGCACCATCACCGGCAACCCCACGGGAAGTCCTTATCGGCTCCGCGAGATGATGGACGTGGCGGCTCGGCACGGTGTGAAGGCTCAAACGGAGCGCTTTCCTATGGCCAAGGCCAACGAGGCTATCGAGAAGGTCAAAAAGAACAAGGTTCGCTACAGGGCTGTTCTGGCCAACTAAATGGGTTCCGGTCTCCTATTGTTTCCGTCCGTATAAAGACGCCCCGCGTTGGGTTCTCCAGCACGGGGCGACGTTGTTTTTGCGCGCTCCAGTCGAATGCTGATCTCATGGTTGAACGAGCAAATCAAAACGACCAGGGAATGCACCCTCGAATGATGCTGCCGGAGTTCCCCTTAAGGGACTCGGGAAAACTCGGATGGCCCACCGCTCACAAGACCCTCGCAAAAAAGGACCGCACGCCGAAGCATGCGGTCCTTGTCCAAGGTAAGGGGAGCCAATGATTACCGGTGTCCACCGCCGCCGTGTCCGCCGCCACCCATGTGGCCGCCACCGGCAAAGCTGGCGTGTCCGCCGCCACCTACATGCGCCCCTCCGCTAAAGCCGCCAGCTCGGGGTGCTCCAGCGTATCCGCTGCGAGCTCCGCCGTAGCCTGGCCGTCCAGCGCCGTAAGCCGCGCGGCCGCCATACCCGTATCCGCCGCGGCCATAACCGTAGCCGACATGCCCGTAGCCGCCGTAACCCCAACCGCGATGGCCCCAGCCCCAGTGATACCAGGGGCCTACGCCGATGAACAATCCGCCCGCAAACCAACTCGGGCCGTAGTAGCCGTAAGGCGCGCATGCATAGGGGTAATAAGCGTAATAGCCCCATTCGCAATCCGGGGGACCATAGACAGCAGGTGCGGCCACTACTGCAGGGCCAATACCCACACCAACTGCAACCTGGGCCTTTGCCATCGTTGCAAACGGCAAAGTCAGAAGAGCTGCCATCAAAACCAAGCGCATGTTCCGCATAAAACCCTCCCTGTGCTGCCCTGGCCCGATCGACCTCGGCCGGGATACCGGAGTCGCCCTCCGTCCTCAGCACCTGCCAGCCGGTTTCCTTCAGGCTGGCTTCTGCTCATTCAGACAGCATTCCCGCATTTTAGTTGCGGTGGAGTTGAAAACTTTCCGTCCCCCCCGAATTGCCAGGGACCGCAGGCAAAAAATGCCCGCTGCTTCCGGACCATGGGCTCGACAGGAAGCAGCGGGCTTGGGGAAAGCGTTTAGAACTCGAAGCGCATGCCCAGCTGAATCCGTCGTGGGGGAGCAACCGAGGTGGGCTGCCCGAACGAGGCGGAACTCTGAATCGTGTCGATTCCTCCGTCGTTTACATGGTTCAGCACATTGAACGCGCCGGCCGAGAGGCCCAGGTGCGGCGATTCCTCTTCCTTGTTCGAGGTCAACGCAAAATCGTGTCCCCAGCGCAGGTCCATGTTCACGTAGCTGGGATTGGTCTGTGTGTTGCGGGCCAGGCCCGTCGGTCGCGCATTGAACAGGCCATCGCCATACGGGTCCGCGCCGGTTAGCACCGTCCATGGAGTTCCTGTGTTTGCCCAGAAACCTGCCGCAAGATTCAACAGACCTTTCGGATTGAACATCGCGTACATTCCGCCGCGGTGGCGCCGGTCAAAGCTCGCGTTCGCCCACTCGTCGTTGGGGGCAAACTGGTTCTGCGGATACCAGCCAATTCCATTGCTGTTCGACTCGTAGTGCGACCAGGTATAACGGCCGAAGCCGGTGAAGTACTTGTTCACCCGCCCGCGGAACGAGAAATCCAGTCCGCTGCCTTCCCAGAACCCGGCCGACTGCATCTGCCGGATGCGCCCGAAGTCGGGATTGGGCCGCGTCGTATAACCCGATTCCGCTGTCGGAGCATTGATGTCCACCGAGCGGAAGCTGTCGATACCGCGCGCCGAGTAGGTGCTCAGAATCGCCGTTGCCTTCTCGCCGATTTGCCGCTCGATGGAGAGCCCGTACTGAATTTGGTAGGGGATCGCCGCGTGGGGCGCAAGCACCGTCAGGGAAGGCGGCTGGGCCGCCAGCGTTGTACAGCTGGTGATCGGGACGCAGCCCGTCGCCGGCATCTGCGCCGGATCGAGCGACAGCACCACCGCCCGGCGGCGCGCATTCTCATACCGCACCAGGTCCAGTAGCGGGCCGGAGCCGAAGCGGTCGTAATAAACGCCTCCGCCGCCTCGGACCACCGTCTTCGATTCTTCATTCAGAATCCACGCGAACGAAACGCGCGGCGAAAAGCCAAGCCGCCGGTTGGCCAGAAAATTCTGCCAGTCGTAACGTATTCCCGGTGTGATCGCGAACCGGCTGTTCAGCTTCCATTGGTCCTGAACGAACGCGCCCATCTCCTGCTGGTGATAGATGAAGTGCGTGTCGCCCATGTTGATGGAGTAGCCGGAGGGTAAATTCGCCGCATAGTTTTGCAGCGACGTTTGAAGCGTGTTTCCGTTCGCGTCCAGCGTCGGGCCAAAGGTGTAACTACCCAGTGCGTTGGTCTCGTCGTCGTACGCCCGGCGGTCGATGTGCGGAGTGCCGAATCCCATCTTGACCAGGTTGCGCCCGTGAGTCCAGGTGGCCATGTCATAAATGCGGAAGTTGTATTCGGTGCCGAACGAGTCGCCCTGCGCCGAACCGCCGCTGAAGTAGCCGGAGACATTCACGCGCGGCGCTTCCACGATATTGCTGTGGCGAGACCAGTCGCGCTCTCCGACGATGGAGATCTGGTTCAGAAGCGTCGCCGAAAGCGTCGAATCCAAATGCACGACCGTATCGTCTTCGCGATACTCGTTATTGGTGCCGCTGGCAGCCAGAGACTGCCCTCCCACGCCCTGATTCTGTCCCGTCCAGTCCTCGTAACTATATTGAGCGTAGCCGGAATGGCGATCGCCGAATTGATGGGCCGCCCGGGTGCTGAATTCCGTATCTCGGGTTGGCGCGGCAACGTTGGCCTCAAAAGCGCCCGTCGGATCTGCCGCCGTCGGCAGAACGGTTGCGCTGACGACGGAATCCAGATCCTCCTCGGCGCGGTTGAAGGTGGCCAGAAAGCTGCTCTTCGGCGCATGGGGAATCGGCCCAGTGACATGCCCTTCGTACACCCGGCGCTGCTCGAACGGCTTCGACGGCGCCATCGCGTTCTGGGCGTTCATCGCCGAGTCGCGGAAAAGAAAATTGAACTCGCCGTGATAATGGTCAGCCGTCGATTTGGTGATGATTTCCATCTGACCCCGCCCCGGCCAGTAATATTGTGCCGAGTAGGGATCCTGGTTGATGCGGATCTCCTGCACCGCCGAAGCGGAAACGGTGGCCCGGTTGGCCTCGACCCCGTCCACGATTAGCCCGCTTCCGCCGGTTCCCGCGGCGCTGTCGTCCATGAACGCGCTCATCGCGGTGGCGTAGTCGTTGTCGAAGATGGGCAGGGATTTCAGATCCTGCGAAGTCATCACCGAAGAGTCGCGGTTCTCCCCGGAGTCGGTCAGATCCACGCTGGTCTCCGCGTTCACATGGACACTTGTGGCGACCGAGGCAATGGGAAGCACCACTTGGAGCGTGGCGGACATTGAAGCATTCAGTTGAGCTCCGGATCCCGTCGCGGGTGAAGCCGGCGCCTCGAACAGAACTGTTCTGCGCACAGTCTCAAACCCGGACTCGGAGACCACCAGCGTAAAGCTCCCCACATGCGGGGCGACAATACGGAAGCTGCCGTCGCCGCTTGAATGAACGATGCAGGCCACTGTCCCGTTAGTATCCAGGAGATCGATTTCAGCGCCGGGAACAATGGCCCCGGTAGCATCTGCAACCACGCCACGCACCGCGGGTGCGGCAGAAGAGGGCGCCGCGGCAGGTTCGGACGCAAATGCAGCAGCTGGCGCAAGCAGGAGGACTGCAAGAGCAAAAGAGCGCATGATGTATTACTCCAAGGCAAAAAAAGTACCGCAAAGTAGCAAGAGATTTCTAAAACGGTTTTTCAGAATCAATTCTCGCAGAAGAACCTTAAGGAACCATGAGGGCTCTGCGATTGTGGCTCTCGATGCATCCTGATGATCAAACCTGAGAGGCGCTCTTTCCCGGAACCAGCACTTCTGACCACTCCGATGCCGAGTCCACAAGGACATCCGGGGGAGTTTCCATCAGGTTTTGCGGCCCGAAGCCAAAGGCGCATCCGACGCTCCACACGCCGGCGTTGCGCGCCACCTGCACGTCCACCTTGCTGTCTCCCACCATGACCGTCTCTTCCGGTCGTGCCCCCACCTCGTTCATCAGGGAAATCAATCCCTCCGGGTTGGGTTTTTTGGTTGAAAAGCTGTCCCCTCCATAAATATGGAGAAAGAAATCTGCCAATCCCAGTCCATCGCAGATTCCTTGCGCCGGCCGCACTGGCTTGTTGGTCAGCACCGCCATGGTGCGCCGAATGCCGCCTTGCAGATCGTGCAAGGCATTGAGCGCAGCAAGAGCTTCCAGCACCCCCCCGTAAGCGTAGGTGAAGTCGAGCTTGTGTTCTCGGTAATAGTCAAGGAAGAATCCGTAGGTGCGCGCCTGCAGGTCGTCCGCAACGCCTTCCGGATCCCCGCCCGTGCTGCTGGCCAATGCGCGGCGCACCAGCAAAGGGGCGCCATTGCCGACAAAACTGGCAATCAACGAATCCGGGAGCGCATGGAGGCTGACATGGTCCAGTGCTGCGTTGACGCTGTTGCATAGATCCTGGGCAGAGTCGATCAGAGTGCCGTCCAGATCGAATACCAGCAATTTTAACGACTCAACAGGAATGGGGTGGAATACCTGAATCATTCTTCTAGTGTAAAGGCGCCGAAATACTGTCCGGACCGCCATCCGAAATGACCTGTATCTGGAAGCCTCGAGCGGTGCCTCCGCCACGGCTTGCATTTTTCCGGAGCAGCCAAAACGCTCCCCAGAAAAGTTCGAATTTGTCCTGAAGCCATCGGCCTCTATGACTCTTCGCCGCACCTTGGTAGCTCGCTTTGGAGCGTCTCCGTTGACCTCATCCATTCTCTATCTCATCTTCATGAATTCGACATCGATTCGACTAGCTCCCGGCAGTAGGGAGCTAGTCGTGATTTCGGGGATCCAGAAGCAGCAATGTGAAGGAAAATGTTTCATTTCCGGCAAACTCTCTCATTTTTTGTTTGTAAAAGAGTTTACAGTTGGGTATCGTTCATAATTAGGACCAGTGGCTGATCGGAGAGCTGCCAGCCAATTAACCGCGCCGGGCCAGTAACCACTTATGGATGTAACAGGAGGAAATGTGGGAGTTTCGGAGATTCTGATCCAGATCGATCGCGAGATCGCGCAATTGCAACAGGCGCGTGCTCTGTTGGGCGGTGCCGCTGTGACGTCCAAGAAAGAAAAGGGAGCGGCGTCATCTGTTGCTAAGAAGACTGTCAAGAAGAAGAGGAATCTGACTCCTGAAGGCCGCAAGCGCATCGCTGAAGCCGTGAAGCGGCGTTGGGCTGAGCAAAAGAAGTCGGCTTCCTCGAAGTAGTTGAAATCTTCAAACGCAAAAGGACTGGCCATCCGGCCAGCCCTTTTTGTTGATCGGGGTACTGCTCGCTGAATGGGATCACCGAAATTGCGGCGTACCGAATAAACCGGCGCACGGCGCATTTATCCGAAGAAGAACTCTTTCTCTCGCAATTCCTTGATTGAGTCACGCAGTTTGGCTGCGCGCTCAAATTCGAATTTCTTTGCCGCATCGCGCATCTCAGTCTCCATCTTTGCAATGAACTCGTCCAGATGTGTTTGCGACGTGAACTCCGGCAGGCCAGCCGTGTCCTCCTCGGCAAACTCACCGTATTCGGCTTTCAGAATCGCTGCCAGGCCCATGTCCACTCGGCTGATGATCGACTGAGGCGTGATATCGTGCTCTTCGTTGTACGCCTGCTGAATTGCCCGTCTCCTGTCAGTCTCGCCGATCGCTCGCTTCATGGAGTCTGTCATACGATCCGCATACAGGATCGATTTGCCCTCCAGGTGGCGAGCCGCCCTTCCCATTGTCTGGATCAAAGAGCCCGCCGAGCGAAGGAATCCTTCCTTGTCGGCGTCGAGAATGGCCACCAAAGAGACCTCGGGAAGATCCAATCCTTCCCGCAGCAAGTTAATACCTACTAGTACATCGAACTCACCCTTGCGTAGCCCGGCCAGCAGTTTCACGCGCTCCAATGTCTCGATCTCCGAGTGCATATACCTGCAACGTACGCCCACTTCCGTGTAGTAGCCGGATAGATCCTCAGCCATGCGCTTGGTGAGCGTGGTTACCAGCACCCGCTCGTTACGTTGGGCGCGGTCGCGGATTTCGGCCAGAAGGTCGTCGATCTGGCCTTTTACTGGCCGGATCTCCACAACCGGATCCACCAGTCCTGTAGGCCGGATCACTTGTTCCACCACCACTCCCGCAGAACGTGTCAATTCATAAGGGCCCGGTGTCGCGGATACATAGATTGTTTGGTGCACCCGGTTTTCAAACTCTTCGAATTTCAAGGGGCGGTTGTCCATGGCCGACGGCAGGCGAAATCCATAATCCACAAGATTCTGCTTGCGGCTGCGATCCCCGAACCACATCCCATGCACCTGTGGAATGGTCGCGTGGCTTTCATCCACAAATACCAGGAAATCTCGGGGGAAGTAATCGAGCAGCGTGGGCGGAGCCTCGCCCGGAAGCCGGCCGCTGAAGTGGCGCGAGTAATTCTCGATTCCGTGGCAATAACCCATCGATTTAATCATTTCCAAATCGAAGCGAGTGCGTTGATGAATTCTTTGCGCCTCCACCATGCGCCCCTGAGCCTCCAATTCAGCTACCCAATTGTTCAGTTCGGTTACGATCGAGTCGATCGCATCGGCTTTGCGCTCGGGTTGCACCACATAATGACTCTTCGGGTAGATCGGCAACCGCGCGTACTTTTGCTTGACCGTGCCAAAAAGCGGATCGATCTGCGAAAGCGATTCAATTTCGTCTCCGAACAACTCAATGCGGTACGCCAGTTCGTCATAGGTTGGAAAGACTTCGATCACATCGCCGCGCACCCGGAACGTGCCGCGCCGAAAGTCGACGTCATTCCGTTCATAGAGGATTTCCACCAGCCGCCGGGTAATGTCTTTGCGGGAGATGCGCTGGCCTTTTTCCAGCAGCATTAACATGCCGTAATACGCCTCCGGAGATCCCAGTCCGTAGATGCAGCTGACAGAGCTGACGATGATCGCGTCGCGCCTTTCAAACAGCGAACGCGTCGCCGCCAGGCGCAGCTTGTCCAACTCCTCGTTGACCGTAGCTTCCTTCTCTATATAGAGGTCCCCGGCAGGGATATACGCTTCCGGCTGATAGTAGTCGTAGTAGCTCACAAAATACTCAACCGCGTTCTGGGGGAAGAACTGCTTGAACTCGTGATACAGCTGTGCGGCGAGGGTCTTGTTGTGTGCCAGAATCAGCGCCGGCCGATTCGATTGCTCGATCACCTTGGCCATGGTGAAGGTCTTTCCCGACCCTGTAACGCCAAGTAGGACCTGGTGCTTTTCGCCGGCCTGCAGTCCGTCCATCAACTCGGCGATGGCGCGAGGCTGGTCTCCACGGGGCTGGTAGCTTGAAACCAACTGAAAATCCATGGGAGTGATTATACGCGATAAGCGAACAACAGGCGAAAATATGCGCGATCCGCAAACGCGGGGCCGTACAGGCTGAACGGGAGCATCTTCGGCCTCGCCTCCATGATGCGAGTTGAAGAGGCAATCTTCGGCAATCGAAGGGGATTCTTCTCCAGCGAAGAGAGTTTTCGCCGACAATAGGGAAGTGACTTCTCGTATCGTTTTCCTTCTTTTCGCATTTGTGATCTCGCCGATTGTGGGCCATGCGCAATCGGAATTTCAGTCGCTTTCCCAGGCGCTCACGGTTCATGGCCCCTTTGCGCGGCAGAGCTACAAGCCCCTCACCGGGGTTGAGCGCTGGCGTCGCTGGGTCGATGAAGACGGCGAAGGCGCCGCCATTCACGTTCAATCTCTGGGTGCGGCAGCCTACCTGCAGTTGATTCCGGCGCCGCCGGAGTGGAATCGGAGCTGGGGCGGATTTGCCCGTCGCGCGGGGAGCAGTTACGGCGGCAACCTGATCCAGAATTCGGTCCATGAGGGCATGGCGGACCTCGAAGGCACCGATCCGCGCTATTTTGCATGCGCCTGCAAGGGGTTTGTGCGGCGTACCGCCCATGTCGTCGAGATGAGTATCCTGACTTATAACCGGAGTGGTCACAAGACGCTCGACATTCCCCAAATTGTAGGCATTTACGGGAGCACGATGACCCAGGAACTCTGGATGCCAAAGCACTACAGTCCGCTGGTGCAGGGGGTGCAGGAGGGCCATATCGTTGCGAGCTTCACGGGTGCGGAGCATTTCATTCAAGAGTTTTCACCCGAACTGAAGCGGATCGTGCATTGGCGCACTGCGAACGTAACCGGCAAACCGTAATTCCGGCTACAATTCCATCCATATACTTCAAGGAGGCTCCATGCGCAGAATTCTCTTCGCTGTTCTCATCGCAGTCTTTGCCGCTTCCGTTGCTGTTCCGCTGCGTGCCCAAGGCGCGCCGACGCAAGGGAGCGCCGACAAGCCCTACACCGTGGAGTACTACTACAAGCTGCAATGGGGCCATCAGCAAGAGTTCCTTGGTTTGTTTCTGAAGAACCATTACCCGTTGCTGAAGAAGATCGAGTCTACCGGGCGCATTGTTTCCGTGAAGATCGAGTCGCCGGCCTTGCACACCACGGAGGATGGGCGGTGGGACTATCGCGTGACCATCACCTACAAGAACTCCACTGTGGCTACGACCGCGTTTCCCGAGGAGGCGGCAATCATCAAAGAACTGTGGCCCGACCAGGAAACGTACAAGAAGGAAGAGCAGCGCCGGTTCGAGATTCTGCTTGGACATTGGGATCTGCCGGTTACGGATATCACGCCGGCCGCCAACTAGGCTGTATATCTCATAGACGGCGCGAAACATGCGGGATCCGGCGCATTCTCCCACCGGGTACAACGGGATGCTGCCGGTCAATGCGCCGTCATCCGTTTCTGCCGCTTCCAGCATCATGGCCAGACACGCCGGGCTTTTCAGTCGCGGCAGGGATCCTGCCTTTGCGGATCATTCAAGCCTTCTGGCGCACAATTGCTTCGGGAGTCGGAAATGGCCTTCGGCAAAGCAAAACACGCGAAGCTGCGCTTGAATGCCACCGCGCCCCGCTTAAACGCCGTGAGGCGCCCCCATTTTTCCACGTATCTATATGAAAGTAATATAGATAGAACGCAGATCTCATCCCCCCCCCCTTGATGTTTCACTGCGGGAATCCCTTGCGCATCATTCCAGGGGGCTGTGAAACAGGCCTTTTTCCCCGCCAAATCCGCGGATTTCAGCCAGTCCTGTCAAATTCTTCATGGGTTTTTATCCCCTACTTTTGCACCATCCATGGTGAAAAGTACGTAGAAATCTCACCATGCGAGACGCTTTGATTCTTTTTATCTTTTTTGCCGCCAAGAGGCCCGGGCCATTCAAGCCGCCCTCGGTGGGGTAGTCCTCAATCGTGAAGCATGGTCCGGCCCGAAAAGGGGGCCGGACCATGCACCTACTTGTAGATCTCCGGAATGAAGTTCTGCTCGTGCATCGGCGGCCGCACGTACTTCGACTTCTCCAGCGCCGGAAGCTTCAGCGGCTCCGGCGTCAGGTCTTTGTACGGAATCAACGACAGCAGGTGTCGGATCACGTTCAGCCGCGCGCACTTCTTGTCTTCCGCGTTCACCACGTACCACGGCGCCTGTTTCAGGTCGGTCACCGCGAACATCTCGTCCTTGGCCCGCGAGTATTCCGCCCAGTGCTTGCGCGACTCCAGATCCATCGGGCTCAGCTTCCAGCGCTTGGTTACGTTCTTCATGCGGTCCTGAAAGCGCCGTTCCTGCTCCTCGTCGCTCACTGAGAACCAGTACTTGATCAGCCG
>Ga0181519_10001362_pt1 | contig 21526 bp, 19 predicted proteins | sample PEATcosm2014_Bin_26_FD_121102 | JGI IMG/M metagenome (GOLD analysis project Ga0181519, IMG submission 121102) | Peatland microbial communities from MTU Mesocosm Facility, Houghton, MI, USA - PEATcosm2014_Bin02_10_metaG | ecosystem: Environmental > Terrestrial > Soil > Wetlands > Peat | place...
ACAGAAGGCGTTCGACCTCCTCGGCATCTCCCTCGCTTGTACCCAGTAGTTGGGCCGCAAATTTTGCTCGTTCCGAGCAAAATCAATATCTTGCTGATTACAAAAGATGGAACCTCGGCTTAGGAGGTCGGCGGTCTCGCGCTGTCCATCGACGCGAAGAACGATTGCGTCGAGCAATGCCAATTATCTTGCCAGCTTCTCCGCCGCGGCGACGTGCGTCGTAGTTTCGACCATCCATTGTATATACAATGGGCAGCCAATGTCTAACTATCGCGAGGCGGTTGCGTGGCTCCCGCCTTCTTTATGCTATTCGGCGTTTGCGTAGTTATGGCGACTGACACTGCCCTGAGACCTACCTGTTTCCTGGGCTAACATCCAACAAGGTCAATCGAAGTCGGCCGGGCTGCAACGCGACCGGCCTCCGGCCTAACGCGCAGTTCAAATTCAGACCGACGAAACGCAACCGACAAGAAATACGCCCAAAATGCTTTTTTAAACAAAAATTTTACGGGATGCGCACAACCTGTACGAGCATAAGGCACTTTCATCAACGCCAAGGCGCGCCATCACGATGTCTCCGTCCTCCGTCGTGCCGCTTTACGAAAGGCTTACCATCGCAACGGTTGAAGCCATTCACGCCAAGCTGCGCGAGGCCCTCGCCGGCGCGGACGCGATCACCCTCGACTGCTCGCAAGCCAGCGAAATCGACGTAACGTTTCTACAACTATTGGTCTCCACCCAGCGCGCCGCGACCCGCTCCGGCAAGGCCGTCCGCCTGGCGGCGGCGCCGAGCGGCGTTCTCGCCGACGCGCTGCGGCGCTGCGGCTTCGCCCCGGCCGGGACAGCAACCTCCTTGGCCGAAATCTTCCCGTCCTGAACCGGGGCTTGGCGCATGAAAACCATTTTGACGGTCGACGACTCCTCCAGCGTTAGACAGATGGTCAAAATCACCTTGACCACCGCCGGCTACGCCGTCGTCGAGGCCAGTGACGGAAGGGACGGCCTGGAGAAGGCGAAGAGCCATTCCGTCAACCTCGTGATCACCGACCTCAACATGCCGGTGATGAACGGCCTCGAGTTCATCCGCTCGCTGCGGCAATTGCCCGCCTATCGCGGCGTTCCCATCGTATTCCTCACCACCGAGTCGGACGACAGCATGAAACAACAGGCCAAAGCCGCCGGCGCCACGGGCTGGATCACCAAGCCCTTCAAGCAGGAACAGCTCGCCGCCGTCGCCAAGAAGCTGCTCGGATGAGCGAGAACGCCGATCCCAGCGAGGTCTTCCGCCAGGAGGCCGGCGAACTGCTCGAACAGCTCGAGCAGGCGCTGCTCGACCTCGAGCGATCTCCGGCGGACAGCAATCTCGTCAACACCGCCTTCCGCGCCTTGCACACGATCAAGGGCTCGGGCGCGATGTTCGGCTTCGATCAGGTGGCCGCTTTCGCGCATGAATTCGAAAGCGCCTTCGACCGCGTGCGCAGGGGCGAGGCCGCGCCCGATCCCGAGCTGATCGCCATCGCGCTCAACGCCAAGGACTTCATCCGCCAGCAGATCGAGGCGCCGGACGAGGCCAGCGCGGTCATCGGCGTGTGCATCCTCTCCGACCTGCGCAAGCTCGTGTCCGGCCCGGCCTCTGTCCCCGCCCTGGCCGCCGTCGCCCCGGCGCCGGAGCCCGCTCTGGCGCCCGCGGGCGAGCACAACTGGCGCATCCGCGCGCGCTTTCACCGCGACGTGCTCGTCAATGGCGCCAATCCCCTGCTTCTGCTTGACGAACTGCGCTCGCTCGGCGACTGCCGGGTCAAGGTCGACGCCAGCCCCACGCCGCCGCTCGACGAAATCGACCCCTCGGCGTGCTATTTCGAATGGGAGGCCCTGCTCTCGACCCTCCATCCGCGCAGCGCGATCGACGACGTTTTCGTATTCGTGCTCGGCGAGATGGAGCTCAACGTCGAGGAGGTCGAGTCCCTCGCCTTCGTCGCCAACAAGCCGACGGAGCCCGCCGTCGTGGAGCCCAGCCACGAACCCGCCGCCGCGCCCGACGCTGCGAAGCGGGCCGGCAAGGACGCCGTCAGCAAGGACGCCGCCACCATTCGCGTGCAGGCCGAGCGCCTGGACGAAATGATGGACCGCGTCGGCGAACTGGTGATCGCGCAGGCGCGCCTCAGCCAGCTCGCCGCGGTCGGCGCCGGCACCAAGGGCGTGGCGGAGGAGATCGAACGGCTGACCTCCTCGCTGCGCGACGCGATGATGGGCATCCGCATGCTGCCGATCGGTTCGCTGTTCGGCCGCTTCCGCCGCCTCATCCACGATCTCTCGCGCGATCTGAAGAAGGAGATCGAGCTCATCGCCGAGGGCGAGGAGACCGAGCTCGACAAGACCATGATCGAGCGCCTCGCCGATCCGCTGATCCACGTCATCCGCAACGCCGCCGATCATGGTCTGGAGACCGGCGAGGAGCGGGCGGCCGCGGGCAAGCCGCCGGTCGGGCGCATCCGCCTCATCGCGCGTCACGCCGGCGCGGAAGTGCTGATCACCGTCGCCGACGACGGCAAGGGCCTCAACACCCAGCGCATTCGCGCCAAGGCCGAAGAGAACGGGCTGATCGCGCCGGGCGCGATCGTCTCCGACGGCGAATTGCACCAGCTGATCTTCAATCCCGGCTTCTCGACGATGAGCCAGGTGTCGTCGCTGTCGGGCCGCGGCGTCGGCATGGACGTCGTGCGGCGCACGATCGAGGGCATGCGTGGAGCGATCGACATCTGGACCGAGCCGGGCAAGGGCACGAGCCTCACGCTGCGCCTGCCGCTCACGCTCGCCATCATCGAGGGGCTGCTGGTGCGCGTCGCCGACACGCGCTACGTGGTGCCGCTGACCGCGGTCGAGGAATGCGTCGAGCTTCCCGCCGACGCCGGTTCGCGCTCGAAGGGCCGCAGCTTCCTCAACATTCGCGGCGACCTGGTTCCCTTCCTGCGCCTGCGCGAGTTGTTCGCGGAAACCGGCGATTGCGACCTGCACCAGAAGGTGGTGATCGTCTCGCACGCCGAGATGCGCGTCGGGCTGGTCGTCGACCAGATCATCGGCAGCCATCAGACGGTGATCAAGTCGCTTTCCAAGCTGCATGCGGACGTGCCGAGCTTCTCCGGCGCCACCATTCTGGGCGACGGCGCGGTGGCGCTGATCCTCGACGTGCCGCAGCTGATTTCGGCCGGGCAGATGCGCGAAGCGCGGCTCAACTCCGGCCGGCCGGAGGCCGCATGACACCCGAACTCCAAATGGCACCCGAACTTCAGGACGGCGCGCAGGTGCTCATGCTGGGTCTGGCCGGCGAGGTGTTCGCCATCGACGCGCGGCAGGTGCGGGAAATTCTCGACCCCATTCCGGTGACGCGGGTGCCGGGGGCCAAGCCCTATGTCGCCAGCGTGCTCAACGTGCGCGGCAAGGTCATCCCGCTCGCCGACCTCAGACTGCGCTTCGGCATTCCGCCGGCGCCGATCACGTCCGACTCGCGCTTCGTCGTGATCGAGACCGATCTCGGCGGCGACCTCACGACCATCGGCATCATCGCCGACAAGGTCTACGAGGTGACCGAGCTCGACGGATCGACGCGGCAGAAGACGCCGCCGGTCGGCATGCATTGGCGGCCCGAGTTTCTCGCCGGCATCGCCAAATGGAAGGACGAATTTATCGTGCTTCCCGACATGGCGAAGATCTTGGGTTCCGACGGACCTTGAACACCCGCCTCAGGATTGAGGCGAACCCTGGTTGAGCGCTGCGCCGAAGGCCTTCGAGAGCGCCGGCGCAGCGCTCGGCCGCGGTCGCGACAAGGCGCATTCGTCTGGCGCCGGCTTCTAGCAGAACAGGGGAATAGAGCGATGCGATTCACGGTCAAAGCCAAACTGGCGAGCGCCTTCGGCGCCGTCATCGCGCTGTCGATGCTTACCGGCGGCGTCGCCTACGTGAAGATGAATACGCTGGCGGACGTCAGCCAGACGCTGGCGGGCCGCGCCGGTCGCCTCGACAAGGCCCTCGACGTGCAGAGCCTGCTGGTGAATCAGGTTCGCGCCGAGAAAAACTTGATACTCGCTACGACCGATGCGGAAATAGCGACCCACACCGACGAGATCAGGAAGCTGCGCGCCGACGCGCAGCGCGAACGCAACGAGATCTACGCCGCCACGACGCCGGCCGGCAAGCAGCTGATGGAGAAAGCCTCGGCCGCCTATGAGGCCATGAACAAGATCGAGGACGAGATCGTCCGGCTCGGCACGCTCAACTCCAACGACCACGCGCAGCAATACTGGGTTGCGAACGGCGCGTCGGCGGAGGCCGCCGCCACGGAGGCGTTCGACGCCGCCCTGGCCGCGCTCGGCCGCGCCGCGTCGCCGGACGCCGCGAAGACGGCGACGACGCTGCAAACCGCGCGCGCGGAATGGCAGGCTTCGCTGCGCCTGTTCGTGGAGACGACGGCGGCCCAATCGGTCGAAGACTTGAACGCCGCTCTGGCCGGTTTGAAGGCGCGCCTGGAGACGACAATCAAGGCGACGCAGGACGCGGCCGCGGGTCTCGATCGTGCGGGCGTCGACGCCGCCAATCTGCTCGCCGCGACCGACCGACTCGCCAAGGCGCTGCGACATGGGGCGGAAATCGCCGGCGAGGCTGGCAGCATCAAGGCCGCCGCTTTGTCGCAAGGCGAAGGACGGGCGGCGGCGAAGGCCGCCCAGAACAGTCTCGGCGAATACTTGGCGCTCGTGCGCAATGTGATGGCGGAAGACGTCGCCAACGCCAAGGAGGAAGCCGTCCAGGCGCAGGCGCTGCTCGCCGGAGCGGTCGGCCTGTCGCTGCTGATCGCGGTCGGCGCCGCGTTGTGGATCTCGCTCAACATCAGCCGCGGCCTCAATCGCGCCGTCGGCCTCGCCGACGCCGTCGCTTTGGGCGACCTCAGCCAGAAGATCGACGCCGCCAGCGACGACGAGGTCGGCGACCTGGTCAAGGCGCTCAACAAGATGACCGACAGCCTCAACGGCACGGCGAAAATGGCCGACACGATCGCCTCCGGCGATCTCAGCGTCGAGGTCAAGCGGCTGTCGGACAAGGACACGCTCGGCCTCGCGCTGGAGAAGATGCTCGGCAAGCTGCGCGCCGTGGTCAGCGAAGCGATCGGCGCGGCGCAGAACGTGTCTTCAGGCAGCCAGCAGCTTTCCGCCAGCGCCGAGCAGCTTTCGCAGGGCGCGACCGAGCAGGCCTCTTCCACCGAGGAAGCCTCTTCCGCGATGGAGGAAATGTCCTCCAACATCAAGCAGAACGCCGACAACGCCAGCCAGACGGAAAAGATCGCCCGCCAGTCGGCGCTGGACGCCGAGGTCAGCGGCGGCGCGGTCAATCGCGCCGTGCAGGCGATGGAGACGATCGCCAGCAAGATCACCATCGTGCAGGAGATCGCGCGCCAGACCGATCTGCTCGCGCTCAACGCGGCGGTCGAGGCGGCGCGGGCCGGCGAGCACGGCCGCGGTTTCGCCGTCGTCGCCTCGGAAGTGCGCAAGCTCGCCGAGCGCAGCCAGGCGGCGGCGGGCGAGATCTCGACGCTGTCGGCCGACACCGTGAAGTCGGCGCAGGAAGCCGGCTCCATGCTGGTGCGGCTGGTGCCCGACATCAAGCGCACGGCCGAACTGATCGGCGAGATCTCGGCGGCCTGCCGCGAGCAGGACGTCGGCTCGGCTCAGATCAACCAGGCGATCCAGCAGCTCGACCAGGTCACGCAGCAGAACGCCGCCGCCTCGGAGCAGGTGTCGGCGACCTCGGAGGAGCTGACGGCGCAGGCCGAGCAATTGCAGCGCACCATCTCCTATTTCCGCGTCGACGCGGCCCGCGACGGTTCGGCGGACAGGGCGGTCGCCCAGCTCAGGGGCCGCGCCGAGGCGATGCGGTCCAGGGAGGTCGTCGTCAGGCCGCGCGTGACGGTCGCGCATATCGCCAAGCCGGCCAAGAAAGTCGCTGCCGGAGGCCGAGGCTTCTCGCTCGATCTGCAGGTCGGCGAAGACGAGACCGACGCCGAGTTCAAGCGCGCCTGACCGGAAGCGGGGCGGCGGCGCCGCTCCTGAGAAGAGCGGCGCCGCCGCTCTTGATCTCGTCAGTCAAGGAGCGATCATGGCCGAGTCCCCCCAGTACCTAACCTTTGGCATCGGGCGCGAGTGCTTCGCGCTTCCGGTCGAGAAAGTGCGCGAGATCCTCGACATGGGACCGATCTCGCAGCTGCCGAACGCTCCGGCCTATGTGCTGGGCCTGACCGACGTGCGCGGCGCCGGCCTGTTGATCCTGGATCTGCGCCGCAAGTTCGGGTTTCCGGCGGCGGTGGCGACCAACCGCACGCGCATCATCGTCGTCGACGCTACACTCGAGGGCGAGCGGCAGGAGTTCGGCCTGGTCGCGGACTGCGTGTTCGCGGTGAGTGACCTCTCCGGCGGCGAGCTCAAGCCGCCGCCGGCGATCGGCTCGCGCTGGCGGGCCGATTACGTCATCGGGGTCGGGCGCGAAGGCGCCGACTTCGTGGTGGTGCTCGATCTCGATCGCCTGATCGAGATGGATGCGCTCGCCGACGTCGTCGCCGCCGCGGCCGCTTGACCATGGACGACCAGTTGCAGGAGCGGCATTTTGCCGAGCTCACCCGGTTGATCGAAAACCATACGGGCATTCGCCTGCCCCCCGTCAAGCGCACGATGGTCGAGGGCCGGCTGCGCAAGCGGGTGCGCGCGCTCGGTCTCAAGGACCTCTCGGAATATGGCGAGGCGATCTTCAACAATGGCCGGCTCGCTGACGAGTTCGCCCATGTCGTGGATTGCGTGACGACCAACAAGACCGACTTCTTTCGCGAGCCGCAGCATTTTGCGTTCCTGCGCCAGACGGCGATCCCGAACTTGCTGAAATTGCGCCGCGCGTCCGGCGCGCCGCTGAAGTTCTGGAGCGCTGCGGCCTCGATCGGCGCCGAGGCCTACACGATCGCCTTCGTCCTCGCCGAGTTCCTAGGGTTGGACGGGCAGCCGTTCGGAATTCTGGGAACCGACATCAGCCGCGACGTGCTCGAACAGGCCCGCCGCGCCGTCTATCCGCTGGCGTTCGCCGAGCCGATACCGGAAGCGGTGCGCCAACGTTATCTGATGTTGGCGCGCGACGCCAGTCGGGCGGAGTTCCGCATCGTGCCGGAGCTGCGCCAGCGGGTCCGGTTCGAACCGCTGAATCTGATGGACGAGCGCTTCCCGGTCGATTCCAACTTCGACGTCATCTTCTGCCGCAACGTTCTGATTTATTTCTCGAAAGCCTCACAGGCCGCGGTGCTCCGGCGTTTGTGCGCGCATTTGCGGCCGGGCGGATATCTGCTGCTCGGCCACTCCGAGTCTCTGGCCGGCAACGACCACGCCGAACTGCGGCAGGTGGCGCCGACCATCTTCCGCCGCGCCGCTTAAGGAGGATTTCGTGCATTCTTCGCCCAAGAAGATTCGCGTGCTGATCGTCGACGATTCCGCCTCCGTGCGCCAGGCCTTGACCGCCATCATCACCGACACGCCCGATCTCGAAGTGATGGCGACCGCAGGCGATCCCTTCGTCGCCGCGCAGCGGATCCAGGAGGAGGTTCCCGACGTCATCATTCTCGACGTCGAAATGCCGAGAATGGACGGCATCACCTTCCTGCGCAAACTCATGGCGCAGCGGCCGATCCCCTGCGTTTTGTGCTCGACGCTGCTGGAAGCGGGATCGGACGCGCTATTGGATGCGCTCGAAGCCGGCGCGGTCGAGGTGATCCAGAAGCCGCGCGTCGACACCAAGCAGTTCTTCCTCGAATCGCAGATGCGGATCTGCGACGCCTTGCGCGCCGCAGCGCGCGCGCGGTTGCGCCGGCCCGCCGTCGCGGGCGAGGTGCAGAAAAAACTCAACGCCGACGTGATCCTGCCGCCGCCGCAGAGACTGCGCGCGCTGACGCGCACGACCGAGCAGGTGGTCTGCATCGGCGCCTCCACCGGCGGCACGGAATCCTTGCGCGAGGTGCTCACTGCGCTGCCCCTCGACAGCCCCGGCATCGTCGTCGTGCAGCACATGCCGGAACATTTTACCGCCGCCTTCGCGCGCCGTCTCGACGGGCTGTGCCGCGTCGACGTGAAGGAGGCCGAGGACGGCGATGCGGTCATCGCCGGGCGCGCGCTGATCGCACCGGGCAATCGCCACATGATCCTGCAGCGTAACGGCGCCCGCTACCACGTCGCCATCAAAGGCGGGCCGCCGGTTTCGCGCCACCGGCCTTCAGTCGACGTGCTGTTCCGCTCCGCCGCGCAATATGCGGGCGCCAATGCGCTCGGGGTCATCATGACCGGCATGGGCGACGACGGCGCCAAGGGCCTCCTGGAGATGAAGAAGGCTGGCGCCCTCACGGTGGCGCAGAACGAGGAGACCTGCGTCGTGTTCGGCATGCCGAAGGAGGCGATCGCGCTCGGCGCGGCCGACAAGATCGTCCCGCTCGGCGCCATACCTTCCGAGATCCTGAACGTTCGGGCGCGCAGTTGACGGCCTGCCGGCCTGGGGAGAGAACGATGTCCACAGAAGCCCAGGAGTTGGCCCAGGATCTGGCGCAGGAGCTGAAGACCCATGCGCAAGCGCTGGAAACGACGTTCGCGAAGCTCGAACACGCATGTCTCGACGTCGGCGCCGGGCTTGGCCAAGCCATCCCGGGCTTGGCCGATCTCGCGGCTCTTTTCGAGTCGCTGACGCAGGCGTTGAACGGCGACGAGCTCACGACCGCCTGCTCCGCTCTGCGGCAGATCGCCGACGAACTGACCCGCGCGGCGCAGGAGTTGAACGAAGAAAGCCTCGCGCTCACCAATCTCGTTCGGCTCAATCGCTCGATCGGCGATCAGCTGGCGAACTTGCTAAGCGCCAATCGAACGATTTCGGCGCTCGTCTTCAGCATGAAGATCGAGGCGGCGCCGCTAAGCCGGAGCGGCGACGATCTCGCAGGGTTCGCCGAAGGGCTGCAAGACCTGTCGGAGCGCGCTCGCCATGCACTGGAGGAATACCGGGCGACCTACGAGAAGCTCGATGGCCTGCTGCGGTCATCGTGCGAGGCGCAAAATGCGTTCCAGCGCAGCCACGAGCCGGCGCTCGCGGCGACGTCGGGGGAAATCGCCGAGAGCCTTGGCGACGTGGCGGACCTGCGCCGCCGCACGCTCGCAACGCTGCAAGACATCGGCGCGCAGTCGCGCCAGGTCAGCGAGCGGATCGGCCAATGCGTGCTGGCGTTGCAGATCGGCGACAGCACGCGCCAGCGGGTCGAACATGTTCATGCGACGCTCGGCGGCGCGGCGGACAGGCTGGAGGAGACCGGCGAGCCAGAAGCGGTCGCACTCTTCGCCTCTCGGCTTTGCCGGCTGCAGGAACTTCAGCTCGAAGACGCGCTGGCTGAGTTCTCCCGCGAGATGGCGACGATTTCCGCCTCCCTCGCCGGCCTGTCGCAGCAGACGGACGATCTCGCGCAGCACGGGCGGTCGCTGTTCAGCGCCAGCGATATGGGCCGGGGCTCGTTCCTGGACGTGCTGGCGCGCAAGCTCACCGCTGCGCAGGCGATCGTCGAGGAATGCCGTCAGGCGCGTTCGGTCGTGGACGCCGCAGCCGCCGCCGTCGCGACGACGATGGTCGACTTGCAGGACCGCACGACGCGGCTGCTCGAGATCATCGTCGACGTGACGATCATCGGCACCAACGCGCTGCTGAAATCGACGCGACTCGGCGATCGCGGCAAGGGGATCAGCGTGATCGCGCAGGAGTTGCGCATCTACAGCGACCGGATCGTGAATGGCATAAAGGAGCTGCCCCCCGCGCTCGACCGCGTCGTGACATTCGCACACCGATTCAGCAACGCAGGGCGCAGCCTGGACTCCGGCAAGCTCGGCGAGCTCGATGAACGCATGAGCGTTGCGATCAAGGCTTTCGGATCCGGCGGCCAGCAGATGAGCGCCGCGCTGGCGCGGCTGCGCGAGGAAGCCGACGGGGTGCGCGGCATGCTCGACGGCGCCGCCGCTACGCTCGCCGAGCAGGACGAAATCGGCTCGACGTTGGAGAGCGCGGCGACCGGGCTCGGTTCGGTCGCCTCGAGGCTGGGAAATGCGGATTCCCGTTCGCCGGAAGTCGACGCGCAGCTCGACCAGCTTCGGCCGGCCTACACCATGCAAAGCGAGCGCGTGATCCACGACGGATTCACCGGCTATTTCGAGCGAGCCGCGCCGCGACGACAGGCTCCCGTCGAGGACCTCGCCGTCGCGTTCATGCTGTGAAGGCGCCGGCCTCATGGCGAAGCACGCCCGCGCCTTTGCGCGGATAAGAGCGCGACGAGCAGCGCTCGCTGAAAAACCGTATCAAGCGCTCCAGAAGCTGAGAATGTCGTCGGTCAGATAGGCGTAATCCGCGGCGCCGCGCGATTGCGGACGATAGTACCGGACGGCCGTGCGAGAGCCAAAGGACTCGGCGAGCGCGGTGTCGCTGCGAATGCCGCGGAAGATGCGCAATCGGCCGAAATCGGCCAGCAGTTGCGCCAGAACCAGACGCTGCAGGTTTATGCGCATGTCGATCTGCACCGGCACGATGGCGAAATCCACGAGGCTGCGGTTGAGCTGCGTGGCGACGCTCAGCAGCACCCTGGCGAATTTGACTACCCCGTCATAGGAAAGATGCTGCAACTGGGTGGGAATGAGCAGTCGGTCCGCAGCGGCGAGGGCCGCCACCATGACGACGTCGACCGCCGGAGAGGTGTCAATCACGACATCGTCGTAGTTCGCGGCGAGCGGCGCGAGCGCGCGCGCCAGACGCAGCGGATCGCTGACGTATTCGCAACCCTGCAATTCACGTTCGGGCGGAAGCACATCGACGCCGCAGGACTTGCTGGTTTGTATGGCGGCGCCAAGATCCATTTTCGCATTGCGAAACACACTATGCGCTCCCAAACCTGCGCGCGCGGCGACCACCCCAAGCCCGAGGCTTGCATGTCCCTGGGTGTCGAGATCGACGACCAGCACGCGCCGACCACGGCTTGCAAGCTCGGCTGCGACATTTACCGCAGTCGTCGTCTTCCCGACGCCGCCCTTACGGTTGGCGACCGCAATAACCCTCGCAACCATCGGCAATGCCTTTCGGCTCGGCGACCGACGTCCGGTAAGCAGCCGTCTTCAGGAAAACAACAACTTCATTGGCGGTATTGCATGAGATCACATGCGATGAAAAGAAGGCTACGTTGCGGAATGTGCGCTGTTTCTTATATCCGCAGGCATCCCGACGCCGTAGCGCCGTTCGAGCTCATGACGCAGGATGGCGAGAGTCGGAGGGGATCCCGCCAGTTCTGCGACGGCCGCTGCGAAGACGTCGAGGCAGGCCGGATCGAAATGACGGCCACGCTCCGTCTGCATGACAGCGAGCGCCTTGTTGAGCGGCATCGCCGCTTTGTAGGGCCGCTCGCTGGTCAAGGCGTCAAAAACGTCGGCGACGGCAACGATGCGCGCGGCGATCGGGATCGCCTCGCCTTTTAAGCCCAAGGGATAGCCGGCGCCATCCCAGCGTTCATGGTGCGCTTCTGCGATGATCGCCGCCAGCGCAATCACCTCCACGCGGCTGCCGGAAAGAATCTGACCTCCTACCGCGGCGTGCGATTTGACGATTTCACGCTCGCGATCGTCGAGCCTGCTGGGTTTTAACAGAATGGCGTCCGGCACCGCGACCTTTCCAATGTCGTGGAGCGGCGAGGCGAGGAAGAGAGCTCGGCAGTAGGGCCCAGGCAGGCCATGCCGCTCGGCGATCATCCGGCTATAGACCGCGACGCGATAGGTATGGTCGATGGTGTCGTTGTCGCGATACTCAAGCGCCCTCGACAAGCGAAACACCATTTCTTCTTCACGCAGCAGAAGCTGTTGCGCCGCGATATCCAGTTCGCGCGCTTGCGCCTCGACGCTATCGATGAGTTTCCGCAACGCGCGGGCGAGTTCCGCGGCGTTGCGCAGGCGTATTAGAAGTTCGCCAGGTTTGATAGATTTATTGAGAAAGGAGGTTGCGCCAGCTTCCAGCGCCAACAACTTTACGTCGCTCGCGTCTGTCGCCGTCAGCATAATCTTAGGAATCTGCTTGTGAAATGCAGTGCGCGAGAGACGGGCGATAAATGTAATTCCATCCATCTTCGGCATGATGTGGTCGACGATACTCAAGTCGAAGCGTTCATTTTGGGCCCGGTCAAGCGCTACTTCTGGATCAAGGAATGCCGAAGTCGTGACACCATCGACGTGGCCTAGCAGCTCCGTCAAGCGAGCAAGACTGCTTCTGCTGTCGTCAACAAGCATAACTTGCATGTTTACGCATCACTCCAGAACGCTGTTGCGTTATTTTTAACGCGTGATCTTAATTACTTAAATTATAGTTGAAATAACGCTATAAATAGCCTGCTACGCGGGCCGGACGTTGGCGGAGCATCAATAGAAGATTTGGCGGTTTTGACACTTTGGCCGCTATGAGCGGTTATGAGGCTGGGCAGGTTGGCGGCCATTCGGCCGGCGTAGCCTAGCCGGATTGGCGTCAGCCCAGACACATGCTTACAGATTAGGTCAACTTGTTGACATGTCATTTTGTCGACTTATAGACAGATCAACGAATTGGCTTGTTGACTCTGGCGATTTCCGGTTTCCCGTACTTCACGAAAATGAGGTTGAGGGCTTCGGCGAGCATGTCTTGAATGTCTCGGCGTTGTTCGGCCGCCAACACTTTCAGTTGCGTCCGCACGTCCTCAGGAAAGAAGGCGGCGATTTGCACGGTCCCCTCCCGCGAAGGCGAGCGCAACCCCGCAGGCTTCGTCATTGCGCTTGCGTCCACCGCCGGCTTTGCCGCTGGCGCCTCAACAGCTCTCATGTCGAAGCGTTCGAGTCCGGCCGTAAGCGGGTTTGCCTTCTTCATCTGTCAACCTTTCGACGTATCGACAGACCAAGTTATTGACCTGTCGTCATATAGAGTTGTGTAATCTCTTGATGAGTCTTCCCGTTCGGCTCCGCCTCGCCGACGCCAAGGCCGCGCGCATAGGCGTTTTGGTAGACGATACGCTCGCCCGTTGAGGCCGGCGCAACCGCAACCCCGTTGCCGCGTAGCCATTCGGCCGCGGTTTCATGACTCGATCCCGTCGGCTTAACGCGCGTCAGGATAGCCTGAACGGGCGGTGAGCCAGCAACGCGGATAAGATCGAGCGTCGCCTTGACCGTCCCAAGATCGAGAAGGGACGGTTGAAGGGGGATGAATACAAGATCGGCCGCCTTCGCCGCGGCAAGCGCCGCGTCATTCGTTCGACCCGCCGTGTCGATGATGGCAAAATCGGCGCCGTTGGCTTCGACCTGCGCAAGGGCGCGGGGCAGGTGGGGAACCTGCGGAGCTATCACCGCCGGTTCCCCGCTCTCGCGAAGGTCCGACCAATTCGACGCACTTACCTGCGGGTCAAGGTCGATCAGGACTACTTTCAGGCCGTAGGCTAGGGCCTCAACAGCGAGGTTGATTGCGCACGTCGTTTTCCCCGTGCCGATCCGACGAGTTGATGCGTCGGTGGGCTCTTATGACCGTGGTCAAGCATGAGGATCGAGCGGCCGGGGCTCACGCCTTTGCGCGGGATGTGATTGTTCGGCAGCGAGGAGACGGGACGGGCCTGAAGACGACGGTTCGAGCCACCCCTCAATCCACGGTCATAGCGTCTAGCCAAAGGCGCGTTATTAACAACTAAATATTGTACAAAAGTGCAAAACGAGAGCAGCCCGAGGGCATCGAAAAGCCGCCCTTATCGTGTGATTCAGGCGGGCTCCGGTCCCGTTTCTTCGCGTTCGCGTGTCGAAGGCGCTCCGCGTGATTTATGTGGGGAGCCCCATTGCTCGACGTAGGCGGTTGAGCGCCGACTCAATGGGTGCGTCGAGCCGTTGGACTGCCGCGGGAGCGGGCAGCAATAGAGAAGGAGACTCTTGGTCTTTGGTTCCAGACCGAAAATCGGACTTAGAAGATTCCGGCCGGCTCGGCCGCTCGGCGGGGTCGGTGAAGGTGTAGGCGTTCGACGTGCGCATGACGCGGATCCGCGTACCTTCGCCGCCGGAGAGGTCGTCGCAGGGGACGCGGCGGCGCACGAGGCGATGGGCCCAGGTCAGCACGCCGGCGGCTTCGAGCGCATTTAGCGCCAGCACCACGGTCGACCTGGCGCAGGCGGCGCGTTCAGCGATTTTTGCCAGCGACGGGAAGCAGACGCCGCTCTTGGCGTTGTGGAAGCCCCAGAGAAGCGCCTTAAGCACCGCGAGCGCCTTCGCGGTAACGACGCCATACGCCTTGCCGGCCTCTGTCCGGCGCATGAGGGCGCGGGCGCAGGTCATCACCCGCAACTTGGCTTCGCGGTCGAGCGGGCGCGCTCGACCGAGGCCGAAGAGCTTCTCGCGCTTCGGCCGGGCATGACCGCCCAATGCAATGGAACACATAGTTTCTCCTGTCAGGCTGATGGCGTCAGCCCGCCAGAGACGAGACGGCTTTTCGGCAAAGCTCCGCCGCTGCCAGAAATGGCTTGCCAGGGCGCAGATTTTCGGGGAGTATCAAGACTGCCAGGACTTGATATCTCCCCGCTTGCCGGGACCGGCCCGCCTTCTAGGCGGGTTTCGTGTTTCTAGGGCTTGGCGATTCTCACCGACTCACGAGCGGAATTGCGTCGCGTCAGCGCGAATCTTGACCTGAAATGCTCGGTTCGTCGAGATGGCAATTCTCAGCGCCGGCGTCCGAGATCGCCGATGACGCTGCTGAGCCGCCGCCGACCTCGACCGCCGCGTCCTGATCGCGCGGTTACGCATCTCGAGATGTGAGGTGCTTCGCCGTACATTTTTCTCGAAGAGAGCGACATGCGCCAGGACGTCAACCGCACCGCCCGGATCGAGGCTCGCGTAGCGCCGAACACGCTCGCGGTCGTGAAGCGCGCCGCCGAGTTCGAAGGGCGAAGCGTCAGCGACTTCATGGTCGCCGCGGCGCATGCAGCCGCGCAAAAGGCTCTGTCGAGGACCAGAAGCGCTTCGCCGAGGCGATTATGGATCCGCCGGCGCCGAGCGACGCTCTTCGGCGTGCGGTCGCCGTTTATCGCACGCGTGTCGTCGAAGAGCCGTGACAGGCTCGATTCGGATCGAGCCGCTTGCTCCTCTACGCTGCACTCGCGACCGTCCGCGTCGCGGCCGAGGCGGACATTACGGCCGGAATGACGAGACAGGACGTTCCTATGTCTCCGGTTAAGGGTCGAACTTCTTGAAGGCGACTGCGCTCGACCACCTGACCGGTTGTTTTTGTCATCATGCAGATGCGCGGCTTCTCGATCGGATGGGCACAGAGCCGTCATAGCGTTGTGGCGCGCGCGCCGTGCGCTCGGCTGCATCCAGGCATCGAACCGTCCCGGCGCGCTTCGATGCGCTGTCGCAGAAGACGATCTCTGGGCAAGTGGTTTGCGCAATGTTTCTCGTACGTATTCATTCCGTATGCTATCGCGACAACGCCAAACGGAACCTGCCATGCCGCGCCCTCTCATCGAAAACGGCCGCGTCGAACTGCGCCTTCGCCCGGAAGACAAGGCGACGCTGACCCGCGCCGCCGCGATCAAGCGGGTCGATCTGACCGGCTACATTCTCGACGCGGTGTTGCCGAAAGCCCAAGCCGATATCGCCGAGGCTGAGCGACTGCAGCTATCGGAACGCGACTCCTTGCGCGTGCTCGCGCTGCTGGAGAACCCTCCCGCGGCTCCTGACCGTCTGGTGCGCGTCGCGAAGGCCGGCTTCACTTTGCCATGACGACCCTGACGTGACGGCGCTCGTCTGGGACGAAGCGCCGGTCGCCAAGTCGCATGACCGCGCCGCCTTCGATTGCGGCGATGCCGATCTCAACCTTTATCTGCGAAAATTCGCGCGCCAGAACCACGAAAACGGCGGCGCGAAGTGCTTTGTCGCTATGCCGTCCGAGGCGCCGGCGCGCGTGCTCGGCTTCTACACGCTGAGCCCCGCCTCGCTCGATTATGAACGCACACCCGCGCTCGCGAAGAAGGGGCTCGCGCGTTACGAGGCGCCAGTCTTCCGGCTCGGTCGCCTCGCCGTTGACGCCACCGTGCAGGGTCGCGGCCTGGGCGGCGCTCTCCTGCTGCGCGCTGCGCGTCGCTGCATTCGTGTCGCTGAGGAAGTCGGCGGCGTCGCGCTGTTCATCGACGCCAAGAACGACCGCGCCGCGCAATGGTATCGAAGCTACGGCGCTCCCGTTCTGGACGACGCCCCGCTCTCCCTCGTCCTGCCTCTGGCTGTCGCCGCCGACGCGATCAGGCGCGGAAGCTGAACCGGTTCTGCACCAAAATCTCTTCGCAAAATCAAGAGAGCGTCTGCGTGTCCCGAAATTCGTGATTTTTTGCACCGAGCGCGCGCCTTATTTCCGGCCATCGCCGCCATTCATGGCGCCCATCGAACAGACCGGCTATCGGCGTCAACACGCCGCTCTGCGCGCCTAGCGCCTTACCAAGGCGACCGGCGCCGGGGCGAATACGATCCGCTGGCTCTCATGAGCTCGCCAGTAGCCTGCGCCCTATTTGCAGCCGTCCTTCGCCCATTTGCCGAGCGCGACCTTGAAGCGCACGCCGAGCGGATGCGGAAGCCGCATCACCGACAGATCTTCGCGATCGTAGCGTGTGGCTTGCGCGCAGAGCCTCTCCTTCGTCCAGTTGTGGCAATTCGCGCACGGCCGATCCCAGTCGGGCTTCTGCAGTCCTTCGATCGGGGCAAACAGCGGATGAGCGCTTGCGACCAGTTGCGCAATGCTTTTTCCGTCAATCGCGGGATCGCCGAACTGGATCGGCCCGCCGAATTTGATTGTGGCCGCGGCCGGCAGCGTCGGGATCATTCGCCGCAATTGAGCAACCTTGTCCGGGTCGGAGGCCGGCTTCGCGCTTGCGACGGGCTGCGGCGACGCGGGCTCAGACGGCGCCGCGCGATTGAGCATCACGTCGTCAGTCAGCGAGACGTTGACCCATGGCCGCTGTCGGCCTGACGTCGCCTTCAACACGTCGCCGGTTACGCGCGTCATCGCCGAGGTCAGCGGCAGGTTGGCGTCGCCGAGATGGGCTAGCAGGGCCGTCGTGAACGGGGAATGTCCGTCCGCGCCGTCGAAGGCGACATGGCCGGGGCTGGTCGAGAAGGCGATGAGCGCGCCGCCCTTGCCGGCGTTCTCGATCTGCATCTCCGCGAGGCCGGACTGCGCGGCGCCGCCCGCGGCGGCGAGGATACGGGCGAGCGGATTGTCGCGGCAGGCGTCCAGGAAGACGATGCGCAGCTTGGTGGCCCGCGACATCTGGCGCCAGATGAAATCCATCTGCACGGCCTCGAAGTCGAGCGATATTTCGTCCTTCATCGTCGCGTCGACCGGCAGCAAGTAATTGACGCCTTCAACCTGCATTCCGTGGCCGGCGTAGAAGAACAAGGCGATATCGCCGCCGCGCGCGGCTTCAGCAAATTTAGCTATCGCCGCCTGGGTTTGCGCCTTGGTCAGGTCGTAACCCGCCACCACTTCGAAGCCGAGCGTCTGCAGCTTGTCGGTCATCGCGCGCGCGTCGCGCACGGGATTTTCGAGCGCGGGGACGTTCTGATAGGCGGAGTTGCCGATCACCAGCGCGACGCGCCGCTCCGCCGCCGCGGCGGCGCCCGCCAGCGCAACCCACAAGCCGAGCATCAGCCAGGCGAGACGCTTCGGCGCCGCAAGGCTCATGGCGTTCCTTCGGCGCGGAACTCGATCCGGCGGTTGAGAGCGCGGTTCTTGTTGCTGTCGTTGGGCGCGACCGGCCGGGTCTGGCCATAGCCCACGGCGCGCAGCCGCTCGGCCGCGATCCCTTCCGCCTTGAGAAAGCTCGCCACGGCGTCGGCGCGGCGTTGCGACAGCGCCAGATTGTCCGCCGGCGCGCCGGAGCTGTCGGTGTGGCCGGAGACCTCTATCTTGTAGCGTGGGCACTTCGCTATGACGTCATAGGCGGTCGCCAGCAGAGGCTTGCTCGCGGGGTCGAGCACCGCGCTGCCGTATGCGAAATAGATCGCGCCGCTGCGAGATATCGTATCGAAGCGATTGCCGCACTCCTCGTCCGTATAAGTCGCCTTGGCGGCGTCGGTCTTCATGGGAGCGGCAGCCGCTGCGGGGGAGGGTTTGCCGGCAGCATCCGCGTCGAACAGGAAGTCGAACGACACCGACGCGACCGGAACGATGTTGGCGACGTCGCCGGCCTGTTGCAGCTTTTCGATCGCCGGCAACAGCCCGAAGTCCTCGACCTTGATCTCGATCGGGCTCTCCGAGGCGACGGAGACCTGAGCGTCCGAGATCAACGTCACGACGACGTTGGCGACGAAACTGCGCTGGAAGCCGTGCAGATCGAGCGTGAAAGGCAGCTGCATCTTCAACCGGCGCTTGGTCGGCAGATCGGCGATGGCGGCGGGGTCGATCTTGGTCGAGACAGTCGCCACCGGGAACTTGAACGTCTGGAAGAACAGGAAACGCATCCGGACGTCGCGCACGTCGATGCCGGAGTCGACCGAATTGAGGTCGATCGTCACGCTCGCGTCTCCGTCAGGCGAAACCGCACCGCTGAGATTGCGCAGCTTGTTGGTTTCGACGACGGTGTTCTTCTTGACCGACTGGTAAGTGAGGGTTGAACCCGCGGCATCGAGAGTCCAGCGGGTTGCGCCGAGGCCGCTCGCCGCCTCGGCGGCCACAACGAGCATCAGCCAAAAAAGGGGCGGACCAAGCGATAACGCCAAGACACGCCGGAAGGGGAAACGGGCCGAACATGCCGGAGGAAATATCAGCATGCTAATCCCTAGTTCTCCATGGATTTAGCGCCGCCGACGGCTTGGAGGTTCGTTTCGAGTATCGCGTGGGCGGCGGCTTTGGCAAGCGTTTACGGGCCGCCGCAGAGCCTTCACTCTCCACGCGCCCGCCTGCACCTGCGCCTCGCCGGCCTCGGGCGACAAGACCACATGCGGCTGTGTGGATATGTCTATATGCAGGCAAATAGATCCGGTTGAATGTGAGGGACGACGGGTTTTCCGCCCGCCTCAAATTCCTGCGCCTGACCACCTACGAATTCTGGGAATTCCGCCTGCCGTCGATCGCCCCAGCTCGCCGCGTACCTTGTGGGTCAAGGTCGATGATCGCAGTGTTGTGCCCTGCCAAACCGGCGCCGGTTGCGAGGCGCACGGCCAAGGTCATCTTACCTGCACCGCCTTTTGGCTGATGATGGCGATGGTTTTCATCACGTCCTTTTGCCCGCATGTAGCCGCGCGTCTTCAACCGGTCTCTGACGTGAAGTCGCACGCCCGCATCCCGCGAAGCGGCCTGCTAGCCCGTCGGGGGTAAATGTCCCGCCTTTGGCGCTCTAGACGAGACCGGCCGTCACCCGGAAGCCGTTCCCGCCCTTGTCGGGGCGGTCTCAAGGCCCGGATTGCGCTTGTTCGGCTCGTTTGCCTCTTGCTGCTTGGCGCGGCCTTCGCCGTTGAGCTTCTTTTCGGTGCTCGCTCTTGCCGCAACGCTGCTATTTGCCGTGTTTAACCTCTTGTTATTCGTGGGGTTCACCGTTCTGCACCCTCCCCCCGCGCCCCGCCTGATCCACGTGAGCCATTCACGGGAAATGACGCAGACGACGTTAGTCAAGCTCGGCTGGCCGTGTCGGCGGCGCTCGACAATGTGTACGAGCTCGTCGCCGGCCGCCAGCCGGATCGCGCCCCGCGCCGTCGTGACGCATACTCCCGCCTTCGCGGCTATCGCCTCAAGGGCAAGGGTACATGAGCCGCGCGCCCGCATCTCGTCGGCAACGATCCGCAGAGTGGCAAGCTGCCCGGTCGTGAAGCCGGCGGCGAGGACAGGGGGGAGCGGTCCGCTGTAGGCGAGCCGGCGCCGACGTTCGCGCGACTTCGCGCGGTCAGGTGACACGCAACGGCGTTTCCGGACGCGAAACTTGGAGACGGCCGCCAGTGGGACGGCGGGCGCTCGCGTCCCGACCGTATCCTTTGGCCGGATTCGCCGGCGCGCCTCCTCAATCCGCGACGCAATGCCCTCGGCTTCGCTTTCGCCAATCTCGCCGGCGGCGTAGGCGCGCCAGAGGTCGCGGGCAATCTCGTCGACAAACGCTAACGTTCGGGCGCCATTGAGCGCCACAGTGAATTCGAACACGGACATGCTTCCCCCGTCAGGCTGATGGCGTCAGCCCGCCCGAGACGGAGACGGATTGTCGGCAAAGCTTCGCCGTTACCCCAACGAGGGGGCTTGAATGATTCAGCGATTTAGGAGAGTATCGGTCTTGCTTAGAGACCCAATTCTCTCCCGCTTGCCGGGAACCGGCCCGCCCTCGTGGCGGGTTTCGTGTTTCTGGGGCTTTGGCGATCCTCAGCGACTCGCGAGCGGGATTGCGTCGCGTATCTCGAATCTTGGCCTGATTTGCTCGGTTCGTCGAGAGGCAGGTTTCCGAGATCAAGCCGCTCGAGGTCGCTGGCGACGCTACTACACCTTCGCCGCGACCGGCTTGGCGCTCGGCGATCTGCCACCGACGCTGGCGAAGAGGCTGCCGCACTACCCCCCTCGCGCTGGCGGCGTTGATCGGCCGAGCCGCCATATCGTCGCGCCATCAAGGTCGCGAAGATCAGCGGCGCGCTCTGACCGAAGGTCCAATCGGGCGGCTACCTGCAAATTGCATCCTGCTACAGGCAGCCAGAGCCGCGAGTTTGACGGTTAGTAAGCCTTCATGGCGGTGTTCGGGAGGCGTCGGGACATGGCGTAATCGCTCGGGCCAAATCACCAAACAGGCTTAGGCTTGGCGATCCGAGCAACCCTTTGCGGAGAAACGCCTATGTCCCAGCCAGAAACCTATGTCGGCCTTGATGTCTCCCTCGAAACCATGTCGCTGTGCGTCGTTGATGGCGGCGGCGCGATCATGTGGCGCGGCACGTGCTCAACCGACGCCGCCGAACTTGCCGCCGTTATTCGCAAGCGCGCCCCCGACGCGGTGCGTATCGGGCTCGAAACCGGTCAGCTCTCGAACTGGCTGACGCTTTCCCTACGCAACCGGGGCCTGCCCGTGCTCTGCCTCGACGCCCGGCACGCCAAGGCCGCGCTGAAGATGCAGATCAACAAGACCGACGCCAATGACGCATGGGGCTTGGCCCAGGTGGTGCGCACCGGGTGGTTCCGCGAAGTTGCGGTCAAGAGCATGGACGCAAGCCAGCTTCGCACGCTCCTCGTCGCTCGCTCTCAACTCGTCGGTCAGCGTCAGAACATCGCCAACAGCATTCGCGGCTTGCTGAAAGGGTTCGGCCTCGTCGTTCCCCGAGGCTGCAAAGGCCCGTTCGCCGTCAATGTCCGCGCCGTCGCGGGCGACAATGACGCCGTGATGGCGATTATCGAGCCCTTGCTGACCGTCTGGCAGACGTTGCGCGAGCAGATCGCCGTCTATGAC